>CAJIBL010001005.1_pt1 | contig 216058 bp, 172 predicted proteins | sample 9199351 | NCBI WGS metagenome assembly CAJIBL01 (sample SAMEA7708304, study PRJEB35096) | sediment metagenome | biome: marine neritic benthic zone biome [ENVO:01000025]; feature: sediment [ENVO:00002007]; material: shallow marine sediment [ENVO:03000034] sea grass bed [ENVO_01000059] ...
AAATGGCCAGGCCCTTCGGGTTGCGGCTGAAAACGCGCCACTCGTTGTTGCTCATCGTTTATTTAGTATGACTAAACTTCTCTCTTCGCGCCTAGATTGGCGCGTTTTCAGCCACAACAGTGGCAATTAAATTAGTGTTAACAGGCCCTAGGGGAGCCGCTGCTTAATTCAGAGCTTCCCTAGAATATATCCTCTGCCAGGGATTCCTCCTCGTAAGGCATCTGCTCCGGAGCTGTTGCTGTTTGTAGCTCGGGCGCGTTTTCGCTGCGAAAGATCTCGAAAGTGGCATCCGGGTCGCCGGGGCGTGCGCGTTCACCGGTTTCCGGGTCGATTTTAACGGTGACCACGCCTTGCGGCTGTGTGCGCTGTGTCTCTGGTCTGCCCTTGAGTGCGTCGCCCATAAAGTCTATCCAGATGGGTAATGCTGCAGTGCCGCCGTATTCTCGTTTACCCAATGGTGAAAACTGATCGAAACCGACCCATGTGGTGGCCGCGATAGCGCCGTTATAGCCTGAGAACCAAACGTCGTTGGGGCCGTTAGATGTGCCGGTTTTGCCGCCGAGGTCGTTGCGCCCAAGGGCTCTGGCTTTTACGCCGGTGCCGCGGCGAATCACGTCTTTCATCATTGAGTCGATGATATACGCCACGCGTTCTTCTAACACGCGTTCGGCTCTCGGGTAGTCCTGTTCTTCCAGTACTCCCAGCAGGCTCTTTATCTCGAAGGGTAGCTTAAATGGGTCTTCATTGAAGTCGAAGGGCTCTTTGAATTCGGGTTCTACATCTACAGCAAGTTCTTCATCACAGCTTTCGCAGACAGTGGCTGGAAGTGCTTCATAGATCGCTTCCCCATTTGCGCTTTGGATCAGCTCAATCAGGTAGGGCTGAACACGATGGCCGCCGTTGGCCAGAACGGCGTAACCCGTTGCGACCTCCAGCGGGGTGTTGCCCTGGCTGCCGAGGGCCAGGGACAGGTCGCGTGGCAGGGAGCTTTCGTCAAAGCCAAAGCGGGACATGCCCCGTATCGCATTGCCAATGCCTATTTCCCGCAATACGCGAACAGAAACCAGGTTTTTCGAGCGGTAAAGAGCTTCTCTCAGTCTGGTTGGTCCGTCAAAGCGATTGTTGGAGTTTTCAGGGCGCCAGACAGTTTCCAGTGCTGCGTCCTCAACAACAAACGGGGCATCGTTAATGATGGTCGCCGGGGTCATACCGTTTTCAAGGGCGGCAGTGTAGATAAAGGGTTTAAAGTTGGAGCCGGGTTGGCGCTTGGCCTGAGTAGCCCGGTTAAAGTGGCTCTGATTAAAGTCAAAGCCGCCAACCAGCGAAAGTATGGCGCCATTTTTCGGGTTCAGGGCCACAAGAGAAGCCTGTGCTTCCGGGATCTGCGACAGGTGGTAGCCATCTTCTTTTTGTTTTAAGCGGATGAGGTCGCCAACGCTTACAACATCTGCTGCCTGTTTCGGGCTTGGGCCGCGAGCATTCTCATTGATGTAGGCTCTGGCGCCTGATATTCCCTGCTGCCAGCGTATTTCTACCTCTTCATCTGAAGCCAGCAGCGCGGTGAAGGATTGCTCGTCTATGCCCAATACGGCTGCAGGCTGCAGGTCGCCGAAAACGGGCGTGTTTTTTAACACTTTAAGCCACTGTTCGCGTTCGTAGGTGATCACAGGGCTGTCAGGCTGCTCGGAAGCCTCTTCGCCGTCGCCGGGTTCCACTGTTGTCGCCTGTGGTTCTTCAACGGTAATTTCCAGAACCTTTTCTGCACCTCTGTAGCCATGGCGCGCGTCATAGGTCAGCAAGCCGTTGACGACCGCGTTTCTGGCGCTGTTCTGCAGACGGCTGTCCACGGTTGTATATACTCGGTACCCCTGCTCATAAGCTTCCAGGCCAAACAATTCAATAGCTTTGGAGCGGGCCATTTCCGCCACGTAGGGCGCATTTACATCAACTATGCCGCTATGGTAGCGGGCGGTGACGGGCTCGTTTATCGCGACACTGTGCTGCTGCTCGGTAATAACGTCGAGCTCCAGCATTCTGCCGAGAATCCAGTTTCTTCTCTCCAGCGCCCGTGGGGGGTTGGCAATGGGGTTCATAATTGAGGGGCCCTTGGGCAGGCCTGCGATCATGGCATATTGGGCTAGACTTAATTGATCGAGGGGCTTGCCGTAATACACTTGGCTTGCAGCATGGATACCATAGGCTCTGTTTCCCAGGAAGATGACGTTTACGTAGAGTTCAAGGATCTCTTGTTTGGGTAGTTCCTGCTCAATACGCAGGGCCAACAGGATTTCATTAAATTTTCGGGCAAAGGTCTTGCGTCGGGACAGGTAGTAGTTGCGTGCGACCTGCATGGTAATGGTACTGCCACCAGAGGCTCTGCGACCGGTCAGGGCGAGTTGAGTCGCTGCTCGCATGAGCCCTTTAAGGGATACGCCGTGGTGCTCGAAGAAATTGTCATCCTCAGCCGAGAGTAGGGCGTCGATGTATGTTTGCGGAATTTCATCGAATTTAATGGGGGTTCGGCGTTTTTCTCCGAATTCTGCGATGAGTTTTTGATCGGCTGAATAGACTCTTAGAGGTATTTGCAGCTTTACGTCGCGCAAACTCTGAACAGATGGAAGCTGTGGGCTTAGGTATAAATACATGCCCGCGAGCACACTGAGGGTGCCTCCTGCTCCGGCGAATGTGAACCAGGCAGTGACGATGAGAAAAGTTTTATTGAGTTTCATTTACGTAGTTTAAAACCGAATAAGGGGCTGGGTAGCGATGGGTTTGGCCATTATAAGACCTTTTTCACACTTTACCTATGCAGTCTCTAGTTGCAGCCTATACTTAAAGTGCTATAACATAAACATAACCTAAGTCGCGGAAATTGATAGAAAAATGGGTATTCTCAGTTTATTCGAACAGAAAAAGAAACCCGTGCTCGGCCTGGATGTCAGTTCGACAACGGTGAAGCTCCTGGAGTTCAGCCGCCAGGGTGATGGCTATCGCGTGGAAAACTATGCCGTACGCGCCTTGCCACCCAACTCTGTGGTGGAGAAAAATATTAATGACGTGGAGGCGGTTGCGCAGGTTATCAAAGCTGTTGTGCAAACATCGCGTACCAAAGTCAGGGATGTTGCTGTAGCTGTACCCGGCTCCTCTGTGATCACCAAGGTGATTGAAATGCCCGGTGGAGTGGGCGAAGAGTCGCTGGAATCGCAAATTTCCCTCGAGGCTGATCAGTATATCCCATACCCTCTTGAAGAGGTTGCCATCGACTTCGATATTTTAGGGCCTTCTGCCAAGAACCCAGATCAAATTGAAGTGTTGCTGGCTGCCTGTCGGCGCGAAAACGTAGACATGCGGGCTTCCATGCTTGACCTGGCCGATCTAAACGCCAAGGTCGTCGATGTGGAGGCTTACACCATGGAGCGTGCGTTTGGTCTGGTGCAGGAGCAGCTGGAAGACCAGGAAGAACAGGTGGTGGCAATCGTCGATATTGGTGCCACCATGACCACACTGAGTGTGCTGGTTGATGGCAAGACGATTTACACACGCGAACAGCTTTTCGGTGGCAAACAGCTAACCGAAGAAATTCAGCGTCGTTATGGCTTGTCTGCAGAAGAAGCGGGGCTTGCCAAAAAACAGGGCGGATTGCCGGATGATTACGAGCCTGAGGTGCTTGAGCCTTTTAAAGACGCTGTGGTTCAGCAAGTGACTCGCTCGCTGCAGTTCTTTTTCTCTTCCAGTCAATACAACGATGTTGACCATATTGTTCTAGCGGGTGGGGTTGCGTCCATGTCTGGCTTGGCCAGTTTAATTGAGGAAAAGCTGGGTACCTCCGCTACGGTTGCTAACCCGTTTGCCCATATGTCCGTTTCATCGCGCGTTAATGCTGCGGCACTGAGTAATGACGCGCCTTCACTAATGATTGCCACCGGTCTCGCACTAAGGAGCTTTGTCTAGCATGGCTCAGATTAACTTATTACCCTGGCGTGAAGCCCATCGCGAAGAGAAGAAAAAGCAATTTCTTACTCAGCTCGCAGGGGTGTGCATCCTGGCTGTGGGCGCAGCTTTCCTCTGGATTCAGTCTGTTGAAGGCGCCATAGCAAACCAGCGTTCACGAAACAATATGCTGCAAACGGAAATCAAGCAGCTTGAGGAAAAGGTTCAAGAGATTAAGAACCTCAAGAAAAAACGCCGCGAGCTGATTGATCGTATGAAGGTTATTCAGGATCTGGAAGGTAAGCGTTCGATTATCGTGCATTATTTTGATGAGTTTGCGAAAGCGATGCCGGACGGCGTGTATATCACGTCCATGTCTAAAAGCGCAGATAATTTCTCTTTACAGGGCGTGAGTGATTCAAATAATCGGGTTTCGACCTTGATGCGTCGCTTGGATAAATCTGAGTGGTTTGCAGATCCAAATTTGAAATCGGTGGTTGCTGCCCCGTCTCACGGGCCTCAGGCCAGCACCTTTAGAATGCAATTGAAGGCGGTGTTGCCGCTAGAAGAGCAGCAGCGGGCGGAGCAGGTGAACAAAAAGCCGAAGAAAAAGCGTAAAGCGAAATAACGCATGACTAAATCTTGGTTGGCGAATACTGGTGGCCGATTTGAATAAATTTTTTGAAGACTTGCAGAACTTTGATGTCAACGACATAGATTGGGATCGGGTTGGTGTGTGGCCTGTAGCCGCACGAATATTTTTGTGTATCTTAGCAGCCGGTTTAATTATTTTTCTTGGCTACTATTTTATTGTCAAAGATAAGAATACTGATTTAGAGGTTGTGCGGAACAAAGAAGTTCAACTGCGAAAATCCTTTGAAGGCAAGGCTTTCGAGGCGGCTAACCTGGATAGCTATCGCGAGCAGATGATAGAGATGGAAGAGACTTTTGGTGCGTTGGTATCCAGGTTGCCTACCGATACAGAAGTGCCGGGGCTGCTTGAGGACATCGACGATAAAGGGGTTGAGAGCCGCTTGATTATAAAAAGCGTTGCTTTGCAAAATGAAGTTTCGACAGAGTTTCATATAGAACTGCCTATCAAGATTGTTGTTGAGGGGGGGTATCACGAGTTTGGCGCTTTTGTCAGCGGGATTGCAGGCATGCCGCGTATTGTTACCTTACACAACTTCAAAATAAACAAAGCCGGTGGCAAGGGTGTGACGCAGAACAGTCCTCTGCGCATGGAAATCCTCGCCAAAACGTATAGATATAAATCACAGGAGCGTTAATCATGAACTACTGGCGCACCTTTTTAATTTTAGTTATAAGTCAAGCGCTTTACTCGTGCGGGTTTGTTGGGAGTAATTCAGATCTAGTCGCTTACATCGCAGAGGTGAAGCAGCGGCCTGCGGGAACTATCGAGCCTCCGCCTGTTTTTAGGCCCTATGAAGCTTTTGTTTATAGTGCTTCCGCATTGAGAAGCCCGTTCGATTTGCCAGTGGATGTAGAGAGGCGTGTGTTTGCGGCATCAAACTCGAATGTAAAGCCAGATTTTACAAGGGAGAAAGAGTTTCTTGAGGGGTTTTCCCTTACATCTCTAAAAATGGTGGGAACTCTAAGGAAGGGCCCGACGCTATGGGCTCTGGTTAACGACGGAAGTGGTGGTATTCATTTAGTGACTGATGGCAATTACATTGGTAAAAACCACGGCAAGATTGTAGAGACAACCGATAATAAAATCGAGTTGCTGGAAATTGTTTCTGATGGCCTTGATGGCTGGGTGGAACGTCCAAAAGTTCTCGCCTTATCCGAGAAGGAATAATTAATTATGTTTATACGAAAACTAACTCTCCTGCTCTTTAGCGCGATGACTTTGGTATCGGGTTCTGTTCTGGCCGCAGGGCTGAAAGATATTCAGTTTGCGGAGCTGCCGGGAGAGAGGGCCGAGCTTCGGATCCTGTTTGAAGGCGGTGTAGTTGAACCGAAGGGCTACTCCATTGATCAGCCCGCTCGAATCGTGCTCGACTTTCCGGCGGTTGAAAATTTACTACCTCAGAAAAAATACCCAATGTCTGTGGGTGAGGTGGACAGCGCGGTAGTTGTTGAAGGCGGTGGCCGCACTCGCGTCATCATCAATATGAATAACCTGGTGCCTTTTAGCTCTTATACAGAGGGTGATTATCTGGTCGTTGAAGTGGGTACGGATTCCATTCCCAGTTCGGTCGCTCAGCAGGCGAGCATGGCCACGGCAAATACCCCTGTTGGCATGAGTGAGCCCGTTACAAGCCCTTCCTTTACTGGCAATGGCATTAGCAATATTGATTTTCGCCGGGGAGAAACTGGTGAAGGTAAGGTTGTTATCACTCTGACAAGCCCTAACGTCGGCATTGATGTGGAAGAGGTAGGTACGGGTGTGCTGGTGACCTTTATGGACACTGAGCTTCCTGCAGAGATGCGCAGAAAACTTGATGTGATCGATTTCGCGACGCCCGTTACGATGCTTAGCTCCAATATGCAGGGTGGTAACACTGTGATCAAGGTGGATGCTGCAGGCGATTACGATTATCTCGCTTATCAAGCCGATACTGAATATGTTGTAAGTGTGAAACCGCTCACACAACAGGAGCTGGAGGAGAAGAAAAAAGCCTTTGAGTTTGTCGGTGAGCGCTTATCGTTGAATTTTCAGGACATTCAGGTCCGCTCTGTTCTGCAGTTGATTGCCGACTTTACGGAGTTAAACCTGGTTGCCAGTGATACTGTTCGAGGCAGTATCACTTTACGATTGGAAAATGTGCCCTGGGATCAGGCGCTTGATCTGGTTCTGAAAACAAAAGGGCTTGATAAAAGACAAATTGGTAATGTCTTGATGGTAGCTCCGGCGGCTGAAATCGCTCAGCGAGAGAAACAGGAAATCGAGACCAAGAAACAGCTACAGGAATTGGCACCTTTGCGCACCGAATATATCCGTATTCGATATGCGAATGCCCGAGAACTGTTTTCCCTGTTTATGTCTGGAAGAGGAGGTCAGGGAGCAAGTAATTCAGGGGGTGCAGCTGGTGGGCGAAACGCGCGTAACTCGACTGGCAGTATTCTCTCGGATCGCGGTCAGGCTATTGTTGATGAGCGCACCAACTCCATTATTCTCACCGATACAGAAGAAAAAATCGCAGAGTTTAAGGAGTTGGTAGATCGCATCGATATTCCTGTTAAGCAGGTAATGATCGAAGCACGCTTGGTGGTCGCCAACTCGGACTTCCGCAAAGAGCTCGGATTCCGTATGTCAGGAGATGCGGTAGAAACGACCGATTCAGGCAGTCACAAGCATGAATTCACCGGCCGTATGGAAGGCTTGACCACTGCGGTTGGTGCAGGCCCGGAAGGCATGTTTACCGATACCGCGGGTGACGGCGTTACCGACCGCCTGAGAGACCTGGAAGCATCCCAGCTGGTTGATTTGGGTGTATTTAACCCAACAGGCGCTATCACCTGGAACGTTATCAGCGGTAACTTCTTGTTGGGTATGGAGCTATCGGCTTTGCAGGAGTCCGGTTTTGCTGAAATTGTGTCGCAACCCAAAGTGATTACTGGCGATAAGCAGCCAGCGATGATTCAGAATGGTACAGAAGTCCCCTACCAGGCCGAGTCTGCCAGTGGTGGCACCACTACATCATTTAAGGAAGTGGTGCTTCGCCTTGAGGTTACACCGCAGATCACTCCCGACAACCGGGTTATTATGGACCTTGTGATTGACCAGGATTCCGTGACCGGTACGGCCAATGGTGTGCCGGTAATCGATGTGACGCACCTTGAAACCTCTGTGCTTGTGGCTGATGGCGACACCGTGGTGCTCGGTGGTATCTACACCACAGAAACCGTAAAAGGCCAGAGTAAAGTGCCTTTGCTTGGTGATATTCCTTTCGTCGGCACCTTGTTCCGGCATGACATCAGTGATGAAGAAAAGCGTGAGTTGCTGATTTTCGTCACCCCGCGAATTATGACTTCTGACTTTCTAGAGTAAACGTGCAGCAAGCTGTCTTTCTGGTCGGCCCCATGGGGGCCGGCAAATCCACTATTGGTCGATTACTGGCGCAGCGTTTGGGCTGCGAATTTTACGATACAGACCATCTCATTGAAGAGCGCACCGGTGCAGACATTCCCTGGATATTTGATGTAGAGGGGGAAGCAGGCTTCCGTGAGCGAGAATCGGCTGTGCTCGTGGAGATGGCCGAGCTTCGTTCTGGTGTAGTGGCGACAGGTGGCGGAATTGTGATGCGCGATAACAACCGCAAAGTACTCAGAAATCACTGTAAGGCTGTGTACCTTACGGCGAGTATTCAGCAACTGGTGGAGCGTACCTATAAAGACAAAAAGCGCCCTCTATTGCAGGTTGAAGACCCTAAAGCCAAAATCATTGAGCTTTTTGAGTTGCGCGATCCTCTCTATCGTGAAGTGGCTGACCATGTGCTTGAAACGGATAGCCGCAGCCCTAAATTTGTTGTTCAGTCCCTCGTAAATTACCTTTCCAACGCTTAAAGCCCTCAAATCTCGTATACAATGTTTCTTCTAGCCCGGATATTTCATAAGCTGTCGCAATTCTCACGCCGGCATTTTTAATTAGAGTATGCTTGCGAGTGAGCATACTCTAATCGGAAAAGGCCAAGTGGGGAACCAGGCGTATAGCTGTTACAAATTGTATTTTTGCCCGCAACGCTCAAGCTCATCTACTACGCGGTGTACTATTAACCCGGCAATTAAATAGATGATCCTATCTATTTAATTGCAAGCCCTTGAAATACTGGCGCAAATGTGTGAATTTGCTGGTATTTCAAGGGCTTACATTGCCTTGGCAATAGCGGCGCTTCCGTGCGCCGCCTATTAACTTAACAATAACTATTGCCAAGTTAATAGCAATTTTCCCGTGTGCTTATGAATTATTCGTGCTCGGCACCTGGGAGTTTTAATGACTATTCGAGAACATACAAAAAATGCGCACATTGAACGTTGATCTTGGGGATCGTAGTTATCCAATTTTTATCGGCACAAACCTCCTTGGCAGGAGTGATCTTTTTGAGCCTTACCTTTGCTCAAGCCAGGTAATGCTGGTCAGTAACACCACCGTAGAACCCCTTTATGCTGCTGCAGTAGAGCAAACGCTCGCTCCCTTTAACTGCGATAAAGTTGTACTCCCGGATGGTGAAAAGTACAAAAACCTGGACACTTTGAATCTCGTATTTGACGGCCTGCTGCAAAAGCGTCATAACCGTAAAACCACTATTTTAGCCTTGGGGGGTGGTGTTGTCGGTGATATGGCGGGCTTTGCTGCGGCAGCCTACCAGCGTGGAGTCAATTTTATTCAGGTGCCTACCACCCTTCTGTCTCAGGTGGACTCTTCTGTGGGCGGTAAAACCGGTGTAAACCATGCACTGGGGAAAAACATGATCGGTGCATTTTATCAGCCTCAAGCGGTGATTATTGATACCGATGTTTTAGCGACGCTTCCCGATCAGGAACTCTCTGCGGGTATTGCGGAGGTGATAAAGTACGGGCTGATTGCCGATGCACCCTTCTTCAAATGGTTAGAAAGCAACATGAGCCTGCTTGTGGCAAGGGACAATGATGCTCTGGCCCATGCTATCGAAATTTCCTGCAGAACCAAGGCTGATGTTGTTGCCCAGGATGAAAAAGAGTCCGGTATTCGGGCAATATTGAATCTTGGCCATACATTCGGGCATGCTATAGAGGCTCATCAGAATTATACCGGCTGGGTGCATGGGCAGGCTGTCGCCGTTGGCATGTTAATGGCCTGCGACCTTTCGCTTCGCCTTGGATGGATCGATCAGGATTTGGTCGCTAGGGCTGAGGCCTTAATCGACCGAGCAAAATTACCGCAAAAGCCACCTGCAGGCATGACGCAAAAGGATTTTCTCACTTACATGGCGGTGGATAAGAAAGTGCTGGACGGAGCAATACGGCTTGTACTTTTGAGGGCGTGTGGTAAATCTGTGGTGACCAGTGATTTTGATTTAGCCAAATTAGACGAAACTCTGGATAAATACTGTCATTAAAGGTAGGTGATGGAAAATCAGGAGCTGGACCTGAAAGTACCCGAAAGCTCGCCTTACCGGGGAGATTTTATCTCTACGCCTGCACGTCAAGGCTTGGTTGACCAGTTGATCCACCTTCTGCAGTTTGGAGAAGGCGTGCCGGTTCTTGTTGGAGAGCAGGGCGCAGGCAAGTCTTTTCTAGTCTCAGAGCTGCGACAACAGCTTTCACACTTTGAATTTTCACCTCTCATAAAAGTCGGTAATGACCCCGAGCTAAGCGAAGTTCTGGCTACAGTTGCCGACCAGCTAGGTCTTTTATCGGAGGACCAGGCCAGCGCTGGAGAATTGCTCTCGGTGCTGCGGCATTTCACTGCCAGCCTTGCCAGTGAGCAACAACAGGGGATTCTGCTGATAGATGATGCTCATAAACTGGACGACTCATCGCTGGGTGCCCTGATAAGCTTATTGCAGGGGCATGATGATTCTGGCTACGGTATGCACTTGCTGTTCATATCCCTTCCCGGGCTGGTAGAAAGGCTCGATGCGATGCAGCTCATCGATGTCCCCGTTTATGATTTCGAAATGCCCTTGCTGTCGGCGAAGGAGTTGGGTGACTTGTTAAAGCATCTTGGTCTGGTCGTTGATGGGTCTGCTGCTAGTGCCATTGTGCGGCAAGTCTGGGCCAGGTCTCAGGGAAACCCTGGATTAGCAATTTCATTGCTTGCTGATCCAGCATCTGCAAAGAATGAAGGTAACAATGAAGAACAGCCGCAATCAAAGAAAGGGCTGTCTCTGGGACTACCCCTTGGGCACGTTATGGCGATGGCCCTGTTGGTGCTGGTGCTTACTTGGGCGTTGTTAGGACGAAATACCGAGGATTTACAGCCTCCAGCCACAAGTATAACTCCTCCTCAGGGGGAGCGTGTGTTAAAGCAAAAAACACCACTGCATCAGCCAGTTTTGTCGGCGCCGTCTGAGAGCGAGGTGCAGCTGGAAGTATTGCCAGAACGTGAAGCTGAGATACAAGCGCCTCTACCTACCACGTCACCCACAATAATATCGAACCCATTGCCAACGATTGATCGAAGTCTGAAAGCCACTTCTGCACCTACTGTGATACCAACACCTGTTCCGACACCAATACCAACAATAATACCAACACCTAAACCAACACCCGTGGTTCAACCGTTTTCCGCAGATGAAAATTTTCTGTTAAAGCAAGCTGATAGTAAATACTCACTACAAGTACTTGCGGCGAGCAAGAGAAGCTCACTGGAGGACTATATCCAGAAGCAGCCCAACAAAGGAGCGCTTTATCTCTATCAGGGGTATCGGGAAGGGAGGCGCTGGTACGTTGTGCTTGCCGGAATCTACGCTTCAAAAGATGCCGCAATGGCGGCTCGCGCCAAGCTCCCCGAGCAGCAGCGAAAAGCCGGACCGTGGCCTCGACCGTTGAAGGAAATTAAGCGGGAAATAGTCGATAATCGTCAAAAGTAGTGCTGCTAAGCCTTGTGATCTCAAGATTTTTTGATCAGTGTTAAGGCGGAATCCCTCTTGCCAAGGTCTGGGCCTGCAGTTAAGATCTGCCGCCCGACTATCAACAGCCCCCTTCTTATGGGGCTTTTTTGTCTGGAAATGACGCACCACCCCACTTCAGGATCAGATTGTGCATAGTGCTGAGCCTGCACTGCATTAAGTCATGCTTTTCGCAGATATGTCAGGAACTACGGCCCTTCAGGGCCGTTAACGCTGTTGCTTGCACTGATATTGGGCGCTTTGTTTCCGCGGAAGAGTAAAAAAGTGAATAGCTATGAGTACAGCTCTCTATAAAATTGATGAATTTAAAGACAATTGTGGCTTCGGTTTAATTGCCCATCTTAAGGGCAAGCCGAGCCACAAGCTTTTGTCTACGGCAATCGAAGCTTTAACTTGCATGACCCACAGAGGTGGCATTGCCGCCGATGGAAAAACCGGTGATGGCTGCGGCTTACTGCTTCAGAAACCGGATAGCTTTCTGAGAGCGGTCGCGCAAGAAGAGTGCGGTGTTGAGCTTGGGGATATCTACGGTATTGGCTCGTTTATGCTGAGCCGCGATCCAGCCAAGGCGAATCAGGCCAAGTTGGTGGTTGAAGAAGAGCTGGAGGCTCAAGGTTTGCAGTGTGCTGCCTGGCGCGAGGTGCCAACAGACCCTTCCTGCCTCGGGCCAATAGCCCTGGACAAACTACCTGCCATTTTTCACTTGTTTGTCTCCGCTGATAGTTCGCAACAGCAGGTCATTCAGGCGAAACTCTTCGTTGCACGCCGCCGTGCAGAAATACGCCTTGCCTCGGATTCATCTTTCTACATCGCAAGCCTCAGTCTCAGTGTCCTTTCCTATAAGGGCTTGATGATGCCGGTGGATTTGCCGAACTTCTATAAAGATCTGGCCGATGAGCGCCTGGAAACGGCTATTTGTGTTTTTCACCAACGCTTCTCAACCAATACCTTACCTGAATGGCCTCTGGCCCAGCCATTTCGCATGCTGGCTCACAATGGCGAAATCAACACCATTATGGGTAACCGAAACTGGTCTGTTGCCCGAACCAGGAAATTCCAGACGCCTTTACTGCCAAATGTGGATGACATTGTTCCTCTGGTAAACCGTGTCGGTTCGGACTCATCCAGCCTTGATAATATGCTGGAGCTGTTGCTGATTGGAGGCATGGACCTGCATCGCGCAGCGCGGATGCTGGTGCCGCCGGCCTGGCAAAATGTGGAGCACATGGATGGCGAGCTGAAAGCCTTTTATGAATACAACTCCATGCACATTGAGCCCTGGGATGGCCCCGCCGGGCTGGTATTGACGGATGGGCGCTATGCGGTCTGCACCCTGGACCGCAATGGCCTGAGGCCTTCGCGCTGGGTTATCACCAACGATGACATTATCACTGTGGCTTCCGAAATCGGTGTCTACAATTATGCCCCGGAAGACGTCGTGGCCAAGGGCCGCCTGGGGCCGGGGCAGATTCTTTCGGTTGATACCCATACTGGTGAGCTGCGGCATACGCGGGACATCGATGAGCTGTTAAAAAGCAGTAAGCCCTACCTGCAATGGATGAAAAATAAGGCGACGCGTATTGAGTCCAGTCTCGACCGCGAGCTACCCGAAAACAGCTTAGATGATACCGCCATTGAAACCGCCATGAAGATGTTTCAGGTCAGCTTTGAAGAGTGTGACCAGGTTGTGCGACCTCTGGCAGAAAGTGGCCAGGAGGCCGTGGGCTCCATGGGTGATGACACTCCTATGGCAGTGCTTTCTGAAAAGCGACGGGCTTTGTATGATTATTTCCGCCAGCAGTTTGCGCAGGTAACAAACCCGCCCATCGACCCCCTGCGAGAATCCATTGTGATGTCTCTCGAGACTTGCATCGGTCGGGAGTTGTCGGTTTTTGATGAGACAGAAGAGCACGCTAACCGGGTTATATTATCCAGCCCCGTGCTCTCGCCGACCAAATTCAGAGCCCTGCTCAGCCTTGATCGCAAGGGTTTTGAGGCGGTGAAAATTGATCTCAACTACGCGCCAAAAACACTCAATCTGAAACAGGCCTTGGAGCTGCTGCTTGAGCAAGTGGTGGAACAGGTTAAAGCAGGTAAAACCCTGGTGGTGCTCTCCGATTTGAAACTGACGGAAGGCAAGTTGCCGATTCATGCCTTGCTGGCTACAGGAGCTGTGCACCACCGCTTGACCAAAGAAGGGCTGCGCTGTGATGCCAATATTATTGTTGAAACCGGCACCGCGCGGGATTCTCACCACATTGCGGCGCTGATTGGTTATGGCGCTACCGCGGTATTCCCCTACCTCAGTTACTACATTATTGATCGTATGATCCAGTCCGGTGAGCTTATTGGCAATTACGGGGATGCCAGTAATAAATACCGCAGTGGCCTGGCAAAGGGGCTGCTGAAAATTCTATCCAAAATGGGTATTTCCACCGTTGCATCCTATCGAGGCGCTCAGTTGTTTGAGGCCATTGGTCTGTCGGAAGACGTTGTTGAACTCTGTTTTACAGGTACTGCCAGCCGTTTAAAGGGTGCGCAGTTCAGTGACCTGGAAGTGGATCAGAAATCCCTGGCAAAGGATGCCTTTAAAGCGCGCAAGAAAATTGAGCCGGGTGGTTTGCTTAAATATGTTCACGGCCAGGAATACCACGCTTTTAATCCGGATGTGGTGCAGACGCTCCAGCGTGCGGTGCAAGGTGGTGATTATGCCGCTTGGCGCGACTACGCTGCGCTGGTTAACAAGCGCACAGTTGCCACCCTGAGGGATATGCTGAGCTTTAAGGACGCAGAGCCTGTTGCACTGGAAGAGGTGGAACCGGTGGAAGCGATTGTGCGTCGCTTTGATTCTGCTGCAATGTCACTGGGTGCGCTCAGCCCGGAGGCCCATGAAGCTCTGGCCCAGGCAATGAATACTCTTGGCGGGCGCTCCAACAGTGGTGAAGGTGGTGAAGATCCCGCTCGATTTGGTACCAACAAAGTCTCCAAAATAAAGCAGATCGCCTCAGGTCGTTTTGGTGTCACGCCGCACTACCTGGTTAATGCCGAAGTGTTGCAGATCAAGGTAGCGCAGGGCGCCAAGCCCGGAGAAGGTGGGCAGTTGCCAGGGGGCAAGGTCAACGAGCTGATTGCTCGTCTGCGTTACTCGGTACCCGGCGTAACACTGATATCCCCTCCTCCCCATCATGATATCTATTCAATCGAGGATCTCGCGCAGCTTATTTTCGATTTAAAGCAGGTTAATCCGCAGGCGCTGGTCTCGGTAAAACTGGTGTCGCGGCCAGGAGTGGGAACGATTGCTGCTGGCGTGGCCAAGGCTTACGCAGACCTGATTACCATTTCCGGCTATGACGGTGGCACCGCTGCCAGTCCACTCACGTCTATTCGTTATGCCGGTTCTCCCTGGGAGTTGGGGCTGGCTGAAACCCATCAAACCCTCAGGGCTAACGACCTGCGCGGCAAGGTTCGTGTACAAACCGACGGCGGCCTGAAATCCGGCCTGGATGTTATCAAAGCGGCCATTCTCGGTGCAGAGAGTTTTGGTTTCGGTACGGCGCCCATGGTGGCGCTGGGCTGCAAGTACTTGCGGATATGTCACCTCAATAACTGCGCCACAGGTGTAGCCACACAGAAAAGCAATCTGCGAAAAGATCACTATATTGGCACCGTGGAAATGGCCATCAATTTTTTCCGCTTTGTGGCCGAAGAGGTACGAGAGTGGATGGCTCGGCTAGGTGTGCGCAGCATGGAAGAATTAATCGGACGTGTAGACCTGCTGGAATGCATTGACGGTAATACTGCCAAACAGCGCAAACTGGATCTAAGCCCGATGATTCACAGTGATGAACTGCTTGAGAGTAAGCCGCAATTCTGTCAACAAGGAAGAAACAGCCCATTCGATAAAGGTGCTCTTGCTGAAGAAATGGTAGCAGTATTACTGCCCGCAATTGAGGCCAAGGCCGGTGGTGATTTTTCCTTTGATGTCACCAATTGCGATCGCTCCATCGGAGCCAGAATCAGCGGCGAAATTGCCAGGCGCTACGGAAACCAGGGCATGGCTGAAAAGCCAGTTACATTGCAGCTTAAAGGTGTTGCCGGTCAGAGTTTCGGAGTGTGGAATGCCGGTGGCCTGAATATGTATTTGCAAGGTGATGCCAACGACTATGTGGGTAAGGGGATGGCTGGCGGTAAGCTGGTTATTCGTCCGCCACAGGGTTCCAGCTTTGCCAGCCAGGAAACCAGCATTATGGGTAACACCTGTCTCTATGGTGCAACAGGCGGGAAGTTGTTTGCTGCAGGGCGGGCCGGTGAGCGATGTGGTGTCCGTAACTCAGGGGCTTTTGCGGTGGTTGAGGGTGTTGGTGATCACTGCTGTGAGTACATGACAGGGGGTGTGATCACAGTTCTGGGCGAAACCGGAGTGAACTTTGGCGCGGGTATGACCGGCGGTTTTGCCTATGTGCTTGACCTGAACAACACCTTCGTCGATAAGTACAATCACGAACTGGTTGATATCACCCGTATTAATACTGAATCTCTGGAGGCGCATCGCAATCACCTCAGGAGTGTTATCGAAGAGTTTGTCACTGAAACAGACAGCCAGTGGGGTAAACATCTGCTCGATAACTTTGGTTCATACATAGGAAAATTCTGGCTGGTGAAGCCCAGGGCAGCGAATCTCGAAAAGATGCTGCACAGTGTTAAGCGGCGCGGCGAATAGGTTTACGTTATGACAGCAAGACTCAACAACAATTTTCAGTTTCTGGATGTTGCACGCCAGGACCCAGATAAGAAAGCGATTGATGCCCGCAAAATTTCTTTTGTGGAGATCTATGAGCCCTTTGATGACAAGCAAGCGGCTCAACAATCACATCGCTGCCTTGAGTGCGGTAACCCCTATTGCGAGTGGAAGTGCCCGGTGCACAACTACATTCCCAACTGGCTCAAGCTGGTGGCAGAAGGTAATGTGATGGAAGCCGTGGAGCTGTGTCATCAAACCAACTCCTTGCCGGAGGTGTGTGGCCGTGTATGCCCTCAGGACCGCTTGTGTGAGGGTGCCTGTACCCTTAACGATGGCTTCGGCGCGGTAACCATTGGCAGCGCTGAAAAATATATTACCGATACCGCTTTTGCTCAGGGCTGGAAGCCTGATATGAGCAAAGTTGTGTGGAGCAATAAAAAAGTGGCCATTGTTGGTGCTGGCCCTGCTGGTCTGGGGTGTGCTGATATACTGGTTCGCAATGGTGTCAAACCCACGGTCTTTGATAAATATCCTGAAATCGGTGGTTTGCTCACCTTTGGTATTCCTGAATTCAAACTCGAAAAGCGTGTGCTCGAAAAGCGCCGGGAAACCTTTACCGAAATGGGCGTTGAATTTGTGTTGAACACGGAAGTGGGCAAAGATATTTCCATGGAGGAGCTGCTCAAGCAGTATGATGCGGTTTTTCTGGGGATGGGAACTTACACCTTTATGAAAGGTGGTTTTGCGGGTGAAGAACTGCCAGGTGTGCACGATGCCCTTCCTTTTCTGATATCAAATATCAATCGAAACCTGGGTTTTGAAAAAGACCCTTGCGAATATATCAGTGTAAAAGGGCAGAAGGTTGTAGTTCTCGGTGGCGGCGACACGGCCATGGATTGCAACCGCACCGCTATCCGTCAGGGGGCAAGCTCTGTAACTTGCGCTTATCGTAGGGACCAGGAAAATATGCCGGGCTCGCGAAGGGAAGTGGAAAATGCGAAAGAAGAAGGGGTACGTTTTCTTTTTAATCGCCAGCCTGTAGCAATAGTAGGTAATGGCAAAGTCGAGGCGGTTAAAGTTGTCACTACCGAGCTGGGAGAGCCCGATGAAAATGGCCGCCGCCGCCCGCTAGTCGTTGAGGGTAGCGAAGAATTGATCCCGGCCGATATGGTTTTAATTGCTTTTGGTTTCAAGCCAAGCCCGGCTCCCTGGTTTGAACAACATGGAATTGGCGTTAACAGCTGGGGGGGCGTGGAAGCGGCCGAACAGCAGCAATACAAATTTCAGACTTCCAACCCCAAAGTGTTTGCGGGGGGTGATATGGTTCGCGGTTCCGACCTGGTAGTCACTGCTATATGGGAAGGCCGGGAAGCTGCAGAAGGAATACTGGACTACCTCAACGTATAGCCAAATCAACAGGAAATATCGTCCTATGACGGAGTTAAAAAACGATCGCTTTTTACGTGCCCTGCTAAAACAGCCTGTGGATGTCACTCCCGTGTGGATGATGCGTCAGGCCGGCCGGTATTTACCTGAGTACCGCGCTACCCGAGCCAGGGCGGGCGACTTTATGGGGCTTTGCACAAACCCCCAGTTGGCCTGTGAGGTTACGCTTCAGCCATTGGAGCGCTACCCGCTGGACGCGGCCATTCTGTTTTCTGACATTCTCACAATTCCCGATGCAATGGGTCTTGGTTTGTATTTCGAAACGGGAGAGGGGCCCAAATTCAGAAAAACGGTTCGAAGCGCAAAAGAAGTGGAAGCGCTACCCGTCGTTAATGCGGAAAACGAATTAACCTACGTACTCGATGCGGTTCGTACCATTCGTGAGGAATTAAACGGCCGCGTGCCTCTGATAGGCTTTTCCGGCAGCCCCTGGACATTAATGACCTACATGGTTGAAGGCGGTTCAAGTAAAGATTTTCGCCGTGCCAAGGCAATGGTATACGACCAGCCCGAGCTTGCCTCTCTAATGCTCGAAAAATTAACACTTTCTGTTATTGACTATCTCAATGCCCAGATCCGCGCAGGCGCACAGGCTGTGCAGATTTTTGACTCCTGGGGGGGCGCTCTTGCGCATGATGCCTACGTCGAGTTCTCACTAAAGCCGATGCAGCGTATTATCACCAGCCTTATTCGGGAGCACCAGGGTAGGCAGATCCCGGTTATTCTTTTTACCAAAGGCGGTGGCCAGTGGTTAGAGGTCATGGCTGATAGCGGCGCAACAGCCTTGGGGCTGGACTGGACCTGTGACATCGGCGTAGCGCGCGCGCGCGTGGGTGATAAAGTGGCTCTACAGGGCAATATGGACCCTTCGGTGCTCTATGCTGGCAAAGACAAAATTCGCGACGAAGTGGGTAAAATACTCTCCGCATACGGGTCCGGGACAGGTCATGTTTTTAACCTTGGGCACGGCATAACGCCAGAGGTGGACCCCGAGCGCGCCGGCGCGTTTATTTCTGCTGTTCACGAGTTATCGGCGTCATATCACACAAAATGACTCGATAAAGTCTTGAGTGGCATCTGATAAGGTGTGGTAATAGAGTGCGGGTTCAAAGTGGTGCACGGTTAACATTTCGCTGAGTTCGTTTTTCAACTACTAATACCCACCACTTATCAGCTCGCCTATAATTTATCCGGAACAAGCATGGCATGTATACATCATGGCATGATAATCTTCATTTCGTAACCTTATACCGGCTATGATACCGGTTACTCCCGCTAGCAGAGGATCAGCATTTGGGAATCAAGCAAGTCAAAGTCGATGTCAACGAATTAACCGTTGGTATGTTTGTATCTGGACTGGACAGGCCCTGGACGCAAACACCATTTCCTTTGCAAGGCTTTTATATCCGCGACCTGGATGAAATTAAAGAGCTCAAAGTTCATTGTAATTTCGTTTATATAGACGTGGTGAAAGGTTCTTCCCCTGTTAAAACCAGCCTCAAAAAACTCACTGCAAACAAAAATGCTTCCGGGCGACGAGCCTTACGCGCACCACGGCAAAGCCGCATTGCTGATGTCGCTCCGCTGAAAATTCGGCGGGATGTGTATCGTGAAGTGGAGCCCCTTGAAAAAGAGATCGTTCGCGCGCGTGAGTTGCACCAGCAGGTATACAATGCCGTCGGGGCTGTAATGGGGCACGTTAACCAGGATCATCACCAGGTTCCCATTAACGAAACCAAGCGTGTTGCCAGTCATATGGTGGACAGCGTATTACGCAGCCCGGACGCATTCACCTGGTTGAGCCGTGTGCGTGACAAGGACGAGTACACATACTCCCATGCCGTGCGATCGGCAGTGTGGGGGATTCTGTTTGGCAGACATATTGGCCTGCCAAAAGCAGACCTGGATGTGCTGGCGATGGGCGTTTTGTTGAAAGACATTGGCAAAACGCGTTTGCCAAAGCACCTGCTTGAGAAGAAAAAGCGTTCAGATACCGAACGGCAGGCTTACGAAAAGTTTATTGATTACGGCGTGGAGATACTGCGTAAAGTACCAGATGTTCAGCCGCGTATCACCTCTGTTGTTAAAACACATTGTGAACGTGTGAACGGTAGTGGCTTCCCCAATCACCTTCGAGGGGACAAAATTCCGCTGCTGGGAAAAATCGCCGGCATTGTGACTTTCTATGAAACGGTTAATCCTCGTGGCGAAGCGCAGCCTGTTTCTCCTTCAAAAGCGGTTGCCAAGCTCTACGAATACCGTGAAGTGGAATTTCAGGAAGAACTGGTGGTGGAGTTTATTCGTGCCATTGGTCTATATCCCACTGGCACGCTTGTGGAGCTTTCCACGGGTGAAGTTGGCGTTGTTGTCGAGCAAAACTTTGAGCGCAGGTTGAAACCAATAGTGATGGTTGTGCTGGATGCCTATAAACAAGCGCTCTCTTCCATGGAGTTAGTGGACCTCGCACACGAAGAGCGTGAAAACCAGGCCAAGCTGGACTCTGGCAAGTATCACCCCTCGGAAATACAGCGCATAGAAATCCTTCAGGACCTGCAGCCGGGTGCCTACAATATCGATGTTGCCGGTATTCGTGATAAGTATATCGAGCGCAAGCAAGGTAAGGGTTTACTGGGCTTGTTCAAGCGAAAAGGTTTGAAGTTACCAGGCCTTTAATGGTTATCTGTCCGCCCGACGATCAATTCTTTTGCCAGCAGTAATTTCTTTGTTTGTAAGCCCCAGCGGTAACCCCCCAGGTTGCCGTCTGTTTTGATAACCCTGTGGCAGGGGATTAAAACAGCTATCGGATTTGTGCCAATGGCCCGGCCAGCGGCTCTGCTGGCATTTAGCTTTCCCACCGCTTTGCTTAATTCGTTGTAGCTGCAAACCTCGCCTTCAGGTATGGCCAGCAAGGCGCGCCATACGGCTATCTGGAAGTTTGTTCCTTTTACCCAGAGCTTGTATTTTTCGCTGCGGGGGCCAGCCGAAAATATGTCGTCCAGCAGTACCTGGGCCTGTTCGCTGCGCGCGTGCCAGCGTGCTTGCGACCAAAGCTCACGTGTCATCAGGTCGTCAGGGTGCTTACTCATATCGCTTGCGAGAAAGCGTAAAGTATGGACGCCTCGTTGCGTCCAGCTGATGGAGGCCCTCCCCAATGGGCTTACACCAACACCAAAGAAAAAGTCCAAACCCCTGCCAGCGGATTTCATTTCGCCGGGGCTGACGGCTTCTATGGTTACCAGGTGATCGTACAGTCGGGAGCTGCCTGACAAACCCAGCTCCAGGCTGGCTTCCAGCGTACTTAAATCTGCGCTAAGCAGTTGCCTGGCTTGATCAGTGGTTATGGATTGCAGAAATTGTTTCGGGCTTAAGCCACACCATTGCCTGAACTGACGTTGGAAGTGTGCAGGGCTCAAGCCCACAGAGCGGGCCAGCTCATCCAGCTGCGGCTGCTGTTGGAAGTGTTGCTGCAGGTGGCCGATGACCTTGGCCATTCGCTGGTAGTTTGTGGGGCGGGTCATGAGCGAAACCTAATAAGAATACTCGGCCATAGTAAGCACTGGCGCGATTCTGTCGACCCGGATTATGCTGTTTTCAGCCTTTACTTCCCATTGCCTCGCCCATGCAAACGGCTCGCCCGGCTTTCATCGCCGCTGCCCATTCAATGCTGTTTTTCGCAAACAGAAGAACGACGGTTGAGCCCAGTTTGAAACGCCCCATCTCTTCTCCTCTTTCCAGTCTTATCGGGCTTTGCGCTGTGTAACGGAAGTCAGAAACCTTGTTTTTCCTCGGCGCTACTTCGCCAGCCCAAACAGTATCTACCGACGCGACAATCATGGCGCCCACTAAAACCATTGCCATGGGGCCAAAATCAGTTTTAAAAATACAAACTACGCGCTCATTGCGAGCAAACAGGCGATCAACATTATTCGCAGTCGTCGGGTTCACGGAAAAAAGTGCACCGGGAACATGAACCATCCTTTCCAGCTCTCCGCTGACGGGCATGTGAATACGATGATAATCCTTAGGTGACAAATACACCGTACAGAATCGGCCATCGTCAAATTGTGCGCCCAGCTCTTTGTCGCCACCGAGTAAAGCGCGGGTGGTAAACGTTTTTCCCTTAGCCTGATAAATTGTTGATTGCTTGATCGGCCCGAGTTCGCTGATGACGCCGTCTGCGGGGCACAGGATGCTCGACGCTTCCGCCAGTGGTCGTGCCTCCGGCTTGAGAGCTCGGCAAAAGAAATCATTAAAACAGCTGTAATGGCCGGGGTCCTCTTCCGCGGCTTCAGCCATGTTGACATCATAGGTATCCACAAAACGCCGTATCAGCAGGTTTTTCAGCCAGGGCCATCGGCAGCGCGCAAGGAGGCCGATGAGCCTGGAGAGAGCGTGATGGGGAACAAGATATTGTAAGCCAACAAAGACAATGGCTTTTGCATTCACAGAGCAGCTTCCTCAATAGGTGTGTCGGGATGGTTACCCCACTCGGACCAGGAGCCGTGGTAACCCTTAATGTCAAAGCCCAGTATTCTACCTAACATATAGGTAAAGCCCGAGCGATGATGTGATTGACAGTGAGTCACAATTTGCTGACCCTTGCGAATACCCAGCATCGCCAGCCTTTCTTCGGCATCTTCAATAATCCGGTAGCCGTTGTCCGGGTCCATAAGGCTGGTCCACTCGCAATTTATTGCGCCAGGAATGTGGCCTCCCCTCGCGGCCATCACCTTTTCTCCCCGAAACTCTTCAGGAGTGCGGGCATCCCAGATGCAGAAGCCCTCTTGGCCAAGGTTTTCCTGTATATCGGATATTTCGGCGATGGGGTTGGCGTGGATCGTAAGCTGCGGGTCTGTGGGCTCGGGTTTGTTTTCCGTCGTTTCTATCTCCATGTCTTCCTGGCGCCAGGCCAATAGACCGCCGTTGAGATAGCTGTAATGTTTATGGCCGATAACGTCCAGTGTCCAGATAAAGCGGCCGGCCCAACCGCCGCCTTCATCGTCATAGACAATGTAGTGGGTGTCTGGCGTATAACCCAGGTGAGCAAACACGCGTTCCAGCTGTGCGTGCTCTGGCAGCTTTCCGGGGGCAGGTGCTTTGCCGCTGACCAGACCGGGGGCTGGCAGGTGCACAGCTCCAGGAATATGACCCGCCATGTAGGATTGCTCTGAACAAATATCGATAACGCACACTGCCGGGCGCGTTGTTTCCTCCTCATCTTCCTGGGAATCAGGCAGGCTCGCGTTATATTCCTCGAGAAAACCTTGTAATTGCTGAGGTTCAATTAACATGGGAAGTAATGGCGCTGGCATGAGGAGCTCCGGTTTATCATGGGTTATCTTTAAATACTAGCGCTTGACCTGGACTTCATCCAATGACTGGATGATACGACAGAAACTGTCAAAGCGCTGCGGGCTGATGCTGCCCTGCTGGTAGGCGTTGTTTATTGCACAGCCAGGCTCCTTCTGGTGCCGGCAATCTCTGAAGCGGCATTTGCCTGCAAGTTCACGTAACTCAACGAAGCCGTGGAGTACTTCGTGTTCCGTAAAGTGCCACAAGCCAAATTCACGTATGCCTGGGGAATCTATGCAGTCTCCTCCCTCAGAGAAGTGATAGAGGCGACTGTGGGTGGTGGTATGGCGCCCTTTGGCAAGCTGCTCAGAGAGTTCGCCAATTTTTATCGGCTCTTCTGGCAGCAAAACCTGAATAACAGAAGATTTTCCCACGCCTGACTGGCCGGTAAAAATACTGGTTTTTCCTGCCAGAGTTTGGCGTAACTTGTCGAAGCCCTGGCCGCTTTTTGCGCAAATTTCAAGTGATGTGTAGCCCAGATGCTGATAGGTGTGGATCAGCTCATCCATGGCTTTACCTCGTTCCCCTTGCAGTAGATCGGATTTGTTCACCAGCAAAACGGCATCAATGTCGAGGTTTTCCGCCACCACCAGGTAACGATCAATCAGGCCTGCGTGGGGTTCGGGGGCGATGGCAATGGTGATCAGCATTTGGTCCAGGTTACTGGCAACTGCCCGCATCTTGCCGTAACTGTCGGGTCTTTCCAGCCGGTTCTTGCTGGTGCTAACGGACTCGATAACACCGGATTTGTCGTCTTGTGGCGCCCACATTACCCGGTCGCCGCTTACCACATCCCCGAGGTTGCTTCGCAAATGGCAGCGCCAGACGGTGCCGTCCTCTGCTTCCACATCCGCCTGCTTGCTAAAGCGTGTGAGGATCACCCCCGATTGCAGGTTGTCCACATGCTCGCTGCGCTGTTGCTGTTTTTTTGCAATGCGCCGCGCCTGCTGGTGGCTGAGCCTACGTTTGGACATGGGAATAGGGTGGTGATCTGAATGGCTTGATGGGTTCTTCCTCTTTCTCTGCTAAAATTTTGCCTGGGAATTGTAATGGAAAAAATCATGACGAGCAGCGAAAACAATTTAATTTGGATTGACCTGGAGATGACGGGCCTAAAGCCTGAGCACGACGTGATCATCGAAATCGCCACTATTGTGACTGATGCGCAGTTAAATACCCTGGCGGAAGGGCCGGTACTGGCGATACATCAGCCAGATGCGATTTTGCAACAGATGGACGAGTGGTGCACCACGCAGCATGGTAAGTCGGGTCTTACTGATAGGGTGAAGGCCAGTAAGGTAAGTGTTTTTGAGTCTGAATCTGCGACTCTTGAGTTCTTAACAAAATGGGTACCCGCCGGAAAATCGCCAATGTGCGGTAACTCCATCGGGCAGGATCGCCGCTTTCTACAGCGGTATATGCCGCGTCTGGCTGATTACTTCCACTATCGCAACCTCGATGTCAGTACCCTTAAAGAACTGGCGGTTCGTTGGAAGCCAGAGATTCTCACAGGCTTCAAAAAGCAGGGTAGCCACCTTGCGCTAGATGACATTCGCGAGTCTATCAAAGAGCTGCAATATTACCGTGAGCATTTTATTGATGTGTAAATGCTGTAAATTGCAGTGAAATAGTGCCCGGATAGTTAGATTTTTTATTTATTCGCTTTGGGCACTCTAAGCGAGAATCAGTCTAATGCTTGGCGTTTAAATCTACTTTTATAGCTTTTAGTGGGTGTATGATACTGCTGGTTATTCCATATACCACCTGGGTATTAATCAGCCCATTATTAGCGCAAGTGAGTTTTTGACAAGACTGCTGTTACAGCGGAAGCTTGGATAAGAGCTTCCAGTTTTATTACCGCTCGAAGGAATGAGATCGATGTTTACAAATAACCCCACTAATATCCCCCTTTACTCTGTTGTTGAATCGGATGTGTCTGTTGGTTCAGCGCTTGGCGCAGAGAGCAAGCCAAAGCGTGAGCGACGGAATCGCAGCAAACCCGTTCCCCTGAACCTGGATGAATTTCTAAACCCGGATCAGTCCATGTCTCTCAGGCAAATGGAGAGCTTTGGCTGGCAAATTGCCTTTATTCGCAGGCCCCTGTTTCAAGAGCCGGTGGTTGTTGTCGCAAATAATGATCAAAGTAAGTACGGCGTGCTGGAGCTGGACGGCTCCATAAATGTTGATGCGATGATATCCATGCGTAACTATTAGCCCGGCGATTAAATAGACCTTACTGATCTATTTGATCGTCCATTGCTGTCCCACAAAGTATGAAAACATGGACTCGGTGTTTGTTACTGCTACCCTCGCCAGCCTGGATACTCGCGTGAAGCATACAGGGCGTACTCGCAAAACAGTTTTTGGCACAGCTATGAACCCGCACATAAACTCGCCGGGCCAATAGCTTACACCTGCTCAGAACAAATTATTTAACGCTGGAACGTATATAATGCGCTCCCGCTTTTATCCCAATGCATTACTGAGTGCTAGCTGTGCAAGCCAATTCTCGATTTTTTCACGACGGTAAACCCTTACTGGCATTCGGCTTTCTTGCCGTTTTTATGGGCAATTTTGGTCAGTCGTTTTACCTTGGTGGTTACGGAGCCAGTATCCAGCAAGAGCTCAATCTATCGGCATCAGTCTATGGCTTGATCTATTCCGTCGCTACCCTGGCCGCCGGCAGCTGCCTGATGCTGGTAGGGGGGCTGATCGATAAAATGCCCCTGTTGCGTTTTACCCTGTTTGTTAGTGCTGGTCTGGTGCTTGCCAGCGTGCTGTTCGTTTTCTCTGCAAGCGTCTGGATGCTGGTGCCCGCATTTTTTCTGGTAAGGCTGTGTGGGCAGGGGCTGTTGCCTCACACCGGGGTAACCACTATGGCGCGCTGTTTCAGTGCAGACAGAGGAAAAGCCATCAGCATTGCTGCCTCTGGCGTGCCTTTTGGGGAAATCCTGTTGCCACTGGTGGCTGCTTTTCTGATATCAAATGTCGGCTGGCAAGCCAGCTGGTTATTTGTCACTTTACTGATTCCGCTGGTGTTTATCCCGCTGAGTTCTGTGCTGTTAAAACAGGCTGAACGCAAAGGTTTTGATTTTTCGCCTGTGCAAAAAGCTACCACTTCCCGCGTGAGCTTAAAAGCGCAGGGCAGAGTTGATGTGCTAAAGGACAGGCGTTTCTGGCTTGCTCTTCCATCCGTGCTGATGGCGCCTTTTCTGGTGACAGGTGTATTTATTCAGCAATCATTTTTTTTAGAGCAGCAGCAATGGTCCATGGCGTTGTTTGCGATGAGTTTTATTGTTTACGGTGTGGTTCATTGGCTAAGTTCGCTTGTGGCGGGAGTGATGGTCGATAAATTCACTGCCGCCAGAGTGCTGGCTTTTTACAACTTGCCGATGCTTGCCGCAATGTTGTTGCTGGCGTTTTTTGTTGGCGATTATATGGCGTTTGTGATGCTGGCCCTGCTTGGGGTGTCGATTGGTTTCAGTGGCCCGGTAACGGGCGCGCTGTGGGCGGAAGTGTATGGCACGGAAAAAATTGGCAGTATTCGATCGATGACCACGTCCTTTGGTGTATGGTCCACCTCCTTGTCGCCGGTATTATTTGGGGTCTTGATCGACAGGGGAATCAGCCTGGCTTTACTTTGCCTGCTTCTTTCTGCAGTGATTTTTTCTGCAGTAGTGCTCGCGCTGTTTTCCTACGGCACCAGAGCTGGCACAGCTCATAGCGATTAGCCGCGTTTGCGCCCGGCAAACTTGCGCAATACACCCCATCCATGGGGTTAACCGCGTTTGCTCCCACATGTCTGTATGGAACAGGCGCGCCTAACCGTGAACTAGATATTAAGGGAGTAGAGCTTACAGGGAGGTACTTGCAGCGTGTAGCAGTGGCAAATACCGGATTCATGTCTGCGCCAAAGCTCGTAATCTCCAAGCCCTTTTTAAATCGAGAGTTTCGACCTGGCGACGAAATAGTTAATGGGACAGCAATGAGATCAGCACGAACTATTTGATCGCCGGGTTAATCGTTGCGCTTCAATTTTCTTTTGCGCCTTCTTTCGGGTGCTTGCTGCTGTTGTAGAGCCCAGTCAATATGCTCTGTGAGCAAAGCTGATGCTGCTTCCTTTTTGAGTTCCAGCGCGCGCTTAATACTTTCATCGGGCGGGGCATTGCCAAGTCCAACAGCAAGGTTGCGCTGCCACCCTTCATAGCCAATGCGACGTATGGCAGAGCCCTCGGTGTTTTTCAGATACTGTGCTTCATCCCATAAGAACAGTTCCAGCAGTTCGCTGTTGTGCAGCCCATGCCGTGGCTGGAAATCTTTTTCGGCGCTCGGGCTGGCGAACTTGTTCCAGGGGCAAATGGCTTGACAATCGTCACACCCGAAAACCCGGTTGCCCATAACTTCGCGAAACTCTTCAGGAATAGCGCCTTTGTTTTCGATAGTCAGGTAGGAGATGCAGCGACGTGCATCCAACTGGTAGGGTTTGGGAAAGGCATCGGTGGGGCAAACTTTCAGGCAGGCTTCACAGGTGCCGCATTTGTTTTCTGCCTGATTGGTATTTAAGGGCAGGGGTAAGTTGGTAAAAATTTCACCCAGGAAAAACCAGCTGCCCGCATGCTGATTAATCAGCAGCGTATGCTTTCCCACCCACCCCAGCCCTGCTTTTTCGGCTAAAGGCCTCTCCAGCACTGGTGCGCTATCGACAAAAGGGCGTTGACTAAGGCTGTAGTGGGGAAAAAGACACTGAGCTTTAACGGCAATTTTGTCTGCAATTTTTGCCAGGCGTTTTCGTATCAGTTTGTGGTAATCCCGCCCTAGTGCATATCGGCTGATGTAGGCTTTTTCGGGCGATTTAAGGATTTTGATCTGCTCAGTGTTTTCCGGCAGGTAATCCATTCTTGCGGAAATCACCCGCGAGGTTCCCGGAAGCAGAAGCTTGGGATTCAGGCGTTTATCTTTGTGCTGTTCCATCCAGGCCATGCTGCCGTGGTAGTTTTTGTCCAGCCACTCCTGCAGGCCTTGAGATTCAATGTTCAGCCTTGCTGGGCCTACGCTGATTTGTTGAAAACCGGCCTCACGTCCCCATTGGCAAATATCGGCCTGTAGCTCTGTTAGCGCAGTGGGGTCGAGAGCGTCTTCATCGCTGTGCATTTAATTTACTCTTATGCCTTTGGCCGGGAGGGGCAGTCACGTATAATTTCGCAAATTTATTCGAACTTGCTTATGTCTGATTTTACACAGAGCCAGCCATTATTTCGCGCTGAACAGGTGCGTAACATGGATAGCATCGCCATTAACACTGGTGGTATTCCCGGAATTCAGTTAATGAAACGTGCCGCAAGAGCGGTATTTGATTACCTTCTTTGCACCTGGGCCCAATGCGAAAAAGTCGTCGTTTGTTGTGGTAGTGGTAATAATGCCGGAGACGGTTATGTCATAGCCGCGCTCGCGGCGCAGCGGCGTTTACCGGTAGAAGTGTTAGCAGTAAGGGCTCCAGAGACACTTCAGGGGGATGCTCAGCTCGCTTACCAGTTCGCCCTGCAGGAGAAGGTTCCAGTGACCGTGCCTGAGGACTGGCAGGCCCGAGTAAAGGATTTCACTACAGGCTGCGTTGTCGTCGATGCTCTACTCGGCACCGGTTTTAACGGTGAACTAAAGACGAATTATGAGCGTGCAATCGCGGCCATCAATGCCGGTGAAGCGCCGGTAATTGCTGTAGATCTGCCCTCGGGTGTATATGCTGATACAGGGAGCATTTCTTCTGTTGCGGTAAAGGCCGCAGCAACTCTAACCTTTGTTGCCGACAAGTGTGGCTTGCACACCGGTAAAGCGCCCGCCCTGACGGGGCCAGTGCTTGTGGACGACTTGCAGATTTCTCAGTGCGATCAGCGCTGCCTTAGCGAACTTGCTGAAATAAAAACCGCCATCGAAACAGTATCCACAATAAAACTCCGCCCTTGCCTGCCAGAGCGGGAAGTTGATGCTCACAAAGGCTTGTTTGGCCATGTGATGCTCATTGGCGGTGATTTTGGTATGGGAGGTGCTATTGCCCTGGCCGCTGAAGCCTGTGCAAGAGCCGGCGCCGGTTTGACCAGTGTTGCTACACAAGCTGAACATACCAGTGCCTTAATCTCCCGCCTTCCCGAGGTGATGTCCCATGGCGTTCCTTCAGGTCAGGCGATTAAACCTTTGTTAGCGCGGCCGAGTATTCTGGCTATTGGCCCGGGGTTGGGGCAATCCCCATGGTCGGAGCAAATGCTGCAACAGGCGGCTGCCTGTAAGCTGCCGATGGTGGTTGATGCTGACGCGCTGAACATTCTCGCGCAAGGCAGAGTGGTGTCCGAGAAACCTCAGCCAAAATGGGTGCTCACACCACATCCGGGAGAAGCGGCAAGGCTGCTTGATTGTTCCCTCGAGGATGTTCAGGCCGATCGCTTCAGTGCGGTGCAGGCGATTCAGAAAAAATATGGCGGTGTAGTGGTTTTAAAAGGGCCGGGAACCCTGATAAGCGATGGCAACCGGATACTTGTTGCCAAGGTGGGGAATGCGGGTATGGCAAGCGGTGGCATGGGCGATGTGTTAACAGGCGTAATTGCCGCCTTGCTTGCTCAAGGCCTCAAGCCCTTGGAAGCTGCCGCTCTCGCAGTTTGTGTTCATGGCGATGCAGCCGATCTGATTGCTGAACATAGTGGCATGAGAGGTATGCTCGCCAGCGATTTAATTCCATACATTAGGGAGCTGCTTTGCTAGTGGAAGAGCTTTTTGAGCGTTACCTTGAAGACGAATCTGCTACAGTCGAGGCAGGCTTTAAGTTGGCAAAAAACATTGAACACGGCATGGTGTTATATCTGGACGGTGTGCTGGGTGCGGGAAAGACAACTTTTTGCCGGGGTATTCTTCAGGCTTTTGGTCATTCAGGTGCTGTTAAGAGCCCAACCTATACGCTGGTTGAGCCTTATGATCTGGCTGAAAAAAAAGTATTTCACTTCGATTTATATCGATTGGGCGACCCAGAAGAGCTGGAATATATGGGGATTCGCGATTATTTCCAGCCGCAGCACATATGTTTGGTGGAATGGCCGGAAAAAGGGCGCGGTTTTTTGCCAGAAGCGGATTTAATCGCTAAGGTATTACCTAAGGGGAGTGGTCGCAGCTTAACTGTTTCGTCGGGCTCGGAGCGCGGACGAGACATTATCGGCAGGCTTTGATTTGTTAAATGGGGTGGGGAATGGCAGGCAGGAATAATCGTACTGTTTTGTTCTTGTTTTTTTCAATTCTGATGGGCATGACAATGCTCATCAGTACCCTCAGTTTTGCTGCAAATATTGAATCTGTGCGCCTTTGGCGCGCTCCAGACCACACCCGTCTGGTATTCGACCTCAGCGGTTCAGCTGATCACAAAGTTTTTCCTCTTAAAGCGCCCGCTCGCATTGTGGTGGATATTACCAACAGCTCGATGAAAGCCAGCCTTGATGGCCTGGAACTGGAAAATACTCCCATTCAGCAGGTTCGATATGGCAAGCGGAACAACAGGGATATACGCGTGGTGCTGGACTTGAATGCCAGTGTAAAGCCGCGCAGTTTTTTACTGGCAAAGCACGGTGACAAGCAGGATCGTCTGGTCATTGATTTATACGATTCGAACCTTGAAACCGTTAAGACCGTGCGGCAGGTGGTTAAGGCCGAAAGCGGCAAGCGGGATATCGTCGTGGCCATTGATGCCGGGCATGGCGGTGAAGACCCTGGTGCTCTCGGGCCAAAAAGAATCCGCGAAAAAGATGTGGTGTACAAAATCAGCAAGCAACTGGCAGATATGGTGAATGCCGAACCGGGCTACAAAGCCCATATGGTTCGCACCGGCGATTATTATATTCCCCTAAAAACCCGGCGCAACAAGGCCAGGGAGGTGCGTGCTGATATATTTATTTCTATTCATGCGGACGCCTTTAAAAACCCGAAGGCCAAAGGCGCCTCTGTGTTTGCTCTGTCCCGCCGTGGTGCTACTTCAGAAACGGCACGCTTTCTTGCTTCCAAAGAAAACGAAGCAGACCTGATCGGTGGTGTGGGAGGAGTGGATCTTGATAAAGTGGACAATATGCTGGCTGGCGTTTTGGTGGACCTGTCTATGACAGCATCGCTGGCGAACTCCCTGGATGCCGGAGACAAGGTGTTAAAGCAGATTGGTAAAGTGACAAGGCTGCACAAAAGGCAGGTTGAACAAGCCGGTTTTGCGGTGTTGAAATCACCCGACGTGCCGTCCATTCTGGTGGAAACAGGTTTTATTTCCAACCCGGAAGAAGCCAAAAAGTTGAATACTTTCAATCATCGCAAGAAGCTGGCAACGGCTATTTTTACCGGTGTTAAATATTATTTTAACGAAACGCCGCCAGCCGGTTCTTTGCTTGCGTGGAAAAAATACGGTGATAACCCTGAACTGCAAATGGAACATGTCATCGCTCGAGGGGAAACACTTACTGCCATTGCTTCGCGTTATAAAGTGAGTGTTGCGCGTATTAAAGCAGTGAACAATCTCACCGACTCAACTATCAGAATAGGGCAGATTCTCAAAATTCCTGCTTCCTAGCCTCGAAATTAATTATGAATAAAATTCAAATACTGAGCCCGCGTCTGGCAAACCAGATTGCGGCCGGTGAAGTTGTCGAACGCCCGGCCTCTGTCATTAAAGAGTTGGCTGAGAACAGTATTGATGCTGGTGCAAACCAGCTGGACGTGGAAATTGAAAACGGTGGCAGCAAACTGATCCGCATTCGTGATGATGGTTACGGCATCAGTAAGGATGACCTGGCGCTGGCCTTAAGTCGCCACGCGACATCAAAAATCATAAACCTTGATGACCTGGAAGCTGTTGCAACTCTCGGTTTTCGCGGTGAAGCGCTGGCCAGTATCAGCTCAGTGGCGCGACTAAAGTTGACCAGCAACGATGGCAGTGGCGACACTGCCTGGTGCGTTCAGGCAGAAGGGCGCGATATGGATGCCCACCTTAGCCCTGCTGGTCACCCCCAGGGTACTTCAGTTGAAGTGCGCGACCTGTTTTTCAACACGCCTGCACGTCGTAAGTTCCTGCGCACTGAAAAAACCGAGTATTCGCGCATTGAGGATGTGTTAAAGCGCCTGGCCCTGTCGCGCTTTGAATTGGGCTTCTCCCTGAAAAATAATGGCAGAGTGGTGCACAGCTGGCGACCGGCACAAACGCAGGCTGAGCAGGAGCGACGAGTTGCGCAAATATGCGGGCCGGCATTTATGGAAAATAGCGTGCATCTGGATATCGAGCGCAGTGGCTTGCGCCTTTGGGGTTGGGTAGCGCTGCCGACATTTTCCCGCAGCCAGGCGGACCTGCAGCACTTTTATGTCAATGGCAGAGCTATTCGTGACAAGTTGGTGAGTCACGCTATTCGCCAGGCCTATCAGGATGTGCTCTACCACGGCCGACATCCGGCCTTTGTTTTATACCTGGAATTGGCTGCGGCAAATGTCGATGTCAATGTGCACCCCACCAAGCACGAGGTGCGTTTTCGCGATTCGCGGCTGGTTCACGATTTTCTGTTTCGAAGTTTGCATCAGGCTCTGGCGGACGTTCGACCGGAAACAAGAGAGCAGCCGGAACAGCCTCTTTCTTCGCAGCAAGCGCCTGCGGAAACTGTTTCTCAGCAGGCCAGCCTGGGTTTGGGCGCTGGCCCTCGAGCAGAGCCGCTGGCGGGATCACCTTTGGCGCAGGTCTCTGAGGCATCTCCGCAGTATTTGCCCACCGCACCAGCGGCAGAATTTAACGCCACTTCTCCGCCGGAATTTAATCCGCAAAGTGACATTCCCCCGCTTGGTTATGCCATTGCCCAGTTAAAAGGTATTTACATCCTTGCGGAAAATGAACACGGCTTGATTGTTGTGGATATGCACGCCGCCCATGAGCGCATCACCTATGAACGCCTAAAGCTGCAGCAGGAGCAGCAGAAAGTCCAGTCGCAACCGCTGCTTGTTCCACAGTCGATAGCGGTGAGTGAAAAAGAAGCTGGTTGCGCGGAAGAGTTTGCGCTGATATTCGCGCGCCTGGGTTTTGAAATCGAAAGAGCCGGGCCGGAATCACTGTTGATCAGGCAGTTACCGGTAATGCTAAACCGCGCAGATGTCGAAGGGCTTGTGCGCGATGTGCTCTCAGATTTAATCGAGTTTGGCAGCAGCCAGCGTATTGAAAACAATATTAATGACATTCTAGGAACCATGGCCTGCCACGGTTCCGTTCGTGCAAACCGCAAGCTCACTATCGCCGAGATGAACGCGCTGTTGCGTGATATGGAAGTCACAGAGCGCAGCGGGCAGTGTAATCACGGTCGTCCCACCTGGAGCCAGCTTGACCTCACGCAGCTGGATAAGTTATTCATGCGAGGCCAATAGGTGTTTGAACTTTCACCGCAGGTTGATGGTAAGCCACGCGCCATTGCCTTGATGGGACCGACGGCCTCAGGCAAAACGGAGCTTGCGATACGGCTGCATCAGGAAATTGGTGCAGAAATAATCAGTGTTGATTCTGCGCTGGTTTATCGCGGCATGGATATAGGTTCTGCCAAGCCAAGTGCAGATGAGCTGGCCAGAGCCCCCCACCGTTTGATTGACTTGCGTGACCCCTCCGAGCCGTATTCCGCTGCGGAATTTTGCCAGGATGCTAAGCGGGAGATCACCGATATTGTTGCTTGTGGGAAAATTCCGCTTCTGGTTGGCGGGACCATGCTCTATTTTAAAGCGTTATTGCAAGGAATGTCCGATATGCCCTCATCCCAGCCGGAGATCAGAGCGCAGATCGAGCGGGAGGCCCAGCAAAAAGGATGGCCGCAATTACACCTGGAACTGTCGCAGGTAGACCCTCAGACAGCCGCAGCGCTGCACCCCAATCATTCACAAAGAATCAGTCGTGCACTGGAGGTTTACCGAATATCCGGCCGGCCCATCAGTGCATATCGTGGCGATAGCGCCGCAGGCTTGCTGGAACAATATCACTGGACACAAATCGCAATAGCGCCAAGAGACCGCTCTGTGCTGCACGAACGTATTCACCTTCGGTTTGATAAGATGCTTGAACTAGGCTTGCTTGCCGAGGTCGAAGTGCTGTTCAAACGCGGGGACCTCCATTCAGAGCTTCCTGCCATCAGGGCGGTGGGTTACCGTCAGGTGTGGGAATTCCTTGAAGGGCGTTTTAGCTACCCGGAAATGCGTGAGCGCGGCCTTGCAGCAACGCGCCAGCTGGCGAAGAGACAGCTGACCTGGTTACGAAGTTGGAACAATTTAAGCATGCTGTATTCTCAGAATGAGAAGGGCGATATGTTAAGTTCCGATGAAATTGTGAATAAGGCATTGAGTTTTTTGCAGTAAACAACCATATAATGGAGGTCTGGTGTGGCTGTCTGGGCGCAGCAACGTCAGTTATTCTCGGGGGTTTGCCGCTTTTTTGTTCTGGGCTTTACCAGGCTGAAGTGACATTCTTGCCTGAACGACTATAGTCAAACTATACGCTTGCACTAATCTATAAAAATTTTACATTACACATATTTTCTGCACTGAGTTGGTGCGTCTCTGGTGGTGATGTGGGAACCGGTTAGTGTTTACTTACTTTAGTTCCTCATAAGGAGAAAAACCATGTCAAAAGGGCATAGCTTACAAGACCCTTACCTAAATGTTCTACGTAAAGAACGTATTCCTGTTTCTATCTATCTTGTTAATGGTATTAAGCTGCAAGGGCAGGTTGAGTCATTCGACCAGTTTGTCGTGTTGCTGAAAAATACAGTCAGCCAGATGGTCTACAAGCACGCAATTTCCACCGTTGTGCCTTCACGACCTGTTCGCGTTCCAATGTTGAATGCAGATGCCGCCGGCAATGATGAAATGGAGGGTGGCGTATAGTGAAAATGTGATCTGGCAGGTGATTAGCTTTAACCCTTGGTGAAAAATGCTTATCATCATGCCATGCACCTTCACTATTCTGTTAACGGAGTGATTTTTGTTTTTTGACAGACCTGATTCAGGTGAGCTGGCAATATTGGTTCACCTGGAACTGCCCCAAAGCGCTGAGCTGGATGATCCGCGAGAATTCGAAGAGCTTGTCTTGTCCGCAGGCGGCGACCCCGCAGAGTTTCTGACTGGCCAGCGCGCATCCCCCCACCCCAAGTATTTTATCGGCACTGGTAAGCTCGAAGAGCTTCATCAACAGGTTGTTCAGCACCAAGCCGGGTTGGTGATCTTCAATCACGACCTCAGCCCCAGCCAGGAAAGAAACCTGGAGAAAGTTCTGCAATGTCGGGTGTTGGACCGCACCGGCCTTATCCTCGATATTTTTGCACAGAGGGCTCGCACTCATGAGGGCAAGCTGCAGGTGGAGCTGGCTCAGCTGGAGCATATGTCCACTCGCCTGATACGTGGCTGGACTCACCTGGAGCGGCAAAAAGGCGGTATCGGTTTGCGAGGGCCTGGTGAAACCCAGCTGGAATCGGATCGGCGTTTGTTGCGTGCGCGAATCAAAACCATACAGCGCCGTCTGGAAAAAGTGCGCAAGCAGCGTGAGCAGGGCCGCAGGGCCCGTAATCGTGCCGATATTCCAACGGTATCCCTGGTTGGCTACACCAACGCAGGAAAGAGCACTTTATTTAACAGCATAACGGATGCGGGCGTTTTCGCGCAGGATCAGTTATTTGCCACGCTGGACCCAACCATGCGTCGTATAGGCTTGCCCGATGTGGGGCCGGCAGTACTGGCCGATACGGTGGGATTTATCAGTAACCTGCCGCACCGTTTGGTAGAATCATTCAGAGCTACACTGGAAGAGGCCGCCAGCGCAGACCTGTTATTGCATGTGATTGATGCTGCAGACGATGAACGTCAGCGAAATATGGAGCAGGTTGAATTGGTACTTGAAGAAATTGATGCAGCGGAGATTCCAGTGCTCAAGGTTTACAACAAAATTGACCTTATGCCTGAGATGGAGCCGCGTATCGACCGGGATGACCAGCGCAGACCAGTGGCTGTGTGGCTTTCAGCGCAGGACATGCAGCACCAGCCCGCAGGTCTGGAGTTGCTGTTTACGGCGATTTCAGAATTACTTACCGGCGACATTGTCCAAGAGAGCATCTGGCTGACTGCGGAAATGGGCAGTCTCAGGGCGCGCCTCTACCGTCATAACGCTGTGTTAAACGAAGAATATCATCCCGATGGCACCTGTGAGCTGGAAATTCGTTTGCCAGAGGTGGATTTAAATAAAATACTGTCAGCTGAAAATGTTGAATTCAGCGATATTTTTTCACAGCAGGATGGGCAATCCGAAATCCAGCAACTTGCCGTATAATTCACACGGCCCAACAACAACAGCTTGAATTTGGCTGGACAACCTTCATATCACAACATCTTAAATAAAAAAGCGGAGATCGCTATGGCTTGGAACGAACCGGGTGGTGGTAATAAAGACCCCTGGGGTGGCGGAAATCGTAACAACGATGGCCCACCCGATCTGGATGAGGCGCTGAAAAACCTGCAGAAAAAGCTCTCAGGAATCTTTGGCGGCAAAGGCGGTAGAGGCGCCGGTGGTGATTCCGGGCTGGGGTGGGCGGTGATCGGTCTTGCCGCACTCGTGGCTGCTGGTATATACATCTTTGCCGGGGTTGGCATTGTCAACGAGCAGGAGCGAGCAGTGGTGCTTCGCCTGGGCGTTTATGATAAAACCATTGGCCCTGGTTTTCGCTGGAATCCGCCATTGATCGATAACGTGGTTACGGTCAATGTCACCAATGTGCGGCTTTGGTCTACTGCGGAGCAAATGCTCACGCAAGACCTCAACATTGTTGCCATCAAGCTGTCGGTGCAGTACATCATTGATGACGCAGAGCAATTTGTACTGCGGGTGAAAGATCCGGAAGCCAGCTTGCAGCAGGCAACCAACAGTGCCCTGCGTCATGTTGCGGGCTCCACCTTAATGCACGATATTCTCACCGAAGGCCGGGAGCAGGTTGCGTTTGAGGTGCAGGACAGACTGCAGAGCTATCTCGATAACTACCAAACAGGGATTCACATAGAAAAAGTTAACATTGAAGACTCCAACCCGCCACGCGAGGTTCAGGATGCTTTCGATGATGTGATTAAAGCTCGCGAAGATGAAGAGCGTTATAAAAACCAGGCGCAAGCCTATGCCAACGGAATCATCCCAGAGGCTCGTGGTGCTGCACAGCGTGTGCTGGAAGAAGCCAATGCATATAAAGAACGCGTGATTGCTGAAGCCGAGGGTGAGGCAAAACGCTTCGAATACCTGTATGCGGAATACAAGAAAGCGCCGGAGGTAACCCGCCAGCGTTTATACCTGGATGCGGTTGAGGATGTGATGTCCAGCAGCTCCAAAGTCATGGTGGATGTTGAAGGTGGTAACAACCTGCTCTATTTGCCGCTCGATAAAATTGTCTCCACCGGCCAGCAAGCTACATCGCGCGGTTTGACATCCTCAGAGATGGACAAGCTTGCCAATGAGGTGATGAACCAGCTTCGGCGCGATACTACAGTCACTAATTCACGCAGAAGGGAGGGTCGATAATGTCTGCCAGAGCTATGTTTTCTCTTATCGCTGCATTTTTAGTGATTATCATTGTGGCAAACTCCCTGTACATTGTTCAGGAATATGAGCGTGGTGTGCTGCTGCATCTCGGGCGTGTCACTAACGCTGATATCAAGCCGGGGCTGCATGCAAAAGTGCCGGTGATACACGAAGTGCGTAAATTCGACGGCCGTGTGTTAACCCTTGATGCCCGGGCAGAACGTTTCCTGACGGTGGAAAAGAAAAGCATCATGGTCGACAGCTTTGCCAAATGGCGCATTATTAATGTCGGCACCTACTACACCGCCACCAGCGGTAATGAGCAGCGTGCTGAACGCCTGCTTGAGCAGCGGATTAATGAAGGCTTGCGTAACCAGTTCGCTCAGCGAAGCCTGCAGGAGGTGGTCAGCGGAGAGCGTGATCAGCTGATGCAGCACCTGACGGTGGCACTCAACGACTTTACCCAGGACTCCCTGGGGATCGAAGTGGTCGATGTGCGGGTAAAACGTATCGACCTGCCCGACGAAGTCAGTGGCCCGGTGTTCTCCCGTATGTCCGCTGAGCGTGAGCGTGAAGCGCGTGAACACCGTTCAAAGGGTAAAGAGCAGGCAGAAATCATCAGTGCAGATGCCGATCGCCAACGCACGATTATTGAAGCCGAGGCCTATCGAGACGCGGAACTACTGCGTGGTGAAGGCGATGCACGGGCCGCTGCAATATATGCGTCAGCCTACAATCTGGACCCTGAGTTCTACGCCTTTATGCGAAGCCTCTCTGCCTACCGACAGACCTTTGCCGGTAAGGAAGACATATTGCTGGTTGACCCGGACAGTGAATTTTTCCGCTATTTGAAGAACTCTAAAGGAAAATAGCCTTTGCCAACGTGGTAAAATATCAAAACCGGTTCAACGAGCCGGTTTTTTTATGTCTTGCCTGTTGGCAGAGCGGCTTCTCAACATGCATGCTTAAACATTGGGGCGCAAAATTATGTGGGAAGAGCTGGGGAAAGCCATATGCCTGATGCTGATCATTGAGGGCATGCTTCCCTTCCTATACCCTCTCCGCTGGCGAAAATTGGTTGCAACACTGGCCACTGTCAGTGACAAGCACTTGAGACTGATGGGCTTGATAAGTATGGTCCTGGGCTTGATTCTGCTGCTTAGCCTCACTTGATAAATAAAGAGAAAAGATTTTAATGAGTAAATTGGATCGATGGTTGCTGCCTGATGGCATCGAAGAGATGCTCCCGCAGGAAGCCAGCCGTGTCGAAGCGTTGCGTCGCCGCCTTGTTGATGGTTTCCGTTGCTGGGGTTACGACTACGTTATTCCCCCTATGGTTGAGTTTACAGATTCGCTGTTTACCGGTTCCGGTGGTGAGATCGAGCTTCTTACCTTCAAGGTAACTGATCAGCTTTCAGGTAAAACCATGGGTATCCGTGCGGATATCACCCCCCAGGCTGCGCGAATGGATGCCCATAGCTTAAAGCGGGAGGGCGTTAATCGACTCTGTTATGCCGGGCATGTCCTGCATACACGTTCCAAGGTACCCCTCGCTTCGCGCACGCCAATCTGGGTGGGTGTGGAGCTATTCGGAGAGTCTGGGATCGAGGCCGACATTGAGGTTGTCAGCCTGTTACTGGAAACCTTGCGAGCAGCCGGCCTGCCTCAGTATATTGATGTTGGTCACGTAGCTGTTTATCGTTCTCTGGTTACAGCCATTGGCCTGAGCAGTGAACAGGAAAACCAGTTGTTTACTTTGTTGCAAGCCAAGGCCGCCACAGAAATCGAAAAGTGGGTTGAGCGCAATATTGAAAACCAGCAGCAGCGCGCCTGGATGGTGGAATTACCTAAATTATCCGGCGGTGTGAGCTCACTGAAAAAAGCACGAAAACTGCTTGCATCAGCGCCGGCTGGGGTTTTTACTGCGCTGGATGAGTTGGAGCAGCTGGCTGGTGTTGTGCAAAGCCGCTATGAAGATGCACAAATACATTTTGATTTGAGTGAGCTGCGTGGTTATCACTACCACACAGGCATCGTTTTTGGCGCTTTTGCTCCTGGAGAAGGGGAAGCAATTGCCAATGGCGGTCGTTATGATCATATTGGCGAGGCATTCGGCCGCCCGCGCCCCGCGACCGGTTTTAATGCAAACCTTAGCGTTATCAGCCGTGCTCTGCAGGAGCAGGTAAAAACCGTTTACGGCGTTTTTGCACCGGCTTCTGAAAGTGCTGAGCAATGGCAAAAAATTGCTGCCTTGCGCGCAGAAGGTGAAAGAGTCATTGTTGGGCTTTCCGGCCAGGATGCCCCGCTGGATTATCAAAACTGTGATCGACAGTTAGTCGAGCGAGACGGCAAGTTTGTCGTCGAAATATTATAAAAATCATTCAGTGATTTTCAAATTTACATATTAACTAGTAGCAAAGCGTGGAATAGCCATGGGTAAGAATGTTGTGGTCTTGGGCACCCAGTGGGGTGATGAAGGTAAAGGTAAAATTGTTGATCTGCTTACTGAGCAGGTTAATCATGTAGCCCGGTTTCAGGGTGGGCATAATGCCGGCCACACATTGGTTATCGAAGGTAAGAAAACCATTTTACATTTGATTCCTTCCGGTATTCTGCATGAGGGTGTTACTTGTTATATTGGCAATGGCGTTGTGCTGTCGCCAGAGGCCCTGATGAAAGAAATTCACGAGCTGGAAGAGCAGGACGTACCCGTGCGCGAGCGCCTGCGTTTGTCACCGTCATGTCCACTGATTTTGCCTTACCATATTGCACTGGATCACGCCCGTGAACTCAAACGTGGTGCGAAAAAAATTGGTACTACCGGGCGGGGCATTGGGCCCGCTTATGAGGATAAAGTCTCGCGTCGCGGCTTGCGGCTTGGCGATATGAAAAACAGCGAGCGTTTCGCCGAGAAATTAAAAGACGTTTTGGTATACCATAATTTTGCTTTAACGCAGTATTACGGCGCTGACGCTGTGAGCTACGATGAGGTGCTTGAGCAGGCTCTCAGATTGGCAAAAGAATTAATGCCGATGGTTGAGGATGTGTCGGACTCCTTACATCAGGCAAGAGAAAACGGCGAGCACATTTTGTTTGAAGGGGCTCAGGGTTCCCTGCTGGATATCGATCACGGTACCTACCCGTTTGTCACTTCCTCTAATACCACCGCCGGCGGCACTGCTACGGGCTCCGGATTTGGCCCCCGTTACTTGGATTATATTCTGGGTATCACCAAGGCCTACACTACCCGAGTGGGCTCCGGCCCCTTCCCCACGGAGCTGGAGTGTGCCATTGGCGACCGTCTCGGCGAAAAAGGTCATGAGTTTGGTGCCACCACCGGGCGCAAGCGCCGAACCGGCTGGTTTGATGCGGTCGCGGTTAAACACGCCGTGCGCATAAACAGCATGAGTGGCATGTGCCTTACCAAGCTGGATGTACTGGACGGCCTTGAAGAAGTCAAAATCTGCATTGGCTACAAAGACAGCAAAGGTGAGTCAGTTGGTATTCCTTGCGATGCAGACGGCTGGTCAGACGTTGTTCCCGTATACGAGAGTATGCCCGGTTGGCAGGAGTCTACCGTGGGCGCTCAGTCGATTGATAATTTACCCGCCGCGGCCTTGGCATACATTCACCGCCTGGAGCAATTGGTGGGTATTACCGTTGATATTGTCTCCACCGGGCCGGATCGGGTGGAAACCATCGTATTGCGCCAGCCATTTGCATAGTGTCAACGGGCCCTCGGCGCTCCTCCCCGGAGCGCTAAATCGTCTCGCGGGCTTGTAGTATTTTTATCAGGTCCGGCTAGACTAAAGGGAAAGCTGCATTTGCGTTTTCCCTATGAAATACCCTGAATTTATTGACGACCAGTCCTATATGGAGATGGATTCATCTGTTCCTGAAGCTGAGCAGTTGAAGGCCATGCTCTCCAACCTGACCCGCATTCACCTGCTCACAGCGAATAAATTCGATAGCTTTGATTCTCTGATACGTGAATACCTGATATCCGGTATCGAGGTATTTGGTCTCGAGACAGGTATTGTCAGCGAAGTGACCGCCGATGGCGTCTATATTGTGCGCGATGTGGTTTCGCCGTTGGATGTACTGGAAAAAGGTCAGGAGTTTCAACTGCAAGACACCTATTGTCGGGAAGTGATGAAAAGCCGTCAGGTTGTTGGTTTTCCGCAGGTTGGTGCTCTGGACTATATGAATTGCCACCCGGTATATCTTAACCTCAAGCTCGAAGCTTACTTGTCGGCGCCGATTTTTGTGGGCTCTGAGCTTTATGGCACCTTAAATTTTACCTCTGTTGCGGCCCGGCAAAGAGGTTTCTCCCGCCACGAGCACAACCTGATTTTATTAATGGCGAACTCTATTGGCGCTTTTATTCTGTTGCGCAACAAGGAGCAAAAGCTGGTTGCCCTGAACCAGAAAATGAAACGTTTTGTCGGCTATGTCGCGCACGACCTCCGCAATCCCATAGGCACCATTATTGGTTATGCTCGGATCGCTTCACGAAAAGGCGCCGACGAAAAACGTCTGAGGAGAGCTATCGAAAGTATTGTTGAGCCGGCGGAGCAGGCCCTGGAGTTTGTGTCCACAATCCTCGAAAACGCTGCAATCAGCACAGGCAAACTGACTTTAAACATTGAGCAGATTTCTGTACAGGAAATGCTCGCTCAAGTGCTGCGTTCAACGTCTAACTTGGCTGAAGAGTCAAAAATAGCTGTTGTTGTTCGCAGTGACGATTACCAGGTAGAAGGCGATTTAAAACGTTTGACACAGAGCCTAATTAACCTTGCAATAAATGCGGTTAAATACTCTCCTGCAGAAAGTGAAGTCCTGTTTCAAGCTGCAGCGGTAAATGACAAAGTTGTGATAAGTCTGGAAAACCTAAAAAATACAGAGCGGAATGAAGCCAAAAAAAATGGAGATAAACACTACGGTTCTGTTGGTTTTGGTTTGGATATAGTCAGCGAAGTGTTGTTGGCTCATAACAGCGAGTTGGAAGTAAACGAAACAGCGCAAAAGTTTAGGGTAGAATTTTCTCTTCCGCGAATTTAATTTCGAATTACTATGCCAATACCTAATCGCCGTTTCTTTGCTACTAACTTTTACACGCTGGTATAAATTCTTTTTAGATTTTTTGTTTTCGTGTTTGCGCTGCGTTCTCCTTTTCAGCTATAACTTAAGCGATTTTTTAAGCTCCTATTGTATTTTTTCTAAGCCTCTAATAGCAGCAAGCTATTAGTTCTATCAGCACCCGTAACGTTTTTCTGTCGCATGCAAGAGATTGATAATTCTGTTTTCTAAGTGTTTGATTTTTAAGGGTGTCATTTATTTTACGTTAATAGTTTCGAATACATTTGGTTGTGACTAATTAGCGAGCCCGACGACAAACGCAATTTAATTTCCTTTCTATACTCATCAACTGTTAGCTCCTGAAAAGGAGAACCACTTCTCATGCTTATTGAGTAACGCAGGAATTCAGTTTATGAGCCCTCATTTTTCTTGGTCGATGTTCAATCGAAAAAATTTAAAACGTATTGGTTTTATGCTCAGTCTCACGCTCGCTGGCGCTATCGTTGGTTGTGGCAATGACAGTGGCAAAAACAAATCCACCAGTTCAAACCCGACACCGGTTCCTACACAAGCTCCCACAGAACTAAGTGGTGCTGCGGTTGATGGCCCTATAGCAAACGCGGTGGTGCGAATATATCGCCTGGATACCAGTGTGGAAAACCTGCAGGGAGAGTTGCTTGATGAGGGTGAAACGGACGCCCAGGCGCAGTTCTCTGGCCTGGAGGTTCCTGTCGCTGAGGCAGGCCCCTTCCTGATTGTGGTCAGTTCCGATGAAGACACCATAGACCTAAACACTGGTAATGCTCCCATTATCGGTGAAGTCTCCACGGTGTTAACTCTCGACCGCATAGGCAGCCCGGTTTACGCCACACCGCTGACAACAATGGCTGTTTCCCTGGCGGCAGCAAAAGCGGATGACGATGGTACCGTCACCCTTGATGAATTTACCGAAGGTCTGGAAGATGCAGCGGATGAACTGGTTTCTGCATTGGGCTTTGGTATGTCTGATGAAGTGGATATTTTTGCAGCCCCCCCATGGTTACCGATGAAACGGATACCGACGAAGAGTTGAATGAAATTGCCCAGTACCGAACAGCAATTTCAGGTGCTGCAGCGATTATCTTTGAAATTCAGCAAAACAGTGAAGATACCACCACTCAGGATGTTATGAATGACCTGGCTGATGATTTGAGTGATGGTGATATTGATGGTCGTAACAGTGAGGACGAACAAACCGGTGATTACAGTGGTGAAGATGCTGCGATTATTGTTGAGACAGACCCCTCCAAATTAACCATACCCGGCACAGACAAAACAGTTGAAGAGGTTGAAGAGTTACTTGACGAAGAAGCGGACGATACCGGCACCACCGCGGATACCAGTAAATTGGCCGATGGTAGCATTGCTACCAGCGCACAGCCTGGCGAAGTGGATATCGATCGCGATGACGATGGCGTCATCAATGCTGAAGACGACTTTCCCAACGACCCCAGTGAAACAACCGATACTGACAACGACGGTGTCGGCAATAACGCCGACCCCGATGACGATAACGATGGCGCTGGCGATGACGATGATGCCTTCCCGCTGAACCCGGATGAGCGGGTTGACAGTGATGGTGATGGCATAGGTAACAATGCAGACACTGATGATGACGGTGACGGCGTTGCTGATAACGAAGATGATTTTCCTCTGGATCCAAGTGCGAGTAATGCCAGTGATGTTGATAGCGATGGCTGGCCAGCAGGTCAGGACCCTGATGACGATAATGCTGATTCCCCCGGCATTCCCTTTGTTGATACTGATGGTGATGGCAAAGGCAACACCGTGGACAGCGATGACGATAACGATGGTGTGATTGATGAAAACGACGATCTGCCCCTGGATGCCACAGAATCATCAGACACCGACGGTGATGGCATCGGCGATGGAAAAGATGACGATATAGACGGCGACGGTGTTGCCAACCACAGCGGTGGCGATGATGTGCTTAATACCCCGGAAACACGGCTGGAAGATGATGCCTTCCCATTTGACGCGACAGAAAGCAGTGACCTGGACAAAGACGGTATTGGTGACAACGCCGATAGCGATGCCGATGGTGATGGCCTGGCAGACATTATCGACCCGGACCCAAGAGATAAAGACACCGATGATGACGGTGTTCGCGATGGCGCCGATGCGCTGCCGGAAGATGCATCGGAATCCCTCGATTCCGATAAAGACGGTATAGGTAACAACGCGGATAACTGTAAGTTTGTGAAAAACTTCAACCAGGCCGATGCCGATCAGGATGGCCAGGGTAACGCTTGTGATACTGATGACGACGGTGACGGAGTGGCAGATACCGAAGATGACTTCCCCCTCGACCCCAATGCCTCCGTTGCCAGCGACGCCGACGGTGACGGTTGGCCGGTGGGGCAGGACAGCGACGACAACAACGCACAGTTGCCTGAAGGCGACTATGTGGACACCGATGGCGATGGCCTTGCCAATAGCGGTGGCCTGGCGCCGGACGACGACGATGATAACGACGGCCACAACGACGATGTCGATGACTTCCCCACCGACCCGGCAGAGTATAAGGACTCCGATGACGACGGCACCGGTGACAACGCCGACACCGATGATGACAACGACTCTGTGCCCGACACAGACGACGCTTTCCCCTTCGATGGTGAGAAATCAGCCGATTCCGATGGCGATGGTGTGGATGATAGTGCTGACAACTGCCCCACAAATGCCGGCCCACAAACCGACAGCGATGAGGACGGCAAAGGCAATGTCTGTGACGGCGACGACGACAACGACGGTGTGAGTGACGAAGATGACCGCTTCCACCTGAACCCGGAAGAGTCTGAAGACCTTGATGGCGACGGCATTGGTAACAATCTGGATACCGATGACGATGGTGACGGCGTGAATGATGCCGATGAACTGGAAGCTGGAACCGACCCTAATCACCGTGACAGTGATAAAGATGGCAACGATGATGGTGACGACAACTGCCCGCTGGTCGCTAACGTGGACCAGGTGGACAGTGATGAAGACGGTCTCGGCAACCTGTGTGATGACCCACCCGATCTCTCTGGTTACTACCTGCTGGATATGTCCGTGACGGATGCCGTTGCCGAAGCGGGTACGGCTGAGTGGTCAGAAATTGCTGCGCAAGACTGCGAGCAGGATGTAGGCCTGGTGACTGCAGAGGTAGCGCTGGTTTCCCAGGATCAAACTGAGTTTAAGCTGCACTTCTCCGAAGACGAGTTTCGGGGTGAAGATGCCGGACGTGGCACAGTGAATGCTCTGGGTCAGGTGGTGATTGAAGACCATGGCGTTGATATGCATGATGAGGGCGTCAAGTCTGAATTCCATGTGTTCTTCCTCGGTTTGCTCGATGCCAGCACAGGCGTTATCAGCGGTACTGTAGAGCAATCTCATCATGTGATGCTCGATGATGGTACCACCGCCATGGAGTGCTTCTCCAAGTCGACCGTTGATCTTACGCCCATGCCCGCAGCCAGCGCCGCAGCGATTCTGGATGCGCAAGGTTCAGATGGCGGATTCTTTACCACCCGCAGCGAGGAATGGCACGACAGCACCGGCGTATACAGCCTGCAATTCATGCACAACCTGCTGAATACTGCGGGTGATAACACTTACTTCTGGGATGGCGAGACGGCAGAGTGGCTTGCGGAAACAGAGCACCGGGATGGCTTGGTGCTGACCAGTTCCGGCTGGCAGCAAGCTGCTGGAATGTCCGTTGCGATTGACGGCGATAGCGCCAGCGTAGTGGAGCAAAGCGTAAGCGGTGTAGTGCTCAATAGTTGGCAGGTTGACGCCTTCTCAATTTCTGCTGCCGGACTGCCCATGGCAAACCTGGTGGACCGGGAGTGGGTGCGCGAAGGGCTGGTTGATCCGGATGCCGTGTTTGGTACTGGTGTTAATGCCATTGCCATAGCTGCCGTCAGTCAGAACGATGTCTACGAGGTGCATTGCGGAGGTGATGACTGGTACGAGCTTGGCCTTGAGTGTGTTAACTGGATACATACTGGCTGGAACGACGATCAGAGCCCGATACTGGCCACAAGCCTGGCTGATGTCATCCATGCCGATGGCGAAAGTCCTGATTCTGCGGGTGTCTGGGTAGGCCGTGACAAGCACACAGACAAACAATTGATGGCCCATCTGCAGGGAAGTGTCACTACCGGCGCCGAAGGTACCAGCGGTACGGTGAGCTTCTTCATCAACGATCATAGCGGCGAAACCATGCTGCAATTAATGAATGCCGATGGCACTGCAGTCACTGCAAGGTGGTCGATCATTGACCCCCTCAACAATGACACCGACCTGCTGCTCAGCTTCGAGCTACCTGAGTTTGTGATGCATCAGTTTGATACCGAAGGTGGCCATACGGTGATTCTTGCAGTGGTGCCAGATGGTGAGGATGGTTCCGACTATGTTCGAGCCGGACGTTTGATGCCCGCAGGTGAGGTTTATCGTAATGCTGGCCTGAACGCGCCTGGCGGAGAAGAGGCGCTGGACAATTTTGACTACCAGCCACCGGCACCGCCCAGTGGAGAACCTACGGAGCCCTCTGGCGAACCTGTTGACCCTAGCGGTGAGCCCACGGACCCCAGCGGTGAACCAACAGACCCCAGTGGTGAGCCAACAGACCCGGGTAACCCGCCACCGACTGAGGTGATGGATCGCGATGACGATGGCAAGCCTGACCACCAAGACAACTGTGTACTGATTGCCAACGAAGATCAGCAAGATACGGATCAGGATGGCCTGGGTGATGTCTGTGATGTGGATCTGGCAAATGTGATTTTTGGTGTGTACATGGCCGATCTCAGCTTTACAGAGGGTAGTGAGGATTTTGATCACCAATCGGGTAGTTGTGTGGCGTCAGAAGATGAGCAGTTGCTGCTGGAGACGCATACAGAAGGTAATCAGGTATTTATTAACATCCGGGGTGAAAAAGAGGATGAAGGGCTCGGGGCTATTCTCACTGCTGAAGGTGCATTAACACTGGTGGGGGGTGAGAATTTCTCTGGCAGTGGCAGTTTCAATGCAAACGATAACACCTTCACTTTCACCTTCAACGACAGTCACAGCAGTGATGACGGCACGGTGCAGTGCGCTGCCACTGGAACGGTAAATGCCGAAGGTCCAGCAGCTGTGGTTGAGCAAGCGGCTATGAGTAATGGTATCAGCTGGATTGAAGCGGAAATCCGGGATGAAAGCGGTGATGGACAGCCTGAAGAAGCCTGGTTTGAGTACGGCACTCTCGCCAGCGACACTGTTGAAGTGATCAGGGAGTGGGACTTCTCCGTGCCCGGTTGGGTAACCGTCAGCGATGTTGAGCAGGACGGCTTCCTCACGGATTCGGGTATAGCGCTGGCTGATGACCTGATGATTGTCGATGGTTTTGGCGATGCCAATGGTGAGACAGCAATTATCAAGCGCACCGCAGAGGGGGTGGCCGTTGACTACGAGATCATGCATGTTGAGCTGGAGGCATTTGATGTAGCTGCGTTGCCGGTAGTGCCCTGGGTACCCGATTTCGAGGCTGGCCTGGGTGAAACACAGGTCTTTAGTAGCGGCGCTGTTGCCTATGTGGCACATATTCAGAATCAGCACGACGTGTATCAGTTCTGGTGCGATGAAGACCATGATGACTGGTTTGAATCAAATCTGGATTGCAACAATGTGGTGGCCCTGAGCTGGCAGGAAACGTCGGAAGGTTCTGGCAATTACGACCCGGTGCCGGCTCAAAGCCTCGATAGTATCGTTAATTCAAGTGCAGAGTTAAGCGCCGGAACCCTGCAAGGCGGTATTTGGATTGCTCATGGTTTCGATCAGGATATGGGTGAATTTAATGTTGAAGCTTTCTTTGTCTCGGAGAGTGGTAATGCCACAGACAGCGATATTTCAGTGGTGTTTATGGCTAATTACCATAGTGCCGGAGAGCATCAGCAAGTCGCCACTGGCAGTGCCAGTGCCAGTGCCGCAACAAAAGGTGGCATTTCTCTACTTGAGTTCAGCGTACCGGATGAACTGATGCACATGTACCCCATTGATATGGAGCAAAAAGACATTTTTGTATTTGCCGAGTCCAGTCTGGAAACGAGTGGGGCAACCTATGTGCGAGTAGGCAGGGTGCTTAAGGCCGGTGTGGCCTTTACGGAGATCCTGTTTAACAGCACCGCCAGCGAGGATGTGGTCAACAACTTTTCTCCACCAGCCCCTGTGCAGTAGTTATTAACTTCGCAATAGCTGTTGTTAAGTTAACAGGCGGTGCACGGAAACGTCGCTATTGCCAAGGCAATGTAAGCCCTTGAAATACCGTTAATTCACGTATTGACGCCAGTATTTCAAGGGTGCGCAATTAAATAGATAGGCATAGCTGTCCCACAAAGCATGAAAACATGGATTCGGTGTTTGTTACTGCTACCTCCGCCAGCATCGCGCCATGGATGGCGCTTATTAGAGCAACGCAGGAGCAGTTGCCGGTGGATGCTGGCGTAGAGCTTACAGGGAGGTACTTGCAGCGTGTAGCAGTGGCAAATACCGGATTCATGTCTGTGCCAAACTAGTAATCTCCATTCCCTTTTAAAATCGAGAGCTTCGACCTAGCGACGAAATAGTTAATGGGACAGCAATGATAGATAGGGTAAGTTCTTTTAAAAAGCCCGCCACTAACCGGCGGGTTTTTTTAATGGCTCAGAACAGATTGAATGGTGTCATCAAGCATTTCCAGATCCAATTGCAGCGGGTCGATTAAATAGAAATGACCGGCCTCCCGGATAACAATATGCTCGCTGTTGTCACCGGCCAGTTGAGCAGCAGCTGTGTAAGCGTCGGATAATGCCGGTGGCACGATGTTGTCTCTCTCGCCGCTGATGAGTACTGTTGGTTTTTCAATGGGCAGCATATGAATCGGAGAGGTATTTTTTAGCCGTTCAGTCAGGGATTGGTCGCCCAGCTCGGCTTTATCGATAATGGCTCCAGAGGCACCACCGCACGCACTGGAAAGTAAATCGCTAATTCCTCCCAGCGCTATGCTTCCTTTTATGGTCAAAGCGCTTGCAACATATAGTTCGCTTGCTTGCGTTATTCTTTCGCGCCCGGCGAGCCAAAGGGCAAGGTGCCCACCTGCGCTGTGACCCATCGCCACCGTGGCATCGAGGTCCAGAGGGTATATCTCGGCGATCTCTGTTAAATAATCTGTGGCTGCTGCCACATCCTGAAACATCACTGGCCATTCGCCTCCATTGCCGAGACTTCGGTATTCAATATTCCACACAGCGTAACCCTTCCTTGCCAGAGCGTCTGAAAGCGCTGCCTGTAGCTCAAGTGTGTAAAAAGATTGCCAGCAACCGCCGTGAATCATAACCACCGTTGCCCGGTAGCTACATAGGTGATCCAGAACATAGAGTTCACCCCATTGAGAGGAAGTACTACCCCACTGCAGGGGAAGCACTGCTACTTCGTTTTGACGCGCAATTGGTGTGGGGCTCGGGGTATCGGTTTCTGATGCTCCGGCATTTCCTGCTTGATTAGTGTTACCGCCGCAGGCAATCAAGGTGCACGTAAGCACTAAAATACAAGTGTTTAAATGTGACATAAAAATAATACGAAAGATCAGCAGAAAAGGATTAGTGAATACAATGTGAATATTTACGGTAATCCGTCACAAGTTAAATAGTTCCAGCTACTTAAATTCGCTAATTGGTCCGAAATATTGCTATAAAAAACGCTGAATTTGAGATTCCTGTCAATATTATTACGCCTTGTAACAAGCGGTTAACTGGAGATTCTACATGCGCTTTATCACCACTTTCGCCTTTTTGTTGTTAGCCTTTCAGAGTTATTCAGCAGCCGGGCAGGAGGAAGAAGTTAAGGCGGCACGACAAGTTATTGCCCATTACAAGGAGTTGCGTAAGGTCTGTGCCATTGCCCGGGGAGATGATCGCAAAGAGTGTTTCCGTGAGTTGACGGAGGCAACGGATGATTACCAGCGCGCCAAAGTGATTGTTCGCAGCGTTGAACACAATAATCTTGAAGACTTGCATGTTGTGACTAACGTTCAATAATCGATATTGGGCCTGTCAATCACTTCAGGCTGATTGGGCCTGCAAGTAATGCTCGTTTTTGTACCTGAGTCGGTAGTTTTGCAGCAGCGGTTCAATGTAGCCGTTGGGCAGTTCTCCCCCCTCAAAAATAAGTGCTCTTGCTGCCAGGTAGGGGCTGCTTAGGGCGGGGTTGCCAGAGAGCGGCTCATAGCCGGCTTTCCCCGAGTGTTGCTGGTCCACTACTTTTGCCATTTTCAATAAGCTCTGTTCCACCTGCTCCTCCGTGCAGATGCGGTGCAATAGCCAGTTCGCCAGGTGTTGGCGAGCCAGTCTTAAGGTTGCCATGGACTCCTGATGACCGACATTATGCAGGTCAGGTACCGTTGAAGCCCCAATCCCTAACTCCACCCAGCGAACCACATAGGCGAGGATGCACTGGCAGGTGCTGTCCAGTTCCGCCTGAATCACCGAAGGCGTTAAAGTATTGCGATTAAACAGAAGCGGGACTCTTAATTGCTCAGCCAACCTCGGTGGGGCTTGATGACGCAGGGCGATCTGTTGCTGGTAGACATTCACTTTGTGGTAGTGGATGGCATGCAGCGTTGAGGCTGCGGGGCTGGGAACCCAGCCCGAGGTAGCGCCCGCCTGTGGTTGTGCCATCTTGTATCGCAGCATTTCCTGCATCCGTTCCGGCTGTGGCCACATGCCTTTGCCAATCTGCGCTTTGCTTGGCAGGCCACACTGCAGCGCTATGCGCACATTGTTGTTCTCATAGGCTTGGTACCAGTCTTCGTGCCTTAGCGCGCTTTTGGCTACCATCGGCCCAGCGTACAGGCTGGTGTGGATTTCGTCAGCGCAGCGGTCGAGCCCGCCAGTGTTAATCATAAACAGGCGCTTGCGAGCGCCATAAATACAGTTTTTCAAGTTAACACTGGTGCGTCGTTCTTCATCCATCAAACCGAACTTGAGCGTGTATCGGTTGATCATTAACAGATCTTCAATCGCGTCGAACAAGTCATTGCACATGCTCACTTCTTCTGAGCCGTGAAGTTTTGGCATCACCATATAGATATTGCCTCGCTGCGAGTTTTTATCCTCCAGAGGCGAAGCGAGGTCGTGAAAACCAATGAGTGCGTTGATTACTGTGTCCAGAAGCACTTCTGCGACGGGGCCTTGCTTTTCATCCAATACAGCGGAGTGTGTCATCAGCAAACCCACACCCCTGATAGCCAGTATTGAGCGGGCGGGAACCTCCATATCCTCGCCATTTCTATCGGCATACACCCGTTTGCTTTTCAGGCTTAGCCTGTTTGTCATCAGCGTAAGCCAGTGGCGATAGACTTGTATTTTGTCCTCAACATCGACGCTGGCGACGGAATCTTCGCAATCGACGATGGTGCTCAGGGTTGATTCCAGTTGCACGTCTTCTATTCCTGCGGTGTCGAGCGCGCCGGTCTGCGAAGCGGCATTGAAACGAAGCTCAATACGCAAACCGTTGTTACACAAAAGTATCGCGCTGGGGCATGACGCTTTGCCCTGATACCCCAGAAAAGTAGCCTGCCGGCTAAGGCGGGTAGCGAGCCCATCCCGGAGGGTGATAATCAGTTCTCCCTGTTCAATGTGGTAGCGCTGTGCGTGGCGATGGGAGCCAATATTGAGGGGCATGCTTTCATCGAGGAAATCCTTGCTGAAGCGGAGTGCGTGTTCCATGCGGTGAGGGTTGAAATCCCCTTTAAGCTCACAGCCGGCGTAAGCGCCAATAATGTCGGAGTGGTAAACCGCCTGGTAGAGGCTTCCCCAGCGGGCGTTGACGGCGTCTACGATTTGATTTGTGTTTTTGGCGGAGACGATTTGCTGTGGTCCGGCGCGTTGCGAGAATTCCTGGTCCACATTGCTGCTACTAAGCTGGAAGTCGCAGACGGGTTTTTCGAGGTAGCCAATGGCCCGCAGGAAGCCAAGATACTCGTTGTAGTTGGGATCATCGTTGCGGCTGGTGTAGTTGGGGTGAAGTTGATGCCACTCGTTAAGTTGAGTTTGCAAGTGCTTGCGCTTTTGCAACAGTGCGTTTATTCGCGGAGAAAAATCCTTGATGATTTTGCCGAAGCCAAGCCAGAACAGATCGCTGTCAATGCCCGTGCCGGGCAGCACTTCCAGTTCAACAAAATCACACAACTCGCGGGCGACCAGCAGGTTCGCCCGGCGGGGGTAAGAGGGCATTTTGTCATCTCCATTTCGTAAGCCCCGAACGCTAGCTCGGGGAACATGACGGAGATGTTACGGTTGTGCGGCGGGTTCTTCTAATTCGCCTTTTGAATAATTATCATAATTCGGGCGAATGGTGGCATCTGCGTGTTGATGTGCTATATCAGCAACCAGGCGGCGCAGCCACTGGTGAGCCGGGTTGAAATGCAACAGTGGGCTCCAGGCCATGGTGAGCTCCAGTGGTGGAATCAGGAACGGAGGTGCTGCGAATATCAGTTTGGAATTATCCTTCTGGATCTTTGCTACCTTGGTTGGCAGTGTAACTATCAGGTCGCTCACTTCTGCCATTTGCATGGCTGCCTGATAGTGACGGCTAAATACCGTTATGTTGCGTTTTTCGCCAATGCTGTTGAGAGCGGAATCTACCCAGCCGAGTCGCTGTACGTCGTCGGGGTTCACACCAACGCCAACGCCCATGCCGGTTTTACTTACCCAGACGTGGTGGGCTTTCATGTAGTTCTCAAAATTGAAGTTTTCCGCAATGGGATTGTCTGCGGAGAAAAGGCAGGTGAAATTATCGCGCCACAGCAGCGTTTTATAGAAGGACTGCGGTAACTCGTCGAAGCGGTTAATGACAAAGTCTACAAAGCCCTGCTCTATATCGTGGGAGCTCACGTCACTGGGGGCCATGATGTCGACGGATATGCCGGGGGCCTTCTCCTGAATGGCCTCAACCACTAAAGGTATCAGGCTGGATTCTCCATAGTCACTTACCGCAATGCGGTAGAAGTGTTCGCTGTTTTCCGGCTTGAATTCTGTCACCGGCTGTACAACCTGTTCTACCTGGATAAGGAGGTCGCGCACATGGGGGGCGAGTTCCTGTGCTCGCTCGGTAGGCTTCATCCCTTCACTTGTTCGTACCAGCAGAGGGTCGTCGAAAAGCTGTCGTAATCGCTTGAGTGCATTTGACATGGCTGGCTGAGTGATACCCAGGAATTCAGCTGCACGCGTTACACTTTTTTCTCGCAATAGCACATTCAGTGCCACCATTAAATTCAGGTCGACGCCGTGTAGATTCATTGTAATATCCAGTTTTAAATGATCATTGGCGCTAGGTATACGCTTCTCTTTATGCAAGTTCCCCGAGATAAATCAAATTAATGGTGAATAGCGTTTTTCATCATGAAAAAAATGCGGGTGGCTAACAAAATCGATAAACAGAGCGCAAAAATGATCACTTCTGCATAGTCGGCCCGTATCAGCCAGATGTAGTGTGCAAGAGCAAGCAGGGCAATGATGTACACCAGTTTATGCAGTTTCAGCCAGGTTTTTCCCAGTCGTTGACGCATCTTTCGTGTAGACGTGATGGTAAGGGGGATAAGCAAGAGCCAGGCGCTGAATCCCAGGGTGATGTAAGGCCTGTCTTTAATGTCCTGCCAGAGGTATTCCAGCGACAGTGATTGATCAAACACCCAATAAATAGCGAAATGCAGGCTGCCATAAAAAAACGCGAACAAACCGCTCATGCGACGTATTCTCATTACCTTTTTAAGGCCAAAAACCTTGTATACGGGTGTGCAGCTTAAACTGATGAGCAGGCAGATAAATGCCCACTGACCCGTTTCGTGGGTGAGGGTTTCAACAGGGTTGGCACCTAAATTTCGATTGAAGAAATTAACGACAAGGAGTGTTGCCGGGGTCAGCAATGAAATAAAAGTCAGGGCTCGAAGCATGGTTTGCTTAATAATATTTTTTCAGGTCCATCCCTTTATAAAGATCAGCGACTTCTTCCTGATAACCATTAAACATATCCGTTGGCACTTTGAATAATTCTCCAATGCGCCGTTCGCGTTTTTGGCTCCAGCGGGGGTGGTTTACCTGCGGATTGACATTGGAATAAAACCCGTATTCTTTCGCCGCAATATCATTCCAGCTGGTGGCGGGTTGTTTTTGCGTAAAACGGATGCTTACGATGGATTTAATGCTTTTAAAACCATATTTCCAGGGAACCACCAGGCGGATAGGCGCGCCATTCTGGTTGGGGAGAATTTTTCCATACAGGCCAATAGCCATAATCGTGAGCGGGTGCATGGCCTCATCCATTCGCAGGCCCTCCTGGTAGGGCCAGGAAACAACATTGCGTCGCTGACCGGGTAGTGGGTTTTGTTTGTCATAGAGGGTTTCAAAGGCGACATATTTTGCATTGCTATTGGGTTCGAAACGTTTCAGCAAATCTGCCAGAGGAAAACCAACCCAGGGAATAATCATCGACCAGGCTTCAACGCAGCGCAATTTGTAGATGCGCTCCTCGAAGCTATGCGGTGCCAGAATATCTTCAAGGGTGTAATTGCCCGGTTTGCCACATTCGCCTTCGATACGAATATTCCAGGGCGATGTTTTTAAGGCGCTGGCATTTTTTTTGGGGTCGGACTTGTCCGTACCCAGTTCGTAGAAGTTGTTATAACTGGTGATATCTTCCCACTTTGTTAAAGGCTCTTTGTGATTATGGCTGCGCTTTGCAGCACTTATCTTATCTTCAAACTGTGAAACCTTGCCGTGGGCCCACAGTGGCAGGTAGCCACCCAGCGCGAGGCCTCCAGCCAGGGCGCTCTGGCCGATAAATTTGCGTCGCGAGAGGTAGAGTTGCTCGTCAGTAACATCACTCTCTTTAAAACGGCTGTTGCGAAATTTTGGAACTAGCGGTGAAGGCATGAGAAACATCTGCGTTGGTTGAAAGGCATGGCTCTATTGTCAATCAGACGCAGACGGGCGCGTGAAGTTCAGGGAGAAACCATAGGGTGTGGCTATTTGGGTAATTTGATTTTGCAGTTTTCCTTTTTCAGCTTGGTGGCTTCATTGGCAAAATCCAGGTCTTTCTCCAGCTTGTGAAACTCATCGGCATATTGGCGTTTGGCAGTCTTGCGGTACTTGCCTTTGATGAAACGACGCAGCTCTGTTTCGCTGCTGAGGATCAGGCCGGGTACTGCAGTGGGCTTGCGGCTGTTCTCGTTCAAGGCCACCATGCTGAAGTAAGAGGTGTTGGTGTGTTTGCACACGCCCGCATGGAAATCCTCAGACTCGACGCGTATCCCTACCTCCATGGAAGAACGGCCCACGTAATTAACAGAGGCGTAGAGGGTAAGCAACTCGCCTACTTCAACCGGGTTGAGGAAGTTGACGGAATCTACCGAGGCGGTAACACAATAGCTTTTGGCGTGACTGGCGGCGCAGGTATAGGCAATTTTATCCATCAGTGAAAGAATCACCCCGCCATGCACCTTGCCGCCGAAATTGGCGTAGGAGGGCACCATCAGCTCCTTCAGGATAACCTGAGAGTCGGAAACCAGGCGATACTTGTCGTTCACCTAGATCCCCATTTTTCCGAGCGTATTGATAATATCGCGGAGGTAGCGCTCTGCCACCGGGTGATTAACAGCAAAGCGCGATTCAAGTTCTGCCAGCAGGCTGCTCAGGTTATCAGCCCGGTTATCCTCGATGACCTGATGTAAATCGCTTTCGAGACTTTCCAGCAGGTTCAGTGTTTCCTGATCGGGCTGTTCCTGCTGCAGGCTCTTGCGGAGTTCCGCCGCGAGGCCCTTGAGCTTGGTGCTGGCGTCATTCATACAAGTATTTCCTTACGGTGCTTACCGTGTGTTACTTAGTCGATGCTTGGTTTTTCATGACGGTTGTTTTTAACGGAACCTTTACGGTGAGACAGAGCAGCTTCTAGTTTCTTCGCGGAACCGGCGATGGCGGCGTATAGGTCCTCATTGGAGGCATGGACGGACACCGCAGCGCCGAGATATTGGGTTTGGGCTTCAACTTTTTGCTCATGTTTCTCAACGGTGAGAATGACAGAAAGTGAATCAAGGTGAGGGAAATGGCTTTGAACTTTGGTGAATTTGGTGTTTACAGATTCGCGAATACCGTCAGTGATTTCCACATGACGACCAGAAATATTTATTTGCATCTTGTCTTCCTGTTGTTTCTTTGCTTGCCGAAATGGCGCATGGGGTGCTTCCCATAAATTCAACTTATGGTGTTTTGCAACGCTTTTCAAGGCCCGGGTATTTGATTAGTGGTCATTCTTACCGGAAGGGCTGTCCACTTTTACAAAGTCAGTACTTCGACACCCCGGGCATGGCGGGATATTCCCTGTTTTTTTGAAGTTCATGGTTTTTTCACACTTTTTGCATTTGAGCGTGCCAGGGGAGGTCACCTGCCCCGTGTGATAGCTGGAACCTGTCTCAGCCCATTCGGCGAGGCGAGAGAACAGGTCGCTGGCGCCGTGGGCCAGTTGCGCGGTGAGGTCCATAAAGCCCACCTGGATATTTTCCGAGGTTAGTTTTTTCTTAGCCTGATCGCTGAGGTTTTGGAACTGCTTCGCGGCCTGCTCCAGATCCCTGCGCAAATAGGTTTTAAGGTGTGCGCTTTCCTGCTGGGTAACTTCTCCGACTTTTACGAAATGCACTCTGGCCGCTTCAATGGCTTTCTCAAGCGAGGCCAGGGTTTTCTCGCTGGAGGCAGCGAAAATTTCACGCGCCTTCGCCGCCATATTTTCATAGCTTTGGGCCAGTTTGCTCTCTTCTTGCTTGTCAGACATGGTTGTCGTCCTGTTGTCGGCTTAGTTTAATTGTAGGACAAGGCATGAGCGGCTTTAGCAATATTTGTCGAAAACGCCGCCATTTGTTTTTAAAATACCGTAGTGTGTTAGTGCTTACTAGCTTGAAGGCGCCGATGCTTTCTTTTGGTCAATGGAATCAGTAGGGCCAAACAGTTACGAGTACCTTTCTGCCTCCGATAGTAAGCGATAAATTCTGTTAATACCCAGTAGGGGAGAAATGCATAAAATCTTTCTGATTACCCTTTATCTCGCCTCCCCAGCTAAATCCCATTGCTTGCAATGTCTGAACGATGAGGCTATCACGTGTGAGACTGGCTGGGTTGGCCGGGTTCCACTCACCGCCTCTGCGTAATCTGCAGTGAGGGCCGAATGTCAGACACCGGCCGTATAGCCCATTGTGCTGTTCATTTATATCGATGGCGATACCAAAAGAATGATTACTGAAGCGGGTTCTGTTGCCAAACTCGTCAACCTTGCCGCGTGTCATACCTACGCGGTAAGCCACGACCGAGCGGATAGGAGCGCCTCTCTCAAGCAGGTCGTTGAGTGCCAGCTCTATGTTGCGTGCGAAGCGTCTGCACACCAGTACTGCTGGCAAGTCGCCAATGTGAATAGCCACCTGGTCCTCGCGGCAAACGGTGCAGCCAGTTGCCTGGTCAATTTCAAATGCTTGCAGTTCGGAATAGGGATGCTGAACTTCGCGGAACTCCACGCCCTTTTTCTGATGGACGTTCCACCTGTAAGTGGAATAGCTGCAGGTGTCAGCATCTGTTGGTGGTACATGCAGTGTGAGAAGCAGCAGGGCTAGTAATGCGGTTTTCATGGTCGCTACTGTAACACCTTTTTGATGGTTGACAGTGGGTTGCGTTTATGTGAAAGTGATATCAAAAAGGAGAGGGTGATGATGGTAGAACGTAAAGCGCAATCCTGGTCCGGCTATTCCATGTTGCTGGCCCTGTTTATTGCTCAAATGTTGGCAACGGCCTCGGTAGTGTTTATCCATGGCCCGGTGTTTCTTAAGGTGTTGGAGGTTTTGTTTACCGTATTTGTGTTCGTTTGCTGGTTCGGTTTGTTCATGGTGAACCCTAACGAAGGTAAAGTTTTGCAGCTTTTTGGGCGCTACGTCGGTACCGAAAAAAATAATGGGCTGCGCTGGGCTAACCCCTTGTATATGAAGAAGAAAGTGTCACTGAGGGTGCGCAACTTCGAGAGCAGTCAGCTGAAGGTAAATGATTTAACGGGTAATCCCATAGAGATAGCTGCGGTGATTGTGTGGAAAGTGGTGGATACGGCAGAAGCCATTTTTGAAGTGGATGATTACGAGGAGTATGTGGCGATTCAGAGCGAGGCAGCAATCCGCAATATGGCAACCAGTTATTCCTACGACGATCACGGCGAGAGTGATATCTCGCTTCGCGGCAACGGCAATGAAATTGCGGAAATCCTGAAAAAAGAAGTGCAGGAGCGCCTCGGAAAAGCTGGCGTTGAAGTGATAGAAGCGCGCATTAGCCACCTTGCCTATGCACCGGAAATCGCCAGTGCCATGCTGCAGCGGCAGCAGGCTTCCGCAATAGTCGCCGCTCGGCACAAAATTGTTGATGGCGCAGTGGGCATGGTGGAACTGGCGCTGGAAAAACTGCAGGAAAAAGAAGTAGTGGAACTGGACGAAGAACGTAAAGCCAGTATGGTGAGTAACCTGCTGGTGGTGCTGTGTGGTGATAAAGCGACACAGCCTGTGGTGAATACCGGAACTCTCTATAACTGATGGCTGCAAAGAAATCTTATCCGCTGCGTATAAATCCCGATGTACTGGCTGCGATGCAACGCTGGGCAGACGATGAACTGCGCAGCGTTAATGCGCAGATTGAGTATGTACTTAGGGATGCATTGCTTAAATCAGGGCGAGTAAAAATTACTCAAAAGGTAATTACCGAACTCGTTGATGCGGATGAAAAGACTAAGCCTTTACATAAATAGGGAAAGTAACTAAATGGCGAGCAAACTAAAAATCTGCCTTGGTCTTGCTCTGCTGCTTGTTACTGCTCTGATTGTCAATATGAACAGGTCTGTGTCTACGCATCAAAGTTCTGAAGCTGGCGCAGAAGAACAGCATGTCAGCATTACGCCTTCGCCAAAAACAGTTAGTGCATTAGCTCAAAAAATTAAACAAAGTGAAAAAGGAAAAAAAAGAGCGCCCGAAACGGCTGATTCAGCAACAAACATGGAGTTAGTGGAGCTGAATTGTCGGGCTCTTGAATTGTTCCGCTCGGAAAATATTGAAAAACTCACCTCATACACTCTGGAAAGATACCCGCTTCGAAACAAAGAAACAGAAAGAAAATACCGCGCTTACTCTGAAGAAGAGTTAAAGCGTAAAGTACGGCAAGGTGATCGAGTTGCTGTAGACATATTGGGGCAGAAAATGATGTTTCGAGATGTGAGCGAAAGCAGTCTAACTGTTGATGCGATGGAAAGGGCGCAAGATTGGTTCTTTGAAGCGGTGGTGGTTGGTTCTATGGCGTCACACCATGCTGCATCTGTCAATGCAAGGCGCCTCTCAAGAAAGCATCTTGAGCAAAATGACTATGAAAAAGCACTTGAATACAGGATTGACGCGATAGCCTGGAACCTTAGCCATCGCATGAGAATGCTTCCTCCGGGGGACCAGGCAGTAAATGGGCTCTCTGATAAAAGTATTCATCAGGCGTTTCTGGAGCTATTTCCTGCTGATCGGAATACTTTGGACGTCAAAGCGCTGGAGCAAAAAGCTCAAGAACGTGCAAGGGAATTAGTAAGGACGATATCTGATGAACGGGTGTACCGTGGTTTGTCTTCCCTAAACGAATATGATCGAAAACCGGCCCGTTTCACTTTGCTAAACGAGTTATCGGAAGCAATAGAAAAGCTGGGCTTGGATGATGTTGAACAAGAACTGCTTATTCTTCAGAGGCTCGAAGAATGTCAGATTCCCACCCCAGAGATGTTGTGAGCTTAGGGTATAATAATGGACATCCAAAAACTTTTTGCCGGATCTTTAAAAGAAAACGCGAACCCGCAAAACCTCAGCGCTATAAACGCAGCTCCTTGGTTGAATCCTGGAACTCCATTTGCGATTGGTTATTAATGTGTCCAAAATGTTAAATAGAGGTCGCTTGTTAGTTCGACTGAAGTTACCGTGAAAGAGGCGACCAATATCAATGCTGGGCAGACGATGAACTGCGCAGCGTTAATGCGCAGATTGAGTATGTACTTAGGGGTGCATTGGTTAAATCAGGGCGAGTAAAAATCATCCAAAAGGCAATTGCAGAGATCACGGATGTTGGGGATGATAAGTATTAAAAGCCGACTAATACAGAGCACCATTGCTGTCCACAAAGTATAAGCATAAGGATTTAGGTGTATGTTTATGCCTCCTTTGCTAGGGATACTGGCGTAGAGCGTGTAGCAGTGGCAAAAACCGGATTCATGTCTGCATCAAAGCGAGTTTACTGGCATCGAGTCTCTCGTAAAAAATAAAATTGATAAGCTGTTTGAACTGGTAGATCGTACTTTCAGGAAGGCCGTTCGCGAGAATAAATAGTGTATTTCTCGTATCCTAGAGCAGTCGAGCAAGTTGATTCTGGGCTGCGAAACGAAGTAATACCGAGTAGGGCTTCGAAGCCGGTGTTACTTCAAGTAGCAAAATTCTGCGCTAAGAAAAAGACAGGCGTCAGCCGGTGCTGCGAAATATGTGTGGTCGATCCCAGATTTATTTATTCATTCTGTTTAAATACGCAGCTTTGGGCTTAAGAGGCAAGCACTAGTGTGAGCCCCCAGCGTTAACCAGATAGATCACCCAGTCGTACTGGCGGGCCGCGTCGTAGCTATCTGTTTTCTCACATAAATTATGTACTATCAGAGGAGCATTAGTATGAATATTTACAAGAAGCTTTTGGCCCTATTGGCGGCGTTTGTGTCCCTAGCCAGTATTGGAACGGGTTCGGCAATGGCGGCAGACCTGAGCCTTTATGATGAAGTACCGGGATGGGCAAGCCAGGCTGGCGGTACCACAGGTGGCGGCACAGATATGAATAATGTCGTTTACGTTAATAGCATGAGTGATCTGCAACGGCATGCCTCGGGTACCGATTCAAAAATTATTGTTGTTGCACCCGGCACTTACGTTGGCGCCTTGTTAATCGGTGCGAATAAGACCATTGTCGGTAGCAGTAACGGAGTTCTTATTAAGGGTTATATTCAAATGCGTGCCGACAAAGTAGATAACGGTGGTACGAATAAGGAAACCCACAATATTATTATCCGTAACCTTGCTGTGCAGGGGGACTACTGTGATGACCTAACGGTTTGCCGCAATGGACCCGATGCCATTTATATGGGTTACGGTGCACACCACATTTGGTTGGATCACCTTGATGTATACGACGGCCAGGACGGTAACTGCGATGCGACTCGTGCGGCGGATTACATCACTGTGAGCTGGAGCCGCTTCCGTTATACCTGGGACAAACCTCATCGCTTTTCGAACCTCATCGCTGGTAGCGACAGTGAAACAGAAAGCCGTGGCAAATTAAAAATGACATATATGTATAACTGGTGGGGTCCGCGGGTTGAGCAACGCCAACCGCGTGGGCGTTTTGGCGATATTCATCACTTTAATAATTTGCACAACGGTGACGCCAACCAGATTGGCAAGCAATACGCGATCGGACCAGGCTTTGAGATGGCCATTATTGTTGAGAATAATGTGTTTGATATGGGGCCTGAATCCAAGGCTATGAAGATCAACAGCTACCCTGGCTGGCGCGGTATCAAGGCTACAGGAAATATCGGACACACCAAAAACGATGTTGATTACCCAATGAATTATCAGTCAGGCAGTGTCTTTAACGTGCCTTACAGCTACAACCTGATGCCAGCCAACCAGGTGGAATCGACGTTAACGCGCGCGCAGTGCGGGGCAGGTAATAATTGCACCATCGATATAGAAAGTAGCTCTAGCAGTTCTAGCTCATCATCCACCAGCTCATCATCCACCAGCTCATCATCCACTAGCTCATCATCCAGTTCCTCTTCTTCCTCAGGCGGCGGTTTTTCACGCACAATTCAAGAGAATGAAGGCGGTTTTGTAGGGGTGGACGGCTCCGTTGATAATAACAATGAGGGGTTTACCGGCAGTGGTTTCGCCAACACCGATAACGCCAGCGGCAACGGCGTGGACTGGGTGGTTGCGGTACCTACCAGTGGTGATTATACCTTAACTGTGCGTTATGCGAACGGCTCCTCAGTAAATCGAAGCGGAGCCATCGAAGTAGATGGTAATACCGCTATTGGTAACTGGGATTTCCCTGGCACGGGCTCATGGGCTTCATGGAGCACGACTTCGAGTACAGTTTTTCTGAACGAGGGTACCCGTTCGATTCGGCTGGAAGCAACTAATGGCTCGGGCTTGGGGAACATCGACTACCTGGAGATTACCGGTGCTGGCTCTTCTGGCTCCAGCAGTTCTTCATCGTCTTCTAGTTCGAGTAGCTCGTCTTCTAGTTCGAGTAGCTCGTCCTCTAGTTCGAGTAGCTCGTCCTCTAGTTCGAGTAGCTCGTCCTCTAGTTCCAGTACCTCTTCTTCTAGCTCTTCAAGTTCCAGCAGCAGCTCCAGTACGGGCGGCGGTGGCTCGTGTGATGGTGTGAATGAATACCCCAACTGGACAGCCAGAGATTGGGCGGGTGGTGACAATAACCACGCCGAAACCGGAGACCAAATGGTTTATCAGGGCATGCTTTATCAAGCCAATTGGTATACTAATTCTGTGCCCGGTAGTGATTACTCCTGGACCCTGCTGGGTAGCTGCAGTGGAAGCTCTAGCTCAACTAGTTCGTCCAGCTCTAGCAGCTCTTCATCCAGCTCTAGCAGCTCTTCATCTAGCTCTAGCAGTTCGTCTTCAAGTTCCAGCGGTGGTGTAGAGCTGCTCATTCAAGAAAATGAAATTGGTTTCTGCGATGTGGACGGCAGTATTGATTCGAGCAACGCTGGCTATACCGGCGAAGGCTTTGCAAATACTGACAACGCTATTGGCACATCGATAACCTGGCGTGTTTACGCTGCAGAAGCCGGGTACTACCCTGCTGAGTGGCGCTATGCCAACGGATCATCAACTAACCGTGTCGGCCGGTTGAATAATACCGAAGTCGACTTTCTGGGTACCGGAGCCTGGGCAAGCTGGACCAACAGTAGTTTGGATATCTATCTTGAAGCAGGTGTTAACGAGCTGCAGTTGATTGCAAACAGTTCCCAGGGCTTGGCAAATATAGACTACCTGACAGTGACTGGAAGCGGCTTGGCTGCGGCTGACTGTAATGGCAACACCAGTTCAAGTTCTTCCAGTAGTTCCTCATCCAGCTCATCGTCGAGCAGCTCCTCAAGCAGTTCAAGCTCTAGTGGTTCTGTAATTAACCCCGAGTTGGGGGAAATTATTGGGTTTGGTCGAAATACCACAGGTGGTTCTGGTGGGCCAGAAGTTGTGGTGCGTAATGCAAGTGAGCTGGCAAATGCGGTTGCGGGTGAAGAGCCCCGTGTGGTGACAGTCAGTGGTTCCATTGTTCACAATGTAAGTGGCGGCGGTGACGATGCCCGCATCTGGATCGGTTCTAATAAAACCATCCAGGGTGCAAACGCAAATGCTTCAATTGATGCAAACCTGGTAATGGTGGGCTCCAACAACGTAATTATCAGAAACTTGAATCTCTCTAATCCCGAGGGTAAAGGTACGGGAGATGCGATTGAGTGTGCAAAATTCTCCACCAATATCTGGGTGAACCATGTTACCTTCCTTCAATCGAAAGATGGTTCCCTCGACTTTAAGCGGGGGTGTGATTACATAACTGTTTCATGGAACAAATTTGCTTACACAAGCTCTACACACCGGCACAACTATGCCAATCTTATTGGGCATAAAGATGGTTGGACGGACGATCGCGGTTTGTTAAAAGTAACTATGCATCACAATTGGTACGCAAAAAATGTGATCGAAAGAATGCCTCGTGTCCGGTATGGCCAGGTTCATATATTTAATAATTACTACTCCAGTGACCGAACCAATTACGTTATTGGCTTGGGAGTAGAAGCGCAAATACTATTGCAGGCTAGTTACTTCAAAGATCAGGGTAGCACTACTTGGTACGACTGGACGAATAACAATAAGTGCACCGAGCCCTGTGGAGATGGGAAAATTGAATGGAGCAATGACAATGTGTTCGACAACACACAAGTTTCAACCTGGGCAGAAAATTCAAAAGTGTTTGAGCCTCCCTATCCATACCGACATGCAATGCAGTCTGCGGCTGAGGCGCGAACAGCGGTTATGGCGTATGCGGGTGTTATAAAAAATTAATCAGTATTTTAATTAATCTGTACAAAAAAAACCGGCTAATTGCCGGTTTTTTATTTGCGGTTGAGTGTCCAAGCGTAGTCTTGGAGCAAAAAATTCAATAACGTGCAAGGGAATGGCCGGGGCTTTTTGGTTTTTGCCAAAAAATAAGATAAGGAAAAAATATTGGACTCCCAGTGCTCCAGGTAAAGCTGGTGGTAAATCAAATGGTGAAATCCCACTATTCGTTAAAGGTTAGCGATCTGCCGAGCCTCCAAGTCCCAAGTCGGAACAAAGAGAAATTAAAGCCGAGCTTGAGCTGGATAAACTCCCCGAAGCACCGTTGATGCCTTTTGATGGTGCCAGTAAAACGCCTGTTAATCGTGCTTTGCCCTTTACCCGTGAAGACTATTTTGCCTTGGTGGATGAAACCGGCCGAGCGATACGCGATGACAAGCGCGGCTTTATCCCAAATATCCCAAATACCATTCCCAAAATTGTCAGCCAGTTTGGCATCAACCCCGATAAATGGCTAGATCACATTCAAGATTTCGGTAAGCGCTATGGGCGCGCCTGTGGCAGTGTAAGTGAAATGGAGCGCTATGCACACGTGTTTGAGATGAGCTGGCTAAGGGGAGCAGGTCATTCCAGGCGCAGTTATTTAAGGGCTTAATTTGCCTCTTAACGCTGATATTTAATATTTAGGAGGAAAGCAATAAGGGGCGTCTCTAGAGATCAAGGGATCAAAGACGGATTAGAGGCCTTCGGATACGGTAAAGCTTAGAGAAAGCCTCTATTATCACGTAGATTATCGCCCGCATCATTACAGTGCGTCCCCCGCTGCGCTGATTAACTTGGTATGGCATCTCGGCGGGTTAATCTGTATTGCGCGCCAATCTCTTTATTGATACAGAGTTGTTGTGCAGGTTAAATTTTGAGCGAACCTGGTAAATGACGTCTTTTGTAACGAGATTGCGGTCGAGAATGGCCGGGGAGTCCCGCTGTATCAATACTTGAGAAGAGATATATATGCTCCTTTTTGCATAGCCCTGGGCTACTCATTCAATGCTAGAACCCCCAAAATTATTGACTATACTCAAGTTCGTACAGGCTCTTATATTGGCTTGCATTTAGCGGTTGGCTATAAACGCGTTTACCTTGGCCGCTCTCAAGGAATCTTCCGTTCCTCTACTTATACAATAAATGATGACTCAAACTTTTAACCCAGAAAAAAACCGTATGCAGTTTGCTGCTGTGCTCGGTTGTTTGTGGTCATTTGCGGCTGTTATTCAGGCCGAAGAGCTTGATTTCCTTTCCCTGTCACTGAGTGAACTGATGTCAATGAAGGTAACTACGGTTTCCCGTGTCAGCGAAGGCAGGGACAGGGCAGCAGGGGTTGTCTATGTAATATCTGCAGACACCATCAAAAAGCGTGGATATCGCAGTTTGAAGGACCTGCTTCGTGTAGTGCCTGGTTTTACGGTTTTTTTTAATGAGCTGATGTATACCGCAGGGGTCCGCGGCCTAAACAGCAACGATAACGAAAAAATCACCTTGCTGATTAATGGCTATGAGGCAAATGGCGTGAACGAACCCAATTTTCTCAATGGCCCCATTAACCTGGACAGCGTTGACAGAATCGAAGTTATAGTCGGGCCATCATCGTTGTTTCAGCAGGCAAATACACTAGCTGCTACGGTCAATGTGATCACTAAAAAGCCTGTAAACGCAGAGTTTGTGCTGGCAGTTGGTAGTGAGCAAAACCTTGGCGCAAGCGTGCTACTGGGTAAAAAATGGGATGAAGATAACTATATCAGCGCTTTACTCAGCTATGAGGAGAAAGAGGGTTTTGACGCCTGGGATGAAAACAACAAAGCGGTGTTGGCAGGCAGGGACATTACCGGAAAAACAGAGCCCGGTTATTTTGTAACGCTAGAAGGCAAAGCGAGCGCCTGGTGGGCGCAGGTCGTTGCCCATAAGTCCAGGATTCCGGAACTTCAGTTAAGCGGGGCGGGGCCAAACAACACCCCTTTTCTGACAGATCAGATGCTGCAGCTGGATATGGCACATACTTATGCATGGTCTGCGGGCCTGACCTCAAAAATACGCCTTGGAATCGCCAGCAAGCAACAGCAAAGAGAAAACGAGGGTGGTTTTCCTCCAGACGGTGGTCTGGAGCAAACAATTAGCCAGCGGGATTACAAAGCAGAGTACGGGATGGAATACAGTGGTTTTAAAAAGCATTTTATCCAGGCCGGTTTACAATATACTTACGAAGACAATTACAATAGTTTTTATACAGTAGATAACAGTAAGACAAGCTTGTACGATAAAAACACCTATGGGTTAGGCGCGTATTTTTCTGACACATGGCAACATACCGAAAATATAAAACTTATTTTCGGCCTGCGTCTGGATAAGAATACGCTCATTGACGACTCCCCTTATATCGGCGGCCGTTTTTCCGCCATATACGATGTATCCGAACGCTGGATTACAAAGGCACTGGTTAATCGCGCGGTGCGGATGCCTTCGCCGCTGGCGGCGCTGAATGAGCGCTGGGGAATTAATAATGATAACCCGCCCGCATTTGCAATGACTTCTCCCACAGCGCAAGACCCGGAAGTGCTAAGTACTTACGAGTGGCAAAATATTTTTTATTTGGGTAGCTCAAGGCTTTCTGGAAATTTGTATTATCAGGAACTGAGTGACTTTATCACCTGGGTTGCTCCACATACCAACGCAGGAGATTACAGCGGGTACGGCTTTGAAATGGATTACAATCACGACCTTAATGATGACTTGTCATTTTGGCTTACAGGCACTTACATTGATTCTGAATTTGAAGCATTTTTTGACCTCGATTCAGACGAAACTATCATTGGTAATGAGCACGTGCAGGTCAATGGGGAGGGTGAAATTGTTGGAGCGCCAAACCTCTCATTTAATGTAGGCCTGAATTATCAGCCAGGACGTTCGGTAAATATAAATGGGCAGATTCGCTACTTTACGGAGCAAACCGCGTTTTCGCTGGTAGAAGAAGATTTTGTTAAATTGAATGACCGCAGCTATGTTGATCTGGCTGTCATGTGGAAAAAGGTATTTTCTGCTAGCGTTGACCTTCGGCTTTCCGCGCAAAATATATTTGATAATACCGACCATGTTGCTACTCAATGGTCTAAAAATCAGTATCGGCCTCAGGGACGCAATGTTCTGTTGACGGCCTACATCAATTTTTAAGTAGGCGGAGAATGTTCACTCGGTTCAGCCCTTCGTGGACGTTTTAGGGTCTTGAGGGTTATTCTCCTGCTTAGCTTTAAGGCGACTATTGCTGATCAGTTTTTTACAGGTGTTGCAGAAGTAGTCTCTGCAGCCACATCCTCGCAGTTCCTCCAGTGGGCTTTCACAGTCCGGGCAACGTTTCGGCATAAACATCTCGCTAAGTTGTAAAAGTGTGATTAAACCACAGCTTAGGCAGGAAATTAAGCGTATGCACCGTGGTGATAACGGGGGCTGGTAGGGAAATGCTTCGGTGCTTCCCCGCGCTATTTCACGCCAATATCTGGTTTGCGCTTGTAATATGAGCATTGTTCATATATGTTAACGGCGTATATATACAATGTAAATATTTAAGTGTTTGCTTAATTACTTGCTTAATTGCCACAAGGGCCTGTTAACCAGGCATCAGCTACGGGGAGGGCGCATAGGCGGCAAGCTCGTGGCATCGTCCCCATGTACGGGGTATTCAAGGAGATCGAAATGAATCGATTTAGTCATTCCTGGGCGAATTGGGTTATCCAGCAGCGGGTGGCCGTTTTGGTGCTCAGTGTGCTATTGCTGTTGCTGGCGCCTTTATCTTTTAATCGCCTGTATCACGATAACTCTAACGAGAGTTACTTCCTTCCCAACGACCCCACGCTTCAGGCTTTCTACCGCATGGTGGATAACTTTGGTGACCCTGATTACATGGTGGTGGGCATTGAGGCCAGAGCACAGGACCGGGATGTGTTCAACGCCGAGACTATTACCATGATCCACGAACTTACAGAGTTTCTGGAAGAGCATCGTAATGTCACACAGGTACGTTCATTAAGTAAATACCAGTACACCCATGATGATGGCGGGATGATGGCCACGGATGACCTGTTTGAGGATATTGATTATCTCGCTGAAGAGCCTGAGGTGTTGGTGCAGGCCAGGGAAATAATGGCGGGTGAAAAACTGGCGCTGGAATTATTATTAAGCCGTGATTTTAAAAATACTCAAATACTCGCCCGCTCTGTTTATCGGCCGGGCGAAAATATTCACAATGTAGAGCTTGCACAAGAACTGCGCGCTTTTATTGATCAGCAGGCTTATCGGGAACGGGGGTTTCACATTCATATGTCGGGCGTGCCGGTAATTGGTGAACGCTTTGAAACCCTCACCCAGAACGATATGGCATGGATAAACCCCACTATGGGGCTAATCATGCTGGTTATTTTGTTCGTGATCTTTCGATCCTTTTTTGCGACCCTTGTTCCCATTGTGGTGATTGTGACCACAATGTTTTTGGTAACCTCTATACAAGGCTGGTTGAAATTTCCTTTTACAGCTGTGAACTCAGCCTTGATTCCCACGGTAATCATTTTATGTATTGGCACATGTGTTCATGTGTTGGTTGAGTTTTTCCAGTTTCGCTATGCAGGAGAGTCTCCACGGCGGGCGGCAGTCGAGACCGTTAATGACCTTTTTTATGCGGTGTTGTTTACCTGTGTAACCACCGCGATTGGCTTTATTGCCTTGTCGGTCACGGAGCTTAAACCCGTAAGGGAGTTTGCCATATTGGCGGCTATTGCGCCGATGCTGATTTTCCTGTTGGCGATGAGCACTCTGCCGGCTTTACTGAGTTATATCCCCTGGGTGCCTCGGAATAATCGTCATCGATTGCAGGAGCAAAACAAGCAGTCTGTTGAAGACATGCTTACACAGCAAAATGTTGGAAATTCCCCTGCTTTATGGCTTGCTCATCGAATACCCAGATTCACTTTCAGAAATCGTAAAGGCATAGCGCTGGTTGGCGTATTGGTAAGCTTATTTAGTTTGTACAGTGTTTCGCATATTCGTGTGGACTCCAATATCGTTAATTATTTCAAAAAGAGCAGCTGGGTCAATCAGGATCTCTTCTACTTTAACGATACCTTTAAAGGTATCAGTAATATGGAGATAATTGTTGATTCGGGCGAAGATGGCGGCGTAAAAAATCCAGAGTTTTTAAAACGGGTGGATGAGCTGCAGCAGTGGTTAAAAAGTTTCGATGAGACAGGCAAATCAACATCTGTGATCGACTTTTACAAGCAAATTAATCAAGCCCTGAATGAGGACGACCCGGCGTATTTCTCGCTTCCGACAAGCAGAGAAATGGCTGCTCAGTTCCTGTTGCTATATGAAAATACCGGGCCGGACGAAGATCTTACAGACCTTAAAGACTTCAACGAGCGCTACCTTAGAATTCAAACACCCGTTATCAACATGGACGAAGTGGATACCACACAACTTATTTCGCAGGTAAAAAGCGGATTGGCACAGAAATTTTCCGATCTGAACGTGGAAATGACAGGCAACGTTGTGATGAATAATGCGCAAAATCGTTATGTGAACAATGGTATGTTCAAGTCTTTTGGAATTGCCATTCTCACGATTGGAGTGTGTTTTATTGTGTTGTTCCGCTCATTTAAATACGGAGTGATAGCGCTTATACCCAGCATTGTGCCCATTCTTTTAACCGGGGGCCTGGTGTCCTATGCGGGTGTTGCTATGGACCTGGGGACAATGATTGTCGGCGCAATGACCATTGGTATAGCGGTAGATGACGCCATCCATCTGATGAGCCGTTATCTGCTGATGCGTCGTAGAAACTACGGTGTTTATAAAGCCGTGCAATTTGCCATGAACAGCTCTGGCAGGGCGGTGGTGCATACCTCTATTATTCTGGTTACCGGCTTTTCTGTGATGTTGCTGGGTTCTTTTGTCTCCTATATCTACGTCGGACTTTTCTCGGCAATGATTATGCTGCTGGCTTTGGTTGGGGACATTTTATTTATGCCCGCACTGTTGTATTTGTTTGATGCTGACAAAGATGCTGTCGCAGAGATGGAGAGCGACGGTAATCGCACAGAGACGACAACGATATCTCAGTCAAATGAAGCGCTTTTGGAAAATCAATAGGGGAAATTCGATGAAACAGTTTTTAAAATTGCTCACATTATACTTATTCCTTGCTTCCGTTCAGGTGCACGCGGAGCTGAGCGCATCGGACATTATGCTCAAAGTTGATGAACGCTATACCGGAGACACCACCACATCGGATGCAACACTGGTGTTGATCGATAAGCGCGATCGCCAGCGGGTGAGGGAGTTAACACTGTTTGGTATAGAAAACGATAAGGTGGAAAAATCTATCATCTACTTTCGGTCGCCGTCCGATGTTAAAAATACTGCTTATATGTCCTTTGACTGGAAAGACAAGGATAAAGAAGATGACTCCTGGTTATTCCTGCCAGCCTTGCAGAAGGTTCGGCGTGTAGCTGCATCTGACGAATCTGGTGCTTTTATGGGAAGCGATTTTAGTTACGCCGATATCAACGGCCTTGACTATGAGGACTTTGAGTACACTATGGTAAAGCCCAGTGAGATGGTGGATGGTCACGATTGCTGGGTTATTAAATCTACAGCAAAAAACGACAAGGTCGTTAAAGAAACAGGCTATACGGAAAGTACATCCTGGGTACGTAAAGATGCTTACCTCACGGTGAAATCCGTAATTAATGTCAAGCGAGGCAAGCGAACCAAATATTTTGTCGCCAATGATATCGAAAAGATCGACGGAATTTGGACTGCGCAAACCTTGCAAATGGTTAGCACAAAAAACGGGAAGAAAGAGCACAGCAGCGTATTTAAAATACGCAACGTGAAATACAATCAGGATGTTGATGAAAAAATGTTCGATACCGATGCGATGCAACGGGGCCTCTAGCTATGGGCAAAGGGATTTTTGTGCTGGCGTTGCTGATGGCGGTGTGTCAGGCGTCGTCGAACGAAGACTTCTTCAGTACCGTGGACATCGATTTGGAGCAAAGTGAACAAGCAGGCGCAAATTCATCGCAGCGATTTTCTTATCGTGGCTATATTAAAGCGATGGCAAAAGTGGGCTTGGACATTCCCGATCAGGACTACGCTTTTGAGCGGGGTGATAAGGGGCTTAGTGTACTGCGTACTGATGCCTTTATGGAGTTTAGAGGTGAATTCACGGAACACATCAATTGGCAGTTAAGCAGCAAGGCAGAACTCGATTGGATTCAGTGGCAGGAGGGAGAGGCTTCCTGGCAATTACATCGCGAACGGCTGTACCTGGAAGATGCGTATATTGATGCTACTTACAACAGCGGAGTGTGGTTGCGTGCCGGGCGGCAGGTGCTGGCTTGGGGGGAGTCGGAGGGCCTCAACATTACCGATATTCTAAGCCCGGTGGATTCCCGTGCTCCAGGCCAGGAGCAGCTGGAAGATCTGCGGGAGACTGTGCCCGCGGTGATGGTCTCGTTGCCTTTTGCCGGTAAAGTTGTTGGCGTGCTTACCTACGATGCCGGCCACAATATTTATGCCGAGCAAGACCAAGACTTTTATCCCTATATTGCCCTTAAAGGACTTGCGGATATAGAGCACCGCGCTCCAGAGAACCTTTGGGAATACGCATTAAAATGGGAGAGACGTTATCAAGGTGGCGATATTTCCGTTATTGCCGGTGATGTGAATGACAATAGCTATTCCGTATCATCATTGACGCTTATTGAAGAAGATCCGGTGCTTGGTTTTAGTCAGGAGAGAGTGCGGGTTTTAGGTTCTACCCTGACCAGAGTCAGTGGCAGTTGGGTATTGCGCGGTGAGCTAGCGCATTACTGGGATCAGCCGGTAGAAATTTCTCCACAGTACACCTGGGGAAAACAAGACCAATGGCGGGGCATGCTCAGTGCAGAATATAGTGGTATCAACGACCTTACCGTCTATTACGAGCTTAACGGTATTTACGCATCAGAGTATGCGAAGTTGCCTGGGCTCGATAAATTTTCCAGGCAAAAAGTTCAGAGCGGCCATGTATTCCGGGTAATGTATGAGGCCATGAACGCGCGTTTGAGTAACCAGCTCTGGGTGCTGGCCCTTACCACCGATGACACCAAAGTATTGCGATGGGATTTGAGCTATGATTTATCGGATAATTGGCAAGTAGCGTCTTCGCTGGTTATCTACCATAACAATGAGCCTCAATCTGGCTTGTATCCATTCAGGGATAACGATACGCTAAACTTATCCTTAACATTTAATTTTTAGGTTGTTTACGAGTAAGTGTCTAATTTGAATAAGCAAAAGGAAAAACAAGCAGGGAATTATCATCACGGAAATTTAAAGCAGGCGCTGGTCGACGCCTACATTGAATTACTGCGCACAACGCCGCCAGAAAAACTGTCGCTGAGGAAATTAGCTGCGCACGTAGGGGTTGCACCAACCGCCGTGTACAACCACTTTTCCGACAAAATAGCCTTGATTGCTGAAGTTAAAATTCGTTGTCTCAGGCACTTTGCTTGCTACCTGGAAAGCCACGCTTGCTCTGCAGATGAACCTGAAAAACGCCTGTGTAATATAGGTAGGGCATACTATCAATACTCTATTGATCATTTACAATATTTTGAACGTATCTTTCAGGAAGATGTTCCAGAGGAATATATAAGTGAGGAGTTGCTGGACGCAGCAATGTCCGCTGAGGCTGGACTGCGAACAATCATTGTGGACCTGTTAAAAAAACACGGGTTACCGACCAGCCGTTACAATGAAGGCCTGGGAGCCTTTGCTTGCTGGTCACTGTCGCACGGCATTACCGCACTGGCAGCAAAACATGTGAACCATGCAGCCTGTTTAACGGGGCGTTGGCCGGAAGAGTTTATGCTTCACGATGCAGAAACCATTAAAGCGAGTTTTGATGCAATGAATGAAGTGCTGGTAGCGGGGATACTTGCTGCCGCCAGGAAAGTTGATGATGATTAAATACTACAAAATAAGTGGTAAAGTTCAGGGCGTATATTTCCGTGGTAGCACACAAAACTGTGCCCGACAGTTGCACCTGGCTGGGTGGGTACGAAATTGCTCAGACGGCAGTGTTGAAGCTGTGGCTTCAGGGGAGCAGAAAGCGCTTGAGTCTTTTGAGCAGTGGCTGGCGATAGGGCCGGAAATGGCTGATGTTAGGGACTTGCAAATTCAAATTTTAACGCCAAGCGATAGTGATTTTTCCCGCCTGGCAGAAAATGTTTCCCCGGATTTCGATATTTTATAGCCCGGCTCCAAAAGAAAGGAGCCGGGGGTTTGAGTTTTAGTAGGAGTACACTAGAGAAACTGAAGTTTCGGTATCCAGGTTCTTATCGTCAGCTTCAACCACAGAGTTATGTGTTGCGATATAAGCCAGCTTCATAGAAAAGGTTGAATTGATTTTGGAGAGCAACGATGTCTCAGAGCGAGTCTTGGTGTTGTCTTCAGAGCCTGGTGCGTAGTCACTGGCAAAGCTCTGCTTGAAGACACTGCTTTTGCTGATATCCCAGGTAAAATCAGCGGCAATGCGAACGATTGCGGACTTCCTTTCTTCACTTTCGTCAATATCCGTTTCGGGATCATCTTTTGCCTTAACAAACGACATACCAGGACCAATATTGTAGTTGAATTCTGTTTTCTCCGTTTTAAAAAGGCGGTCCGTATAACCCGCGGAGAGTGTGGCCTGGTAATCGTAGCTGGTGAATTTGTTTTCTTCATAGGACGCAAATACAAATAAGCCTCTGTGATCTTCGTTGAGCTTATAGTCTGCTTGTGCCGAGCCAAAGTAATGTTCAGCAGTGAGCATTTCTACGGTGTTCACAACGCCGTCTACTTCAACGGGGGTGTCATTTTTCTTTCTGTGACCGGTCAGAATATAATTAAAGCGCCATTTGCTCAGGTCCTGCTTTATGTCCACTTTGCCGTTATAGGCATTAGAGTTTGTGTTACACTGGTATTCAATACACCAAGGGACAGTTCTGCACTTAATGGTTTGCTTTCCGCCTCATCTTCAGCAAAGCTTGGTGAACAAAATACAAAGGGCAGCAGAAGAGTAGATAAGACTCTGTAGTTCATGAATGATCCTTATAGAGTAAGACTATCAATGGAAGGGTTTTTGTCGGCGAATTTTGACATGCAAATTCAATAAAACAAGCGTTTATGCAAAAAAATTGCCCTGAAGATACATTTAGGCTGCCTGTAATTGGCACTGTACGCAGCAGCTATAAACAGAAATTTGGTATACCGCGCCAATCGGGTCTGGCTCCAGCCGCAATGGCGCGTGTGGAAATCATAGCGCCTTACAATGTGCCGGGGGCGTTTGATGGATTGCAGCAGTGCAGCCATATTTGGTTGCAATTCGTTTTTCATCAAAGTTTACAGACCGAATGGCGCCCAAAAGTTCGTCCTCCGCGTCTTGGGGGAAATAAATCACTGGGTGTTTTCGCAACGCGCTCACCTGTTCGCCCATCGCCCATTGGTTTATCGGTGGTTAAGCTTGAAGGCATTGATCATAGCGATGGTGTTTGTCTGAGCATCAGCGGTGCGGACTTGTTGGATGGCACACCAGTGCTCGATATCAAACCCTATGTGCCTTATGTGGATTCTGTTGTAGAAGCAAGGTATGCCATTGCAGACTCCCCACTGTCAGTGTTGCCGGTGCGTTTTTCACCCTTGGCCGAGTCTCAAGTCGTACGCTATGCGAACAGTATTACCAATTTTCGAGATTTGGTCGTACAAGTTCTGCAGCAAGATCCTCGTCCCTCCTACCAAAAAACAGATGCCGAAAGGGTATACGCCATGCAACTGGATGACTTCGATATTCGCTGGCGTTATTACCGAGCGGGCGCTGGCGAAGAAATCGAAGTATTGGAGCTTGATCTTCTTTACTAATACGCTGTAACCCTCTGGAATAAAGGGTTTGCTGCTTATTGGCTTTTAGAAATTGCTTTCCACAAATTCTTCCAAGACAATTTCCCTAGTACTGAAAAAAAGTTGCTGGCTGTAGTTTTGAAACACCCTCTGGCTCCTAAGATCAATATAGTCTGGTGAGTTCTTGTTTCTACTGAACTTGTTATATGTCAAGTATTGGTCAGGCCAATTGACCTAAGGTCTCGTTGCTGTAACCCGTTTCACTCCAAACCGTAGGCCCTGCTTATGAAAGTGCGACACTTAGACATGACGACGCCACCCGATCTTACGCTCAGTAATGGTACGGGTCCCGCTGCCAACAAACGTCCTGTATATCAGGACTATATGCCCCCTTGTAACAACGCTTGCCCTGCTGGAGAAAATATCCAGGGCTGGTTGGCGCTGGTTCACGATGGCCGATACGAAGAGGCCTGGCAACTGTTGGTAGAAAACAACCCTATGCCCGCTGTGCACGGCAGGGTGTGTTACCACCCCTGCGAATCTTCCTGCAATCGCGAAAAAGTGGATGGTGCCGTTAGTATTCATCAGGTAGAGCGTTTTTTAGGGGGTCTGGCGATAGACCAGGGGTGGGTGCCTAAATTTACGGCGCGAAAAACCGGCAAGCGCATTTTGATCGTCGGGGCTGGGCCCAGTGGTTTAAGTGCCGCATACCAGCTGGCGCGCATGGGTCATACGGTAGAAATTCGGGAAGCTGGAACGGTTGCTGGAGGGATGATGCATTTTGGTATTCCAGCGTATCGTTTGCCTCGCAAAATTCTTAAAGCGGAAATCGCCCGTATCGAGAAAATGGGTGTAAAAATCACACTTAACCATAAAGTGGAAGACCTGCAGCAGGAAAAAGAAGACGGCGCCTTTGATGCAGTGTTTGTGGCAGTAGGTGCGCATATTTCGAAAAAAGTGAATATTCCAGCGCGGGAGGCCGGGCGTATTCTGGATGCCGTGTCTTATCTGGCTGATGTCAATCAGGGTAACGAGCCGGTGCTAGGTAGAAGAGTAGCTATTTACGGTGGTGGAAATACTGCAATGGATGCGGCGCGTACAGCAAAACGTTTGGGTGCGGAAGAAACACTGATTATTTATCGCCGTGATATCGAGCATATGCCTGCACATAAGTTTGAAGCTGAAGAAGCCATGGAAGAAGGCGTAAAAATAAACTGGCTACGTACCATCCATGAAGTAGATGAAGATCAGATAAAAGTGGAGCGCATGGAGCTGGATGAAAATGGTCGGCCAAAACCGACTGGAGAATTTGAAACGCTGCAGGCAGACGCACTGATCCTGGCCCTGGGCCAGAATATCGATTCCCAGTTGATGCAGCACATGCCCGCCATCGATTTTTCCAAAGATGGCACCGTGCAGGTGGATGAAAATATGATGACGGGCCACACCGGAATTTTTGCCGGTGGTGATATGGTGCCCAGTGAGCGAACGGTAACTGTAGCAACTGGTCATGGAAAAAAAGCAGCTCGTCATATCCATGCTTTTGTCAGTGGTTCCACTGTTAGCAAGCGGGACAAAACTGAGCCGGTGTCCCTGGAGTCTTTGAATATCTGGTACTACGCTATGGCAAGTCAGTCGCAACAGCCGGTAGTGCCAGCCGAACAACGGAATAAAAGTTTCGATGAAGTTATGGGTGGCCTGAGTGAGCAGGAGGTTAAATACGAAACTAGCCGATGTTACTCCTGTGGTAATTGTTTTGAGTGTGATGGCTGTTATGGGGCCTGTCCGGAAAAAGCAATTTTAAAACTGGGCCCGGGTCGTTTTTATCAGATCGACTATTCCTTGTGTACCGGTTGCGGAGCGTGTACCACGCAGTGTCCGACAGCTGCCATTCACATGACTGAAAAAGCGTAGGGGGTAGGGTATGGCTGATAACAAGAAGGCTCTTAAAGTCAACAAAGTAACTCTGGATGGTGGCGAAGCGACGGCTTATGTCGCATATCGAACCAACGAAGTGTGCTCCATTTATCCTATTACTCCTTCCTCGCCAATGGCAGAGTTTGCTGATCAATGGTCCAGTCAGAATGTGGAGAATATTTGGGGGCAAGTGCCTTTAATTGCAGAACTGCAAAGTGAGGGCGGTGCCGCTGGCACGGTGCATGGTGCTTTACAAACAGGCGCGCTGACAACTACATTTACGGCTTCACAAGGCCTGATGTTAATGATTCCCAATATGTACAAAATTGCGGGGGAGTTAACGCCAACAGTCTTTCATGTTGCCGCACGTTCGTTGGCAGCACAGGGTTTATCTATTTTCGGTGATCACCAGGATGTGATGGCTGTAAGGCAGACCGGTTTTGCTCAGCTGGCTTCGGCTTCTGCACAGGAATGTCATGATATGGCCTTGGTGGCACAGGCGACTACGCTTAAAAGTCGAGTGCCTGTTGTTCACTTTTTCGATGGTTTCAGGACCTCTCATGAGGTAAGCAAAATCAGCCTGCTCGCGGATAAACATATCCGCGCGATGATTGATGATGAGCTGGTTTATGCCCACCGAGACAGAGCACTTAACCCCGATAGACCTAAAATGCGTGGTACTGCACAGAATCCTGATACCTATTTTCAGAGCCGTGAAACGGTTAATGAGTATTACATAAATAGCATTAAGGTTTTCGAACAAAGCTTTAACAAGCTTGCAGAATTAACCGGGCGTCATTACCAGCTGTTTGAGTATTTCGGCAGCAAAGAGGCGGATCGGGTTATTGTCCTTATGGGTTCTGCAACAGAAACCGTAAAATCCACCGTCGAGTACTTAAATAAAAACAATCAAAATGTGGGTGTTGTTCGTGTACGTTTGTATCGACCTTTTAGCACCGAGCATTTATTTAAAGTATTACCGCGTACCGTAGACAAGATCGCGGTACTCGATAGAACCAAAGAGCCCGGCGCAAATGGCGAGCCTCTGTATAAAGATATAACCACAGAAATGGCGCAGGCCTATGCCGGTGGAAAATGGGATAAAATGCCCTTGATTATTGGTGGTCGCTATGGGCTATCGAGCAAAGAATTTACTCCAGCAATGGTCGCCAGGGTTTTTCAGGAGCTTAACGCGAAAAAACCGAAAAATGGTTTCACAATTGGTGTAAACGATGACAGAACACATACCAGTCTAGACAATATCAAGCCGCTGGATATCGAAAGTGATGATACCATAAGAGCGCTGTTCTACGGTCTAGGCGCTGACGGCACAGTAGGCGCCAATAAAAACAGTATTAAAATTATCGGTGGCGAAGACAGGTTCTCTGCTCAAGGTTATTTTGTCTACGATTCCAAAAAAGCCGGCAGTATGACGACTTCGCACTTGCGATTTGGTCCCGATCATATTGAGTCTCCCTACCTTATTACTTCTGCATCATTTGTTGCCTGTCACCAGTACAATTTTATCGACCATGTGGATATGCTGAGCAGAGCAAAGGTGGGAGCGACATTTTTACTGAATTCACCCCATGAAAAAAATATAGTGTGGCATAAACTGCCTCGTAATGTTCAAGCGCAGATAATAGCCAAGCAGCTGGATTTTTATGTGATCGATGGTGCAAAGGTTGCGCGCTCCGTGGGTATGGGTAATCGCATTAACACGGTAATGCAAACCTGTTTTTTTGCTTTGAGTGGAATTATGCCAAAGGATGAGGCAATTGCTAAAATTAAAACCGCAGCAGAAAAAAGTTATGCGAAAAAGGGGCAGGAAATAGTTAAGCGGAATTTTGCTGCGATTGACCAGGCATTGGCGCATTTGCAAAGGGTCGAATATCCGCAGGATATTACAAGCAGCTATAACCCGGACCCTATGGCCGCGTTCGAGAGTGCCCCGGAATTTGTCAAGCGGGTTACCAGCCGGATTATTCTCGGCCAGGGCGACCTAATTCCGGTTACCGAGTTACCCGATGATGGCACTTACCCGACCGGCACAACGAAGTGGGAAAAGCGAAATATAGCCTCGGATATACCCATTTGGGAGTCTGATCTTTGTATTCAATGTGGCAATTGCTCAATTGTGTGTCCCCATGCGGCAATACGCGCAAAATTTTATCGTAAGGCTGAGCTGGCCGACGCGCCAGATACGTTCAAATCTGCCCATGTGAGTGCGCGAGGCTTTCCAGATTTACGCTACACGCTGCAGGTTTACCCGGAAGACTGCACCGGATGCGGCTTATGTGTGAAGGCATGCCCGGTTAATGATGTTGGCGATGAGCACCACCACGCTATTAATATGATGCTCAAGCGGGAGTGGCTGGAGCAGGAAAAGGAAAACCTGAAATTTTTTGAGCGGTTACCTTATAACGATCGCGCAGCGGTCGACTTTTCCAATGTACGAGGTGTGCAATACCTGCAACCGCTGTTCGAGTTTTCTGGCGCCTGTTCAGGCTGTGGTGAAACACCCTATCTAAAATTAATCAGTCAGCTATTTGGTGACAGAACGCTGGTGGCCAACGCGACAGGGTGTTCCAGCATTTATGGTGGTAATTTGCCAACAACCCCATGGGCACAGAATGAAGAAGGTAAAGGGCCCGCATGGTGTAACTCCTTATTTGAAGATAATGCGGAGTTTGGTTTTGGCTATCGCTTAACCGCAGATCAACACCTGAAATTAGCAAAAAATCGGTTAGCTGAGCTTCGAGATCAGCTTGATTCAGCGTTAGTTGATGCAACTTTAGGTGCAGAGCAAGCAATGGAAAGCGATATCAGGAAACAGAGGGAGCGAGTCGCCCGGTTGCGAGTGGCCCTTGAAAAGTTGGATACGCCTTTGGCTAGAGACTTGTTATCAGTGATCGACCACCTGGTAAGAAGAAGTGTGTGGATAGTTGGTGGCGACGGGTGGGCTTATGACATCGGCTACGGCGGGGTGGATCATGTACTGGCCAGCGGGCGCGATGTCAATGTGCTAGTGATGGATACGGAGGTGTATTCCAATACCGGTGGCCAGGCCTCCAAGGCCACACCTATTGCCGCGGTGGCCAAGTTTGCGGCTGGCGGAAAAGTGGTACCGCAAAAGGATCTGAGCTTGCAAGCGATTGCTTACGGTAATGTATATGTTGCCCGAATTGCTCTGGGTGCGAACCCGCAACAGGCCTTGCAAGCGTTTCGTGAAGCCGAGGCCTACAAGGGGCCGTCACTGATTATTGCCTACAGTCACTGCATTGAGCACGGCATCAGCATGGATGAGGGGTTAAATCAGCAAAAGCTCGCAGTAAAGTCTGGATATTGGCCCCTTTATCGCTATAACCCTAACATGCACGATGTGGGCAGAAACCCATTTATACTGGATTCACTGCGCCCATCCATCGATATGCGAGAATATGCCTACCGTGAAAATCGCTATAAGATTTTACGCAATCGCAACCCGGAAGAAGCTGAACGCTTGATGAAGCTGGCTCAACAGGTGGTCAACCAGAAATGGTCGGTATACGAAGAAATGGCAACACGCGGGTTACACGATTTTATTCCCGATACCCGTTTGTGACCGTGTTAAGTAATAAAATTACGTCTACGCTTGGTGGTATACATTATTTATAGTGTCCTGTTCGCTAAAGCGTGCCGGTAAAATTCGGTCATCTCATGATTAAAACTTGCGAATATAATTTCTTTAACACTGTTCGCGCTTGGTAGAAAATCGCACACACTGTCCACTGCCACGGTGCAGGCCTCTTTGTGCGGATAACCAAAAACACCGCAGCTGATGGCAGGAAATGCGATTGATTGAATCTGGTGTTTTTCCGCCAGTTTCAGAGAGTTGTTGTAACAATCGGCAAGTAGCTTAGCCTCGTTGTGCCGGCCGCCATGCCACATAGGGCCGACCGTATGGATGATAAACTCTGCAGGCAGCTTGAAGCCGGGCGTGAGTCGCGCCTTACCCGTTTCACAGCCTCCGAGCTTTTTACAATAATCGGTAAGCTCGGGTCCCGCTGCTCTGTGAATCGCCCCATCCACGCCTCCGCCGCCCATCAGGCTGATATTTGCAGCATTGACAATAGCGTCAATTTTCAAGGTTGTAATGTCCACCTCTTGTACATGTATTTCTGACATGTTTTCTCTCCATTTGGTAGATGGTCTACATTGTATATCAAAGGAGCTTGATTGAAGCTTTGGATTATCTGAGGGAATAAAAAATGAATCAGTTAGCAAATCAATTGCATGAATGTCGCGCAGGTTCATACATTTGCTTTAGTGCCGGAAATGCTCATTATGCTCTACCTGTTAGTCATGTTCGCTATATAACTGCCCTGGATGCCATAAGCACGCGAAGCGCGCCAAACCGCAATGACATTCCCAGAGCCGTGTTTGATTTTTCTGGTGAAACTGTAGTGCTTTACCGCTTTTGCGAAATAATAGGCACCAAATCCCCTGCGGATGAGAGTAAAGAATTGATTGAGTTACTCAAGGCTCGGCGCCAGGATCACGTTAATTGGGTTATCGCTCTGGAGCGCAGCATACGCCACAATACGCCTTTCGCCGGCGCGACTGACCCCCACAAGTGCGCTTTTGGTATCTGGTATGACGAGTATCACGCCAAAGATGAAGAGCTTCGTTGGATATTAACACGCTTTAATGAGCCCCATAAGCATATACATTCGCTTGCAGATACCTTGTTAACCCTGGCGAAAGACCCTTCAAAAGTCGATGAAGCCTTGCATATATTGAACGAAGAGAAGGAAAAAACCCTGGTTGAACTACTCGATGTATTCTCAGAGGCGGAAGAGCGCCTAGGGAAGCTTGCCCGACCTGTGGTACTGGTAATTGAAGGAAATAGTAAAGTCTTCGCGCTGGAGGTGGATGGAATCAGAGATATTGTTGATTTTGATGAGAGCAACTGGCTTCCGCATAATAATATCGAACATCACGCCGATATTTGTTACGACGGATTTTTTCAAGGATTGGAGGGCGAGCTATTTTTAAATATATCCCCAAAATGCTTGTTAAATACTGTTAATCCCCTATAAGCCGCACTCTCATATGCTTAATAAGGGACAAATATATTTCACCTGATGCTGATTAATTTGTATTGGTTTTTTTTCTTAGGGGGTGGTAATAAAGTTGTGTACATAATGGTTTGCTAATTTAGGTGCTGGCATAATATGCGTTGTTAAAGGAGGGGGAAGGCAACGCGCTGTGTTAGGTTTTTGAAGCAATTGCCGCCACGCAAACAGAGGCGGCAATGAGTAAGCGTCAAATGTAAAGATTAGCTATGCAAAGGATGTTTTCCTAGAAATAAAACCTTGCGATTATCCTTGCGTACGCCCGTTTTCTCCCCCCGTAAATCTAGGCTTTTTATGCTTTTGCACTAGTATTGTTCACTAGATAGCCCCCTGGTTTTTTCATAAATTGTATTTATGATCAGTGAATGTAGGTGGGCAATTTGTCGATAATCGAGTGTCCAGTGCCTGTTCCAGCATTACTCGGCATTGTATTTCCCGGTATTTCACGAAAATACTGTTTACCGGAAGCTTACTATCTATCAGTTACACTTCTCTGAGTGTTATGAGGTACAAAGAAGCTTGAATTGTAGCCAAAACTGCACCGCTTATTAACTTAACAATAATTATTGCCAAGTTAATAGTTTCAGATTAGCGACTGACAAGGATGTTTGGCGAAAAATGGCCAGGCTTTTAGGTTTGTGGCTGAAAACTTGCCACACATCGTCTATTTATAATCATTAAACTACACTCTTCGAGCCTGAGTTGGCGTTTTTTTAGTCGCAACACAGGTAGCTTAATTAGTGTTAGTAGATACAAATAAATAAGGTAAATATAAACATTATGAAAAAGTCATTAATTGTTGTAATAGCTGTCTTAACGGTTGTGTCTTTGGTAGGGTGTGCAGCAGGCAGGCATGGTGAAAAAAACAAGGTAAGCGAAGCTGTTGGCGAAAATGGTAAACAGTATTCAGTTGAAATAAAAACAATAAGAGAGAAAAAAGTTGTCGCTTTTAATTTAAAGACATCATTTTCAGAAAATAGACAGGCAAAAGAAATACCTCCGTTTTTCCATCAAGTTATGGAAGAGCGAAGTCTCGAAGATATACCCAATAGATTAAACGATAATCAGATATGTGTTCTAGATCGTAAGGGTGACTTGTTTGATTATTATATGGGAGTTGAAGTTGCCAATTTCGATAATGTACCTGATGGAATGGAGACAGCTATTATTCCTGCAGGTAAATATGTGGTTGTATCGTTTATTAAGCGAGGAAATAAAGACGGATTGGATGTGGCAGGGTTTACGCTGAATAAATGGATACCGGAGAACGGGTATACCTTCAATAATGGAATTCCTCCATTTATGAATTATGGTAAAAAATTTAGCCAAGTATATTATGAAAAAGGATATGCGGGAAATCCTGTTGGTGAGTTTTGGGTTGCAGTTGAGTGATGCAGTATGGTAAATATAGATAAAGAAAGATAAAAAATTCAGAAAAAACGGGTAACATCTGCTGCGTCAATGCCAGTCGAGTATGAAACGCAGATAGGGCGGCAGTACGGTCGGCGACTGCTATGATCCCGGAATTTAAATACATTGTCCTATCTATTTAATTGCGTGCCTAAGCCAGTCATCATACCTTATTAAAATAGGCAGCTGCGTTGCTGCGCAATGATAGTGCTGTGTTAATTTTGTATTAAGAGGGTGTCACTTTTGGTTTAGGTCACTCTAAGTGAATGTATTCGTTTATTTTAAACTTGGCAATATTTATTGTTATTGCCAGAATCGCGGAAATAACAGCGCCAGTAAAGTAAAATACTCCAAGCGTCCCAGTAGCATAGCGCCTGATAGAATCCACGTACCACAGTCACTCACAGGCTGAAAATTACTACCTAGAGTGCCAAATGCCGGCCCCAGCACATTCAGGCAAGCTGCTACAGCAGTAAACGACGAGAAAGCATCCAGCCCTGTGGCGCTGAGCAACAATGTAAGTAAAGCACTGCTCAGTATCACTAGAGTTAAAAACGCGACCGTCGCATTTAGTACTGCAGAATCGACGGGCTTCCCCTGGTATCGCACGGAAAAAACCCCATGAGGGTGTACCAAGCGGTAAATTTCTGTACGAATGAGCTTTAAACAGAGTACTGAGCGTATAATTTTATTGCCACCTGCAGTTGAACCCGTGCAGCCCCCTAAGTACCCAGCTAGCAACAGCAGCGCAACTGCAAACGCGGGCCATTCGGTAAATTCTGCCACGCCATAACCTGTGCTAGTAATAAACGACACTAAAATAAAGACGGAATCATTAAGTAATGTGGCGAAACTCGTGTATGAGCCACGTTGATACAAGCACCAGGAAACCAATATAGACAACAACAGGATCAAACACATAAACCAACGTGTTTCTTCATCTCGCCAATAATTAATGGGCATGCGCGACTTGGTAACACGAAAGTGCAGCATAAAACTGACAGCCCCAAGCAGCATAAATACATCACTAATTAATTGCAGACCGGGACTATGGAAATAACTAAAGCTTTGATCATGGGTGGAAAAGCCACCGGTTGAAACTGTGCTAAGACTGTGTGCCACCGCGTCAAAAAAAGACATGCCACCAAGGTAATAACTGAGGCTACAGCCGAGTGTCAATAACAGATAAACAACCCACAAGTAGCGCGTTGTATAAGCTATACGTGGGGTTAGTTTTTCATCTTTCATTGGGCCGGGTGTTTCTGCTTTAAGCAGCTTCATACCTCCCACGTTTAACATCGGCAGAACCGCTACCACGAAAACAACTACTCCCAAACCGCCAAGCCACTGCATAAACTGACGGTACAATAAAAATGTTTTTGGCATCTCATCCAGCCCGCTTAAAACGGTTGCGCCTGTGGTCGTCAACGCGCTTAGGGACTCAAAAACACCGTCGGTAAAAGTAATGCCTGTGACTAAAATAATAGGCAATGAGCCCAAAATGCCGCATAGGGCCCAGGCGGAACAAGCGAACACCAGTGCTTCCCTGTACCCCACTTTGACGAATGCATGGCGACGCGTCGCCAGCAGCAAAAGCTGGGCAAGGATAATAATGGGTAGCCCAGGCAGAAGAAATGAATATTCCTGCTTGTCGTTAAATATTAAGTAGGATAAAAACGCAAACACCACCTGTACCAGCCCCATCAGGCCGATAGGAAATGCTAGCAGCTTGAACAACAGGGTGCGAATTATCATATGCCGCTTAAAAGCTTTCTACATACAGGAAATCGTAACCCAACCAGATAAAAATACTGCACAATATGAGTGTAATTATCATTGCCGGTGTACCCTTGCGAAACCACAGGCCTGGTGTAATTGCCAAGCTGGGATCATTACGCTCACGAGCCAGACGTTCTGATATTGTCACGATATATACGTTAGCGGTGGAGCCAATGTGAGAGCCGTTACCGCCCATTCCGACCCCCATTGCCAAGGCCCACCACATAACGCTCACATTAATGCCATCCTGTTGTAAACCCGCTAAAACAGGGATCATCGCCGCAGTGAAAGGGATGTTATCAATCAGTGCCGAAAGAATGGCAGCGACCCACAACAGCATAAAAGCAGCGAACAGCGGGTGTTCGAGGATAATAGGTTTAAAATTTTCACCTACCAGCTCAAGTAAACCGGACTGCTCAACCCCACCAATCAAAATATACAGTGAAATAAAGAACATCAGCAGTGGCGTTTCCAGAGGTGCGGTTACTTTTTCCAACTCAATTTTTCGGCTGACGAAAACCAGTAGTGTTAAACAGGCAGCGGATACCAGCCAGGGCTGCCAGTGAATGCGGTGGTGGACAACAAACAACACGACCATTATACCCATGACTACCAGCGATTTTTGCCACAGGCGTTTGTTTTTGTAGGCAACTACCGAGTCAAATTTATGTTCGACTTTAGCTCCCAGCTCTTTTGCAAATAGAAACTTAAACCCAAACAGAATGCCTAACCAGGCGAGTAATACCGGAGGCCCCATGTGATAAATAAATGTATTGAAGTCAATGCCAGCGGCCGAGCCAATCATCAGGTTGGGCGGGTCGCCCACCAGTGTTGCCACACCGCCGGTATCAGATAGCAGTGCCGCAGCGAGTAGATAGGGTACAGGAGAAACCCCCATTTGCTGGCAGATAAGAATAATCAGCGGCCCGAAAATAATTACCGTGGTTACATTATCGAGTAACAGCGAAATCACAGTAACCGTAGTACCGAGCAACATGAGCAAGCGGAATTGAGAGCCACCGCTGAGTCGCGCGAGATATTGCGCCAGGTGCTGGAATCCTCCAGTGCTGATCATAATGGACACGATAACCATCATGATCGCAAGCAGGAATACAACATTCCAGTCGATCGCTTCCAGCGCTAATTCCGGCGAATAAAAGCCGAAGTATTGGCCGCATAGAATGATCGCGCCAGCACCGGCCATAGCAAACTTAGCGCGTTCGATACCGTGGAAATGCTCGGTAAAAATACCGACAAATGTAAGGCATAATATGGCACCTGAAAAAATCATGCCCTCAGTAAACTCAATCATCAGCGACTTCCTTTAGCAATTACTTTACTCTCCGGCGGAAGCCAAAGAGCTGGCAAAATTCGAATAACAGTTTTTGCTACCAATTTGCTGGCGCAATGGTCCATAGTGCTTTGAATCTTTAACGATTAAATGTACGTCTTTACCCTCGGCCATAGCCGAAGCAGCAAGATTTTCGATCGCGAGAAGCGTGGAAATACCGATAAACGAGGCGCAAGATAGGTCGATAACCAATAGCTTTCTGTGGATTAGTACATTAAAAAGTTGGGTAATACCGCGGCTCACGGCATATGTCAGAGGCCCAGTAATACGCACCAGTACCACCTCACCTTGCTGTTGCTGTAATAGCCGATATTCCGTCTCGCTTATCTGACTGCCGGAGCCTGTGCCATCTTCTATTACAATATGCCCCAGCTCCAGCTTCGAAAACTGGTCTATCAGCATCACATTCTTAATGAATACACCAACAAACACAGCAGTAATAAGGTCCACAAATACTGTAAGCATCAGCACCAGTAGCATCAGCCCAAGTATGTGCAGTGGGAGCTGTCGAAAGCGTGCGATAAACGGCCAGTCAATAATGTCAACGCCGACTTTTATCAACACCGCCGAAAGCGCTACCAATGGGATGTTTTCAAATAAAAAACCCAGGCCGAGCACTGCGGATAGAACAACAAGCGCATGCACCACTCCGGACAAAGGCCCTTCTCCACCTGCGCGAATATTAACCACCGTACGCATAGTAGCTCCCGCTCCAGGGAGACCACCAATTAGACCTGCCATGGTATTTCCCAAGCCCTGGCCGATAAGCTCGCGGTTAGAGTTGTGGCTATTATTTTGCAAGTTGTCGGCTACCAGCGAGGTGAGCAGCGAGTCCATTGCGCCGAGCATGGCTAGCATGCATGCGTTAAATAGCATGTTCTTTAACAGGCTGGGTTCAAATACCGGCCAAAGCAGTTGCGGCATGGCCGTGGGGATTTTTCCTATGGTCGCCAGCCCAATATCCAGCGGCAGCAGTGCCACTGCCAGGGTACTGGCAATTAATACCAACAGCGGAGAAGGCAGTAACGCATTTGCGCGCCCGCGCCAGCAGAACAGCAATAACAGTGATGACAGCCCGAACGCTACAGTAGCCAGATCCAGGTGTTGTAATTGCAGCGGCAGGGCCTCCAGCGCGGCAAGTATTCCCGCTGAGGCGGGCCCTCCAAGTAAGGGGCCTAGCTGGAGGATAATAATAATTACACCTACACCACTCATAAAACCGGAAATGACTGGGTAAGGCACCATGATCAAAAACCGGCCCAGGCGTAACAGGCCCATGAGGATTTGTAGCAGCCCACCAACAAGCACCGTAGTAAACGCCAATGCCAGCCCCTGCTCTGGAAACTGTTGAGTGTATTGAGCGGTCATGGCCGCCATCACAACGCTCATGGGGCCTGTCGGCCCGGAGATCTGCGCGCGTGTGCCACCAAATACTGCTGCAAACAGGCCGACCACAACCGCGCCATATAGCCCCGCCAAAGCACCTATTCCAGAAGAGATACCGAATGCCAGCGCTAGTGGCAGTGCCACGATAGCTGCAGTTACGCCGCCAAGCAGGTTCTGCGGCGAGTTCTGGGTAAAGTCACTTAATGTGTACCTTGTTAACACAGGCCTTATCTTCTGAGGGGTTGGTAGCCAAACTGAAACAGCCAGGTTTTGGCGCTACAAAGCGGCGAGGCGCTACCCGATGGAAGGTCTACAGCGAACGGCCTTAAGTGGAGACACATCAAGCTCTTGCGAAGCAGCAACGGGAGCCTATCTAAATTGGATTATATTATGATTGTAATAGCATTATAATGCAATATACATATGTTATGCTTCTGTGATAATAATGTACGCACTCGGCAACCACCGCTTGGGTTGAATTGTGATCGTGATGCTTGTCACGTAGGTGGGCATGAGAACTGAACCAAGACGTATTATCCCGTACCCAGCGCACACTGAATTAGGCAAGCATCCGGCTCTGCAGCAGATTCAGCGGCCAATGGAGCGGTGTAAATAACCGCGAGTAAGCTGCTAGAATGCGGGCTGAACATTTACGGATATATAACTATGGAAAACAGGACTGCACGCCTAACTGTGCTCGTAGACCCAAAGAAAAAAACCGTGTTTGAAGAGCTATGCGATGCTGAGGATGTAACTCCCTCGCAAAAAGTCCGTCAGTTCATGCGCGAGTATATTGAAGAGAAGTTGGGGCCCAACTGGAAAGAAAAGGTCTTTAAAGAAGAGAGCTAGGCTTGGGCGTTGTGCTATCTAAAGCTACTGCGATTCACGATTTGTTCGCCGGTTTGATATTTATTAACTTGGTAATAGTTATTGTTAATAGACAGGGCGCGTAATTAAATAGATAGAATAATTTATTTTATTGCCGGGTTATTAGAACCCTTATAGAGCAGAAATAGCGCCGGCGTTCTCACGAGGAGTGAGGGTATGTGGCGAAATTTAGAGAAAACTGTTAATTCCACAGCTGCAATTCATCACCTATAGGAGCCAAAGGAAAATGTGGCGTTCATGTAACACAATTACGCTCGATAGGTTGGGTTTCTTTCTTGATGTGGACGTGTATATTTATACTGTTGGCAAGCAAATGGATGGCACCAGCAATTCACTGGTTTATGCATTGCAGGACTAGTCTTAATATTCAACTCTCCAGAAGTTGATTGACAGCGGTTGCAGTTCCCGGTTGAACTCTGGTTGAGGAAAGTCTTGCAGGGAAACCCGTCCTTTTTGGAACTCAGGTTTTAATCCGTTAATAAATATCTTCTTTGCCGTGAGTTTTTTACCGGTAATAGCATAAGATTCTGTTACATGCTCAAAGTTACTTATATCGATTAACACGGTATTTTGTGAGATATTAATCAGCAAAAGACACATATCATCACTGTTCTTATGGCTATGGCAGTATGCTCGCACGCTTGAGTTTGGGTTGTCGAGTTGGTACACCTTTTCACCCATCAGCTGTGCCCACAACCAGCTTACCCAATAGTCTGGGCGCGGTTTCATACTCAAGCGGTCGATTAAGCCGTAATCGCCGCCAATCAGGCTCTGTCGAATCATCACTTTCTGGCCCAGCTCAGCTCCCTGTCCAAGCTGGTCTGCCCACCAGAAGCAGGAAGCGAAGCGGTCAGATATTTTTGGCTGCCCTCCGCATTGGGCTGAACCTGTTTCGCCTGTCCACAGTTCCGCTTCCGGTTGGTGGATGTCGCGCATGTGGCGGAGTTTCTTGCTGTACTGCGAAAAATATTCAAATGATTTAACATCCACCGCACGTTTTTCTGTAGCCGAGCGAGTTCTCACAGGAGAGCGGTCGCTTTGGAATGGGTAGTAGTGCCAGTCGACAATGTCCAGCTGTGTTGTTGAGCTTTCGAGAAATTTTTTGGTGATATTGCTAAAAGGTTTTATTGCCTCGCCGAGGCGTGGCCAGAAGGCACTGCCTGGCCCGCAAATCTTTATCTCCGGGTAGTAGCGTTTCACCAGTTGCGTAAACGTGGCGTAGTCTCGCGCCAGATTCCTGGGGCCGGGCTGTGAGCGCAGACCGTGGAAGGCCCAATAGGCGTTAAGCTCGTTCCCTAATTCGCAGACATGAATCGGGTAAGCTTTTTCCTTGGAGTATCGCAGTAGCTGCTGAATTTCCGTACCGTTCCATTCGCCGTGGTGTTTTCTCTTGAAGAGTCCGTATTTGAAGGTGAAGGCGAACTTCAGGTCGTTGCGTTGAATAAAGGCGTGCAGGTTATCCCACATTTGACGGGTAAGTACCAGTACTTCCATGCCCTTTTCATCGCTTTCAAAATAGTGGATTTTATCCGCTTCTGAGCCTCCTACCCGCAGATAGGATGGGCCGAGCGCCTTAACCAGCAAATCCAGCTTTTTGATGTTGAGATCCAAAGGCGGTATGCGCAAGGTTCCAAGCCCCTTTCGCACGCCCTGGCTTCCCTCCCACCAAAACCCGCCTGCCAGTACGGATATATCTATGGAAAAGGACAGATAACACGGATCAACCTCATGTATAGCTTCGGTGCTCTTAAGCGCAATGCGAGCCAGTTCCGGTTGCTCGTGGAGCAGAGGCTGCTGGAGCACGTTTCGTTCGCGAAAAGGGTTAATATACTTCAAGTTACTAAGGATAAATTGCGCCATAAGAACAGAAATACACGGCAAGTTTTGCAGGAAGATTACAGCGTTGAAGATATTCGCTATCAACAGTCGAATAATCTGAGAAAGTGCTTGTCTTTGAGTGTAGCGTCGATTTTCTAGCTTGTAGTTAATTATTGTTGTTGGGTTAGATCAATGGATGCGTATTACGTTCTTGACGACAATATTTCATTTGGCTATTTTGCCAAATAACAAATTAAGGGCCAGGTCGGTGAAGGCAAAAGAAAGAGCTGTATTGGAGCATAAGGCCAGAGTTCTCAAGGCCCTGGCTCATCCCAGCAGGTTGTGGATGGTTGAGCAGCTGGCGGCAGGGGAGCGATGTGTGTGTGAGTTTGTTGATGCCATAGACGCTGACTTTTCCACTATATCAAAACACCTTTCCGTGCTTAAGCAGGCCGGCGTGGTGGAGGACGACAAGCGTGGTAAGCAGGTGTTCTACCGCTTGAAGGTACCCTGTGTTCTGAAGTTTATGAGTTGCATCGAGGCGGTGGTTAAAACCCAGGCGGAAGAACAGTCTGCGCTTGTGGGCTGATTGTTATGTCTGACAGATTACCCGGTGGTAAGGGACTAAAATTCGGCAATTAAGAGGTTCGCATGAGTTGGAAATCGGAGTGGAAAAAGCTGGCCTTGATCGTCAGTGTGTTCCTGGCGTTTTTCTACCTGCCAGTCGGCAATGAGCGTTTTGATTCGGCGGTACTGGAAGCGCTCCATTTAACGAAGTGGTACGCTCAGGAGCACGTATTACTTTGCTTGATTCCTGCATTTTTTATCGCTGGCGCCATAGCGGTATTTATCAGCCAGGCATCGGTGATGCAGTACCTGGGGGCTAAGGCGAACAAGTGCTTAGCCTATAGTGTCGCCTCGGTATCCGGGTCTATTCTTGCGGTCTGTTCCTGTACGGTATTGCCGCTATTCGCAGGCATCTATCGCATGGGTGCCGGTCTTGGCCCTGCGACGGCTTTTCTATATTCCGGACCCGCAATAAATGTTCTGGCGATTGTGATGACGGCCAGAATCCTCGGTCTTGAACTTGGTCTGGCACGGGCGCTGGGTGCGGTAGTGTTCAGTGTGCTTATTGGTTTGCTGATGCACCTGATATTTTTAAAAGAAGAACAGCAGAAAAGCGCACAGCAAATGCTTATGCCGGATGAGGATGTTAAGCGGCCGCTGTGGCAAAACGCGCTCTATTTTACCTGCATGATTGGCATCCTGGTGTTTGCCAACTGGGGTAAACCCGCTGAGGAAACGGGCATATGGGCAAGTGTCTATGGCGCAAAATGGTTTTTAACTTCGCTGTTTGCACTGGCTCTGGGGTTCCTGCTTGTCCGTTGGTTTGCGATTGCATGTTGGAAAGTGTTGATATTGGGCCTGCTTGTAAGTGCATTGGCAGTGGCGTTTGATCAGCCCCTTTTTGCCTTCAGTGCGGCGACCATAGGTCTGGTTGTGATAACAAGCACCGACAAGGGGGAAGCGGGAGAGTGGTTTTCATCCTCCTGGGATTTTGCCAAACAAATAATGCCATTGTTGTTAGTGGGTGTTCTAATTGCTGGTGTTTTGCTCGGGCGAGTTGGTCATGAGGGGCTGATCCCCTCGCAGTGGATATCCATGGCCGTTGGGGGTAATTCTTTCTCCGCCAATCTTTTTGCATCGTTGGCCGGTGCGTTTATGTACTTTGCCACGCTTACAGAGGTGCCTATTGTGCAAGGCTTAATGGGAAATGGCATGGGCAAAGGGCCCGCCCTTGCTTTATTGCTGGCGGGGCCTGCATTGAGTCTGCCAAATATGTTGGTTATACGTAGTGTGCTTGGAACACGAAAATTACTTGTTTTTGTATGCCTGGTAGTGCTGATGTCAACGATCAGCGGAATAATATTTGGGAATATTTTTTAGCTGGACTTTAAATCGGAGGAGAGTATGAAGCTTCAAGTGTTAGGCACTGGTTGTGCCAAGTGTAACAATCTGGCTCAGGCAGCAGAAACAGCCGCCAGTCAATTGGAATTGGATTATGAGCTGGAAAAAATAACGGATATCAATCAGATAACGGCATTTGGTGTAATGGTGACGCCGGCGCTGGCGATTGACGGAGTCGTGAAAGTGGCTGGCAAGGTGCCAGACATCGACGAGCTGAAAGCCTTGTTATTAACTTGGCAATAGTTATTGTTAAGTTAATAGTCGGCGCACGGAAGCGCCGCCATTGCCCGCAGGGCAATGTAAGCCCTTGAAATACCAGAAAATTCACACATTTGCGCCAGTATTTCAAGGGCGTGCAATTAAATAGATAGGATCATCTATTTAATTGCCGGGTTAATAAAGTAGCGCTAATTGAAAAACCTGCCCTGAACAGTGTTCAGGGCAGGTTTTTATTTATTTTCCAGCAGAGACGAGGTCCTGAACGGCAAGGGCCAGGTAAATATAATACGCTCCCATATTGACCACATATTCGTTCTGGCCCCAAAAAAATGGCCAGTCCTCCTTGTTTTCAGGGAAGTCGGGTTTAACCATTAAAACACCCGGAACAACCCCGCCAGAAATAAATGAAAAGTCAGCCCTGTTCATGCCATAAGCTACCTTTTTTGATTTGCTGCCAACGTTGGAAACAAAAGAAATATCTGAATAGGGGTGGCTGCCCAGCAGATAATTCATACCCTTAAAAACCAATTCTTTATCAAATAAATCCGGGAACAGTTTGTGTAATTGGTAGTGGCCACTGGCCTCGATAATTACAAAACCGTTTCCGGCCCATCCCCCTTCGGTGATGGTGACTTCGAAAGGATTGTTGCCAGTTTTTTTCAATAAACCGTCGGCATAGCGCTCTGCCATCTTACGTACCAGTTGCTTGTGTGCTTTATCCAGATAAGGGAAAGCCTTGGCAATAAGTTGTGCCGAAAAAACAAATTTCTCTTCCCTCTTGGGAAGCAAGTTCTGAACTACTTTCAGATATTCCATTTCTCCCTTGCTGGATACCAGCATTTGCACCGCTGCGGTAAACATTTCCGCTTCCAGGGGGGCTCCCGTGGTATTGCCGTGGTTAAACTCGACGGGCTCTCTGTTTTGCTCATTTTCCCAGGCGCGCCTGGCGGTTGTCCAACATTCCTGAGCTAGCTCGTCGTTATGGCCTGTCAATGCTCTGCTTGCTGCTGCCAGGCCGGCAATAGAGCCGTAATTAAGCTTGCTGGACTCGGATGTGAATGCCCAGCGGTCATCGAATTTACCACTTTCCTTACCGTTGTCCTCCAGCTCACCCATATTCGGGTTGTAGATTAAATTGTCGGTCATTGTCAGGCCGTCGCCTAAATGGGTGTACTCGGTAATTTTTGGCACGATGATGCCCGGAATAGCGTGGCCCACCGCCCTGTGTTGGGCGATAAGCGCCAGGGTGCCGTGTTCGATCTGCTGAAGGATATCCTCTTTGTTGTCGGGAACATGCAAATCAACAAACTTGCGAGCATAATCAATCAGCGTGACATCGCGTTCAGGGCGAAATGTTTCCCAGCTGTCCACCAGTGACATTACAGTGCGATACTGGGTTTGCGTGCGAATATCGTAATCGCCGGCATCATACCAGCCACCGATATTCAGGCCCGGTATATGTTCCCCGGGTTTGTAGGGCGTGTCGGTTGTAGGGCCTTGTGCATACAGGTCGAAGTGAACATGATTAAGGGGGGCTTGCAGTGCATCGTCCAGGTGAGAGGCTCCATGCCATACACGGTAAGCTTCATTGACAAGTACGTGATCCATTTGTACCGGCAGAAAAATGTCCAGGCTCGGGTGCCAGGCATTTTGATAGATATTTTTATCGATGATAAACGGTGCCGTTAGCGTGGAGCCATATTGCAGGCGATAAACACCGGGTTCCTGTACGCTGGAAAAATCGAAGGTGTGATAGTTATAACGTTTATAGCGGCCCCACTTTACAGATTGTTTTTTTAATACAGTTTGTTCGCTGCCATCACTGGATATCCGTAGAAGGCTCGCCTGTTTTTTTCGCTTGTCGCGTTTATCCAGCTCGATGATTGCTATTTTTTCCTGAGAAGGGTGATACCCCAATTGCGAGTGTGCTATTACCGGTTCCCTAAGCCAGTTTTTGTGGACATTGCCGGTGAGCGTCCACTTCAATACCTCTCCTGATTTATTTTCTGGTAGCAGGCTGCGTACCACGAACCAACCGTTTTGAGCTTTATTTCGACCATCATACAGGCGTAGCGGGGTATCTTTGGATTTGATAGTGATTTGTCGCTTTGAATTGCCTGCGCCCAAGAGTAAAGCGTTTCCTTCGGCGAGCGGCAGTGGCGGCTGCTTGTCGTTTTGCTCTTTTGGTCCTGAAGGGTACAGCGGCAGGAGTCCTGGTGTACTGTCCATCAGAAAGGCTGTTTCAAAATAGGCTGAAGGTAAAAATTCGAGGTTGAAGCCCGCTTTGCCAACCAGGCTTTTTGGCAGTGCTTTAGGGAGTATTACGCTAATCTCTACGCCATAGGGGAGTGCGTTGACGCGGATGGAGTAGTTAAAGTCGTGATCAGAGTAACTCGCAAATGCTTCGATGCTGCTTGTCTTTGTGTCAACCTTTCGTTCAATGAATTTCGGAATTGCATCCCATTGTTCCGGGGTAGCGTTTAAGCGCACATCGCCGTTGGTGACAGTGCGCTCGCCATGGTGAATGACTTCAACGCCACTGATTTTAGAGTCGTCGAACAGGCCGTCATACCAATTGCTAAACACCAGTACGTCCATTCCCGGGGATTCAAAGTATTGTTGTTCGTTAAGCTCCAGCTTGGCCGGCCTGGCAAGGCTGGAGTTGGAAAAAACCGCGATAAACAGGCCTGTAACAAGCCATCTGAATGCAGACATCACTATATCTCCAATGGTTGATGCGTATGGGAAAGCACCTTTAATAGTCAATTGTACTATAAGCCTGCTTAGAGTAGACCATAGTCGTGGATAAGATGCAAATAGCCAAAAACAGTTTAGGCAAATAGCTAAGCCGACGGATAACAGGCTGAAAGATCTCGTCATACCGGGCAAGACTGGAGCCTGATTGCGGCGCACCGCCTATTAAACTTAACAATAATTATTGCCAGGTAAATAGCAGCGTGTCGCAGTGGCAAATACCGTATTCATGTCTGCTGCAAATCGAGTTGTCTCAAAGCCTTAAAAATGTGACAAAACACTCAGTGGGACAGCAGTGCTGTGCACCAGTAAATTGAGCATATTAACCCGGCGATGTTTTATATGCAGGGTTAATGAGGTACATGCTCCGCCATGGAAGGCGGATGTTAGGGCAATGCAGGAGCTATTGCCGATAGCCACATGGATGTGGTGTAGTAGAGCAATGCAGGAGCAATTGCCGAGAGGTACCTCCGCCGAACAAAGTTCGGCGCGAGCCCTTGAAACACAAGCCACTTCGCACAGTTGCGCCAGTGTTTTAAGGGCCACAATCAAATAAGTAAGGATCACTTATTTGATTGCCAGGTTAATAGTGGGACATGAGTGTTATTACACCATTTATTTCGCTAGCGCGAACAACAGCCATGGAATAGCGCGTAAAAAATAGAGCTGCCAGCAAAGCAACTGCAATGCTGGAGTCAATAAAAGGTAAACCCTTTGAGCGAGTGAACAAGGATGTGTAAGCCCTGGTAAATGTTGTATTTGCGGCTTTATCTAAATCAAGCGCTTGTCGCATCTTTCAACGGGATTAGCATGCAAGAGCATTATGCTAGTCAGCCTAGCTGATAGCTATTTAACTTGGCAGTAACTATTGTTAAGTTGAACATGCAGTGCATGGAAGCCCTTGAGATACCTGCAAATTCGCGCATTTACGCCAGTATTTCATGGGCGCGCAAGTAGATAGATAGGAAATTTATTTACTTGCCGGGTTAGTAAGTCCCACAAGCACCAGTGGCTATTTCCCACAAATACTGTAGTGATTCTCTTCTGGGAAGTGCGTCCGCCCTGGTCCTAAAATACCCACGCCTTAGATGGCTTAGTTAGCTTGCTTAGCGAGTTGGCTGAAGTTGTTCGACCCTGCTTCCGGGCATTAAGCAAAGGACTTGTTTCAGAAAATGCAAAAAAATAATATCAGCTATACGCTATCGCCTGACGCTCGCTCGGCCGTATATCAGGCCATCGAGATACTGGAAAGTCAGTTGGGTTTTCTTATTGCGTACTCCTCGGAGGAGGAAAACGCCCTTACTTCTCTGGGCGATCACAAGCTGGGTTTTGTGGAGCAGGCTTTGGAGGTGGCGCAAAACCACAAGCATATTTTGCCCTCTGGTTTTAACGCCGAGGAATTCGCCCTGGACCTGGGTCTTTACCATCAGCTGCGCACTTTCCAGCGACGCCTTAAGCCCTTGCTGGATAAACTGGATGACTCAACAGCCGCTGTCGGCAGTAGTGCTTTGCAGGATGCTCTCACCGTATACGGTTGTGCTAAGGCGGGTGTTGCCGGGGAGAGTCTGGAGCAACTGGTAGCAGGTATGAAAAAATATTTTTGCCAGCCCGGGCCAGATACTACCGAAGACAGTGAGGTCCTGCCTTTGGTGAGCCTTGCATCTGCTGATTTATAGTAAGTGATATATTCGGTACGTCTACGCGAGACACTAAGGGTGTATGAGAAAACATTCCAGTTTCGCCAGAGCTTGCCGTCGACAAGGTGTTGGTGAGGCTTTTATTAACAAGAAGCGACTTGCCTTTCGGTGTCAGGATAGTCCGGTGGCTTTTTTTATTGCTCGTTTTAAATTCGGGTTTCGGCTAATAAAATTTAGAAAATGTTTTCTGTTTTTTTTGCCGAGAAAAGATAGAATATCGATTTTTTCAATTTGTCTGTAGTATTCACCAAGACCGTTATAAGCATTGAGTAAACTGGCTTTAGTCATGTATTCCTTTAAGTCGTCGGCTCTTTGTATGCCCTGTAGTAATATTTCCTTTAGCTCATCTTTAGTGTTTTTTAGTTCTTCGCTTCCTCGAACCAGATAGAAACTAGCTGTTAGGCCACGGTTATATGCAAAATCGATAAAGGGTACAATTTCCCGGTAGTTGTGTTGCTGGATAACAAAAATGAAGCCTATAGATCTTACGTAAAGGCTCCCAGCGTTTTTTGCTTCTAAAAAGTTATCAATGTTTTTTATTGTCTGGTTAAAGCTGCCCTTTAATCTGATTTTTTCATATGTTGCGGCAGTGCACGCATCTAAGGAAAATTCAATATTGCCCAGGCGCTTACGTTTAAGGGTGTTTAACACTTTACCATTGAGCAGAGAGCCATTTGTGATTGTTGAAAAGTGAACATGGGGGTATTTTCTAAAACGTCATTTAGAATCAGTGATCGTGTGGTTTTGCAGCACAGGGGCTCGCCACCGAATATTTCAAGGTTTTCAAGATAGGGGAGTAGTGAATAAATATTTTCAATATATTTTTTTGATGGAGGGTAGCTGTAGCTTCTGTCAAGGTTACACATGCGGCAATTGAAATTACACTTGTTTGAAGGGTGTAGTTTTAGTCTGGTTGGATAGGTGTCCGTGACAATGCTTCTTTCGCTAATAGCGGCTAATACTTTATTTCTATTATTTACGAATTTTGGATCAAACTGGTTGTATTCAATGTCGTCATAATCAAATAGCTCTACCTTGTTGAACTGATTTTTTCTGTCATTTAAAACGGGGCATGATGGTGGGCAGATTGCAGTATGGTCTTTTACCATTGATTTTCGTATGTTTTGCAAAGATCGACTATTCCATAGGGATATAAAGTCATGGTCGAAGTCCTTTTTACATACACCAATAAGGCATTTTGCCCAGCAGCATACTTTGTATTCACCGAGAATGTGCCTTTCTTCCAGAGAGGTCCAGGGCTTGGTGCATGGGATTGCAGGTAATTTTGGCATTTTACAAACTGTAATAGCGTTGAATTTAAATGGAGGAGCTAACGGCAGTGCAAGCACTTGGCACATTCAGGTATCTTATGGAAGTGGCGCTGTCTGTTGGCTTTCCTTAAGTAATCAAGTTTTGGATGGCGCCATAAGTCAGTTATGCTTGAGTGGTTAACATTGCCGCTATACATATCTCTGTAGGCGCCGCCACAAACCGGAATATTTCCGTCCCATAATATTCCACGTTCGCGATAGATTGAACGACACCTTGGTGGTGAATCGTCCGCCTCTGTTGAGCGGCCGTCTGAGGGTTCGCACACATTAAATTTTACGGTATCGGCTGTTTTAAGCCACTGCTGCCTAAAATTTTTGAGCTGACTTTCTGTTTCGCCGGGCATGATAACATGGCGTATCTCAATTATCGGGTGCTTTTTGTTTATAGCTGAACGAAGTGTATAAAGGTTTTCGATATGTGTTTTAAGTTTTTGATATCGGCCTCGCTTTTTTATTTGTTCATAAGAATCGGCGTCGGTACCGTCTATTGAAAAAATTATTCTATCCAAACGCCATGTTAATATCTCATCGTAGGAGAAAAGATTAAATAAAAAACCGTTGGTGTACAGTAGCACCCTAAAGGTATAGCGATCCAGCGTTGCCATAAATTCGCTGAAGTGTGGATGAAGCGTAGCTTCGCCAAGGCCGAGGATTTTCATGTTAATGTGCTTGTATTGGCTTAATTCGCTCGCTATTTTCTTGAATAGAGAGAGTTTCATAAACCCCTCGGGCCGATCCATGGTCTCGCGCCAACAATGCTTGCAAGTAAAGTTACATTTGTTAGTTAGCTCTACGCTTACATAGGGAGGAAAGGCGATTAGTGAGAATCGATAAGGAAGTTTAAAGTAAAGCCAGCTATACAGTTCTCCGAAGCTCCTTAATTGACGAAATTCATTTATATAGTGGGGAATAGAAATTTTAACCTGAAGAATTTTGTTTAATTTTGAGAAAATGCTAAATCGGCGTGTAGCTGAGGCATTTTTGGTGGGATTTATTGTTTGCCGAGCGTTGCCTGTACTGTTCACTGTGATGCTCCTTTTTCAAGGTGTGAGTACCTACGAAAAATAGGCCCTGATCGTCAGTCCATCGCTGTATTCCATTTATACCTGAGATAGATGGTCAAGTATTGAAAAGGGCTGTGGTTCTTTTGTAATTGTTATTTGCTTACATTACCGCTTTTCCAGAGCAGTAAATTGTTTTACATCCAAGATACCCAAGAGTCTGGCGCAAGAGGCGCTATTTTAAGGTGCGGGTTTAGGCGCCATGCTTTATTGAATCCGCTCATTTGACCGGAACGGTGGCCTGCTTTAATGCAATTGCTTATTTGGGCCGTTCACCAAATATTGCTTACACGAGGAGCTTACTATTTCTTACAAAAGCTGTGGTATTTGCCCACCTTAAGCAGCAGCCGCGTTAGCCGTTTATAAGGCCATATTATACTTGAAAAGTAGTTGAATAATTAATAGGCCTTCCTTCGGAAGAAAAAGTATGCTTAAACCGATTGTGTGGTTAACAAGTCATGTTTACTGCCTTACTTATCGGTGGCAAAAACTATTGTTAAATTAAATAGGCGGTACCTGGAGGCATCGCCACTGCCAGCAGGGCAATGGAAGCCCTTGAAAGACTAGTAAATTCACACATTTGCGCCAGTATTCCATGGGCGCGCAAGTAGATAGATAGGAAATTTATTTACTTGCCGGGTTAGTAAGTCCCATAAGCACCAGTGGCTATTTCCCACAAATACTGTAGTGATTCTCTTCTGGGAAGTGCGTCCGCCCTGGTCCTAAAATACCCACGCCTTAGATGGCTTAGTTAGCTTGCTTAGCGAGTTGGCTGAAGTTGTTTGATTCTGCTTCCGGGCTTTAAGCAAAGGACTTGTTTCAGAAAATGCAAAAAAATAATATCAGTTATACGCTATCGCCTGACGCTCGTCAGCTTTGTTTTTGTAGTAGATCTCTTCGACAGAGCGGCCTGCTGCTGCATAGCCCCAGCCTCTGGCCGTGCGCAGGGCCGCTACGCTGGTGGCATTGGGATAAGCGCTACAGTTGTTGTACATGATGCGCGTCTGATCATCAAAGGTACGCAAGGTACTGGAGATGTCGCATTTACTTATGCCACCATAACTCATGGCCAACTTAATAATTTTGGTGGTGTAATCTGATAAAACTTTGCGTGCTTTGCTGCGGTAGATAATTTGTTTGGGGATAGAGCTGTGCGATTGACTGCCTGCTTTACTGAGACCAAATTTTTTAGCTACGCTTGCCACAATGTTTTTTTTGATAGCATTGGCCTTGGCAATCAGTGTTTTTTCTGAACGGCCATCCGGGTCTATACGCTGGTCTGGTTTTTTCAGCTTGACAATATGTTTCTGGTAGTTGCCAATAGCTGCTTTGGTTTTGCTGCCACAGATGCCATCGGCGGTGAGTCCAAACGCATATCTTCCGTAGCTAGCAGAGTTAGCAGTTCCTGAATAAATTTAACGTCGCCCCTGTTGTTTATGCCTGCTGCGCCGACAGACCCTTTAATATACATAGCTATTAACCCGGCAATAAAATAGATGATCCTATCTATTTAATTGCACGCCCTTGAAATTCTGGCGCAAATGTGTGAATTTGCTGGTATTTCAAGGGCATACATTGCCCTGCGGGCAATGGCGGCGCTTCCGTGCGCCGACTATTAACTTAACAATAACTATTGCCAAGTTAATAGATCGCCTCCTGGGCCTTGGCTTGATAGTTTAGTGTGTAAAAACTTAGCTCGTGTGAGCTGTGAATTACAATTTCTGCTTGCTGCCTTGCTCATCTCAGCAGCGATTTTTCATTTGTTGCGTTTACGGCTGAAAAATCCTTGGGCCAAGTTAATAACAACACCCTCGCCCCTATGCTTGAAAGACTTGCTCACCGTCCATCCATGTCTGTAACACTTTAATCTGCTTGATGGTATCCGGGTCCACGCGGCGAGGATCTTTATCGAGGATGACCATATCGGCAAGTTTACCCGGTTCCAGGCTGCCCACTTCATGTTCCGAGAAAAGCTGCCAGGCTGCCTCCGAAGTGACCGCGCGGATCGCCGACTCGACCGAGATTCTCTCCTGAGGAGCCAGTACATAGTCCTTTTCTTTCCATGTCTTGCGGGTTACGGCCATCTCGATCATGTGCAGCGGGTTTGGGTCGGTTACCATAAAGTCCGAGTGCAGGCTAAAGCCTACCCCGGCCTCCTCGGCACTGCGGCAACGGTCCAGTAGTTGCGCTTTCTCTTCGCCAAACACTTCATCACGCATCGCCACACCCCAATAATGGACGTGGCCGATCAGAAAGCTCGCCGATACGCCCAGCTTTTTCATCCGGGCGATTTGTTCATCGTGCAGGATAGGGCAGTGTTCAATACGCGGCCGAACTTTCGACATGTCAATGCCAGCCTCAAGCAGGGCCTCACAGGTATCGAGTATATTGTCGATGGCCGCATCGCCATTGCCGTGGACCGCGAGGTGCCAGCCCTTACTGGCTCGCTCCAAGGCGGCCTCGCTAAGCTCTTTGGGCGACATGTAGGCCAGGCCCCTGTCATCCTCCGTACCCAAGTAGGGTTCGCGTTGCAGGCCGGTAAAGCCCTGGTTGGAGCCATCGGCCACCAGCTTGTAGCCCGCTATGCGCGCGATGGAGTTGCCATCACCTTGTTGTATGTTGGCTGCGTCCCAGGTTTGCGTGCCCAGGGTGTAAAAGGGGTAGGCGCGAATTCGTGCTTTCAGGCGACCGCTTTGTGCCGCTTCGGCCATCACTTGAGCGTCTGCAGGCGACTGGCTTAGCGCTCCCAGGCTCAGCTCTGAGACTGTCGTCAGGCCAAGCGAGCCCCATTTGTCGAGCAGCCTGATCAGGCCCTCCACCGGGTCGGCCTCCGCCATTGCCGGGTATGCAGAAGCAACCTTAAGGAAGGCCACGTTGTTCTTCATGAAGCCGGTCAACTTGCCATCGGCGTCTCGCACGAATTCGCCGCCGGGAGGATTTTCGATATCGGCGCTAATCCCGGCAAGCTCGAAGGCCTTGGAATTGGCATAGGCAAGATGGCCCGAGGCATTAAGCACGAAGATCGGGTGCTCGCTAGAAATTGGATCGAGCTCCTTAAAAGTCAATGCTTCGAGCCCTTGCTGTACCGCAGGGTCGAAATTGTGGAACACCAGCCATTGCCCCGCTGGTGTTTCTGCCGCACGTTTGGTGATGTGCGCGAGTACCTGGTCTGTGCTTTGAAAGCGGGCCATACCAACGTAATCCATGATGGCGTTAACCACGGAACCCGCAACCACGTGGCTATGGGGGTCAATAAAGCCGGGCAGCACGGTCTTGCCCTCCAGATTGACGATGTTCGCCTGTTTACCTGCAGCCTCGCGAGCCTCGGCATCTGTTCCTACCGCCAGTATCCGATTACCACCAATGGCAATCGCTTGTGCCTCGGTGAAATTGGCATCAACGGTTAGCACGGTTCCGCCGGTAAAAACAGTAGCTACCTCTGCGTCTTTGGCTGCCTTATCTCCCCTGGAACAGCCACTCAGCAGTGCAGCCAGGCTGGCGACAGCGACACTGCCTGTTTTGATGAAATCACGTCGGCCCAAATTAGCGAAATCAATCCCCCAATTGCAGCGCCACCCCTGGCCGCGCTCAGCCTTGCTTTTCATCGATTGGAACGCTTTGTTTGTCGTGACCAATTTATGCAATTCACCACTACAGCAGGCACATCCGAACTTATCTTTTTTCATAGTCATAATAGTGTAGAACCCCAGCCAATAATGTTTAAGCGCAGAGCCCTTGGCTATGCAGAACCTTCGAACCCGGCAACATAGGAGCAAAGCTAAAGGCTCCAGAGACAGCGATGATAGCGCAGTAGTGGTGGTGCGATTATAAGATTTTTCAATACAGTGCTGGACACATTTGTGTCGCTATTAACTTGGCAATAGTTATTGTTAAGTTAATAGGCGGTGCACGGACGCACCGCCATTGCCCGAAGGGCGCGCAATTAAATAGATAGGATCATCTATTTAATTGCCGGGTTAATAGCTCTTACACATGGACCATTAGACCTTTTGGCACCTATATACTCATGCTTGAGACAGCCCCTCAATTTTTGATCAATAACAAGAATAATGTGGCATAGGCTGCCGCCATGCTCTTTTATAAATAGATGACTAGTGACACAGTTCAAGAAAATATGGCAGGATTAAGGGTCTTGCGTGTAGCCCGGCGATATAGGTAGCAACAGCAATACCTAAGGGGTGAGCACATAGAATTAAACCGGAGGTGTTACAGCGGCGCATTATGGATAAGTATATTCGGTTTCAATCAATACCCATCGGGATTTTATTTCTCTTTTCTACATTTGTGTTTTCTGCTGAGACGCCAAGCGATTTTGAGCTGCATGGTAAAGAAACTATTATAAAGCTAGATAAAAAAACACGGCTTGTAAATTTTGTTTTCGAGTTTGAGCAGCTCAATGGCCCAGGCTTCTATATAGAAGGGGAAGATCGAAAGTCTATAGCGTTTTTGCTTGATATTGACGACCAGGATTGCTCGGGAGTTCCCAGTGCAATGCTTCGTTATTATGACTCAGACAAAAACGAGCTATACCACTATTATAAGACTGCATTGTTAGCGTCTAAAGAGATCGAGGTGTCGCTTGAGCTGAACCATAAGTCTGAATCAAAAAGACAGCATTCAATCACAGTCAACGGTGAAACGTTTGAATTTGAGACACCTAGAAAAGTGCGTAAACTTGTTTTTAACTCTCGTAGAGGAGTAAAGGTGAGCAATCTGAGGATGGGAAAATGAACATTAAGATGAAAATGCTATTGGTGGTGTTACTGTTATCTGCCCAGGCGCATGGTGTAACCTTCGAATATGTGATGTCGCAATATAAAGCTGAGAATTTCGAACAGGCTTATAAAGGTTTTATCGAGTTGGCGGGGCTTGGTAATGCTCGGTCACAATTTAATATAGGTGTTATGCATGCGCGCGGTGAGTTCGTTAAAGCAAATAAAGTCGAGGCATATGCATGGGTAAAGCTGGGCGGAGTGTCACCTGATGTTAATGCGGATAAAATACTGTCGATTATCGCTAAACAATTAAATGAACAAGAAATGGAGGCCGCTGATAGCCGCTACAAGGAGCTGCTACTTGAGTATGGCGAAGGCGCGATAGCGACGAAACTACTACCTTCAGAAGCAGCCGGTTTTACAGCTGGTTTTCAAGAAGCCAGGATGTCGCGTAAGCGAGCTCCAAAATACCCACAAAGAGAAGCCCAAAATGATGTAAGTGGGCTAGTTGATGTGCAGTATTCGATAGGTATAGATGGTACTGTACGGAACATTACTGTTTTAAAATCAAATTCAATACATTTTTCACAAAGTACAGTAGATGCTCATAAATCATGGATATACGAACCCGCTTTAGTACATGGCAAGCCGGTTGAGGAGTTCGGAAAGCGCATGCGCATTACTTTCAATATGCATGATGCAGAACTCGCCATACATAAGGCGAGTAAAATAGTCGAAGAAAGCAAGCATGCTGCGGAAGTTGGCGGAGGAAAAGAAAAATATATTCATGCCTATACGCTTAGCATGGTGAGATCCTCCGCGCGCAGAATGGAGGGTTTTTCTAAGCTTAACCTTGACGCTGAAAACAAGTGGTATTCAAAGTCGGCGCAGGATGGCTATCCTGTTGCCAAATTTGAGCTCGGTCGCAGGCTTTCCTACGGACAACAATGTGCTGCAGACCTGAATAAATCCTATTTCTGGCTTGAAAGTGCTGCAAACGACATGGTTGTGGATGCGCAATTGATGTTGGGAATGGAATTGTATTACGGGTCGCGATTTAAACAAGACATTCCTCGTGGTCTGGCATTGATTAAGTCCGCAGCGGACGAAGACTTGCCGGAAGCTCAGTTAAAGTATGCCTGGATCTTATCGACATCCCCGAATAAAGATGTTGTAGATACGGCTACAGCAATCACCTATTTTGAGAAAGTAGATAAAAAAGCATTTATTGACAAGCTTACTTATTATGAAACTATGGCTGTGGTCTACGCGGGTAACGGTGATTTTAAGGTTGCCAATCAAGCTTTAAAAAAAGCGAAAAAGGAGCGAAAGCGTTATAAGCTGAAACCTGGCCTGACGGAAGAAATTGCTAAAAGTATTTCGTTAGAGGTGCCTTATATTCAAAAAGGGGTTTAGTCATCAGTTCATTGAGTAGAGCTGCAAGGCGTAGATCGCGTTTTTTTCTGGTGTTCAAATAGATAACAGGGCTTTCGTCGGGAAAGCCAGAAGCTGTTCAGGGCAGTACGAACCGCACTGCCCGGCAAATCAAGGGCTATTTGCTTGCTTCAAGCTCAGCCAATAAAACTTCAATCTCGTCCATAATCAAATTCATCTGCTTTACCATGGCTTTAAATGGTGCTTCGCTTGCCAGATCCACGCCTGCATTTTTCAGCAGATTATAGGGGTAGTCTGATCCGCCGGCGCGCAGCAGGTTTTTGTAATTTGCCACACCGGCTTCGCCTTCGGTCACTATTTTGTCGTAGAGCGCGGTACCGGCGGTCATCGAAGTAGCGTATTGGTAAACGTACATGTTGTAGTAGAAGTGTGGGATAAACATCCACTCGTTGGTGTACAGCTCGTCGATCAGCAATACACGTTGATCGTGACCGTGATAACGCTTGAGGATCTCACCGTACATTTTGGAAATTTTCTCGCCGGTGAGCGCTTCTCCGCGTTCAACGCTTTCGTACAGTGACAGCTCGAATTCGGCAAACATGGTTTGTCGGAAAAATGTGCTGCGCATGCTTTCCAGGCCGGAGCCCAGATAAAATATTTTTTCCTGCGGTGTTTTGGCATTTTTAACCATGTACCTTTGCAGTATCAGTTCCAGAGATGTTGATGGAATCTCGGCAATAAAGGTACTGTAATCGTAGGTGGGGTAGGGCTGACTTTGCACAGCGTAAAGGGTGTGCATGGCGTGACCCCATTCGTGTGCCAGGGTGGAAAGCGAATCGTAGGTATTGTCGTGGTTGAGCAGCATATAGGGGTGAAGGTCGTAAGCCGCACCATTCATATAAGCACCGCTGCGCTTGCCCTCTTGCGGGTAAACATGTATCCAGCGCTGTTTCATTCCCTCACGCTGCATGCTCACCCAGTCATCCCCCAGAATTGCCATGGCTTCGAGGGTAATCTGGTTCGATGTTTGATAATCGAATTCTTTTTCCAAAGCTACTAATGGTGGGTAAATATCGTAGTAGTGCATTTGCTCTACGCCGAGAATTTTACCGCGTAATTTAAAGTAGCGGTGCAGCGTGGGCAGGGCGGCGTTAACCTCTTTTACAAGATTGCGATATACCGCTTCTGGCAGGTTCTCCTGCCCCAGTTCCCGTTGCAGAACGCTGTCGTAATTGCGCGCTTTCGCCAATGCGACCTGGTTTTGAATGTGGGAATTTAATACTGCACCTACGCTGTTGCGGTATTCCAGCCATTTACCCCAATAGGCGTCGAATACTTTTTTGCGATCGTCGCGGCTGGCGCTCTGCCGCCAGCGACCATAACCCTGGGAGTCGATACGGTATTGCTGGCCATCGCTCAGCGTAGTCATTGGCCAGGGAATATCGGAATTGGCCATCAGCGAGTAGATACTGTTAGGTGCAGTAAAAGGGTTGGCGAACAGTGACAGCAGGGCTTCGCCTTCGGTGTTCAGTGTGTGCGGAGCCGAGCGCAAGGTGTCTTCGAGCATGTGGCGGTAGATTTCGAGTTTCGGCTCTTTTTTCAGGAACTTTTTAAGTTTTCGCTCGCCGATGGCGAGTATTTCCGGCTCCAGCCAGGAGAAGGATTCGCCAAACCTGGTATAGGCAATGGTGGCCAGCTGGTCTCTTTCCTGATTGTCGGTTGCACGCAGGTCTTCGTCTGCCATCATACTGGCATAGCTGTAGATGTGGCTCATCTCCTTGGCGGTGCCGTAGATCAATTCCAGGGCATTTAACAGGTGTTTTGGACTCTTCCCGAGCGTGCCCTTTTTAGCCTCTATCTCGCTCAGGTCGTCGAGCAGGGCTTTTCGGGCCTTATCCCAGTCTTCTGTGGTGGCATAGAGTTCGGTGAGATCCCAGGTATATGCTGGGTTCGCGGCGGTTTTGGCAGGCTCTGCTGCCAGCTTAAAGGGGAGAAGCACTGTGGCTACCACCAATAACAAAACGAGTTTGATGCGCATGGAATTCTCTCAATCAGCTTAAAACGGGTGTTTCGATTGTAACTATTAACCCGGCAATTAAATAGATTATCCTATCTATTTAATTGCGCGCCCTTGAAATACTGGCGTAAATGTATGAATTTACTGGTCTTTCAAGGGCTTACATTGCCCTGCGGGCAATAGCTCCTGAATTGCCCTACCACACCACATCCCTTTGGCTATCGGCAATAGCTCCTGCATTGCCCTACCATGCGCCTTCCATGGCGGAGCATGTACCTCATTAACCCTGCATACAAAACATCGCCGGGTTAATAACAACTACTATTGCCAAGTTAATAACTGGTGAAAATTGCTAGAGGCTTAACTGGGCTTTTAGCGGTTTAATGCTGCCGTAACCGCAGGGCAGTTCTACCTCGGCGTCTTCGTGCCTGGCATTGGGCATTAGGTTGATAGGGGGTCACTATTGCTGCGCTTGCCCGCCGTTAGCTGAGCGCTTTGGTGATGTCTTTGGTACCGAGCCTACCGATTGGGACCAAGGGCAGCGTAATTGAATAACATACTTATAACATTACTGCCCCACAAAGTATGAACACCTGAATTCGGCGTATGTTACTGCTACCTTCACCAGCATCGCAGGAGCAATTGTAAAGGAGATGTACTTGCAGCGGGTAGCAGTGGTAAATACCGGATTCATGTCTGCACCAGAGCGAGTTTACTTACACGCTCCCATTTATCAGCAAAAGAGCTTATGGGACAGCTATAAAAAAATACATATTGCCGGGATTACCATAGAATACTCCCGGTATTATTAGTTGTCATTATCTTAGAGTTTGTTGCCGGAATAATAATATTAAAACCATAACTTCCTGATTTCTTATTGCTTACTGCCGGTATATAAAGATCGGCTTCTCGCTGACTGGTGAGCGGTAAAAATAATTATCTTATTAAATAAATGAAAAGCGTTTATAAAATTAACAATAAAATATTGATACTTCACATTTTAAAAGTTCCGATAGCACATATGTCATGAAATGAAGATGTTTTCTACGCCAATCAAATTTCATCACGTATTTTGATTTTAGCTTTTGATATAAACCTTTGTTCGCGCAGTGGGAATCGAAAGTCGATTTTTATCAAGCATAAATTCAATTTATTATTTGGGGGCTAGTTGCATGACACCCGTAAAACCTTTTCTAGTGGTGCCGGCTATTTTATTTACGTTGATTTCCTGTGGTGGCGAAGTTGATGAACAGGCAAGCGAAGAAGCAGCGTCAAAAACTGAAATAAGTAAAGCAGAATTCGATAGTATCGTGACCAAGACAGGAACCTGGTACTCAGTTATCAATAGTAATAGCGAATTGGTCACAAATATTTTTAATGCCCTTAATGTAGATGTTGACTTCAACCTGAACTCAAGCTTCCCCACCTTTGTAGAGTACAGTGACCAGGCAGAGGTGGCCTGGGGCGAGTGTGCGGCGGCCTTACCTGAAGTACTGAGCGAAGCTGTTTTTCAGGCACAAAGCAATGTCGCAGATCTTTTCTGTATGGACGGCCTGCAAGAAGAACAGCGCTATTTCAAGATTGCTGAGGATCATTACCGCATTGAGTACATTTGCGATGGCGAAAACGCGGGTAGCTGGGATGTGGAGCGCATTTCCGAGACGCCGGAGTTTTCAAATGGGCTGGTTGAGTTTGTTTCCGACCAGTTTCCAGATCTGCAAGCCAGCGTAAGTAACAGTTGCGGTAACCTGCTTGAATTCGCGGGTAAGGCCAAGCTCTCGGACTTGGGTTTTGACGATCAGGATTATGCTTACTCGGCGGTCAGTGTAGCGGCAGTGTATGGTGCATACCGAGTCGCTTTTGATTTTTCCTTTAACGGTGAATTCAAGTTGCAGGACTATGACGTAGTAAATGATTACGACCTTAGAACAAGCAACCCTTTTGTTACGGTTGATGTTGTGTCCCAAGCCTTTGGTGGTTCGGAAGACAACCCCGCCAAGTTGGTAGCTTCCAGTGGAACAGTAACATTGACGCATATTGACGACCAGTCCGTAACCGGTGAATTTTCAATTGTCACTGATACCGGTGCAAACTTTAATGGCGACTTCAGCTTCAGCTACAAATAGTGTAGAACCAGCAGCGTGCGCTTACGCGCCTGACTATTAAGCGGGCGATCAAATAGTTCGCCCTGATCTGTTTGATCTTCGCCCTTAATATCGGGCGGTTTTACGCGCAAAGCCGTGATATTTAGGACTCGCGTCAACCATTTGTTCATGTCAGTGCGTCCCTACACCGATTATTGACCCGGGTTAAAACCTCGCCGGGTTAATAGTAGAACGCTCCATTTACTTGGGTATAAGTGGCTGCACGTTTGTTATTTATCGCGCAAAAAAACGCTCTGAAATCCTCTTCAGCGGTATAACTTTTCTATTTCTTTAGTATCATAATTATCCCGGCGAGCTTCTATGCCGGCAAATTACATACTGTTAGCCTTTCAGCGACATTAAAGGAAAGTCCATGTTAAACCGGGTGATATTCAGTTCTGTATGTTTTTTTCTATTTATAGGTTGCCAGCCTGCAGAGCAGTTATCGGCTGCGCGCACTGAATCTGCCGACAACCCGGCGCCACTGGCAGAGAATTCGCGTGTGGTGATATTTGTCATTGATGGCCTGTCGCTGGAAGCTGCGCGCACTGCCGCAGCAAGTGGGGCGAATAATTTAAATAAGCTGTTTAAAGAAGGTGTAACGGTGGCCAGTGCCTACAGTGTTAGTCCGGCTCACCGCTTGTTGATGCCCGATGACAGTAAGCCCTGGGGCAATACCTCCCCGCCTAACGTTGCCATTCATACGGGCTGCCATATTTTCGATTCCAGGGCGATGGACGATATATTTTTAGCTGCAAGAGCGGCCGGTATTAACAGCGTTTTTATTGGCGGGGCAAAGACCTACGCTGTATTCAATACGGCTGATGTGCATGACTCCAATAATTACAGCGACGCGGAAGTGGTGGATAGGGCCATACAGCAATTCAATAATACGGACCCTGGTCTGTTACGCGTGCACTTGCAGCGTATTCGCGATGATTGGCAAGGGCCTGCAGGCAGTAGCGACCCTGATTCGCCTTACATCAAAGCCATTATTAATGCCGACCGGCAGTTGGGCAGGTTAATCGAGGCACTAAAAGCTGCCAACACCTGGCAAAACACTACCCTGATAGTTTCCGCTGATCATGGCATGGGGCAGACAAGCCGCTCCTCCCACCCGGCAGATCAGCATCAATCCTGGCAGATTTTTATGGGCTTTTATGGCCCTGGTATCAAAAAGGGCGTTGTTATTCCCTATGCCGAGTCGCCTGATATTGCGATACTAAGCGCGCATGTACTTGGCACAGATAGCCTCAAGGGGCATGTAAATACAGATGGAACGATCGAGCTGCCCCATGCAACAGGGACCTTACTAAAAAATATTTTCGAAGGCGCACCGGATACGCTGGAGCACCCTCGGGTTATCGAGCGCTATCTCCAGGCGAATGACTATACGCCGCCAAAGGATTACCGGGAATACCGTCGAGAAATGATAAGATTGCTTTCTGAACTACCAGTAAAACCTTTGAAATAGTCCAGATTATGAGCGTGAGATGAAAAATACCCCCTACATACTATTATTGCTTGTATGCAATTTTGCCCATGCATCGGACCCCTCCGGTTTGTATGTTTTCTTTGTTGGCATACCCTTACTGCTGTTTTCTGGAATGCTGCTGCTTATATCCTTCGTTGCGCCAAAGGCCGGTCTGGTAATAAGTGGGCTGGCATTAATCGCGCAAACAATAATTGTGGGATGGGCTTCCAGTGTCGGTTACTCGGGTAGTGTAGGCGGGTGGGTGCTCTTGCCGCTGCTGGTAAATATCGGCGCACTGGTGCTTGCTGTAAAGCGATTACAGCGAAATGGCGGCGTTAAAGATCGGCGGAATGATCAGTAATTTCAGTTTTTTATTCACAAGGTCACAAATTAATTTGTTTATTTGGAAGAGCAAAATGCTTGGCACTTATAGTCGTTTTTTTTAATTGAAGATGCGAAGCAAATTGATACTTCCGGTCTATGACTATACCAAGAATATGCGTATTGCGACTAATCACTGCAGCTCACGCATGCCTGCATGGATGTGCATGGATGTAGGTAGTAGAAGCTTGTTGCCGAGAGATGCTACCGAAGTGTTCAGAGTTACCCGAGAAATTGCGGTGCTGTTCTAGAAGAGGGCTGTAGGTTGCTTATTGATTAAGTAAATGAGTAGCTGTATTGCCGGGTATAGCCCGGGCTTATCAGCTATAAGTTGTTTACTACTAACAGCTGTGCCAATTAAATATGTTATTAACTTGGCAATAGTTATTGTTAAGTTAATAGGCGGCGCACGGAAGCGCCGCCATTGCCCGCAGGGCAATGTAAGCCCTTGATATACCAGCAAATTCACACATTTGCGCCAGTATTTCAAGGGCGTGCAATTAAATAGATAGGATCATCTATTTAATTGCCGGGTTAATAGCTACGCAAATACAAAAAAACTACTCCGTGGAAACAATTAAGCTGAAGGCGCCAATCATAAGGTTTTCACCGGAAACACGTAATTGCTCCAAGCCCAAGCCTAGTGCCAGGTTCCTGTGAAGTTGATAGTTGGCAGCGATTCCCAGCAGAGGAGCAACACCACTACCCATATCTGGTTTGATGGCCTGTTCAGATATAGAGACATTCCCATCCCACCAATAGGCGCTTAGAGAAGCTTCAAACCTGAGTTTTTCCTTTACTCGCATGCCGTAGTGACCGCCAACAATCCAGCCGTCACTGCTATGGGGGTAAGCATCTTCCAATTGAGCCCTAACTGCCGAAGCATCAGCCAGGTTTACGTCGAAATCCACACTCACTTCGCCAAGGTTCATGTAGCCAAAATCGACCGCCCAGTTCGGGCTTAATGAAAGCCCCCCCAATATCCGCCAGCCGCTGCGATCCACGTCATAGTTGCTTAGGGCAAAACCTTCCAAGTCATCCATTGCGCGTTCAAAATCACTGCTGCTTTGGCCACCGTTTACGGCTAGATAATCCACTTTAACAAACGCGCGTTCCTTTAGTGCTGACCAGTCCGTAGCATCGGCTTGAGGTGCATGACCTCCCACGGAGAGGATAGTGAACAGCCCGGCAATAGTCATCAATTTGAATTCAACGCGTTTGCGCCAACCACGCACTTTTACCAGTTGCCAAATTGCAAGCGCAAGCAAGAATGGAAGCCCGGTGCTGCCTCCCCCGCCACCTTTGCCGGAGCTTTTAATGGGGAATACTTCGACCACTTCCACAGCTTCCACACCAACGTAACCTGGGTCTTCAATTGAAGAGTTGGCCGTGCCATCCGCATCATTGGGGCCACCATCTTCAAGGGTTAACTGAACACAGAAGTGCCCCTCAGTTAAGCCTGGTTGCCACAACTCATCACCAGGAGGCGGGCAGAAGCCTAATTCGCCTTGACTTGAATGAATTTCATTGTTGGCGTTTTCCACAAAATTCATCCACAAACCATTTTGGTATTTTCTGTAAACCGCGTTGGCAGGAACAGCGACATCCAGTGGGATAACCACGCGGACCGTCTGACCCGGGTCAGGCAGATCCCGCAGCTCAAAGTCAAATATACTGCTGGTGTTGTCGAAAGCTTCATCTTCGACGATTGCTTCGTTTTCGGCCACATCCTGGTTTGTGAGGCGAGCCCCGCCTGTACTGCTGCCGAGTGCAAACTGTCCCAAACGGCAGCGAATGCCAGGCTCACATTCCAACAAAAATCCGTCCGCATCCTCCAGCGTTTCCGGCAACACATTAGGTGCAGTGATATTGTCCAGATAATCCGCAATTCCATCTTCATCGGAATCGGCGGTGCCTTCCGTTGCATCATCTATTCCGTCACCATCACTGTCTGTTGTGGCATCTAATACCGGCAAACTCTGCATCAGCGTGAAGTACAAGCTTGCATTGGCGGTGTCACTTTGGTCTGTCACATCCAGCGCTACCGTATAGGTTCCTTCTGCCAGATTACTCGGGTCAAAGCTCCAGCTCTCTTCGCTTTCGCTGGTCGGGTTCAGTTCGATGTCTGTGGCAGACCAATCGAGAGAGAGTGTGTCTTCAAAGTTGGCATCAGAAACGGTCGCAATAACTTCAACCTGCCCTCCATCTGCGGTAATTTCGATAGTTTTCAAGCCATCTTGTGACAAGGCCAGGCTGACAGCGGGCGGTATATTTCTCTCCACAATCTGCAGTGTGAACTGAGGCTTGCTACCCGCGTTGATATCATTGATGTCGGGGTTATCCGGGTCGAAACCGCCTTGTAGATCTTCCAAATTAGTGGTTTCGTCATCAAGTGCGAGCGTTAATGTCTCGTCTCCCTCCAGGATGTCATCCAACAAGACATTAAAGCTGATTGATGCTTCCGTTTCTCCTTGCTGGAAGGTCACCGAACCTTCAAGCAGGTCATGGTCATTTTCATCGGCGGTGTCATTTCCGTCCAAGCCGATAACGTAGGGCACTTGCAGCGGATAATGGGGTGAATTGCCACTGAGGATAACCCGCACATCGACGTCGCCACCTTCCACCGTGGTTTGGTCTTTGCTGAAGGATACAAAAGGTCGTATATCCACAAGCTGAATTGCTTCACTGACATTACCCTTCAGGTCCACTGCCTGCCACACTATTTCGTGGCGCCCCGGCGGCAGACGCAATCGCCCATTATTTAGGCCTTGCGGGCTGACGCTGCAGCAGTTTTCCAAGGTAATGTTGTCACTGGCTAAGGTGCTTAGCGCGGATTGCAGGGCCGAGTCGCTTGCGCGGCGATCCAAGCCGACAAGTTGCTGAGTGGTTACCAGTGTACGTAAGGCGACTGCATCTATCACCAGGTCCCCTGGAGCGCTAAGTTGAGGAGGAATCTCATCTTTATAGTCAGAGATATCATTCGGGTCAGTTCCGTCCACCAGTTCCTGGCTATCGGGCACTGAATCGCCATCCGTGTCCAGACCTGACAACACCTCGAGGGTAAAGGTGGGCAGCGATGCACTCAGTTCACCATCACTTACGCTTATTCCCAGCGTATATGTACCAACATCGTCATCAGCCGGTGTGCCAAGCAATGTACCCGCAGCTGAATCGAAGCTCGCCCAGCCTGGCAGGCCAGTGATGGAGTAGCTGAGCGTATCACCGAGATCAATATCACTTCCCACGGCGACAAACTGGTATTGGCGGCCTGAGAAAGCCACAGTCTCGGGTGTGCCCGAAATCGTTGGCGCATCATTAACATTTACAACAGTAATTGCGAATGCGGGTAACGAAGCGCTAGCGAGGCCATCACTGACACTGACCACTAGGCCTTCATAAACGCCTACGTCGTCATTCAAGGGTGTGCCGCTCAATTCGCCATTTGCCTCGTTAATGGCCAGCCACGAAGGCAGGTTAGTGGCGCTAAAACTCAAGCTGGAATTGGCGTCAACATCGCTTGTTAAAGGTACAAAGCTGTAAATGGAATCCTCATTGACTGTTACCGGAGGTGCACCCGTTATAGTGGGTGCATCATTGGTATTGCTTACCGAGATGTTGAAGGCTGGCAGCGCTGCTGAGAGTTCACCGTCAGAAACAGTAATGAGAATATTGGGGTATACGCCCACATCGGCATTTTCAGGTACGCCACTAAGCTCGCCCGTGCTGGTGCTGAACGTGGCCCAGCCAGGAAGGTTCTGAACCGTAAATTGGAGGCCGTTGCTGTCTATATCGCCAGCGACTGGCGTGAAGCGATAAGTGCTGTCTTCGTCGATATTGGTTAGCGGGCTACCGGTTATAGATGGCGCATCGTTTACAGGGCTGACGCTCACATTAACATTGATAGCATCGCTTAGAGTCCCGTCGCTAACGCTGACAACAAAGCTGTCATTTCCGGCGAAATTCGCTGTTGGCAGATAGCTAATGCTCGGGGTGAGGCCTGAACCAGTGACAAGCGCAGTGCCGTTTGCCGCTGCGCTGGCCAACGACCAGCTCAGTGTATCCCCGGGTAAATCGGCATCTGTCGCACTTATGCTCACACTGAAAGCTGTGGGAGCGCTGTCTTCGCTCATGTCCACGGCTATAGACTCACCTTCAGTGATACTCGGCGCATCATTTGCGGCGGTTACGGTAATATTGAAAGTAAAATCATTAACGCCATCGCGAGCAGTGTTGCCCACCACATCAGTCGCTGTAAAATTAAAACTGTCGTTGCTCGTTTCACTGCCGTCGTGGTGATAATGCAACAAACCGGAGTCAATATTTGCCTGCGTGAAAGTGTCGTTCGTATTTAGAGCAGCATCATTGAGCAGCAGCTCACCATTGTCAGGTGGTGTAGTGAGCGTGAACATCAGCTGGGTTGAACTTGCTACCGCATCACTGGCGTTTAACAGTCCCGCTGCAATGGTTTCGCTGGCGCCCTCTGTGACTGTAAGCGGCTCAAGCGTATTAACATCCGGCGCCGTGGTGTCTACTGTGAACGGGGTAATAGAGAGCGCAAGGCTGTTGTTCCCAGCGCTGTCGGTCACGGTGAGTGCACAATCACCGAATACATTATCAGCAAGTGCAGAGCTATTATCGGAGGCACTCAAGTTCAGAGTGTTGTTACCCGAGGTTGCGGAAGTAATCACTGATCCACAGCTACCGGTGAACGTCAGACTGCCGGCCTCAGTGGTGCTGAACTGGTATGCGGGGGATGTATCGCCTGTTGGAGTGGTCACTGGCTGAACTTCGCTCACCACCGGCCGGACGCCATCGACCAATACGGCAGCCAGGCTGCCAGCGGCAAATCCGAGGGATGCATCATTGCCTGAAGCGTCCTGCAATGTTGCTCCGTTGGCGGCAACGGCGTTAGCATCAAAGCTGATTCCGTCCTCATCCAGATCACCTTCGACAATACTGTAGGTGAACAGCAGGTCAGTGCTGCCAGAACCTGATACATAAGTTGCTGTGCGGTTTTCACTGCCAACAACTAGCTGCAGCGTTGGCTGGCCGCCTGCAGGGTCAACTGTAATGACTTCTGAAAAGGTGACTACGAAATTGAGGTCATCACCTATGTTGTAGGTGTCGTTCGGGGGTAGTGTGACAGAAGAGATAGAGGCTGAAACGTTGTCATTAACGGCGATGGTGAAGCTCGTCTGGTAGCTGGTGGAACCATCAGTGGTTTGCACACGGACAGTGTAGTTACCAACCGCCATGGATGCTGCATCGTTCGCTCTCAGGGTATTAGCACTGATATTGAAACTGCCATTGTTGGTATCACCGGCGCCGGCCACCAGATTGTATGTATGGCTATCACTGGTGTCGACATCCTCCGAGCTTAAACTGCCGACTACGGCATTTGAGCCGGCGCTTTGGTTAACACTGGTCGCGCTCAGGTTGATTCCGGTCGGATCGTCATTTTCTGGATTAATAGTGAGGTTCACGGCGATATTGTCAGTCGCGACGCCGTCACTTAACTGGACGCTAAAACTATCAGATCCGTTGTAATTGCTGTTCGGTGTATAGCTTACGGTTGGTGTCGCCCCGCTACCGCTGACAGTTGCCGTGCCGTTGCTCGCTGCGCTGGCGAGGCTCCAACTGAGGCTATCACCAACATCAACATCGCTGCCGCTGACAATCACGCTGAATGCAGTGGGGTTGCTATCCTCGCTCATACTGACAGCAACACTGTTACCCTGGTCGATTACCGGATCATCATTAGTGTTTGTTACCTCCAGACTGAACCCGGCTAAGGAGGTACTGACAGTGCCATCGGAGATACTAATGACTATGTTGTCAGTGCTGCCTACATGCTCATTTGCAGGTGTACCACTCAGTTCTCCACTCGCGGTGTCAAACGTTGCCCAGCTCGGCGCGTTGCTAATGCTATAGGTCAGGCTATCGCCACTGTCTATGTCTGCTCCACCGGGAGTAAAGCTATAGGCGCTATCTTCAGCCACTGTTGTTAAAGGCGTACCACTTATACTTGGAGCATCATTCTGCGCGGTAATGCTGAGATTTACCGTTATTGTGTCACTGGCAGTGCCATCACTCACCTGCACGACAAAACTGTCTGAACCATTGTAGTTGGCGCTTGGGGTGTAGCTAACAACGGGGCTGGCACCAATGCCGCTAACGGCGGCGCTGCCACTACCGGCTGCACTGGCGAGCGTCCATGTCAGGGAAGCGCTTGCGGTATCAGGGTCGCTCGCAGACAACGACACAGCGAAGCTGGTGGGGCTGCTATCCTCGTCCATATTGACTAATACACTCGTCCCTTCTGCGATCAAGGGCGGATCATTTTCGGCACTGATACTTATACTGGAAGCAATTGACAGGCTCGCCGTATCGTCCCCACCGTTCGCGGTGCCTCCCGAGTCGGAGACACTGGTGATTGTCACCACCCTTGCACTGGCGGTGCTTGGGTTGTCGCTGTTGTTGAGGTAGTTGATGCTATTGACCAGTGTTTGCAAATCACCGGCACTCAAACTCGCCCCAGTGAAACTGACCGTTGCTGTGCTGCTAACAACACTTACAGAATAAGTAATGCTGGTGTCTGTTGTTGAGCCGGTGTTTCCATCAACCAGCGATATGCTTGACCCGTCGGCACCGAGTGCTTCGTTGCTGCCGTCGGCAAGGTTGCTGATGGAGAGAGTGAAACCACTAAAGACTTGGCCCGCCTCAAGAGTAGAGGCCGCAGTAGAGTTGAACAGACTAGAGGCCGCACCGCCCTCAGTGAAAGTGGGATTGGAGGCGATGGCCGTCAAGCTGGGCTCATCATTAACATCGGTTATATCAACCGCCACATTGCCAAAAGCAACATTGCCCGACCCGTCACCATCGTTGCCGCTTACACTCAGGGTATCGGCACTTGCACCGGAGATGTTGCTGCCGCCGGTGTATTGGACATTAGAACTGGTATCGAGAAAGCTGTTGATTGCTGCATAACTGCCACTTAGCGATAACGTTGCCGTTCCCGAGCCCGATGCGGTGACGCCCCCAGAGGAGCTCGCCGCCAATTGGCCGCTGCCAGCACTAAGTATCAACGTTGCTGTACCTGAGCTATCTACATCGCTAAAGCTGAGAGCTGAAAGGTCGACATCGGAGGCGCTCTCCTCCAAGGCGGTAATACTACTCACCAATCCGCTGAGATTGGGGTTATCGTTAGCTGCAGTAAGCGAGATTGTTGATACAACGCTGAGACTTGCAGTGTCATCGCCACCGCCGCTGGTTCCTCCAGAGTCCGTCAGGCTGGTAAGGGTGGCAACCCGGTTGCTGGCGATGCTGGGGTTATTGCTGGCGTTGAGATAGCTGATACCTTCTACCAGGGTTTCTAGCTCCAGCTCACTCAAGCTTCCACCAGAGAGTGTCAGAGTAGCGGTTGTGCCGGAGACAGAAACCGAAAAGCTCAGCGCGTTAGTTACAGTGGTTCCAGATTCTCCGTTGCTTAAGGTTACAGCTGAGCCATCTATCGATAGCTGTTCGCTGACTCCATCACTGATATTGGTGATCGTCAGGCTGAGGCTGCTGAAGCTTTGCCCCACTTCTATTGTGTCCGCCGCAGCATCGCTGAACAAGACAACAGCACTGCCATCCTCAGTAAATGTGGGGTTCGCGCCTGTGGCACTCAAGGTGGGTTCGTCGTTAGCATCCACCATAGACACCGTCGTGGCGAGTGCCAGGTTGGCACTATCATCACCACCGTTGGCGGTACCACCACTATCCTGCAAACTGCTTAGCGTGATCACGCGGTTGCTGGTATTCAAAGCATCGGCAGTATTCTCATAGGACAAACTGTCCACAATAGCTTGCAGTGCCGCGGCGGATAAGGTGCCAGCAGTAAAGCTGAGCGTTGCTGTAGATCCGCTTACAGAGACCGAATAACTGAGGCTGTTAGTGGCGGTGGTTCCGGCATTTGCATTGGTAAGTGCGATGCTGGTGCCGTCGGCATTGAGTATTTCACTGGAGCCATCGTTAACATTGGTGACGGTGAGGGTGAAGCCCGTCAGCGTCTGCCCACTCTCTATCGTCGATGCACTGGCACTGCCAAACAGGCTGGCTGCGGCTCCTCCTTCTGTAAATGTGGGGTTTGCGGCCACCGCTGTTAATGTAGGCTCATCGTTAACCGATACCACACTGGCTGTAGAAGCCAGAGCGAGGGCCGTTGTGTCGTCACCGCTGTTGGCTGTGCCGCCTGAATCTTGCACTGATGTAAGCGTGACAACCCGGTTGCTGGTATTTGGGTCGTTACTGGTATTTTCGTAACTTATAGCGTTGACCAGAGTTTGCAGCGCTGCGCTGGAAAGGGCGCCGCCGGAAAAGGTCACGGTGGCCGTTGTACCGCTAACACTCACACTGTAGGACAAGCTACCCGCACTTGTGCCCGAGGTGCCATTGGTCAACACCACTGCAGTTCCATCCACATTCAAACGCTCATTACTGCCATCGTTTACGTTTGTAACAGTGAGTGTAAATGCACTAAAGGTTTGCCCTGTTTCCACCGTGCTGGCACTGGCGCTACTAAACAGAGTCGCTGCAGATCCGTTTTCGGTAAACGCTGGGTTGCTCGCACTCGCGCTTAAGCTGGGCTCGTCGTTTACCCCAACCATTGTCACTGTACTCGCAAGCGACAAGGCTGCGGTGTCATCACCGCTGTTGGCAGAACCACCACTGTCTTGCAGCGAGGTGATGGAGATTACGCGATTACTGGTGTCAGGGTCTGCGGCATTGTTTTGGTAGCTAAGTGCATTCACCAGCGTTTGCAAGGCTGCGGTGGATAAAGTGCCAGCAGTAAAACTGACCGTTGCTGTAGATCCGCTTACAGAGACCAAATAACTGAGGCTGTTAGTGGCGGTGGTTCCGGCATTTGCATTGGTAAGTGCGATGCTGGTGCCGTCGGCATTGAGTATTTCACTGGAGCCATCGTTAACATTGGTGACGGTGAGGGTGAAGCCCATCAGCGTCTGCCCACTCTCTATCGTCGATGCACTGGCACTGCCAAACAGGCTGGCTGCGGCTCCTCCTTCCGTAAACGTGGGGTTTGCGGCCACCGCTGTTAATGTAGGCTCATCGTTAACCTCAGTGATATCGATATTCGCGTTTGCGGCAGTACCGTTTTCCGTGCCATCGTTTGGTGTAATGGAAAGTGTTGCTGCATTATCACCACTGGCGTTGCTAGCACTGGTGTACTGAATATTGCTTGCGGTATCGATAAAGGTGTTGATATTAGCCTCTGTCCCGCTCAGGGTCAGCGTTGCGGTACCCGAACCCCCAACGGTAACACTGCCGCCAGAACTCGCGCTTAATGTACCAGCAGAGGCCGCAAGCGTTACAGTCAGGCTATCGCCATCGGCATCGGCCAATACTACGGTACTTAGATCCAGATTACTCGCGGAGTCCTCGAGCACACTGAGGTCGCTTGCAAGTCCTGTCACTGTTGGTGCAGTGTTGGGAGCGACGGCAGAAACATAACCGGCAATTTCAGCGGTGTGGTAGTGAATCTCCCAGGCGCTGGAGTCTTCTGAGGCGATCATGATGCGATCTGCGCCTGAGCTGACAGCAAAACGATCATTTAGCGAGCCTTCCAGCGTAAAATCAAAACCATCGGTAAAGGAAGAGCCATCGTAGCTGTTAAAGAAATAGTTACTGCCCTGGTAGGAAGCTATGTAAAAGGTGGAATTTTCCAGGCGCATATCTACCGCAGTGACAGTAGCGTGCGATCCGTGAGTTATTTCAGTACTAACCCAGCTACCACTGGCATTGGTCACATAATGGGATTCAGCGTCGGTAGAATTTGAGTAGGCATAGTGCAGGTCACCACTGGAATCTATTTCTAGCCCGGCAAGGCGATACATTTTTGTATCGGTTTTGCCATCAAGAATTTTTGTCTTGCTAGCAAAGGAGTCACTGGAACCCGCTAAATAATAATTATCCTGAGCGTTATTTTGGTTGTCTTCGCGACGATAAATAATATACGCATTACCACTGGAATCTGCTACACAGTGAGTGTCATGAATTTCGTCAGTACCACTTCCTCCAGTCACAACGTTTGAAGATACCCAGGAACCGGATTTGTTGGTGGAGTAGCCGACAACATCGTCAAAGCTGCCGTTGTCGTATTTATAGGAAACATGGAGGTCATCGTTAGGGTCGATAAACAAATCCACTTCATCAATATAATTAAGGTTGGTGATCAGTTGGATGGTCCAGCTAGAGCCGTCATACACACCATGAAACGGATCGTTGGACACTGCCATGTTTGATTCACCCGCATTAAAAATCACATGCATGTTCCCAGAGGAGTCAAACTCATAGTCAACGCGCTGGGGATTTCCCCAGCCCAGGTTGATTCGACCGGAAACATCTGCAGCACTCAGGGTGGCGTAGTTTGTGAAGCCAGAACCATTCCATTTTTTAAATATTACACCGTTTGAACTCGTGTTTTTATGGGCCACATAAAAATCACCATTGTCATCGGTGCGTACTTTAGGAAACTTCCAGGTACCAACATCCGAAATCAAACCAGTTTCAAATGCTGGGTTGGCCTGCGCGGGAGTGGAGCTTATGTTGTTGGAGCCGTCTCGGCCCACCACATATACGATGTAGCTTTCGCTTGCGTTGAGCCCCGTAAAATTTAAGGTGCCGCTGTTGCTAACTGCAGCTGATTGAGTTGAAAATGCAGCGTTGTCACTGCCATCTGTTCCCGCAATAACCTGGGCACTATTGGGAGCAGGCTTAGAGGTTTCCAGTAATACGGCGTATACTGTACTCGCTTTGCTCATAGTAACTGCAAGATCAAAGCTCGTGGACGTTTTATTTTGGATGGATAAACTCGAAACCACAGGGTTGCTTGACGCAGTCTCCCAGGTGCCACCCAATGAAGCACAATTGGTAGCATTGTAATAAGTCGTTGTGGTAGTTAAATAAGTGCCCCAGGTCTGGTGGCAATGATTAGCAGCAGCTTCGTGCGCAAAATGTTTGCGGCCAGCAACAGTATAAATGTCGCCGCTAAGTTGACCGGTTTTGGTCTCTTTTTTATTTAAAAAACCGTTTTTCTTTAGAAAAGTTAAAGCCGAAGTCGGCTCTACGCGCTGTTTTTTCTTTGGTCTGTCACTGTATTTCGCACTCGAGAACGCGGCGAAGGGGTTGCGATAGTTTTTTTCTGTTTCCAGATCGCTGTTAGAGCGATCTGGCACAGGAGTCTGTATGCTAAGGGCGTAAAAAGCACTGCCTCTGCGACTCAAATTACTTAACAAAGAAGTGGAGGCATGAGATCTTGGTGTTGAAAAAACGCCGGCACCAAAACAAGCAATAACTGGCAAGGTCAATGCCAAACGGCTTTTCTTTTTAGTGGAAAGCGAACGGGTAACATTTTTAATTGTCATAACTGCCTCAACAATTAGTATGGGATTTTTAATCGATTAATTCGGGGAAACAAAAATGGTTACGAATACGCGGGTGACTTGCGTCCAGGAGTTCTGGAAAACAGCAGTCTTCGAGCACTGCCACATCATATATTTGATCAACATTACCTGAAAAACTGATATAGCCAATTTCTTCGCCACTGCTGCAATCGAATAACCATACACCCGAAAATGTGGTTTCGTGCTTATTGGCTAAGGGCGCCGGCCTGGATACGTCACTTTGTCTAACTTTTGATAAACCAACAAACAAAATATCGCCGAAGAAATCCAAGCCTCTGGTGAAACCCGGAACCTCTGCTAAAATATCGAGCTTGCGAGTTTCAGGGTCAAAGCGGCAGATCTGCCCGAGACCAGAGTTACAAAAATAAACTGCCCCCCTATACCACCTTGGTGAGTGAGGCATGGTTAGACTGTCTATAAGCACCTTGTTCTCGGTAACGTCTATTAAAGTGCCATCGAGGTCTTTCTGTTTTCGCCATTGGGTTTTTTCATTGAATTGTGAAAAAGTGGTGACATACGCAGGCTTACCATCACGTAAAGCCATGCCGTTTAAGTGGCAGCGATCCTCGGGAAGAAGCTCCGAAATAAAATGAGGTTTCCAGCGAGGCACGAAACTAAAATCCGGTTGTAAGGTAGCGAGGCAGGAAAAGCTCGAGTTGACAACCCACAAGCCGAGCTCACCCCAGTCTACGTCATGCACATTGATCATACCGGTCGTGTGAGCTGAGCGCATAATGAAGCAGGCGTCAGCTCTATCATCAACAGCCTGATGCAAGCTCCCACGGAAGTGATCAAAGTCAACGTCGCCTTCTGTGTTCTTTTCTAGCAAAGCATCGTGCTCTGGAGGTTGTTTAGGGCTTAATCGCGGGGCAGTAGGATCTTGTTCGATTTTATCCAGCGGTCGTTTTAATTGCTCCAGCAATCCGTCTTCGCGCTGAAAATGGAGAACCTCGGTAAACACACCCAGTGTTATCCCCGAGGGGGAGGAAGATAGCCCCATAGGACGGTGAAATACTCGAAAGCTAATGTCAAGTTCGTCACCATCCGTTCGAACAATCATCAATCTCCCCGCCTGGTATGAAGTAAATACGAGAGATAAATTAAGCGCCTTTAAAATTCCAGGAACATTGCTGGAATATTCATAGTTAAAGTCCATAACTGTTGAGGTGGCGCTAGCCGCTTCCCGTGTAGACTTTGATTCCGTTAAATATGCTTGAGCATTCGACATTTTTAGTGTGTCGCAGTATCCAGTAGATGAGGTACATGATTTGGAAGGTGTGAACTCTTACACGTGGAAGAGCAACGCCCTACTAAGGAAAGCAGAGATTTACAGAGTCAGCAAAGTTACTATAAGACTGATTAGATCTAAATATGGGAGTTTGTGTTGATGAAGGAAGTATAATCTTGTTAAAGACTGGTTTGACGAAATCAGCAATGTTTTTTCGTCAAAAATCTGTCAATGAGGCACACTTTTATTACGATGACGTAATTTGGGCGTATCAGTAACAAAAAACTCCGTAAGGCGTTCGTTTAGTTTCTCCAGCTCTAGCGTTGGATCCATACTAAATAACAAGGCTGTGACACCAGAAACCGTAGCAGAAGCGAGTGATGTGCCGGAAAACAGGGAATAGCCTCCATTTATGTCTGCAGTGTATATTGGCTGGGCTACACTATAGAAATCGACAAGCGAACCGTAGTTGCTGTTCTTTAACAACCTTTCGTGGGCGGAAATGGCACCCACAGTAATTACGGAATTTACCGCGGCTTCGTGCATAAAGGGTGTGATCTCTCGCGCTTCGTTGCCTGCTGCAACGACAACCGCCGCGCCCTTACCACCTCTACCTTGCTGTGCCAAATCCTCTAAAGCTTGCGCCACAGGTTCCAGCAATATTTTGGTATGCCAGCTGCAATTAACCACATCTGCACCTGTGCTCTTGGCGATATAGAGCGCCAATAGTGATTCAGAGGTCCAAGTAGAAGCTTGGCGAATGGCAATTAACTCGGCTTCAGGTGCAATTCCGCCCTTGCTGCTCTCGCTTTGCGCGCCAAAAATAACACCCGCAACGCGTGTGCCATGATAATCCAAATCACTTTGTGGTAGCACACTCTGCTCGCCACGCGCAACATCATAAGAAAAGCCAACATTTACGTGCTGCAAGGCTGGATGTTTCAAATAGAATCCGTCATCAATAATTGCTATTTTAACGCCTTTACCACGGGCGTGTAGTTTTAAACTATCCAGCTTTTCTAAATATTTATGTTTAGTACTTTGGTGGGCGGAATTTGTACTATGTGCTTTATCATGCAATTGCAAAATATCTGGTTGAATTAGGCTGAAATCCGAACTTTGACGTAGTGTGTTTATTGCTTCAGCAAAATTAATACCTATCTGTAATTCAATTAGTACATACTGATGCTCTTTGAAGAGGTACAACTGCTGTATCGCTTTAACGACACGATTTCTTGAGATGGTAGGCCCAAAATCATCTACCAGTTTCATTTTGGCGATAATTTTACTGGAAATATTCACGGGTAAATTAGGTTCCAGCAACTTATATCGATTGCCGTCAGGCTCCAGGCTCAGTCTTTGGTGAAAATTTTCAAATTCAATCGCTTCTGCATGAGCAAGCACCGTACCGAGACAAAGCAATAACGCGTTCAAGCATGCTAGGGAGACCCCTTTATCTAGAGCTACAATCATTCGATATCATATCCGGGAAAAAAAGTGTCTTGTAAAAAGTGCTAGCTATGAGTCTACGACTACATTCTTCAGGCCCACCATCTCACAACAAAGTAATACCTGTTTGCTGTATATAGCACAAGTATAGACAAGACGAACTCACGGGACTCGCTTTTCGAACACGTTTTAGCTGTTGACTTTAAACGAAGCTTTTTCTGCAGGTATCATATTAACGAGCTTAAAAATTAATGAATAAATATGCGACAGCTCTTTTTCCCGATAGTTTTTTCTAGTGCATCGCTGTGGAAGGGGCCTGGCTCGAGACTCGTATTAACGCTGGCTCTGGCTTAATTATTAAGAATGAAGAGCAATTACATGCTGTAGTGTCATTTGAATCTGATATTTCGCAGCAGCTTTCAGCGATTTATATTGTTAGAAGCCCGGATGCAATTCTCTATTTGAATGCCGGCGTGATTAATTGATTTGGGCGCGCTCTGCAGCATAGTCAGAGCGCTATATTGTAAGCCAGGGGAGAGGGTCAACCTGCTATCCCGCAGCTTGTAGACCTTCTGTTTTTCCATTCTACTCTTTCTCCGTAGTCGTCAAGCGCTGGGCGGGCTCTGCCAGCAGCTCTATAAGTTGTTGCAACTGTCCGTCAGCCAACCCTTCAAAGGCATCTTCCAGGATAGGCAGGCATGTTTTTTGTGCCAGAGCCAGTTGCGTCAGGCCTGCCTCGGTAATGCAAAGGTGGGTGATTCTGGCGTCCTGTTCATCTTTAGCCTTGGTCATCCAGCCGTTGTCTGTCAGTGATTTGCACGCCTTGGTAAGGGCTGGCTGGTTCATGTTCATCAGTTTTGCCAGCTGAGTCACCGTTTCTCTGCGCCTTGGGTCCCGAGAAAAGTGAGTTAAAACAGACATTTGCGTCATATTCAGCTTCAAAGGTTCCAGCTCGCGGTTAAAACGACCCGTGAGGTGCTGGTAGCTGATAGCCAGGAAGCGGATGGTGTCACCCAATAATTTTTGCCGATTATTCATATAGCTATGTTGACAATATATTCCATGGAATGCAATATTACATTCCATGGAATATAACTGAGGAGGTTTACCATGCTTGCTTTATTCAATCGCTATCGAAACGGCTTAACATCGTTTTCTACGTCACGCTTTAATCTTCCGGGCTGGTGCTTACTTGCAATCGTCAGTTACGCCATTGCCAGAGCGCTGCAGTTTTGGCTGGATGCCTCTTATGCGGCCAGCCAATTTCCAGTTCCCTTCTACACAGGGCAGACAACTTTCAATGCAGCGGAGCTGAAATCCTACTACGAGGTATTACTGGAGAAGGGCACCATGGACATCTACATTCGCACCCAGCTAATTGACTACGTGTTTATGTTGGGCACCTTCGTTTCGTTTTTCTGTTTATCGAGTGCGGTAATGCGTTCCCTTAAGCATCTAAGCCTGGCGAAATGGATCACAGCGGTAGCGCTGTTTTTTGTATGGTTTTCACCTTTAGCGGCGGTGATGGATGCTTTGGAAAACCTGGTTTCTTTTGTAATGCTCAGTAATCCAGAAGACTTTGCCAATTGGCTGGTTTACCCTTACTCCGGTTTCGCTGTCATCAAGTTTGGTATATTTGCCCTGAGTTACTTATGGTACCTGCTGGCAGTGTTATTAGTGTTGTGTATGACTTTGTATAACGGCGTTGCAAGAGCAACAACTAGAGCCTGAGTCAAGGAAAAGTGAAGCGTATGAAAATATTAAAAATAATATCTGGTGTCGCGGTAGTACTTTTGCTCGTGGTCCTTTCTGTTTATCTCTACTGGTTTCGGGTCTTGTCGTTTGAGAGGCACTATTTAGAAAATAGCGAATTGGCTGCGCCGATAAATTTACGGGCATTGGCCGATGCGCGTGGCTTTTACCTGGGAGCCAGTATAGACAGCAAACAGGCGCTCAATAGCAGTGAGCTTATAAATACCTTTAATTCTGCTACCTCGACGAATGGGATGAAGATGGGGGCACTGCTAAAATCGCCGCAAACAGGTGAGTACGATTTTTCTGCGGCGGATACGTTTTTGCAAGCGGCAGCGGAAAAGCAATTGCGTGTGCGAGGGCACACCCTGGTATGGGGCCGTTTATCGGACGATTATGGCGAGCCTAACCTTCAGGCATGGCTGGATCAGTTTGCCAGCGATGAGCGTAGGAGAACAAAATTGCAGGTATTTATGTACCAGCACATAGAGCGAGTGCTCAGCCATTTTAAAGGCCAGATAACACAGTGGGATGTAGTGAATGAACCCTTGGAATTACTCGGTGATGGCGAGCTCGATGACAATGTTTATACCCGCTACATCGGTGAAGAGTACGTGGAAAAAGCCTTGCGACATGCGCATAAAATTGACCCGGGTTTAAAGCTGTATATTAACGAACAACTGCACAATTATACCGGGAAAAAAGCGCAGGCCTTGCTCAAGTATATTGCTTCTTTACAAGATAAGGGGGTGCCCCTCCATGGCGTGGGTTTGCAGCATCACATGCTTTTTCACCTTGAAAGCATTGAGTCCACACGCGCGTATATTCAGGCCTTATCCAAAATGGGCCTGGAGGTTGAGATAAGCGAACTGGATACACGACTTCGACTATTCAAAGACGAGTACGACCCCTACGACGCTCAAGGCGCGTATTACGGAGCCTTGGTGGAGATGTGTATGAGTCTGGATAATTGTAAAGGCGTGACTTTTTGGGGGCTAAGCGATAAACAAAGCTGGCATGACGAGCTGGGCTATGTATTCCCCAAACCGAATGAACCCTATCTGTTCGATGCTGGAAACAGAGCTAAGCCTGGAGTTAAATACATTAAACAGGCACTTTTAACCCGGTGAGGTTTTATGCTGAGTTAATAGGTGGTGCACGGAAGCGCCGCCATTGCCCGTAAGGCGATGTAAACCCTTAAAATGCCGTAAATTCACGCATTAGTGCCAGTATTTCAAGGGCGCGCAAATAAGTAGCCAAGATTACAAAGGCTTAATCAAGCATCAATAATGATCCCAATAGGGTGGATCGCCATAATAGTCGCTAATAAAATCAATAAAGGCACGCAATTTTGGCGCAAGCAATTTGCGGTGAGGGTACACGGCGTAGAGCCCAATCGCTTCAGGTTCAAAGCCATTGAGCAGGGTTTTAAGCTTGCCTTGTTTTAATGCTTCGCCGACGATGAAGGTGGGCTGCAAAATAAAGCCTTCACCGGCAATGGCTGCGGCCATTAAAATCTCACCGTTATTTGCGGCTAAACCTTGCGGATTGTTCTGAGCGGTGTTGCGCAGCATCTTCAATAAGGCATTTTCTGAGCCCGCATAATCCATGTAGCTGTAGCGTAAAAAGTGCGAGCTGTTCAAATCCTCAGGATGAGATGGAGACCCGTATTGTTCAATGTAGGCGGGCGCTGCGCAGAGCACCAGGCGTACAGGCGCTATTTTTTTGGCAATCAGTGATGAATTTTTTAAGTGCCCGATGCGCAGAGCTACGTCGTAGCCCTCTTCAATTACATCGACTTTGCGATCATTCAACTCCAGATCGACCCCTACCTCCGGGTACTGTTTTTTAAAATCGCTTAGCAGGGGTGCAAGGTGCAAAATGAGACCGGTGCACTAATATGCAAAAGCCCCTTGGCGGTGCTTTGCAGCTCGCCAAAGTGGCCTTCCATTGCTTGAACACTTTCCAGAATATGCAGGGCATGCTGTAAACACTGTTCACCCTCCTGGGTTAAATGCACACGTCGAGTGGTCCGGTTTAACAGCCGCACACCCAACTGCTGTTCTAACTGAGAGACGTACTTGCTCACCAGCTGATTGGAGGTCTCCAGCTTTTGCGCCGCTTTGGTAAAGCTGCCCATTTCTGCCACGCTAGCAAAGGCTCTCATTGTCCCCAGGCGATCCACAGTTAAACTCCCTATTGCAAACAATATGTTGGTAATTATTCCATAAAACCCTCATTTATTCATCCTATTGTTGTCAGTAATATGGTTTCCAAGCTGATTGAGCCCTACGGCGCAGTCGCAATTCATTAACACCCTAAGAGGAATTTAACGATGAACAAGCAAACCCTGAGTAATCTATTGAAATCAGACGCGGGTATTGCCGCTCTGGCCTTACGCGTTCCAGTAGGCATTATTCTGGCTGCCCATGGCGCGCAAAAATTGTTTGGCTGGTTTGGCGGTTACAGCCTTGAAGGCACCGGGCAGTGGATGGCGAGCATCGGCCTGGAGCCCGGCTATTTGATGGCTTTAATGGCAGGCAGTGCAGAGTTTTTTGGTGGCCTGGCACTGGTGTTTGGCTTGCTGACGCGACCCGCCGCCACTGTGAGTGCTTTTACTATGCTGGTTGCCATCGTTAGTGTCCATTTTGATCATGGTTTTTTCCTGTCCAACAACGGCTATGAATACGCACTGGCACTTTTCGCGGCCAGCATTTCACTGGCGATCCAAGGGGCTGGTAGTGTTGCCATTGACAATGCCCTGGCAAAATCGGTTTCTAGTGGTGCTTCCGCAGCTTACCCATCGACCTTAAAACACGCCGCGTAATTCACACTAAATCCCGCCTTTCTTGCTTACAGAAAGGAAATTTATTTATAGAGGTAGGCAGTCATGTTAGTGAATGGCAGATGGCAGGAAAACTGGCAACCGGTTCAGAATAAAGATGAAAAAGGTCGCTTTATCAGACAAGCTTCGTCGTTTCGACATTGGATTACAGCGGATGGCTCACCCGGTATTACCGGTGAAGGCGGCTTTAAAGCGGAAGCGGATCGCTATCATCTTTATGTTGCGTATATTTGCCCCTGGGCGAGTCGCACTTTAATGGCAAGAGCTTTAAAAGGCCTGGAAAAGTTTGTTTCTATTTCTGCGGTCAACCCTAAACTAACAGATCAAGGTTGGCGCTTTGCTGGCTTTAAGGGCAGTGACGTGGATGAGATTAATAGCGCAAGCTACCTGCACCAGCTGTATACCCAAGTAGCGCCAAATTACACCGGGCGGGCCACCGTGCCAGTGTTGTGGGATAAAAAGACACAGACCATAGTGAACAATGAATCGGCGGATATAATCCGCATGTTCAACACCGCCTTTGTTGATCTCGTTGATGAAGGGCCGGACTTAGTGCCCGAGGCTTTAGAGACGCAAATCGATGAACTTAATAGCTACCTTTATACCGAGTTAAACAACGGGGTATATCAAGCCGGATTTGCCTGTTCACAGCAAGCCTACCAGGAAGCGTATATAAAAGTATTTTCGGCGCTCGATTTTTTGGAAAAAAGGCTGTCAGACGGGCGAGATTTTTTATTTGGTGCGGCGCTCACAGAATCCGATATTCGCCTGTTCGTCACCTTGGTGCGCTTCGATGTGGCTTACCACAGTTTATTTAAATGTAATCGAAACAGGCTTAAAGACATGCCAAAACTGCATGCCTATACGCAGCGCATTCTGGCCATAGCGGGCATTAAAGACACGGTTAATATTGAACATATAAAAGCAGGCTATTACTCCATAAAAGCACTTAACCCCAGCGGTATCGTTCCGCTTGGGCCTGAGCTTTAAAAAAAGCGGGCGATAAAATGACAGCGAAACGAAACATACTTTACCTTTCCCACGGCGGAGGGCCAATGCCTCTGTTGGGCGACCCCGGCCATCAGGAGATGGTAAATACGCTCAAAGCAATTGCGGCAAAAATCCATAAACCCAGCGCCATCCTTATCATCAGTGCCCATTGGGAAGCACCGCTAGCGACTGTCACCTCTGCATTAAGCCCTGAGCTTATATACGACTACGGCGGCTTTCCAAAAGAAGCCTATACTATTGAATACCCGGCTAAGGGAGAGCCGCAGTTGGCGCATGAGGTGGTGAATGCAATTAGGGCACAGGGTATTAACGCTGCCCCAGATACACAACGTGGATTTGATCACGGTGTATTTGTACCCCTTAAAATCATGTACCCAAACGCCGACATACCCATCGTGCAATTGTCGCTGGTAAATAATCTTGACCCGGCCTTGCATATACACATTGGCAAGGCTCTGCAAAAGCTTGCGTGGGACGATTTGCTGGTGATTGGCTCCGGTTTCTCCTTCCATAACCTGCTCGCATTTTTTATGCCCAACGCCGCCGAAACCCACGCAAAGAATAGCGCGTTTGATAAGTGGTTAAGAGAAACCGTGAGCGATAAAGCGCTGCCGGAAAAATGTCGACAACAACAGCTCACAGAGTGGGCGTCTGCGCCCCATGCAAGATTTTGTCATCCACGAGAAGAACATTTATTGCCACTGCAGCTATGTTACGGCATGGCTGGCAGGGCGAGCGAAAGGGTTTATCAGCTAGAGATACTGGGTATACAAGCGTCCATGTTTGTTTGGGGGCCTGTTAAGGAATAAGCCGGGTTAGGTGCTTTAATTTTCCACGCTCTCCCGTTGCTCGTACCCACGTTCTTCCTTGCTAGTACCCACGCTCCCCCGATACTCGCTCCCGCGTGGGAATGCATATGAGGGGTTAATTAATGGTTGATGTCCTCCAGCTGTTTCTGCAATCGAGCCTGCATTAAATCGATAAATGCGCGTACTTTGCGTGAAGATAACCTGTCTTCCCGGTGTACGATATGGACAGGTAAGCTGATAGCGCTTTGCTGTTCGAGCACCGGTACCAGTTGCTTTTCTTTCAGATAATCCGCTATCTGATAGGAGAGCACGCGAGTAATGCCCAAGCCGGAGGCCGCGGCGTCGATGGCTGCCTGGTTGGTTGTAACCCGCAATCTGGGTGCAATGCGCAGGGTATGCTTTCTGCCGTTTTCAATAAAACTCCAGCTCTGGGTAAGGTCGTTTGAACTGGAGGCAATTAAAGTGTGTTGTTTTAACTCTTCAATATTTTGTGGTTTACCTGCAGAGCTCAGATAGTCCGGCGATGCGACCAGCATAAGGCAGGTAGCCCCCACCTTGCGTGCGCGCATGCTGGAGTCGGCCAGCTCTCCGATGCGAATACCGACGTCGAAACCTTCTTCCAGTAAATTTACAACGCGGTCCATAAATACCGCATCTACTTGTGTTTGTTGGTAAAGGTTCAAGTATTCCACAACGCCTGGCAACACATATTTATGGCCAAACAACACTGGCGCAGTAATACTCAGGTGCCCGCGTGGCTCTGCATTTACCCCCTGCGCGGTTTCATTTGCCAGCTCTACATACCGCAGTACTCGCTGTGAATCATCAAAATAGCGCAATCCAGCATCGGTGGCACGCACGTGGCGCGTAGTACGATTAAGGAGCTTTACTCCAAGCTCATCTTCCAGCTTGGCTATGGCACGTGTTACCGCCGGCGCGGAGAGTGACAGCCGCCGGCTTGCTGCTGCCAGTCCCCGCTCTTCAACTACGGCTACAAATACCTTCATCAGGTGTAATTGGTCCATAACAGCCTCATTATTTACTTAACCGTAATAGTATATTGTCTTTTAAGGCTATTCTTAACTCAAGTGTTTGCCCACATACTTTCTCCTACTGATGGAGCGTCGCTCCTCATTAAGCACGTAAATTTGTTAAAGGAGAAAGAAATGAGTCGTATAAATGTAGTTACACCTGAATCTGCCAATATTGAACAGGCAGCGTTGTTTGAAGCAATTCAAGAAAAACTAGGTGTTGTGCCTAACTTCCTGAAAATATTTGCCAATTCACCTGCCGCCCTGCGCGCATTCCTGGGTTTTTATGCCATTGCAGAAGAGGGCGAGCTTAACCACAAAACCCGCGAGCGTATCGCCTTGGGGATCGCAGAACAAAATGCTTGCGAGTACTGCGTTTCTGCACATACCGCTATTGGTCGCAAGGCCGGGCTCAGTACCTCTGAGATTGAAAGCAATCGTTCTGGTTCCAGTGAGGACGAGAAAGCCGCTGTTGCGGTAAAGCTGGCGCGATCTCTGGCGAAAAATCTCGGCGAGGTAAGCACTGCCCAGCTTATTGAAGCACGTGAAGCTGGCTACAGCGACGCTGAAATTGTAGAAATTATTTCTCACGTAGGCTTGAACCTGTTAACCAATTTAATTAGCAAAGCCAGCCGTGTAGACATTGATTTTCCAAAGGTTCAACTGTTAACAGCTGCTTAATGCAGCTTTTTGCCTTTGTAAGCCTACTCTCGTATTTAAACCCCAATCTTAAAAAAGGAAATTGTTATGAAGCTGTCTGTATTGAAAGTGTTGTTTGTGAGTGCGAGCTTGCTGCTAAGTAGTATGAGCTTTGCTGCTGCTGTAAACCTTGGTGAAAACGATGTAGTGATTCAGGGTTATGACCCGGTCGCCTATTTCAGCAAAAAAAAACCAGTAAAAGGTTCAGCCAAGTACACCGCCATATACCAGGGTGGCATATATCGTTTTGCTTCTGTAGAAAATCGCGACAAATTCAAACGTAATCCGGAAAAATTTGCCCCGCAGTTCGGTGGCTATTGCGCCATGGGCGTTGCTCTGGACAAGAAGTTGGATGTGGACCCGGATGCTTTTTACATTACAGGTGGAAAGCTCTACCTTAATCTGAATAAGGATGTACAAAGTAAATGGATGCAGGATGTGTCTGGCAACCTAAAAACAGCTCGCAGGAACTGGTCCGGTATACAGGATTTGAGTGTGGCTGCTGCAAACGCAGAGGATTAAGGTATCACCATTGTCAGCCAAATGACGGCTGACTAGCGAGCTAACATATTTTAATTTTTTAGAGGAATCAGACATGAGTTATAAAAAATCACTTACCACAGCTGCAATTGTGTTAGCAATTGGTTCTGGTGTTGTCGAGCCAGCGTCGGCAGCGGGAAAAGAAAAGTGTTACGGCATTGCTGCTGCCGGACAGAATGATTGTGGCAACCTGGCGGGTACGCATTCCTGTGCAGGGCAATCGAAAGTTGATAAGGACCCTGGTGAATGGAAGCTTGTAGCCAAAGGAAGCTGTGAAAGCCTAGGTGGTATGCTCAAAGCAGAAGCCAAAAAGCGCTACCAGGAAAAGCAACAAAAATCGTAAGGAGGTGCTAAATGTTCCGCTCAATTAAACATCAGTCAGCTCGCTCGCGACTCCGAATGCCGGTGGGTGTTGGTTTACGTCACCCGCATTTCAATGATGTATTGAGCGGGGAAAATAGCATAGATTTTGTGGAAGTCCATTCAGAAAACTTTTTTGCTGAAGGTGGGCTAGCGGTGAAATACCTGGAACACATTTCTGAACGATATCCCTTAAGTTTTCACGGTACATCCATGGGCCTAGGATCGGTTGAAGGCCCTGGTCTGTCGTATCTCAAACAGCTTAAACGCGTTATTGAACGCTTTAAGCCAAGCCTTGTTTCTGATCATGCCAGTTTTGCCTGGAGCACGTCCAGCGGCCAGCTGATTCATATGGGGGATCTACTGCCTATTCCATTCAGCCAGCAGAGCCTGGATGTTTTGGCAAACAATGTAGACCGAGTACAGCAATTCCTTGGGCGCCAACTGCTTGTTGAAAACCTTGTAGTGTACGTAGATATTTTCGCACACCGTATGAGCGAAACGGAGTTTTTATCGATGCTGGTAGAGAGAACGGGCTGTGGTTTACTGGTTGACCTGAACAACCTATTAGTCAATGAACGGAACAGGCAAAGTCGAACAGCTCTGGAGAATGCAAAACGATACCTGCGGGATCTGCCAGCGGATGCCGTTAAGGAAGTTCACTTGGCTGGATATACACCTCCGCATGCTGGAGATTTGATTATCGATGATCACAGTCAGCCCGTATCCGATGAATGCTGGCAGCTTTATCAATATTCTCTTTTACAGTTCAATAGTTTCGCCAGTCTGGTTGAATGGGACAATAAGCTCCCGGCCTGGCAGGTTTTGCTAAACGAAAGTGAAAAAGCTAGCCGACTGATATCAGAACATCAAATACACCTGGAGGCACGCGATGAACAGCGCTATGCAGTCAGTGCTTGAATTTCAAAGAAATTTCGCGCAGCAGGTTTCCAGCCTGGATCTTAATAGCCTTCAGCCCTCAGACAAACAGATCAAGGGCATGGCGATCTATCAGAATAATTTCCTGATGACGGCCGCCAGAGCATTGTCTGTTAGCTATCCGGTGATCACAAAAATGCTGGGTGAGCAAGGGATTACGGTGCTGGCAAAACGCTTGCTGAAGGTATCGATGCCTGCCACTGGAGACTGGGCGGATTGGGGTTTTGACTTGCCGCGTGAACTGGCCGCTAGCGAACTGGCAGAGGCTTTGCCCTTCCTGCCCGATATGGCAAACCTAGAGTGGCATATTCACAGGCTTAACCGCACAAAGCAAAGTCAATTCGAACAGCTAAGCCTTGAGCTGCTTCAGCAGCACGATCTACAAAACCTGTATCTAAAAATGCAGAACGGACTAACGCTTGTCACCAGTGAATATCCGGTGGTGGAGCTGTGGCGGGCGCACCGCCCCTGGGACGTAAGCTACGCACCGCAGGAAAGTGAGCTATTAACTATTCTCAGCTCGGAAACTGCGCCGTTTTACTGTCTCGTATACCAAAATCAGAATTACGCGCAAGTGGAATCCTTAAGCGCGCATCAATATCGACTGATTAGAGATGCGCAAAATGAAGTAAGTTTGTCGGCCCTATTTACTATTCACTCCCATCTTGGCTTCTCCCGTTGGATGGAGACTGCTATTGAAAGGGGCCTGATAGAAAAAGTAGTTCTGTACCTAAATAAGACATTTACTAAGGAGAAATAAACTATGAATATTGCATTCGTTAAACGCAGTTTTGCATGGCTGGAAAATAATACTCGCTGGCCTCACCATATAGCATCGCTTACTGGCAGGTTATACCTTGCCAATGTATTTTTTACAGCCGGCTTGCTCAAAATTAGAAGCTGGGATACAACGCTTTTTTTATTTGAGGAGGAATACCAGGTACCACTTCTGTCGCCCGCTGTAGCGGCTGTGCTGGGCACTGCTGGCGAGTTGATCTTGCCTGTGTTGTTGGTGCTGGGTTTTGGTTCACGCTTTGCCGCTATTGGCTTGTTTATAGTAAATGCTGTTGCGGTGATAAGCCTGAGCGACATTGCGCCCGCCGCACTGTACTTGCACGGGATTTGGGCGCTGCTATTAGCACAGATTGCACTTTATGGAAGCGGTTGGTTCAGCGCCGACAATTTATTCAAGCTGGAGTGCGTGGAAAATAAGTCTGGGGTCGGGGCTGTTTAGCCCCGTAGAAGATGTATACACAGGCCCGCTGGAAAATGATTCGCAGAGCGGATGAGGCGACAAGCGTAGGCCCGGCCTTTGCTGGAGTTGGATAAACGACAGAAAACTGTGATGAACCTGTTAATGCATCCAAGCTCGCTAAGGTTTAATAAAGAACGCCAAAGACAAATGTTTATGAGACAACAATAAACCCGGCAATTAAATAGATTATCCTGTCTATTCAATTGCGCGCCCATGAAATGCTGGCGCAAATGCGTGAATTTACTGGTATTTCAAGGGATTACATTGCCCTGGCAATAGCGGCTCTTTCATGCACCTTATTAACTTAACAATTTATATTGCCAAGTTAATAAGGTGCTCTGCCGCTGAGCTACCCTCCGTAACGATAACAGCTCTCGCCCGACCGAAGACCCTCCCGGTGCGTCCTGACTGCGCCGGGGATTTTTTGTGCTTTGGTATTGACCTGAGCCGGTACATTTTTTATTCTCTCTATTACTATGTGGAAATTACCTTACTAAGGGATAGTTTATGCGACCTCTAATCGTTGCCTTTGTGTCTATTTTATGTGCATCTTTCTGCCTCACCGCACTCTCTAAAACGCTTGCTATTGAATATTTTGCCAATCTGCCTGATGTTAGATCCGTTTCTCTTTCAAAAAATGGCAAGAAAATTTCTTCTGTGATTCGCTTTGATGTGGCGGAGACCAACGGCACTGCTGTGCAGGTGACAAACCTGGAAACAGGAAAAACGAAAATTGTACTTTTTTCCGATAACAGCAAATATTTTATCGGATCAGTTTATTGGAAAGATGATGTCACGCTTCTTGTGCATACCTGGTACCCCGCGGACCGGGATACCTGGATTGGCTTTGCCCAGGTCCGTCGCGACACAAGGGAAACCCGTTTGTTGATCATCAACACGGAAACTGACGAGGTAGTTTCTCCTTTCAAAAAGAGTTTTCTCAAGCGTTATACCGTTCTTCCTTCCGGTCTGGATGACATAGTGGATACACTTCCTGATGAGCCAAACCACATCCTTATGTCCATTCCCGGTGTTGGTAAAGGCTATCCAACGGTTAAAAAAATCAATATAAAAAATCGCCGGAATAAAGCAGTTCAAGACCCTGAAACAAAAATCTTCTACTGGGGAACCGATCAGCAGAATCGAATTCGTTCAGCATACCGTCGTGACGATGAGATGGTATATAACAGGGTGAAAGATATTAATACTGGAAAATGGCTTGAACTCTGGCCTTTTGAGATCTTTTCTGAAGATGAAACACAGGTTATCGGTTTTGACTATGACCCTAACATTATTTACATAGAAGCTTATCACAATGGTTACAAAGCTATTTTTAAAGTAGATCTCAGAGACAAAGAGCTTAAGCGTACGCTCGCATACTCCGACCCCAACTACGATGTAAATGGATATCTTATATATGGGCGCAAAACAAAACGTGTTCTGGGTATTGGCGCAGGTGCAGAAGGCGGTACACAATTTATTGTTCCAGATTTCCAAAAGCTGCAACAAGGCATTAATAAGGCTCTACCGGATAAAAGAAACGCCATATACTCCATCACAAATGACGAGAATAAATTCCTGGTTTATTCATCCGGCCCTACAGAGTCTGGCACGTACTATTTGGGTACTCGAAAGCCCATGAAGCTAAAAGCCATTGCTTATCGCTATAAAAATCTCCCCCCTGAAGTTTTAGGAACCGTAGAGAAAGTCGAGTACAAAGCGAGAGACGGGCTGGATATTGAGGCTTACCTGACCTTACCTAAAAACTCCAAAAGAAAAAATCTTCCCGCTATTATGTTTCCTCACGGGGGGCCAATCGCTAGAGATTCAAACGTGTTTGATTATTGGGCTCAATTTTTTGCCAGCAGAGGTTATGCGGTATTGCAAATGAATTTTAGGGGCTCAGCAGGGCAGGGCTTTGAATTCAGAAACTCCGGGCTCAAAAAATGGGGTAAAGAGATGCAGGATGATGTAGAGGATGGGGCCCTGGAACTCATAAAGCGTGGCATTGCGGACCCCGAAAGAATTTGTATTGCCGGGGCGAGCTATGGCGGTTATGCCGCATTGATGGGGGTTGTAAAGACACCCGATCGCTACAAATGTGCCATTAGTGTGAATGGTGTGAGCAATGTGCGGAAGCTTGTCCTGGACAACCGATACTTCTGGGCAAGTTACAATGTTATTGATGAACAAATTGGTAAAAACGCAAAAGAACTGAAGCAAATATCCCCTGTCAACTATGCAGATAAAATAAAGGCGCCAGTATTACTGATCCATGGAGAGTTGGACAGGCAGGTTGAAATTGAGCACAGTTACCAAATGCGAGATGCGCTAACAAAAGCGAAAAAAGACGTTACATTTATCGAGCAGGCGGGCGAAGACCACTATCTGAGCAGGGAGGATATGCGCATACAAGCTTTTACGGCAATGGCTGATTTTCTTGAGAAGCATTTGCCTGTTAACCCAGTAATCAAATAGATTATCCTATTTAATTGCGCGCCCACGAAATACTGGCGTAAATGCGTAAATTTACTGGTATTTCAAGGGCTTACATTGCCCTGCCGGCAATGGCGGTGCTTACGTGCACCGTCTATTAACTTAGCACTAACTATTGCCAAGTTAAAAATAGAAGAAATTTATTTTATTTCGAGCTTATTTTTACTGGTCGATAATCAACCGGAGCTGATGGGGCAGGTTTTGGGTATCGGCTAACGGAGCTTATCCACTCACCTCATTAAACGATAGAAAAACGTGATGAACCTGTTAATGCATCCAGGCTCGCTAAGGCTTAAAAAAGAACCCCAAAGACAAGTATTTTCGAGACAACTAAGGTGCTCTACCGCTGAGCTACGCCCCCATAACGATAAATGGTGGAGGCGGCGGGAATCGAACCCGCGACCACCCGATTCATAGTCGATGTAGTCCCAAAGGCATTCTTTGGAGTTCTTGGCTTTTAATAACAATGGCAACCCTGTAAAAACAAAGGTTTTAGAGAGACGTTTTCACGACGTTTTACCCTTAAACTATGCCCCTCACTGTAGAGAAGACAACAGGAGTTGAACCTGTGGTTTCGTGCTCGGATGTAGTCCCTCTGGCATTTTAAACAGTTTTGCCATCATCATTAAAATAGGCGGAGTGACAAAGTAGACCTTTCTCGGTCCATAGTGAAACGCTAACATTTGGAAGATGTAGTTCCACCGGCATTCACTCCTAAACTTAAGTAAGCGCTGCGCAGGCAGCGCCGCTAACTCAGGCGATTAATCGATGCTGGGTGATGATCTTTTCCCAGTAATTTCGATCTCTACCTTTATCAATAAAGGCCTCGATCACTTTAAATACCTGGTCGGAGAATCCGCCGATATTCAGAATATCGAGATCACTCTTGGCTTGCGAGCTACCGTAAGGCTGCAGGTCATTTAAAATTAACTTTGCAGCCGGGTTACGCTTTTTAAAACGCTGCCACTCATGGGAAATTTTGGTTCCACCGCCCCAGTAGCCTCGGTCCGCCCAGCTTTCGTTATCTGAAAAATAAATAACGGTATCTGCTTTTGCCTTTTTCTTATTTAGCTCGGCCAAAGGCAGGCCGCAGGCCGTACCACCGCCACCGTAATTTGCCAGCCGCTTGGCAAGGGTCATTACACTATCGCGCGGATTTAGATCAGCTTTGTGCACGCGGGTATCGAAGGGAATCACTTCCACATCCTCACCTGTTTTCAATAACGCCGCCGCAAATAGGGCCGCAACATCCACACAGCGCACGATGGTACTGGAGCCGCGACGATAACCTGTAACGGGTGACTGCATTGAGCCGGACACATCCACTAATACGTAGGTTTTGCCCTTTAGTACAGGTACATTTTCCAATGCGACTTCCATGGCGTACTGCAGCGCATTACGCACCTTTGCAGGAATATTGCTTGCCGCGTAGTAAGCCGTTAACAGCTGGTATGGAAAGGCTTTCGCCTTGCGCACCAGCTCGGCGTTACTCAGCCGAGCAGTAATTTCGCGGCACAACTGGCGATCTTCAAAGCAGCCGTGACGAGCAAAGCTGTTCAGGTTCATGCGTGTCATCTGCCAGTTGGCGTTTTCTGCAATAGCTTTCCATGTAAGGTTGCTGATGGGCATACCGCTTAACAAGCGGAAATCCACATCCGGTACTTGTTGACTAGCCCCAGACTTAAAGCGCTCAAAGGACTGCACAATACCGGGTAGCTTGGTAAGCTCGTGTTCACGACCCACCAAGTAAGCAAACAGGGCTTCCTGCTCTTCGTTAACTGGTTTTGGATGTACCATTTTGATTACATCCGCCAGGGAAGGATCGTTACCCACAGAAGCGTTTAACAGCTGTCGAGCGTTTTTATTTCGCAACCAGTTGGCGACCATTTTTTTGGGCGCTGAACCCAGCGATTGTCGACCGGTTACGCCGGAGCGAACGATCTGTACAAAGTTACGCAACATTTTGCCGTTATCCACCACCTGCAGGAATACCTGTTTGAACAGGGCGGTATCCCGTGTACTCAGCATTGCCAGCAGCAAGGCAGGGCTGTCTTTCATATAGGCATAGCGTCGCGCGTAAATGCAGAGTTGTGCCAGGTAATCCACATCCACTTTATTGGCCAGTTCTACGATAGTTTCCAGCTGGGTCTGTGCGTTGGCATAAAAGGTTCCGCTTAAACAACCGGTGACCACATATTGCGCTAGCGCTTCTTCATCGCTAAGGCTAAAAGCGCACCCACCGGCTTCATTAAAGGTATCGGCGCGCTTGTTTCGATAGCTGGAGAACAAATTCTTATTAGCCATTTCTCATTTCCTGTTGTTTCGTTTGAACTTGCTTTTAGCTATATCAAAGCTTGTGCCAAGGAAATGATTGATCAAGGTAATAAGTTTATATCTGATTGTTTTTAATAAGAAAAATTATATTTTTGGATTGTTAGTGCTGATGTTAGGAAAAGCGTGGCTATATAAATATATACTATTATAGATAGTAATATATCAAATATGATATTTCTATTTCTCATGCAATTCGGCAAAGTTCAGCCCATAGCGATCCAGTATCTGCTTGATTCTATGGGAGTCATTTACGGAGCTCTTCTGTAGCCGCGAATAGTTAAACAGCGTTCTGCCTGCTTCGGCCATGGATTTGCTCTGTCGACAGACCTGGGTAATACCGGCAATTTGTATATGATCGTAGAGGTCCATGCGCTCCGCTCTTTCGCCAAGTAACTGACGAATGTGCTCGCCCATTTCCGATCTTGGTAGCTCTGCCTGCCAGTGCGTTCTCAGCCTTTCAATTTCATCGCTGACAATGTCTTCCGAGATGCGCCCACCTTCGGCCAGTGTACTCATCCGTTTGATGCTGGAGTTCAAATCACGAAAATTGGCTGACCATAAGGCTTCGGGAGACTTGGCGAAACTCAGGTACTTATTACGGGCGGCCTTGTTAAAGCTCACTCGGTAATTCGCTTTACAGGTAAATTGCTCCAACTCGTAGTCGAGATTGGGCTCGAAATCTTCCATGCGGTTTTTCAGGGAGGGCAGGGTATAGTTCCACAGGTTAATACGCGCTAAGAGATCTTCCCGAAAGGTGCCTTCGCTGACCATTTTTGCCAGCTCTCTATTGGTGCCGGATATCAGTTGAAAATCACTTTTTACTTCTTTGTCGGAGCCGAAGGGTAAAAATACTTTCTCCTCGATGGCGCGCAGCAGCATGGCTTGTTCGTCAATGCCCAGCTCGCCAATCTCGTCGAGAAACAACAGGCCGCCGTCGGCTTCTTTTAATAGCCCGGGCCGCGCGCCAGTGGCCCCGGTAAAAGCCCCTTTTGTATGACCAAACAAGGCGGACATGGCGTTATCGCCGCGTATGGTGGCGCAGTTAACAGTAATGAGCTTGCCGGCCAGTTGTCCGCGCAGCTTTTTAAGTTCGTAAACACGTTTTGCCAGCTGCGATTTCCCGGCGCCCGTTGGGCCGGCAAGCAGTATCGGTTCCTGTGAGCGGATGGAGACTTTTTCCAGTTGTTCGATCAATTTGTTAAAGGCTTTGTTGCGGGTGTCGATACCGCTTTTTAAGTAGGTCGTGCCCTGCTGGTGTTCATGGCTGAAGCGCGATGCGATTTGGTCATATTTGGATAAGTCCAAATCGATAATCTGATATTCGCCGGTGCTTACGGCGCCTTTTCTGGGCGCGGGGGATGTTTGAACCAGTTTGCCGGGCAGGTAGTGCGCCTCGGTTAACAGGTACAGGCATATCTGCGCGACGTGGGTGCCGGTGGTGATGTGAATTAAATACTGTTCCTGTTCACGCTTGAAGCTATAGCCCAAGGCAAAGTCATAGAGTTCGGAAAAAACTGTTTCGAAATCCCAGGGGTCCTGGAAGTCTACGTGGTGTTGAATAACCTCGGTTTCGGGTGAGACCACGGCGATATCCGCGCTTACTTCATCGGCCAGTTTTTGGTGTTGCTTTTGAAACAGCAGCTCCAGGCGATCAAGGATAAGGTCTTCCTGCTGACACAGGGAGATGGTGGGGCGCCATTTGTCCCAGCGCTTTTCCTTCTTGCCACGCTTGTCGAGGGTGACGCCGAGAATGCTAATGCCCACTGTTTTCATCTATCCATTCCTGTATCTATATATCTTATACGATAGTTTATTGTAAACCCCTTCGTGAGTGATTGTCCTGTTATGGGGTTAAAAAGTTAATAAAATCAGTTAGATAATGGTATTAGTCTTCTGAATTGGGTTAGCTGGTACGCCTTTCGCTATACATGCTTTAAGTAAAACGAAACAGAGAGAAAGACTGATGAACGAGAACTACCAGATAACGCAGAGCGGTGGGGTACCTATCAAGTCCTGGACTGTGGGTGTGCCTTTTGAAGAAGAGGCCCGAGCGCAGCTGGTGAATATTTCTCGCTTGCCCTTCGTGCATAAATGGGTTGCAGCGATGCCCGACGTACATTTGGGTAAAGGCGCAACTATCGGCAGCGTGGTACCAACCTTCGGCGCGGTTATCCCAGCGGCTGTGGGAGTGGATATCGGATGTGGAATGATGGCGGTGCGCACCAGCCTTATCGCTGAAGACTTGCCTGATTCCCTTGCGGCGGTGCGTTCAAGCATCGAGCGCGCTGTTCCTCACGGTCGTTCCAAACAGTTGCGCGGTAAGCGTGATAAAGGTGCCTGGAGCAATGCACCAGATGATGTGCTGGCAGCCTGGATGAATCTTTCCGAAGGCTTCACGGCTCTGTCGGAAAAACACCGTGTTCTTAAGAGCACTAACAACCTGAACCATTTGGGAACCCTCGGTACAGGCAATCACTTTATTGAAGTCTGCCTGGATCAGCACGGTAGCGTGTGGTTTATGTTGCATAGCGGTTCCCGTGGTGTAGGTAACCGTATTGGTACTTACTTTATTGAGCTGGCGAAAAAAGATATGGAGCGCTGGTTAATTCAGTTGCCCGATATGGATCTGGCTTATTTACCCGAGGGTACGGAACACTTTGCCGATTACATGGATGCCGTTGAGTGGGCACAGAACTTTGCACGTTTAAATCGTGAAGTGATGATGAATCGTGTGATCGCCGCTGTGCGGGAAAGCCTTGGTGTGGATTTCCAGGCGAAGCTGGAGGCTGTGAATTGCCACCATAATTATGTAAGCCGTGAAAACCATTATGGGAAAAACGTGTTGATTACCCGTAAGGGCGCTGTGCGTGCGCGTGAGGGCGAAATGGGTATTATCCCCGGAAGCATGGGTGCCCGCTCGTTCATCGTGCGCGGCCTTGGTAACGAAGAAAGTTTTTGTAGCTGCAGCCATGGTGCGGGTCGAGTTATGTCCCGTACCAAAGCGAAACAGCTGGTGACTTTGGAGCAGCACAAAAAAGCAACAGAGGGTGTGGAGTGTCGAAAAGATAAGGATGTTATTGATGAAACACCTTCTGCTTATAAAGATATTGATAAAGTTATGGAGGCACAGAAAGATCTTGTTGAGATTGTTTATACCTTGAAGCAGGTTGTGTGCGTTAAGGGCTGAGCCTTTATGTTTCAGATACTGTAGTTCAAGATTTGTGGTTATTCTGTAATTAAAATTAGACAAAGAAGTTAGAAAAATGAAATTAATTGATGGATCATTTGGCGAGGGTGGAGGGCAGATTTTCCGCTCCTCATTGAGCCTGTCCATGTGTACCGGTACACCGGTGCGTATCGAGAATATTCGTGCGGGAAGGAAAAAGCCCGGTCTTCTAAGGCAGCATCTGGCCTGCTTGCGTGCCAGCAAGGAAATTTGCAATGCTCAGGTTAAAGGTGATGAGCTTGGCTCAAAAGCTGTGGAGTTTATTCCTGGTGAAATAAAAGCGGGCGAGTACGCTTTTGCCATCGGTACAGCAGGAAGTACTTCGTTAGTATTCCAAACAATCTTGCCTGCTTTATTGCGGGCAGATGTGCCCTCAAAAGTTCAACTGGAAGGTGGAACACACAACCAGAGTGCGCCCAGTTTTGAATTTATAGACAATTGCTTTCTGCGGGCGCTAAAGCGTATCAATATTAATGTTGAGGCAAGTCTGCAGCAATATGGCTTTTATCCCAATGGGGGAGGCAAATGGACTGCAGAAGTAACGCCAGCAAACACGGTGTATCCCTTAAAGTTGATGGAGCGGGGAAAGCTGGAGGAAAGCAAAGCCCTGGCCTATCTTGCGAAGCTGCCAGCCCATATTGCTGAACGGGAGTTGCACTACGTAAAGAAAAAACTCGGCTGGTTTGATAAGGATTTACGGCACCGGGAAGTGTCCTCTTTTGGCCCCGGCAATCTGCTGAGCCTGCAGTTTGGTTTTAAACGGGTAAGCGAAGTGTTTGATGCTGTAGGTGCAGTGGGCTTAACTGCAGAACGTGTGGCAGGTCGCGCAGTCAAAGATGCAAAACGTTTTCTTGACAGTGAAGCAGCCGTTGGTGAGCACCTTTGTGATCAGTTGTTATTACCTATGGCTGTAAACAGCGGCGGGAGTTTTCGCACCTTGAAACCCTCGCTGCATACAGAAACTAATATTGAAGTAATAAAGAGCTTCTTGTCTTGCGATATTACAGTGGAGAAGTTAGGCGAAGACCTTTATGAACTTCGTGTGGTCGTTTAATTACAGATCACTGCTGTCCCACAAAGCATAAAAACATGGATTCGGTGTTTGTTACTGCGACCTTCACCAGCATCGCGCCATGGAAGGCGCTTATTAGAGCAACGCAGTAGCAGTTGCCGGGGGATGCTGGTGTAGAGCTTACAGGGAGGTACTTGCAGCGTGTCGCAGTGGCAAATACCGGATTCATGTCTGCACCAAAGCTAGCAATCTCCAAGCCCCTTTAAAATCGAGAGTTTCGCCATGGTGACGAAATAGTTAATGGGACAGCAATGGTTACAGATATACCCCGGATAATCGGCTCGGGGTATATCTGTAGTGTTTTTTTCTCAGAAAAGCGCAAAGCTAAGCCAAAAGCAGGCAAAAATACAACTTATGCTGCGTAGGTGATTAAGCCGCGTCCACTTCTGTAAATACACGCTCCAATATGCTGTTAGTTTTTCGTGATCTTCTTCCGCTTCTTTTAGCTTATTGTTTAGGGGCACATTACCTAAGGCGGTAACTAAAAACATACCGCTTATATATATTATCGCAGCTGCGATAAACAGAACCGATTGTTGCGCTTGCCAAAAGGCAACAGCCCAGACGATAAGACCGCAAAACCACAAGGTAGAGCCAAAAAATATCGGTAGAAAAACTGTCTTCACAATCACGTCGTTGATTTTATTCATCGCCTGAGCAGCCTGAAGCGCGGGTAATTGAGCAAAAGACTTCATTACAACCACAGAAAAAACAAAATAAATACCGGCCATAAGCCCGGTTAACACCACAAGCAAGATCAACATAGCTTTACTCCAAGTTACAGCCATTACATGGCGTGATAAATCGGTTTTGTTGGATTCGCGCTTTGCTTAACGCATGGGAGCAGTGTATCGCGGTCTGTCTGGATTATTAATGCTCAAATGTCTTCGTATCTTTACATTTCGTCCAGGATTGGCACCAAAATGGGGTTTTGGGAGGGCCGAGGGATTGCGGTGCTTCACCAACGCAAGCTTGAAAAACAACTTAATCTACAATCGAGAGGCCATCAGGCCTCATTCCAATATTTCTGGGCAAGAGCTTTTAAGGCGGGTAATGCCCGCCTTAAATTCACAATTAAAAGGCCATAACAACTACAGCTTACAAACCCGCTGCCTTAAACGTATCTGACACTATACTTTGCGCTTCTTCCAGAATCGCATTCAAATGTTCTTCGCCTTTAAAACTTTCGGCATAAATTTTATAAATTTCTTCCGTGCCCGAAGGTCGCGCCGCGAACCAGCCGTTTTCCGTGACTACTTTCAGGCCACCGATTGCGGCGCCATTGCCAGGGGCGTGAGTCAGTTTTTGTTGAATGGTTTCGCCGGCTAAGGTCTGTGCGCTAATAGATTCCGGCGAGAGTGCTTTTAGCAGGTTTTTTTGCTCGGTGGATGCCGGTGCATCGATACGGGTGTATACCGGGTCACCATATTTCTCAACCAGCTCTGCGTAAAGTTGCGATGGGTTTTTACCGGTGACCGCTGTAATTTCTGCGGCGAGCAAGCCGAGAATAATGCCGTCTTTATCAGTGGACCATACGCAGCCATCACGCCGTAAAAAACTGGCGCCGGCACTTTCTTCACCGCCAAAACCATAGCTGCCATTAAAAAGGCCATCCACAAACCACTTGAAACCAACCGGCACTTCAGCGAGTGTTTTCTGCAGGCTCGCGGCAACCCGGTCAATCATGCTGGAGGAAACCAGGGTCTTGCCAATCGCCAAGGAATCGGGCCATTCAGGGCGATGGGAATACAAGTATTGAATGGCAACCGCAAGGTAGTGGTTAGGGTTCATCAGCCCCTGGGGTGTGACAATACCGTGTCGGTCATAATCCGGGTCGTTGCCAATGGCGATATCAAACTTATCTTTAAGCCCGATCAGCCCTGCCATGGCATAAGGCGACGAGCAATCCATACGGATTTTGCCGTCCTTATCCAGGGTCATAAAGGCGAATGTGGGGTCAACTTTTTTACTTACCATCTCGATATTCAAGCCATAAGTTTCGGCAATCACATCCCAGTACTCAATGCCGGAACCGCCCAGCGGGTCTACGCCGATAGTAAGGTCGGATTTGGCAATGGCGTCCATATCGATAACGGTTTTCAAGTCATCCACATAGGCTTTTTTGAAGTCCTGCTTGCTCGCTTTTTCCCAGGCGCTGGCGAAGCTTTCTGTTTTCACCGCCGTCAGGCCGCTGTTGATGATTTGATTAGCGCGTTCTTGAATGGCGTTGGTGATGTCGGCATCCGCTGGGCCGCCATTGGGGGGGTTGTATTTAAAACCACCATCCTGCGGTGGGTTATGGGATGGTGTGATCACAATGCCATCGGCAAGCCCGTCACTACGGCCAGCGTTGTAGGTAAGAATGGCATGGGAAATAACCGGTGTTGGGGTATAACCTCGGCCTTCCTGTACCACCAGTTTTGCCCCGTTAGCGGACAATACTTCCAAGGCGGTGATAAACGCGCACTCGGAAAGTGCATGGGTATCCACGCCCACAAACAGAGGGCCGGTGATACTTTGCTGCTGCCGGTATTCGGCCAGTGCCTGGCCTACCGCAGCAATATGGGCTTGGTTGAAACTGCCATTGCTTGAGGAGCCTCTATGACCTGAGGTGCCAAAGGCTACGGGAGCTGTGGCATCTTTACGGTAGTATTCGGCTACCAAACGGGGAATGTTGATTAGGTCGGAATCCTGGACTGGCAAACCAGCGCGTGGATGGAGTGGCATAGCTTTTCCTAGAGTTGCAATTGTTAATGGACTACGGTGGAGATTTTATCAGAGCTTGCTAATAATGTGCCCATTTGGTGGGCGGTGTTCTTTCTTAATAGAATTCTCCCACGACATCAAGACTCTAAAAAAACGCGTCTAACTTGGCTTTCTCCTGCTGGCTCAAGATAGTTTCCTGAGCCGCCCAATTTAACTGCAAATATTTAGAGCGGCGTGTTCCTGGAATTGTCGCGATATCATCACCGTGTGCAAGCACCCATGCCATGCCGCTTGTGACTTGTGACGGGGTCAGGTGTTTGTTCAAGATCACCGCGCGTTGTAATGGCGCGTTAAAAATCCGCGCTCAAGCGGGCTGCAGGCGACAAAGCCAATGCCAAGTTCACGGGCTTTGGGCAAAATATGTACTTCAACGTGTCGTGACCAGAGTGAAAGCTCAGTTTGGAGTGCGGAAATGGGGTGGGTCTGGTGGGTTTATCCAGGTCTTCAGCACTTGCTTCTGAGAGGCCGATGTAGCGAACTTTCCCGCCGTGAACCAGGTCGGCCATCGCGTCGACGGTATCCTCAATTGGGACATTCGGGTCGGGGCGATGTATGAGTGATGAAATTTGGCAAGAAAAATCACTCCAAGGAACATATTGACGCATGCTGTTTCTATGGGCTGATGACCGGTAGAGTCATAGTGCTCATATTTTATTGTTTTACATTTTAAGTGTGTCGAAATATTTAATGCTTGGTTTGAATAAAACTCCTGGTCATAAGACGCTGTAGGGCAAATTACCAGCCACTCATGTTGATCGGAATTGACACTATATTCATCAGGGCATATAACTGACTGGCACAATTTTTCCTTTAGTAATCTTTGCAAGTACAGCGATCATGTTTCCTGGTAGTGAATCTAATTTAAAACTCATGATATCTCCTTATATCTCATTAAAAAGATAAAGGCCAAATCAGCGGCGCGACCCTGTTGGATGCATTTTTTCGAGTGCTTCAAGCTAAATTCATACTAGCGTGGGCAGTACGCCTGTTTTTGGAAAACTCGCAAAGTACCTCCATGCCTTGCGTGTAGACAAAACCCTGAAGGTTGTTCACGCTAGCGCCCTTCATATTGCCTTGCCATAAATCTATAGCTTTGGCGCCCGCATAATTACCGCGTTTGATTTTTGAGAGATCACCAACCACCGTAAAGTAGTGGTCATAGTCACTCGACCCCACCACCGCTATATCATCACCATTAAATTGGGGGTCTTTTACCAACGTATAGGCTGCAATGGCTGCACAGGTAAAACATCGCACATATTTTTTCTTGTCAGATCGATTGGGTTTAGAGGCCATTCTGCCAAGCTTTAGCCAATATTCTGGGTGGCTCTCCACATCCTTTGCATGGCAGCCCGTTTTTTTTGTGGTCCAGGCGATTGCTGAGCCCTTGGCCATATCTACAAAATTAAAGCCTTTTTCCAATTTGTAACGCGGGCCCTCGCCATTCCAGTTGGCTACCGGTTTGTCAGTAACGGTAAGATTACGCCATTCAGCACTGTGCGCTTGAAAAGCATTGCCGTGCACCACCGGTTGCGGCGGTGCAACTAAAACAACCTGATACTTTTTAGCGGTACCCCATGCTGCCGCCAAAGCGCGCAGCGCTCCCTCGTACTTTATCAAGCGCCGGTCATTGGGTTTTTTACAATGGCTCTTTGCATCCTGAACCGAATCAAAGGGCACTGGCGCAGCTTTGGTTTTATCGAGGTAATTCAGTAAACGATGCAAACTACTGCGTTTACGAGTGAACTTACCATTTGCTTTGCGGATATCCAGCATAAACGCGCGGATATGTTCTGGGCCAGTATTTATTCTGACCTGCACAGGCGCATTTACCTGTGGTGCCCGAACCTGTGGGCGCGCGCGGCGCGGCTGCACTGGTGGTCTGGTAAAGCCCATAATCGGGTTGCTGGCCAACTGTAAACAAAAATCACAACCGGGGTTACTCGGGCCGCCACATCCTGGCAATTTTTTGGGGCAAGGCATATCGATGTCCTTATATAAAATAGGGGCTTGGATTGGCAGGCGTTATTTTTATGCAGTCTTTATTTAGCGCCTGTGATGCACTATTAAATAGATCATGAGCTTGCTGATCAATGGGGTGAGAGTTATTGTCGTTTAAGTTGTTTTTTTAGGTGTCACACATTGGGTAACAAACAGTCGTATGATTGTTGTGATGGGAAAAACATTTTGTTTGCGTGGATTAAATCCAGCACGTTTTAACCTTGGCCTTTGCCCTCGGCCTTACGGCAGCGCTTCCTTGCACCGCCTGATAACTTAACAAACCTATTATTAATTTGACCATATTCGATATAATTTATCTTTAGTTTTTACCCAGTAGCGCGAAGGAGGATTCAGTCTTACTGCTGAGCTAACAGCGCTAAGTGCTTTGGCGCCTAATAATTATATTTTTATTCGCGCCATGAGTGGTGGTAACGATGTATGAATGCCTCGCCGAGGTAAGCAATAATCTCCTGTGGCTGTCTGCTTGGGTTTTGATTGCGCGCAAAGAGTTTGGTCTGCCGTTAGATGGATATATCTAGCGTAAGGTTTGTGCCAGTATGTCTTTCATTTTAAAAGCTCCTTTCATCGCTTGCGCATTACCATCGTTCAGCACTCGCTGAGCGATGTGTTGCGCTGCAGCCATCACTGCCCGCATAAAAAAGGGCCCTACGCTCACTCTGTTTACACCTGCTTGTTGCAGTTCTTCCAGTCTGGAGTGCTCAGGGTGTAGCAGTACGTTCAGGGGCAGGCTAATTTCCTTTTTCAGTAATTTAATTGTTGGCATATCGTATACTCCTACAACAAATATTCCGTGACAGCCCGCAGCGCTGAATACTTCAGCGCGTTTCAGGGTTTCTTCCAGAGCCTCTTCAGAAGATATTCCGGGCTGTAAAAAACAGTCTGTGCGAGCATTGATAAATAGTGGAATAGAGCGCCGCTCTGAAACGGTGCGTACATGCTGAATTCGCTTGGCCTGTTCATTTACTGCTCGTAGTTCACCGCCTTCTACCAGGCTGTCCTCTATATTGATACCGCATACGCCAAGGTCCAGTAGCCGGCTAATGGTATCTTCAAGATCGGCAAGGCGCTCGCCGTAGCCTTTTTCTATATCAACACTCAGGGGCAGCTCGCTTACCGCCGCAATGCGCTCAATAGTATCGAGCATTTGCTTTTTGCTCAGTGTTTCGCCATCTCTGTAGCCCAGTGAGTTGGCAATGGCGGCACTGGCAGTTGCCAGTGCCTGTGCTCCGCTGTGTTCAACCAGCAGCGCGCTGATGGGGTCCCAGATATTAGTCAGTAACAAAATGTTACCGTTCTGGTGAAGATTACGGAAAAATTCAGTTTTTTGTCTGTATGTATGCATCGTGTCTAACCGTTATAATCGCTGCAAAATAAATAGAAGCTCAGGAAAGCTCAGGCCGGCTGAGCTTACATTATTTTCCATGTAAGGTTAGCAGTTAGTCAGTCCGCCATTCCCGAGATGTTGTTGAAGTAAAGGGTCGTTTTATGGATAAATTTATACCGCAAGCGCGCTTCCCACTGATCCTGGGTAGCGCAATAATTCTCATCATTTTTTTTCATGTGGTCAAAATTGGCTCACTGCCAATGGGCCTGTATCTTGACGAGACATCCATTGGTTTAAATGCCGCCCTTATTGCTGAGACCGGCCGGGATGAGCATGGTAAATCTTTTCCCACCTACTTTAAGGCCTTTGGTGAGAATAAAAACCCCATTTATATTTATGCTGTTGCCGGTGTTTATAAGCTGACACGGGTATCAGAGTTTGGCTTGCGTTTTACCAGTTTTTTATTCTTTTTTATCGGCTTTGTTTTTTTTCTGCTGTTTGTCGATAAGCTATGGCCAAAAAACAGGCGTATCTTGCTGTTTGCGACCCTCGCTTTTGGTTTTTTACCACAGTTTTTTGTGCTTTCCCGAATGTCCTTCGAGGTAGTCTCCCAGCTCAGCTGGCTTGTTGCCAGTTTCTATTTAATGTGGCTCTGTTTTGAGGGCAGGATAGCATCCAGCAAACAGCGATGGTTGATAGCGTTGCTGTGCGGTGTGGTACTTGGGACCTCGATTTATACCTACTCTATTGCTCGTCTGTTAACCATGCTCACCTGTATTTCTTTTGGTTTGATCTATCTGAGCAAAGAGAATTTTAAGTATCTGGTGGTTATTGGCTTGAGCGTGATTGTCTGCCTGATTCCCTTTTTAATCTTTATTCAGGAAAACCCGGGGGGCATGACAGCTCGGTTTTTTATGCTTTCTTATCTTGATGACCCCATTCCCTGGTATATCAAATTACTGAAGTTTAGCCATTACTATCTGGAATACTGGGCGCCGCGTTTTTTATTGTTTCGCGGGGATCTAAACTTTCGTCACGCCATCGGCTTTGCCGGCATGGTTTACGTCATTGTCTGGCTGTTGGCAATACTGGGTGTTGCGCACTTGCTGTTTAGCGGTTTGTGGAAGAAACGTTTTAATTTGTTGCTGTTGCTGAATATGCTGTTTGCCCCGCTGGCAGCATCGCTAACAGAAGAAAGCGTACCCCATGCCTTAAGGGCGCTTCCTCTCGGATTTTACATTGTTATTATGGCTTGTTTCGGCTTCCAATGGCTGATGAGCATAAGCGATTCAAACGCGGTCAGGCGGTTTCAGCAAGTGGTTTGGGCCTTGCTTGTTTTCGAAGTGGCCAGTTATTTATTTATGTATTTTGTATTTTTCCCCGAACGGAGTATTCATGGTTCGCAAAGTTATGATACGCGCGGCACCTTGCAGGCTGCCTACGACAGAAAACCCAAACGCGTGATTTTTTACCAGCAACCCCGGGGGACCTACGCCAACCTGCGCTTTTATGATTTTCTGGTTGATAATCCGGACAATATTCCGCTTATTGTCAGTAACAATACCAAGCCTGAAGAGGGTGACTGCCTGATTTATTACCATTGGTATGAAGGTCGTACCAATCGTTATCGCGGTCATAAATATCGAGAGGCAAAACGCTATCAGCCGCCCTGGCTTGCCAGGCAGCTGGGGGTGCCCGCAAAAGATCATATTGCACGTATGAAGTGTTACTGAACCAATAATTCCAGCAGGGGGTGGGCGGAGTAGGTGGTAAAAATGACCAGCCCCATCCAGGCCGCAAAAAAAGCGCTTAGCATCAGTGTTTGCGAGAACACGGGCAGGCGCGCTGTGCGTTTGTGCTGCTCTTTCTCCAGCCATGCGACTCGTGTTTTTGCCTCCGTTTCCGTTGCCGGGTTGTTGCTGAAACGGTTCAGGGTTTCCACCATGGCACTGTTTTTTGTTGCCATTGCCAAAGCCGCCAAATCGGCCAGGGTGTCGTGGCTGTTTTTCAGGTCGCTGCGAATGCTATTGCGCATGCGCCTGGGCCAGATAAGTGTTGCCCAGTGCAACAGCCACTGGCGAAGGTTGTCCCTTCTGTACTGGTGGCTGAATTCATGGGCCAGCACGACTTTTAAATGTTGCTCGCTCAGAGTATTGATCAAAGCACTGGAAAGAAAAATCTGTGGTGTGAGCAAACCGCTGCACCAGGCCAGCAGAGAGCTGGATTCAATTACTTTATAGCCCGATGGCGCCGGGCTGTGGGAGAAGGTTTCCAGAAAAACCCTCTGCTGACGGCCCTTGAGTAATTGTTGTACCAGCCCCAGAACAACCCAGAAAATGCCGGCCACTACACAAATCACCAGCAATTGGTTCAGTTTTCCCGTAGCGCTGAGTGCCGGGCTGTGAGGGCTGCAGTCATCGCCGTGGCAGTGCTCTGGCACCAGGCTGTCCGCCAGTTCGGGTTGCATCAACACCAGCAGCACAAATACCGCTGTTAAGGGTGAAAGCAGGCCGTAAGCGAGGGTGTAAAAGGCTTTTACATGGCAAGTGGCAAGCGCCAGGGCTTTTCGGCTGAGGGGGTAAAATAGTGCCAGAAGCCAGGAAAGCATCGCCGTGATCAGGGCCCAGGCAAATAAGTACTGTCCGCTAAGGATTAAGAAATCTGGCATTTAGGATGGTTTTTTAGGCTTCTTCACTTGCGGTAGCTTGTTTACCAGTTGGTCGCTGTTTTCGGCGCCGATAAAGCTCATAAAGCCGGAAATCATCGGCGCCAGGTCGCCGTCACTGATGTGCTCGGAAATGTCAGCCAGGTATCGCGATATTAACTCCGCCTGACTGATGTTAGCGGTATAAGTGTAGGCCCTTACGGGTTTTTCCCTCAACACCAGGTCTTTTCGATGCAGCCGCTCTAGAGTGCTTTGTACCGTAGAAAGACTGAGCGATTCCCCGTCAAATTGCTCCAGTACTGCCTGCGCGGAAAGGGGCTGCCTGTGCCATAAAATTTTCAACACAGCCATCTCTCGCTCGCCAAGGGCGGGCAGGCTTTGCGCTGTTCGCCGGCCGCAGAGCCAGGCGCTGAGTTCTTTTGTGGGGAAGTTCATAACACCGAGCTGTTATCGGTTTAAGTGAGTCGTCAGACAATAAGCGGGCAATATTACAGCGAGAGGGGTGTTTGTGAAAAGTTTCCTGGTCACAGCAATAGTGTTTGTCAGTGCTTACAGCAGTGCGCACGAAGTAGAGGATGTTCATGTTGAAGGGCGCAAGGTTAACTTGGTGGGCCAGGCTGTTTCGGCTTCCGAAGGCCTGGTCGGTCAGCGGGAAATCGAAATCAGGCCTATTTTGCGTAGCGGCGATATTCTGGAGCTGGTGCCGGGCATGGTGGTTACCCAGCACAGCGGCTCCGGCAAGGCGAACCAGTACTTTCTGCGCGGCTTCAACCTGGATCACGGTACAGACTTCGCAACCTTTGTCGAAGGCATGCCGGTGAATATGCGCACCCATGGTCATGGCCAGGGTTACACCGACCTGAATTTTATTATTCCCGAAACGGTTCAGGAGCTGGCCTACAAAAAGGGTGCGTATTACGCGGATGTGGGTGACTTCAGCGGTGCCGGTGGTGCTGCGTTTAGCCTGGCGCAGCGTTTTGATAAGAACAGTCTGGCGCTGGGGCTGGGTAAGGATAACTATGTTCGAGCGCTGTTACTGGCGGATGCGCAGCTTCAGAGCGGGGATATGCTGTTTGCGCTGGAAGCTAATGCTTATGACGGCCCCTGGACCGATATTGATGAAAATATTGAAAAGCTTAACTTGCTTGCCCGTTATAGCCTGCCAGTGGCTCAGGGTGAGTGGGCAATCACTTTCATGGCCTACGACAACAGCTGGAACAGCGCGGACCAAATTCCCATGCGCGCTGTGGACAGGGGCTTGATTGATGAATTGGGCTCCATTGACGACACCGTGGGTGGCCAGAGCAGCCGCTATAGCCTCAGCACCCGCTGGCAAAATGAGCACTGGCAGGCAAACGCCTATGCCATCGCTTATAGCATGAAGCTGTGGTCGAACTTTACCTATTTTCTGGACAATGAGGCACTTGGTGATCAGTTTGAGCAGGTGGATGAACGTGGCATATACGGCGGTGATGTCCGTTATCTGGCTGAAGGTACCCTTGCCAACAAGCCCATGGAGAACACTCTGGGGCTGGAAGTGCGTTACGATCAAATCGATGAAGTGGGCCTCTATGCAACACGCGAACGTCGCAGAAGAGGCTTAGTGCGCAGTGATGAAGTACAGCAATTCAGTACCGGCCTTTTCTGGCAGAACGAAATCACCTGGTCTCACCATGTGCGCAGTGTTATTGGTGCGCGCTACGATTATTTTAATTTCGATGTGGACAGTGGTGAGCAGCTGAATATCAATGGCGTTGACCTGAGCGCAAACAGTGGCAGTGCCAGTGAAGGTCTGCCCTCACTCAAAGGCAGCCTGGTGTTTACCCACAACGCAAACTGGGAAAGCTATCTCGCCCTTGGTCAGAGCTTTCATTCAAATGATGCACGCGGAACCACCACCGTGGTGGACCCGGCAGACGGCGCTGCTGTTGAGCCGGTGGATGCGCTGGTGCGCAGCCTGGGCTATGAGGCCGGTGCCCGCGGTTTTATCAGCGACAAGCTCAATACCTCCTTATCTATCTGGGTGCTGGAGCTGGATAGCGAACTCTTATTCGTGGGCGATGCGGGCAACACTGAAGTCAGCCGGCCATCCCAGCGGAAGGGCCTGGAGCTAACGGCCTATTACGCATTGGATGACTACTGGAGCCTGGACCTGGAGTATGCCTACACCGATGCCGAATTTACTGACTACGCCGAAGAAGGCAGTGCGGTGCCTGGTGCTCTGGAGCATGTGCTGCAAGCCGGTATCAGCTTGCAGTTGGAGGATGGCTGGTTTGGCAGTTTGCGCCTGCGTCATTTTGGCGAACGACCACTGCTGGAGGATAGCTCCATAATGGCTGATGCTGCGACACTCTGGAATCTGCGCGCGGGCTATAACTGGAACAACTTTGCATTCTACGCCGATGTGCTCAACCTGGGCGACAGCAGCGACCACGATATCGACTATTACTACACCTCACGTCTATCCGGCGAGCCGCCCGAGGATGACATTCACTACCATGTGGTGGAGCCGCGAACTGCAAGGTTAACGCTGAGCTACCTGTATTAACCCGGCAATTAAATAGATAAGATAGTCTTTTTAATTGTCGGGTTAATAGTAAATACATTTTAGTCATGAAAAAATTACTCAATGGCATAATTGTGTATGTCGAATAATGTGATAAATCCAAGTGAGGTGTATAAATGCTTTCCTGCATCTGAGGCTTGCAGGGTCACAGCTTCAAGCCCTTGTTTTTTGCAATGATTGAGCAATCCTGTCATTAACCTGCGAGCAATACCTTGTCCTTGGAATTCAGGCCGAACAGCGATTTGGTGAACTCCCATTATGCTGCCGCTTTGATAAAGAAGTGCAGTTGCGACTGCGGTGCCTTTTAACTCGAAGAGCAAGCACGAAATGCCCTCAGCCGTATTGACATTTTCAATGATAGTGGGATCGATTTCGTAGCCAAATGCATCGCTTCCTATTGACGCCCACTCAGTTATTTGCGCTTGACTGATGACCTTAGTGCTATCCAAACTGGTATTGAATTTGGAGAGTGTCCAGTGTTTTAGCGGTAGATGCATCGCGACTTGGCTGAAGGTATGTTGAAAACCTGTTTCTATCAAAACGGATGCCATTTTAGCATGAGGCTGGTTGCGCATGATGTCTTCATGTTGGCATAGCGAATGAACTGTATTAGGGGCGGTTTGGCCAAGCTTTTTCAATAAAGGCTTAACGGCACTATAGTGCGTAATGGCCTCTGGATTTTCTATCCAGCAACGGTAAGGCCAGCCCTGATTGCACCATAGAGATGGTAGTTCAGGCAAAAATTCAGTTGCACCGTAACGCTTCCATAAGCCAATCAGGTTCGCATAATTTTGTTGGCTGGCGTTCATAAGGGCTCCTTGTTAATTAAAATAATACCTGTCACGAGTAGAATTACGCCTACCGTTTTAATCGTATTGATCGGATGTACAGGCAAGTTGAAAATACCAAAATGGCTGCATGCAATTGAGATAATAAGCTGTCCAGTCAAGGCAAAGGACATCATGGGTCCGACACCGATTTTAGGAATCAGAAAATAAAACATGCCGACCCCAAAAGCGCTAAAAATACTACCGAGCCATAAATACCAAGGGATCGATTTGATATTCCCTGCCGATAGTGGGCTGTCAGAGGTTAAAAAATAACTGGTCAGCATTATGAGGCTGCCAAAAAAAAAGGCCGCGGCCGTCGCCGCTATTGAGCTGTTTAGCAATACGCCCAAGCGGGCATTCATAACGGCTTGGATGGCGATCGCGGCGCCGGCCAATAACGCGTAGCTAGCATAAATCATCAGCCTCACCGCTCCTCAATCAAAACTTGCATATTGATCCGGACTTTAGGTTTATGCGCGTTGCGGTCTTCTATATGTCTAAAGCCTATCGGACAGATAACCGATGTTGTTAAGTTTCGTGCTTCAAGCCCTAGCACTTGATCATAAGCGCTAGCGTCAAATCCACCCATTGGGCATGTGTCGATCTTTAGGGTCGCGGCACAGGTTAGAAAGTTACCCAGTGCAATAAAAACCTGTTGCTGAGCCCACTGTTGAAGGTCTGCGCTGCTCATGGCTGAGAGCGCACTTTTCATTCGCTTGGACATATCAAGCAATAGTTCGGGAGTGGTAGTGTGGGTCTTGGCGTAAGTATTGATATAACGATCAACAATTGTTTCCGCGTCACTTTTATCAGCGGTAAAAACAAATAGGTGCGAACAGTGCAGCACCTTGTCCTGATTGTAAGAGTGGGTCAGGAGTTCGCGCTTGAGATCCTTTGAACTGATAATGAGCACCTTATAAGGCTGAAGCCCGTAAGATGATGGACTCAGCTGAATGGACTCCTTTAATGTGTGTATTGCCTCGGGAGGTACTTTTTTCTCATTGAATTTTTTCACGGCATAGCGCCAGTTTAAATCGTCGATGATATTCATAGTGTCAAGCTCAATAGTTGGGGGTTTATCGAAGTGGGAAAGCGATTGGGCGGAGCGGCATCTGCACGTAGTTTTAATGCTCCGGCGATAAACGCAAATTCATAGACTTGTGGTGTGACAATCCGGTTTAACACAGAAGCTTGGCTTGTCTCCGTCATTAGGCTCAAACGGACAAATTCATCGTTCGGCCCCCAGCGAATGAACTCTGCGGCCGGTTCCCTGGCAAGGGTATAGCCGCCATGTACTGAGACACATAAGGTAATAGCCAATCGAATTGTCATTTGCATCGCCTTTAGGATGTTTGCTGCAAGGGCAGTGTAATTGATTGGCTTTTGTTGATAATTGTCGAAATTGGAATATCATTGTTTCCAATTTAAGGCTAATTGGCCCGTGGCGGGAGGGTGTGTGCTGGACGATATCCGTATTTTTGTCGAAGTAGTAAAGGCGGGCAGTTTTACTGGCGCTGCAGAGGTGCTGAGCTTGTCTCGTTCCTTAATCAGCAAGAAGTTAGGCGCATTAGAGCGTGTCCTGGGTGTTCGATTGTTAAACCGCACCACCAGGCGCCTAAGTTTGACCGAGGCGGGTGAGCACTTCTATCATCATTGTCAAAATGGCCTGCTTACAATTGACGAGGCGGTGGATCAAATTCACGCGATGAGCGCTGAGCCACGCGGACGTTTGTATGTCAATCTGCCGGTTTCCTTTGGTGTCACCCATATTGCTCCCTATATTCCTGAGTTTCTCGAGGCTTACCCGAATATAGACATTGACATGCATTTTGACGACAGGAGAGTGGACGTTATTGCCCCTGGGTTTGACGTATCTATTCGGGTGGCAGAGTTAGAAGACTCCACACTGGTGGCGAGAAAGTTAGGTGTTTGCCGGCATCTTATTGTCGCATCGCCAGCTTATGTAGAACGTAATGGTGAGCCTGTGTCACCACAAGAACTCGTGGAAGGACATCGAGTAGCGGCCTATAGCTTGCAGGACGCATCCTTGCAGTGGAGTTTTACAGATATAAACGGCAAGTCAGAAGTGGTGAAGCTGAAAGCCAGTATCTATGCCGATAATAGTCTTGCGCTGCGAAAAATCGTACTGGGCGGGGCGGCAATCGGCCGGATGCCTACTTTTTTAGTGGGGCCGGATGTTAAGGTGGGAAAATTAGTCGTGTTATTCCCAGAACTAGCAGTAGCCGTTAAACCCATTTATGCGATTTATCCCCAGCGCTCGTACTTACCCAGTAAAACTAAGGTGTTCTTGGAATTTTTGGCTGAAAAAATATCGGACCCACCGTGGTGGGATGAAGGCCTCGTCGAAACTTGTTTTAGGCCCTCGAATAATTCATAAGCATGGGGAAATAGCCTGTACGAAAGAGCTACGCCTACATTGTGAGCACACGCTAATCAAAAAAATCAGGCGCGAGAATGCCAACAGTTTTTGAAATACCCGGGCCATGGTGGTAACGCAGCGGCTCCGGCAAGGCTCGCCAGTACTTTTCTGCGCGGCTTCAAGCTGGATCACCGTATAGACTTCGCGAAGACATGTCGGTGAATAGGTACACCCATGGTCATGGTCAGGCTTATCTATATCAAGGGGCTGAGCAGCTTGTGCATATCCTCGCAAATGGCTGGCAGGATTTTCTCCATGCCAGCCACGTCTGGTGATTCCAGTTGAACTCTTTGATCTGAGTTTGTCGTGATCAGCGACAGGTTTATTTCATTGCCGTCGGTGGCGAGGCGGTAATGATGGGCATCAGATTGACGAACATCCCTACCTCTGTTTCTGTATCGCGCTGTAAGCTGCAATACCTCGCCTCGGGCTTGATAACTCAAACTATTGGAACGCCCCCCTAGGTTAAGCACCGACGTCTGTTAAGGCAGCGAATACAGCCTGGAGATATGCTCGTTTTATAAAAAATTGTTATATTCGGCCTTGCGCTTGCGATATACAATTTTGCCTGTGATATCTGATGTCTGGCCACCTGCTCAGTCAATAGACAAAAGAACGTCCTCTCTCTTCAGGTCTTCTTTTGCATATTTAGATGTAAAACTTAAACTATCAGGAAAAATTAATAGCAAAAAATTGAATAGGTGATACATGTAGCAGACCTGGCTAGCTGGAATTTATACACTCAGGTCAAGCTCCGGTTTTGCTATCGCATTATGAAGTATAAGAATAAAAACCCGGTGTTCTGATAACTCAAGTCGAAAAGAGCCATAATAAATGAAAACTTCCCTACTAAGCCTCAAAAAGCTATCTGTGCTGTTGGGTGTTTGCGCTATGGGCGCATTCAGCGTGCAAGCAGCAGATGTAAAAATTAACGGCAATACGGAGCACCAGACCATTCGCGGTTTTGGTGGTCATAACGGTGTTGGTTGGATTCCGGATCTAACCTCGGGTCAGATAAAAACAGCCTTTGGTACGGGTAGCGATCAGGTGGGCCTGACTATTATGCGTGTGCGCATATCCCCAACCCGGTCTGCATGGGAGCAGCAGGTTGCTGCTGCAAAGCTGGCCAGAGCTCAGGGGGCCTTGCTGTTTGCCACGCCCTGGTCGCCTCCTGCCAGCTGGAAAACAAATAACAGCCTGAAAAATGGCGGCAAGCTGAAAACAAGCCACTATGATGACTATGCCACTCATCTGCTCGATTTCTCTAAATTCATGTCCTCCAAGGGAGCACCTCTGTATGCCGTTTCTGTGCAGAACGAGCCGGATTGGCATCCAGACTATGAGTCTTGTGAGTGGTCAGGCGATGACTTCAAGAATTTTCTGAAGCAGGAAGGTTCCCGCTTTGGCTCCCTGAAGGTGATTGCCCCTGAATCTCTGCGCTTTAACAAGGCTTATGCGGACCCGATCCTTAACGATAGCACCGCGCGCAAGCATGTTGATATTATTGGCGGCCACCTTTACGGTACCAATGGCACGCCTCCCAAATACCCCAAAGCGGCCCAATACGGCAAAGAACTGTGGATGACCGAGCACTACACCGAAAGTAAAAACTCCGCCAACAAATGGCCGCTGGCGCTGGATGTTGGGCTTGAGTTGCATAAAAGCATGGCGGCTGACTACAACGCTTATATCTGGTGGTACATTCGTCGCAGCTATGGCCTGCTCACAGAAGATGGCAACATCAGCCAGCGCGGCTACATTATGTCCCAGTACGCGCGCTTTGTACGTCCTGGCTATGTGCGGATTGGCGCTACCGAGCAGCCAAGTTCAGGTGTATACGTAACAGCTTATAAGGGCCCCGATGGCAAAGTGGTTGTGGTGGCGGTGAATACCACCAGTAACGACCGCGCCCTGGATATGAGCTTCAGTAATCTCAATGTGGGTGAGCTTAAAAAGTACACTACTTCGGAATCTCTCAATGTCAGCTTTGGCGGAACTTATACGGTGTCAGGTAACTCCGCTTCTGCCTATGTTGACACCAAAAGTGTCGCCACCTTTGTCAGCTCCAAAGGTGGTAGCTCAGGTTCCAGCAGCTCCAGTTCTTCCAGCAGCTCCAGTTCTTCCAGCAGCTCCTCTTCTTCTTCCGGAGCGGCGAGCAGCCTGAGTGTGGAACTGGAGAGTCTTTCCGGTCAAAGTGCGTTTTCCCCATTTTCGGTGCAAAGCGATGGTAGTGCGTCCGGTGGAAAATATATCGTATGGCCGGACAACAATGAACAGGCTCTTGGCTCGGCATCCGATAGTGCCAGCGGCCAGGTGCAGGTAAACTTCAAATTGTCTCAATCAGCAAATGTTGGCTTTCAGATTCGAGCGAACATGCTTAACTCCGAAGACGACTCCTTCTACTACAAGCTGGATAACGGCGCCTGGAAAGCGCAAAACAACGAAACAACTTCTGGTTGGGGCACTCTGGCGCCAGCGAGCTTCTCCAATGTGTCTGCCGGTTCGCACACGCTGCATATTCTGCGCCGTGAAGATGGCGCCAAGCTGGATCGTGTGATTCTTTCTGCATCGGTGGGTGTTATTTCTGAGGGCAGTAGCTCAAGTAGCAGTTCTTCCAGCTCAAGCTCTTCCTCCAGCTCCTCCAGCTCTAGCTCAAGTTCAGGGAATGGATCTTTCGCTAATGTGATCCAGGAAGGTGATTCGGAGTTTATCGCTGTTGACGGTGCAATCGATAGTAATAACAGCGGTTATACCGGCAGTGGTTTCGCCAATACCGATAATGCCGCTGGTAATGGCGTTGACTGGAAGCTGGACTTAATGGGTGGCGGTGCAAGTAATGCGCGCTTCACCTGGCGCTATGCCAACGGCGGTAGCACAGACAGAACCGCGCGTTTACTGGTAGACGGTGAAGCGGTCTCTACCGTTTCTTTTCCGAGCACAGGTTCCTGGACAAACTGGGCAGAGAGCGAGGAAGTGAGTGTTCTTCTGCAACCTCAAAGTTATGAAATTCGCCTGGAAGCTACCAATAGCGCTGGTTTGGGGAATATCGATTACATCAAAGTTGCCGGGATTGTGCCTGGCGGTCTCCCCAGTTCAAGCAGTTCAAGCAGTTCATCCAGCTCAAGCAGTTCGTCCTCCAGCAGTTCTTCGTCAAGCTCGAGCAGCAGCTCCAGCTCGGGCACTACCGGTATCTCGTGCAGCGGTGTAAACGAGTACCCCAACTGGACCTCAAAAGACTGGTCCGGTGGTGAATACAACCATGCTGCTGCGGGTGACAAGATGGTCTATCAGGGAGGGCTGTATCAGGCCAACTGGTATACCACCACTGAGCCCGGCAGTGATTATTCATGGACAAGTCTGGGAGCTTGCCAGTAATGGTCGTAGTACACACAAACCACGCTCTGCCGTGGTTTGTGTGTAATTTTTTCTTCAAAAAAGATCTAAAGCGATCTTTCTTCCAGCTAGAAAATTTTACATTCGGCATGTCATCTGGCTATTTCATTACTTGTGCAGCAGCTTGAGTTTGCTCGTGATCGAAATGGTAATCCATCAGTGGCAAAATAGCGCCCTTTCTCTGGCTCTTTTCTAAAGGATCACCCATGCTCGATATCGTTATTCTCGCTGCCGGTAAGGGCACGCGTATGCGTTCTGCCACTCCTAAAGTACTTCACACGCTGGCAGGTAAAGCCTTTGTTTCACATGTTATAGATCGTGCCCACGAATTACATGCCGATGGTATCAAAGTCGTTGTTGGTCATGGTGCTGAGCAGCTGCGGCAGCAGTTGGCAGGGCCAGGCATGGAATTTATTGAACAGCAGGAACAGCTTGGCACGGGCCATGCCGTACAGCAGGTGCTGCCTTTGCTGGACGCAGCGGCCACTGTATTGATTTTGTACGGTGATGTGCCATTAATTAAATCCAATACCCTTCAACTTCTATGCAGTAAAGTCAGTGACAGCGCCATGGCTTTGCTAACGGTGAGTCTCGACAAGCCACAGGGTTATGGCCGCATTGTGCGCAATGAGGCCGGTGAGGTAACGGCAATCGTAGAGCAAAAAGATGCCAGCGAAGAGCAGTTGCTGATTAAGGAGGTCAATACCGGCGTCATGGCAGTAAAAGGCGCACAATTGTTGCAATGGCTGCCAGAATTGAACAACGACAATGCACAAGGCGAATATTATCTGACGGATATCATAGCCATGGCTAAACAGGCGGGTATAAACGTAGAAACTGCCCAGCCCACCACAGAAAGCGAAGTGATGGGAGTGAATAATAGGCAGCAACAGGCAGCGCTGGAGCGTATTTTTCAGCGCGAAACAGCGCAGCGTTTAATGCTGGATGGCCTAACGCTGATGGACCCGCAACGTTTTGACTGCCGCGGTTCATTAACTGCTGGCAGTGATTGTGTGATTGATGTGAACTGTGTGTTTGAAGGTGATGTCCAATTGGGAGCGAATGTTCAGGTTGGACCCAATTGTTTTCTAAAAGATGTCGTGGTCGGCGACAATACTGTCATTCACGCATACAGCCACCTGGAACAGGCGCAGCTGGAGGCCAGTTGTAATGTTGGTCCCTACGCTCGGCTTCGCCCCGGTACCAGGCTGGCAGAAGGTGCCAAGATAGGCAATTTTGTTGAGACCAAAAAAGCGCTCATCGGCAAACGCAGCAAGGTTAACCATCTCAGTTATGTAGGTGATGCCACGGTAGGCGAGGGTGTAAATATAGGGGCCGGCACAATTACCTGTAATTATGATGGCGTTAATAAACACCAGACGGAAATCGACGACGATGTCTTTGTGGGTTCCAATACTGCCTTGGTGGCGCCAATAAAAATTGCTAAAGGCACAACCATTGCGGCGGGTTCAACAATCACCCACGGTAGTGAGCAGCAGCAGTTAATTGTTGCTCGTAGTAAGCAGCGTAATATTGATGGCTGGAGACGTCCAAAAAACAAGTAAACGTTAAAATCGTCGATTTTGGCACAGAATTCAACCAAATCGTTGGCTAAACTAGCAAAAAAGTTGTTGAATTGTGGTCTGGGTTGTTACTTTTGTCGTAACAAGAGACTGGAACTAAAGTAGTTCTTGTTAGTGCTTTGAGGGAATAATGAAAATAAGTTTCGCCAATCTCTTGCTGGTTTTTTTGCTGCTTATTTCCCTGGCTGCGGTGTTTGCGATAAAGCGGCCTGCGGGCAACGAGCTGTGTATTGGTGAAGAAGGTGTCATTTTCAGAGACTGTGTTGACCCCTCCTGGCGGGGCATATCTTCCTGGGAAATGTCTCATTCCCGCTACGTAAGTTTTTCTTCCGAGCCAAATGGCGGTGACCTGGTGGCCTGGCAGGTTATTGAGGCAGACTCTGAAGCCCGTGGTAATGTGATTGATGTGCGCTTTAGTGACGCGCCCGCTAATGGCCGTTTGCGCTTCCACACCAGCTCACCGGGGCACGCTGAAGATATGTCTGACTATGCCACCGGTACCATTGAATTTGATTTACGCGTTCTCGACTGGGGCAAAAGCGATGATGCACTTGTTGTACGTGTGGTATGTGGTCACCCCTGTGCCAGTGAGCCAACCAGAGTGCGAGTACCGAGTACCGGTGAGTGGCACACAATTAAACTGGATATCGCCCAACTGATTGATAAGGGGCTGGATGTGGCCAATGTTGATATCGGTCTTGCCATTTCGCCAGTGTGGAATCGCATGCAGGGTGTGCATTTTCAAATGGATAATATCCATTGGGCAAAGGGTGAAATTAAGGAAGACACAAATATTGCCGTTAGTGATTAGCTCGCAATTCCGCACGTTTGTATGGGCTATATTTTATAGGGCAATAAAAGAAGCCGTCGCCGAAAAAAACGTGATTGAAATAAACTGCCCAGCGTGAATCAACTTAGCAGTTTTATTGATTAAAAGTCTTTGCAGCAAACTCCCCCTTTAAAAGCTTCCGTGATTAGGCTAGTGTTGCCTTTCGCAGAAATTTGTGTACGAAAAGACTATGGAATTCCACAACACGGTTCTGGGTATCGATGTCGGCTCAACCACCGTAAAGCTTGTAGCTGTCGACACTGCAAAAAAGAACATTCTCTGGAGTCATTACCAGCGACACGAAACCCGCCAGGCGGAAAAAGTGCTGGAGATGCTCGAGCAAGTCTGTCTTGACCTGCCAAAAATTTCCCTGAGCAGCACCAGGGTTTTTATCACCGGATCCGGTGCTACGCCCATCGCGCCGCAACTAAAAGCCAAATTTATCCAGGAAGTAAACGCGGTGACCATGGCTGTTGAGGCCTTGCATCCAGATGTGGGCAGCGTGATTGAGTTGGGAGGGCAGGATGCGAAAATCATCATGTTCAAAACCAATAAACAAAACGGTGAGAAACGTGCTTCCACTTCCATGAATGACAAGTGCGCCTCTGGCACGGGCGCTACTATCGATAAATGTTTCATTAAAGTGGGCATGTCGCAAGAGGCTGTTGCCCGGCTGGTGTTTAATCCAAAGAAATTACATCATGTTGCCGCAAAGTGTGGGGTCTTTGCAGAAACAGACATTGTTAATCTGGTAAAAAGCGGTATTCCCGCTGAAGAAATTATGTGTTCTCTGGCCGATGCCATTGTTGGCCAGAACCTGTCGGTGCTTACTCGCGGTAATACCTTAAAACCCAAGGTGCTGCTGTTGGGAGGGCCTAACACCTATTTGCCGTTTTTGCGTGAATGCTGGCGATATCGCATTCCGGAAACCTGGGAGGAAAGGGGTTTTGATTACCCAAAAGACATTGCTCTGGATGAGCTGATCTTCTCGCCGGAAAATGCGCAATATTACGCTGCCTACGGTGCAGTGCTCTATGGTCTGCATGAAAACGATGTGGATTTTTGTGGTGACCTGAGCGCCCTTAAAAAATTTATCAGTGATGGCAGAAAAGCTCAGCTTGGTGCAAACGCAGGCCCACCTCTGGCTAATGGTGATGCTGAAAGTTTTATACAGCGCTATAGTCTTCCACAATTTAAAGCTCTGGCGGTAAAGACACAGTCAATAGCTGGGTATATTGGCCTGGATGGTGGTTCCACATCGAGCAAGTGTGTACTGGTTAACGAGCGGGGTGAAATCCTGCAGAAGGTGTATCAGCTTTCCAAAGGGAACCCTCTGGAAGATATGAAGCAGATGTTCAGCCAATTAAAAAGCTGGGCTGAAGAGCACCAGGCCGTATTGGATATAAAAGGCTTCGGTGTCACCGGCTATGCTGGTGATGTTATGGAAACTGCGTTAAACGCCGATGCCAACATCGTTGAAACTGTCGCTCACATGAAAAGTGCACAGCACTATTATCCTAACGTAGATGTTATTTGTGATGTGGGCGGGCAGGACATCAAAGTGCTGTTTATGCAAAATCAGGTGATTAAAAACTTTCGCCTGAGCAATTCCTGCAGCGCTGGCAATGGCATGTTGTTGCAGGCGATGGCGGATCAGTTTGGTGTTCCCGTTACTGAATATGCTGACAAAGCATTTAAAGCAGATTTATCCCCGGAGTTCAGTTATGGTTGTGCTGTATTTCTGGATTCAGATCGTGTTAATTTTCAAAAAGAAGGTTACAACGGTGAAGAGCTGCTGGCCGGGCTTGCGTTAGTATTGCCAAAAAATATCTGGCAATACGTAGTACAAATACCGCGAATGGCCGAGCTTGGTCGTATTTTTGTTTTGCAGGGTGGTACACAGAAAAATCTTGCCGCTGTTAAAGCGCAGGTTGACTATATTAAGCAGCGTGTGCCGGATGCGGAAGTGCATGTTCATCCACATACCGGAGAAGCCGGTGCGCTGGGTGCCGCTTTTGAAGCCATACGTGTTGTAGAACGCCGTGGCAGTAGCCGTTTTATTGGCCTGCAACAAGCTATCGACCTGGAATATTCCACTAAAAACGACGAACAGACACGCTGTGATTTTTGCGCTAATAATTGCTCGCGTACTTTTATTGATGCCAAAATCAGCGAGCAGCATAGCGCCCGTTATATTTCCGGGTTTTCCTGCGAAAAGGGCACCGTTGAAGATTATGATGCACTCAGGAAGCTCAATGCCGAGCGCCGCTCGCGCATGCTAACCTACCCCAACCTGGTGGATTACGAGGCGCGATGGAACTTTAAACATTTATACAAAACAGAAGCCCTGCCTGAGGCCGGTAGCAAGCTGGAAGATATTGATGTTAAACGTACACTGTTTGGTGGTGTAAAACATAAAACACTCCTCCGGGGCTTTGAACGTTCGGGAGAAGATGCACAGCAGCATCGCGAGTCAGTTCGCATTGCTATGCCCAAAGCGCTCAATATGTGGAGCACCGGGCCATTTTGGCGGGCCTACTTCGAAAGTGTTGGTATTAAAGCGCGAAACATTGTTTTCTCCGACGATACCACAGAGGAGATGTGGCAGGCAGGCGGAAAATACGGTTCAGTAGATCCCTGCTACCCCGCCAAAGTTGTGCAGGCCCATATTCATAATCTGCTGTTTGAGCATCATCCGAAAAAAGCACTGGACTACATTTTCTTCCCCGCCATTACCCATATTCCGACTTTTGTAGAAAATGTAATGGACACAGCTTGTTGTCCCATCGTTGCTGGTACCCCGAAAGTGATTGGCGCTGCTTTTACTAAAGAAAGCGATTTTTTTAGCAGCCGGAATATCGAATACCTGGATCCGGCGCTCAGTTTAAATGAGCCGCTTTTGCTGAAGCGTCGAATGTATGAATGCTTTGCTTCCCGTTTGCAGCTTACCGAAGACGAAAGTAATTTTGCAGTGGATCAGGCCTATAAAGCCCTTGAGTTTTTCGATAAGCATATACAGCAAAAAGGCCGGGAGGTGCTTGAGGCCGTGAAAGCGGAGAATCGCATGGCCTTGCTGATGCTCGGTCGCCCATATCACAATGACCCTGGAATGAACCACCTTGTATTGGAAGAGTACCAGGCCATGGGCTACCCAATACTTTCCATGAAGTCGATACCAAAGGACCTGGATTATTTGCAGGATTATTTCTCTGAAGACCTGCAAAAACAATTTGTAGTGTCGCCGCTGGAAATAGCTGATATATGGCCGGAAAATTACAGCGTCAATAGTGTGCAAAAAGTATGGTCAGCGAAATTCGCTGCGCGTCATCCCAATATTGCAGTACTTGATTTGTCCAGCTTTAAATGCGGTCACGATGCACCGACCTACGGCTTGATTGACCGAGTAATTGGTGCAGCCGGTACACCCTACTCTGCGCTGCATGATATCGATGCAAACAAGCCTTCCGGCTCGATCAAGATTCGTGTCAAAACCTATGGCTATACTCTTAAGTTGGCTGAGGAAAAGTTGCAGGATCTGTCGCAAAAGCAAAAGCAGCTTGAAATAGCCGCGGTAGAAAAGCGTTTGCGGCTGCTGAGCAATGCGCCTGAGCATATTCAGCTTGAGGCCAGTTTTATCGCTGAATTGAAGCGCTGGAAAAGAGTTAAATCTGAGTTGATCAACGAAAGCCAGCAGCGTTTCCCGCCACCGGTGAAGCCCGAGGTAGACCAATTTATCAATGTCGTCGAGGTGGACTGATGCAAGCCCAATCCCGAGAGCAGCAAGCAAAAGAGTTTCTACAGGATATAGATTCGCAAGTGCAAACCTTTGAACAGGAGCAAGCCGAGCGGCTGGATCTGCCTCGGCACAAGACTGAGCACTGGTTCGATGCCAATCCAACGCGTTTTACGGCAGAGCAACGCGAACACACAACCATCCTGCATGCCGGCCTTACAATGGCTCACGATCTGTTTATACAGTCTGCTTTTCGCGGCCTGGGTTACAAAGTGGAGGCAATGGATGTACCGGATACCCGGGCTTTGCAGTATGGCCGCGAGTTCGGTAACCGTGGTCAGTGTAACCCGACCTATTTTACGGTTGGTAATCTGATAAAAAAGTTAAATCAGCTCGAAGCAAGCGGCGTTAGTAAAAAAGATATAGTCGAGAACTATTTATTTGCCACAGCGGGCTCCTGTGGTCCCTGTCGTTTTGGTACCTACGTAACAGAGTACCGCAAAGCACTGCGAGATGCGGGCTTTGAAGGCTTTAGAGTCATACTGTTCCAACAGTCAGGAGGCTTTAAGCAGGCGACCGGTGAAGAAATGGGCTTAAAGATTAACGCCAATTTCTTTATCACCTGCTGCAAGGCGATACTCCTGGGCGATGCCTTGAATGCGCTCGGCTACCGAATTCGTCCTTATGAGCTTAATCAAGGTGAAACCGACAAGGTTTTAGCGCAGGCAAAGCAGGAAATCGCCAGGTGCTTTGAAACCCGCAAGGGGCTGCTGAAAACCCTGTGGAAGACCCGCAAGCGCCTGGCAAAAATTCAAGTAAACCGCACTCAGGTTAAGCCACGTGTTGCCATTATCGGCGAGTTCTGGGCGATGACCACCGAAGGCGACGGCAATTATAAAATGCATCGCTTTTTGGAGAAAGAAGGTGCCGAAGTGGATATTCAGCTGGTGACCAACTGGGGTTTATACCTGGTATGGGCTGCCCGGTACGATACCAAAGAGCGTGCTAAATTGAGGGGTACTGATACCAGGCTCAGCGAGCTTAACAAGACCGGCAGCAAATTTGCGCTTCAAGGTGTAAGTGTTGGCAAGAAACTGTTTCAGTTGCGTATTGCTGAAGGATTTCTGCGCGGGTTATTTGGCTTCTACGCCAAGTTACTTGGTTTGAAGGATTATCACCTGCCGGATATGGACCACATCGCCGAAATAAGTCATCGCTTTTATGACAATAATTTGCGTGGCGGTGAAGGTCATATGGAAGTGGGCAAACTGATTCACAATGTCGTGGATCAAAAAGTTAATATGACCCTCAGTATCAAACCCTTTGGCTGCATGCCCTCCAGCGGGGTCAGTGACGGTGTTCAGTCGCTGATTACAGAACTCTATCCCTCTGCGATTTTTTTACCCATCGAAACCAACGGTGATGGTGCGGTTAATGTTTACAGCCGGGTACAAATGCAGTTGTTCAAGGCCAGGCAATCTGCAGAAAAAGAGTTGAACAGCTTTCTGCACACGCTCGGTATGAATATGGACGGTTTTAAAGCGGCTGCGCAACAGGTTTCCGGTTTCAGTAATGCGCTGTACCGAAGCCGTCATCACGGCGCCTGTACAGCGTTGGATCTGGCGGAAGATATGCACCACCGGCAGCAGCGCTGGGATATTCGCCTGCTGCGCAATATCAAGCGCTGGATAGCCTCCGCCAGGGCAGAGCACCGCAAGCAGACCCTGCTGGCCGTTGAGCGCGCAGCCAAGCGTGCGCAGCAAAGCAAGAGCGAGGGATTTATGGATATGCCGGTGAGGATTATGGAGCCCTAACTCGTAATAAAGTCATACATTTTACTGCGAGCCTTTCCATTGGGCAGCTCGCCCCTCAGGCTGGCGATATTTTTCTTCATGTGATTCACTTTTGACGTTGCGGGAATAGCGCAGGTAATCGCAGGGTTAGAAACAATATATTTAAGAAAAAATTGCGCCCAGTTTTCACAGCCCAGATCAAGAGCCCAGGCTGGGAATTTTTTATTGCTCACATAGTTAAATAACTGTCCGCCCTGCAAGGGGCGGTTAGCAATTACCGCGATGCCCTTGTCAGCAGCCAGGGGCAGCAGTTTTTGTTCTGCCTCCCTGTCCAGAATATTGTACGTTAGCTGAATAAAATCAATGGGGTAATTTTTCATGATATTGGCAAACATCTCATGCTTTAAACCACCATAGGTGGTAATACCCAGGTATTTGATGCGCCCTTTTTCTTTCCAGTCAAGCAGGCTTGCCATATGAGCCTTCCAGTCCAGCAGATTGTGAATCTGCATCAGCGTAAATTTTTGCAGTTGCCACAAGCGCCTGGATTCCTCCATCTGCTGTTGGCCGGCCTGTTGCCCGGATGTCCAGACTTTGCTTGCTGAAAAGGTGTTTGCAGGAAACTGCAGCGCTTTCAGGCAGTGCCCCAAAACCTCTTCCGACTGGCCATACATGGGTGAAGAGTCAATAAGGCTGCCACCGCCCTCAAAAAAGGTTTTTAAAATGTCTATGCGTGTTTGCAGGGCTGTACCAGCAGGGTTGATATCAAACGTTAACCAGGTACCCATGCCAATCGCCGGTATGGCCTCGCCGGAGCTGGGGATTGTGCGCTTCAGAATAGAATGTTTTGTTGTACCGAATGTTGGTGGTGCGAGTAGCGCCGCGCCTGTGCCAAGCAGAAAAACTCTGCGGTTTATTGCCATGTGAGCCTCCCGGTGTGGGTCTAAACCTTAGTCCACTATTAACTTGGCAATAGTTATTGTTAAGTTAATAGGCGGTGCATGGACGCACCGCCATTGCCCGAAGGGCAATGTAAGCCCTTGAAATACCAGTAAATTCACGCATTTACGCCAGTATTTCAAGGGCGCGCAATTAAATAGATAGGATCATCTATTTAATTGCCGGGTTAATAGAGATACTGGCGTAGAGCTTACAGGGAGATACTTACAGCGTTTAGGCAAATACCGGATTTATGCCTGCGCCAAAGCAAGTTTACTCCAATCCTATAAAACCAGGATTTCCGTTTATCAGCAAAAGAGTATTTGGGACAGCGATGTTGCAGCTTATTAAAAAGTAAAAACAAAAGCGGCGCAATCAGCGCCGCGATAAAGCTCTAATTGCAGGATGAATCTATGTCATCAAGGAAGCCGCGATCGATGCCACTGCGCACAATGATTTCTGTTGTGCATGTCACTTCGCGGTACTCAAGCGCCGGTTATCGGCTGCCTGGAACCAGTTAACGTAAAACATGCAGCCCTGGTACATTTCTGTAAGGCCGCGGCTTGCAAAAACGCTCTGGCATTTATCCGCCAGGCAGCTTTTGTAGCTTTCCAGGCTCTCGCTCCAACCAAGGCTTTCCTTACAGGCGGCAAGCAGGCCGCCGTATTGTTTGCCAAGTTGGTCGGTGTTAATTCCCCACTGTCTGGAGCAGGCATTAAACGCTCCTACGCCGCCACCGGGTACCAGAATATCGAACTGTCCGCCGGCAACGTCGTGGCCGATATTGGTGGCTTGCACAATCATTCGTTTCCCGGCGAGGGCCTTGGAGCCAGGGTCATCACCGCCGTTATAGGAGCTGCCTGTAAAACGCAATTCGTAACACCGCCCGCAAACATCACCGCTTTGGGCGGCGGCGAAACCATAGGCGAGGGAGTCGTCAATGGCCCAGGGGGACTGGTTTTGGCACATGTGGCCTGGGCCGTTGTTGTCGCAGGAGCTTTTCGCAGCGATATCATCCAGTGATTGGTCGGAAGCGCTGCATGCTGGCAGCGGATCTACGCAGCTGGGAACGTTCCCTTCCCAGCTGCAATGCGCTTTACAGCAATCCCAATAACGGGTTGAGTAGCCAGCGCAGCCTTTCCAGTCGTCGCCACCCGATGAGCTGGAAGAGGAGCTTGAAGAGGAGCTTGAAGAGGAGCTTGAAGAGGAGCTTGAAGAGGAGCTTGATGCGGAGCTCGAAGCGCTGCTCGAGGAGCTGGATGACGAGCTGGAGCTGGATGAGCTGTCACAATTGGATCGAACGCCACCACTGCCGGTCTGGCCTTCGCAGGTACTTCTGCCAATACAGGTCTGCCCCTTCTCTTGCGACCAGCCAGTGCTCGTGTGGCTGCAAATGGGGAACTCGCCATCACTCCACCATACGCAAAACTCCTGACAGCTCGAGCCGGAAGATGAACTACTGCTGGTGCTAGATGAGCTGGACGCGCTGGTAGAAGAAGTGCTGGATGAGCTCGTTGACGAAGACGAACTGGACGATCCTGTCTGAATTAGGCCTGAAGAAGAGCTGCTGGATGATGAACTGGAGCTGCTGCTGGATGAGTTGGAGCTGGCGCTAGTGGGCTCTGCGGGCAAACTGATGCCGGAGCTGCTTGAAGAGCTGGTGCTAGCAGTTGATGAGGACGAGCTGGAGCCCGATACGCTGTCGCGCTCAGCGGGCTTGCTGCTGCCTCCACCACATGCAGATAATAAGGCAGTAATAAAGTGCTAAAAACAGTTGGCATGGCTTGGCAGAAAACATCGTTAACTCTTGTTACCAGAAGATCGAAAGAATCGAAGCTTATGATAAAAGCAGAATTTGTGCTGAGATACCTGCCACAAGCTAGGTTCGCATAATGGAGTGGCTGGTTTGAATTGTGAAGGGGTCTGAACTTTTGTGCTTCTACTTTATAAGGTCTAAGCTAAAAAAATATCGGGCCTCAACTGTGTTGACCGTTGCCACTAAAGTTATACAGGTTTAGCTGAAGTACTGTCAGACTAATGTCCATTAGATTGTGATAGCAAAAAATTAAGTAGATTTTTCGTTCAAATAAAGCTGGATATCTCTGCTGCGCCATTAACTAATTTGTCACCTATTTTAGGGTTTAGAGACAGCTGGCTTTGGTACAGACATAAATCCGATATTTGCCACTGCGACACGCTGTAAGTACTTCTTTGTAAGCTCTAGGCCAGAACCCAGCGGCAACTGCTCCTGCGTTGCTCTAATAAGCGCCATCCATGGCGCGATACTGGCGAAGGTCGCAGTAAAAAACACCGAATTCATGCTTTAAAATTTTAGGGGAAAGCAGTGACTGGATATTGAAAAATTGAAGCTATATAGCCTTATAAATGTTGTAGCGTACTCTCTTGATACTGCTCAATAGCATCCCATAAAAGCCCTGTAGCACCGGTATACACGGTAACACTACCCGAACGGAGTACAGCTAGTGCTTTTGGGCCAACCTGCCCGGTAATAACGGCAGAAATACCGAGTTTTACTATCGATGTTGCGCATTTTATGCCTGCACCTTGTGAAAAATTTGCGATTGTTCGGTTGTCAATTATCGAAGAACTACTTGTATCGCTGTCGTAAACTGCAATCCAAGGCGCCCGGCCAAAGCGAGCCTCTAGCGCAGGGTTGGTATTGTCGGTCTGTACTGTAATCGCTATCTTCATGATTTTTTTCCTTTGTATATCTCTTTCATCTATTTCCTATTTAGCATTAGCAAAACCGATACCAGTGATGTTCAAAGAGGAACCTTCATTGCTATTGCTACAGTGAAACATACCCACGCAAGCTTATGTTTATTAACTTGGTAAAAACTATTGTTATTAACCCGGCGATGTTTTATATGCAGGGTTAATGAGCTACATGCTCCGCCATGGAAGGCGGATGGTAGGGCAATGCAGGAGCAATTGCCGAGAAGTACCTCCGCCGAACAAAGTTCGGCGCGAGCCCTTGAAACACAAGCCACTTCGCACAGTTGCGCCAGTGTTTCAAGGGCGACAATCAAATAAGTAAGGATCACTTATTTGATTGCCAGGTTAATAAGTTAATAGGTGGTGCACGGAAGCGCCGCCATTGCTCGCAGGGAAAATGTAAGTCCTTGAAATGCCAGTAAATTCACGAGTTTTCGTCAGTGTTTCTAGGGAGCGCAATTAAATAGATTGGATAATCTATTTAATTTCCAGGTTAATAGCTATCAGCGGTCTCTAGACAACTAAAAATAGGGCGCTAATACTTTAGCCGATAGCTGGTAAAGAGTGCAGATTGCAGATCTTCGCTGACGCTAACAGTGCATTTTGCACGGTAAAACTTACCAAGGAATGTATTTATGCGTATTCCAATACTGGTATGTCTTATGCAGGAGTTTCTCGTAAATATTTGATGGATGTTTTATGGTTTTTGTGGATTTATGCCATGGGCACTATTTTGATTGGACTTCTTGCTGCGAGTGTATGCTTCCCTGTGAATAGCTTAAATGAAAAAACAGTACGCCATTACAGAGGGGTATTACTCATCAGTGATGAGCTTATACGCCATATACCTTTTACCTTATTTGGCGCGTTGTCTGGTATTCTAATGGTGTTTATTTTAGCTTGTTTGCCGGCTTCGAAATCAATTTCAACAACGCTATTTTGGCTAGCGCACCCCTTGCATGTTCTGTTAAGTGCGATTGTAACGGCAAGTGTATATCGCTTGCATGGGCATAGCAGCCTGTGGAAAACGCTTTTAATTGCCTTTGTTGGCTCTATAGTTATAGCCACGATAAGTGACAGTCTTATTCCATATGCAGCAGAACTTTTATTAAATTTTCCACACCGCGAGCCCAATCTGGGTTTTGTTGAGAAATGGTGGATAGTTAACCCTCTAGCGATTATTGGTGGCGCCGTCGGATACTTAAAACCTCACACTCACTTTTCTCATGCAGGTCATGTATTGTTGAGCACTTGGGCTTCACTTTTTCATATCGTTATGGCCTTAGGTAAGAGTGTTCCTGTAGTCGACGGCATATTGGTCGGTTTATTTTTGTTTTTAGCGGTATGGCTACCTTGTTGTACCAGCGACATTGTTTTTCCAATGATGTTTTCATTAAAAGGTCAAGCAACAGCTATGATAGATTCAGTTGAAAAATGAAAATAGCGGTCGCGAGTGGAAAGGGCGGTACTGGAAAAACAACCATTGCTGTAAACCTTGCCTATATAGCTGCAACGCATGGTTTCAGCGTGTCGTATATTGATTGCGACGTAGAAGAACCCAACGGAGCGCTCTACTTAAACCCTAAAATAACACATAGGAAACCTGTCTTATCCAGTGTTCCAATTATAGATGAAGACTTATGTGACAACTGCGGTAGATGTGTCGAGGTATGTGAGTTCAATGCCTTAAGTATAGTGAATGGAAAAGCGCTTGTATTTTCTGAGCTTTGTCATGCGTGTGGCGCATGCTGGTTGTCCTGTCCCGCCAATGCAATACGTGAGTCTTTTCGTACTATTGGAAGAGTTGAAATCGGTACCGCTAAAAATATTTCTTTCACGCAAGGGGTATTAAATATTGGTGAAATGCTTACCCCGGAAGTGATTGCATTTGCCAAAATTAAAGCTCCGTCGCGACCGTTTACTGTAATTGATTCTCCACCGGGTACCTCATGCCCTGCGGTCGAAAGTGTGCGGGGTACAGATTTCGTCGTGCTTGTAGCTGAACCTACTGCTTTTGGTTTGCATGACTTCATGCTTGCTGCAGATATGATTTCGCACATGAAAATACCCTTCGGGGTGGTCATTAACAAAGCACAAGAGGGGAACAGACTTATCGACGACTATTGCAATCAACACGGTATATTTATTTTAGCGTCGTTTCCATATGACCGAGAAGCCGCTAAAGCAGGCTCGTTTTCAAACATTGCGAGTGAGTCTGTTGGTGGGTTTAAGAATAATTGTGAAGCGTTGATGAAAACTTTACAAAGTCTGAGCCGGTAAATTATCAACAGGAATAGAAATAGTGCGTGAAATAGTGATTGTTAGTGGCAAAGGAGGTACGGGAAAAACAACCCTTGCGGCATCCTTTGCTTCTCTGGAAAAAAAAGTGATGTTGGCAGATTGTGATGTTGATGCTGCCAATTTACACTTGGTGGTTGAGCATCAGCGTATCCGGCAACACGCATTTATTGGAGGTAGGACAGCGAGCATCGATATGGACTGCTGTATTCAGTGTGACGAGTGCGTCGACAACTGCAGGTTCTCGGCGATATCGAAAGGTGAGCTCTTACAGACTTCGGAAATAGCCTACTGTATTGATCCACTTGCCTGTGAAGGCTGTGGAGTATGTGCACTATTGTGTCCAACGAATGCTGTTAGTTTTCAGCCACGAACAAGTGGTGAATGGTGTGTGTCCAATACCGAGAATGGTGCCATGGTGCATGCGCAATTAGGTGCAGCGGAAGGTAATTCAGGAAAACTGGTTAATCTTCTTCGCCAAGAGGCAAGACATGAAGCTGGTAAACGGAATATAGAATTGATTATTACCGACGGTTCTCCCGGCATTGGTTGCCCAGTGGTGGCGTCTTTAACTGGCGCCGATCTGGCGGTGATCGTAACGGAGCCGAGCTTAAGTAGTTTGCACGACTTTGAGAGGGTGGTGGAATTAATTGCGCACTTCTCCTTACCAAGTGTGCTCTGTATCAACAAGTGTGATGACCTTAATTCCCAGATTACATCGAAGCTGAAAGCCCTGGCGCAAGCGCAACATATTGTTGTCGCTGGAGAGATTCGATATGACCCACTCGCTGATCATGCGCAAATGCAGGGGCGCAGCCTTGTCTCTTGCTCTGCTAGTACTAGTGCGCTAGATATCCGCCAGTCGTGGTCGGCAGTAAAACGCGCTCTTTAACTGAACAAATAGCCTTCAAATACTTTTAGAAAACCAGCGATAGATTACTTTTTGTGGAAAAATTTCAAGATCATTCAGGCTGTATAGCTTGTGGGCAGACTAACCCGTTTTCCCTGAACTTACATTTCAGTACTACAACAGACGGCCAGGTGGCAGCAAGGTTTCAGGCAAGCACACTTTTGCAGGGTTATACCGGTATTTTACACGGTGGTGTTATCTCCCTTTTACTGGACTCAGCAATGACACATTGCTTGTTTGCTCGGGGTATAAAAGCGGTAACTGCGGAACTGAAGGTTAAATTTATACATTCGGTTCCCTGTAGCGCCGCACTTCTGCTGCAAGCGCAATTGATTCAGTGCAGACAGCCCTTATACAAGCTTACTGCATGCTTGTATGTGGATGAAACGCCTCATGCCCGCGCTGCAGCGAAGTTTATGCGCGATAACATGTATTAGTTTGCTATCTATACCCTTTTCTGACCTGATTTTGTCATTATTGGCACTCATTTCTGCCTGAATTGGCACGAAACGGTGTGTGATTCGGCATCGCTAACCTTTATTTCCCAGAAAACTAATCGATTGGACTACTGGCCCGTTCATTGGCAATTAAGGTAACACTAATATTCGCTAACCCGGTTTCTTACTGTAAGAACCGGCCAACGGGAGAAACCTAGATGTCCGAGCATTTTGAACAAGTACGCCAGAATATTCGCAGCAATGCAAATGAGCTGTTAAAGATGCAGCCAGAAACGATGAACGCGTTTTACACCATGTCCAGTACTGCGCTTAAAGACGGTGCAATCAGTGAAAAAGTAAAGGAGTTTATTGCTCTAGCCATTGGCATTGCCAAGCAGTGTGAAGGCTGCGTCGCCTTCCACGTTAAGAATCTGAAAGAGCTAGGAGCAACAAGAGAAGAACTTGGTGAAGTGCTGGCCATGAGCGTTTATATGGGCGGCGGCCCTGGCTTAATGCATGCTGCGGAAGCCCTTTCTGCTTTTGACGCCTTAGAGGATTAACAGCAGTAATCACGTCGGTGGGGTCAGCCAAAGGCCCCACCCTTTGAGTCATTTTCTGTACTGTAAGTGTAAAACTTAGGCTGGGTTGGTATCGTGCATCTTACAGAATCAGCTTCGCTAGAGTATGACCATGGCCTGATGAAAACCAATATTTTTCAGCAGGTCGAGCAATGTTTGCAGCTCACTGTCAACCACGCAGCGATTATTTTCGTCGGCCAGCATCAAGGACTTGCCGTCCGGATGGCGGAGCATTACAAACCACTGTTCAATATTATTGGGGTTGCGTCGAAGCTCTACTTCTACCTCATTCAGCTCTCCGGATTTAAATAGCTCAATGGCTCTACTTACTTTCATATAAAACTCACTTAAATATGATGTTAACCTTCGGGGCGAAGCATGACGGCTTCGACACGAGTATCGCTATAGTCGTTGCCTCCCAGCTTGCCGAGAATACGTAATTTCGCCGGATTGATCTTATCCCCAGCGAGTACCGCATCGTCCACATACACACCAAGCACATCTAACATAACCAGCATGCCGCCACCCGGAGAGGGCGACACTTCGATAACATCTCGCAATGAGCATTCGTAGCGAACTTTTGTGCCGGCAATACTCGGTGGTGCGACCAATTCACTGGCTACCGTTGTCAACTGCAGGGCTTCAATTTCGCTGGTATCTGCAGGGAAGCCCTTGCAGCTTGCATTCATGATTTCTGCAAATTCGTCGGTAACAATGTGCACCACTGCTTCGCGGGTATCGAGAATGTTTTGCAGGGTATCTTTCACTGGCTTGTCACGCGCTGGTACCGTAGTTATGGTTAGCACGGGTGGGTTAACGCTGGCAACACTGAAAAAAGAGTAAGGCGCTATGTTGGATGTGCCCGCTTTACTGATCGTGCTCACCCAGGCAATCGGCCGGGGAACAACGCCATTTGTCAGCAGTTGATAAATTTTTGGGGTTTCAATGGCTTGAGTTGTCGTGAACATAATAGCTCCTCTAAGCGAAACCCGGCGGTCTGTTATTCACCGACCCGCAACGGGAATTTTAAATTGAACTGGGTCAACGCAGTATCTTGCAGCTGCAAGTTGAACTGCAGTGCTGGCCAAAACAAGGGGCAAAGTTCTGAGGCGTATTGGTTGCGATTTAGACAGCTGTCACTTGGCACATCCAGGTTCAGTTGCGATTTTCTTAGCTGGCCTATGGTGGTTTCGTATTCCAGCGACCTAGAGGGCTTATCACTGTCCCGGCCAATGAATACCCGCAGCTTATCAGGCCTTTTAAGAATGCGCAGCAGAGATTGCTGCATTATGTTGCGATCAGCCAAGGGTGAACAGCCACAGGCGGGGCCTTTGTCTGGCATAAACAGGGCGTTTCCTGCAAACAGGCAACCTTCGACTAAAAATGCCATGCTCGCTGGGCTGCGCCCTGGAATTGCCATAGCTTGAATTAACTGCTTACCCAGCGTCAAAATCTGATTATCACTCAGTAAAGCGTCAAACCCTTTTGGCGCTAAAGTAACATCGGGGTGTAATATGTTTGTGCGTTGAGGGATTTCAGCCACCCCTTTACTGATCGCAAGCTGACCACCTGTCTTATCACGGATATAGCCCGACGCAGAAAAATGGTTGGTGTGTACATCGGTTTCTAGAATCCATTGTACTGCGAGCGATTGTTCCTCTACGTAGCTCACGATCGCGTCTGCATCTTTAAATATCAGGCGCCCGCCGCAAGCCAAATAATTTGCACTTGGATCGATGATGGCACAGGCACCGCTTTCAATCTCACTCAGGACATAGCAGAAGTGCCGGCTATCGCGTGAGTAAAAAGCAACCACCCGGGTGGTTTCGGAACTACAAGTGCTCACTTGCTTGCTCATAGTGTTTCATCTCTAGCGTTTCGAAGTCTTGAGTTTGCATTTGCTGTGCCATCAGCTGTCGAGCAACTTAATGGTTATGTTGTTGATTTTTCGGGTTTTTTAAGCTACAAAACCGTTAGGGCTTGACCTCGACGATAAAGCCTGCCATTTTTGTCTTCTGTGACAAAAATGGCAGGCTTTATGAATCTTATAGCAAGCAGTAAAAATACAGAGCTCTCGCAGATCGCTCAACTACTGGACGGTTTCGAATATCCGGCAATTCTGGTGAGTGACGATTACCAGATACTGGCGGTAAATAAATTATACCAACAAGCTTTTGGAGTCTTAGGTCTTAGCGAGAGATCTCCGCAGTACTGCTATCAAGTGTCACACGGTTATAGCGAACCTTGTGACCAGTCCGGTGAGGACTGCCCAATGCAAAAAGCGCGAAACTCGGGCGACAAAACCCGTATTCTGCACATCCACCAAACTAAAAATGGGGTGGAACATATCGAAATTGAAATGCTTCCACTCAAAGCCTCGGCGGGCCGGCGCGGCGCCTTTGTGGAATTGATGAAGCCGATTCCTTTGGCCAGTGGTGCGAGACAAAAACAAACTATGGTCGGCAGCAGTCCGGCGTTTTTGCACATGCTAGATTGCATCAGTAAAGTCAGCCATTCTGATGCCTCAGTTTTACTGCTCGGCGAAACTGGTACTGGTAAGGAGCTAGCGGCACGGGCCATTCACCAGTCCAGCCATCGCAGCGAAAAACCATTGATTACCCTGGAATGTTCTGGCTTGACTGATACCCTGTTTGAAAGTGAATTATTTGGTCACAGTAAAGGGGCCTTCACCGGAGCTACCAGCTCAAAAAAAGGCCTAGTGGAGCTCGCACACGGCGGCACCTTGTTTCTGGATGAGATTGCCGATGTACCTTTAAGCATGCAGGTAAAATTACTGCGTCTCCTCGAAAATCGCACCTTTCGCGCGATTGGCAGTACTGAAATAAAGTCCAGTGATTTTCGCTTGGTATGCGCGACGCATAAAAACATTAAAAAACTGATTGCTGAAGAAAAATTTAGAGCTGATTTATATCATCGAATTAACGTATTCCCTATTCGGCTGCCCTCTCTGCAAGAGCGCCTGGAAGATCTACCGCAAATCGCACGAGCGTTATTGCAACAAATATCTATGGATCAAGAATATTTTGTAACCGATTCCGCTATCCAACAAATTGCGAAACAACCCTTGACGGGAAATATTCGAGAATTGCGCAATATCCTTAACCGCGCGATAGTGCTGGCAGACACCAACCTACTCGATGGTAAGGTAATTGCTGAATGTCTTGAAAAAGACCAAGCACCAGAAATTACAGGCACTATTCCAATGGTTTCTGAAAACGAAGGAGCGTGGGTAGATCTTAAAACCCTGGAAAAAAATTATCTTAAGAAAATGCATCGGGCAATGCAGGGCAATATTCATAATATGGCCGATGTACTCGGAATTAGCGTTAGATCTCTTTACCGAAAATTACAGGAATGTCGTGACTGATATTTACCGATTTGTTTCATTGATTGGTTGCTTTTAGGCTTAAGTTTTGCAGTGTATTGAAGGCCTCATACTGAGTGAAAAAGACAGAGCCGCTAAGGTTTTTTATTAACGAGCTACACTGAAGCTTGTCCATTAGCGGCCCCTTTATCTCGGATAAGTGGAACTGAACCCCTCGCTCTTGTAGTTGTTTGTTGAGAAGTTCAAGTAATTCTAGCGAACTATAATCAATATCGTTGACAGCGCTGCAAACCAGCACCAGGTGCTTGACGTGCTTCTTTTCTTGCAGCTTTTGCTGTACGAAACTTTCGATTTTTGGTGCATTGCCAAAAAACAAACTCTCATCGATACGGATAGATAAGACCTCAGGCAGGCATTTAACCGTGTGGCGCTGTACATTGCGAAAGTGTTCGGTGCCCTCTATTAAACCGACTTCGGCGATATGTGGGTTGGAGGTGCGATGAATATAGAGTACCAATGACACCACCACACCAGTAGCGACGCCTGCCTCTACGCCCAGTAGTAGAGTTAACAAAATAGTAGTTAATACTGCCCAAAAATCTCTTTTGTCGAATTCCCAGGTTACCTTTAATATTTTGTAATCTATCAAGCTTGAGATGGCCACAACAATTGTTGCTGCCAGCATCGCTTTGGGTAAATAGAATAGGAAAGGCGTGAAAAACTGTGTTGCCAAGGCAATGCCCGCAGCGGCCATGATGCTGGCCAATTGGCTAACAGCGCCAGCATCATAATTTACGATAGTGCGTGAAAATCCGCCGGTAACGGCGATACCTCCGGACACAAAAGAACCAAGGTTCGCCATGCCCAAGCCAACTAACTCCCGGTTAGGATCAACTTTTTCCCCACGTTTGTTAGCGAGAGTTTTGCCAACGGAAATAGATTCAACATAACCGATTAAGCTAATTAAAAAAGCTGGAAAAATCAGTGGTTGTAATACGTTTATATCAGGTATCGAGAATGAGAGTGCTGGCAAACCCGAGGGAATATACCCGGTAATCGCCACGCCCGCCTGCTCAAGCTCGAAGGTGTATACTACAATTATGCTCACAATAACAGCGGCGATGGGCGCGACCTTAGAGAGAGAAAGCGCTCCGCGAGGATTGCAGCCAAGTTTTAGAAATAGTGCCTTGGCGCCTAACCTAGCCAGTATTAAAAAAAACAGTGCGAAAATACTTAAGACTACGGTGGTCGGGCTAAAAGCGCCCAAGTACCTATATAAATCCGGTAGCAGTTCAATTAGGGAGTCCCCAGAGATTGATATACCGAGCAAGTGTTTGAACTGACTTAGGGCAATTAATAGAGCTGAAGCAGAAATAAAACCGGAAATCACCGAATGTGAAAGAAAACTGGCAAGAAAACCCATGCGCAGCATCCCTAGTAAGGTGAGCATTATACCGGAAAGCAAAGCGAGGCTGACGGCGCTGGTAACCGGGTCCATTTCGGTATGCTGTGAAATATCGGCCAACACAGAAGCAGTGAGCAATGAAATTACGGCTACTGGACCCACCGACAGTGTGCGACTGCTGCCAAAAAAAGCATACAAAACCAGTGGCAAAATACTCGCGTACAAACCAATTTCAGCCGGCACTCCAGCTAACATAGCGTAAGCCAACGACTGGGGAATAAGCAGCGCAGTCACTACCAAAGCGGCAATTAAATCATTGATAAAAAATTGCAGATTGTAGTTGTGCACACTTAGTGCCGAAGGGATCGCTTTCTGTATGCGTGTTCCATTTATCATAAAAAACCTTCCTGATTACCATACGCAGTAGCTTACGAATATCAGTTTTTAAAATAGTTTATAGGTATCTTTAAATAAGATGTTTCATTGTTTTCCGCTGCCGGAAATTCACCCGCGCGCATATTCACCTGAAGTGCAGGGAGGATCAAACGAGGCATGGCCAGGGTTTTATCCCTTTTGTTACGCATGGTCACAAACGCTGTTTTGCTTAGCCCTTCGCCAACATGAATGTTCTTTTCTTGCTGCTCTGCGACTGTGGTTTCGAACTTTAAAGCTCTGTCGTTGGGTTGGTAGTCGTGACACATAAAAATTCGGTAGTGTGCAGGGTAGCTCAGTATCCGCTGGGTGGAATCGTATAGCTGTTCCGCATTGCCACCCGGAAAATCAGCTCTGGCGGTACCGGCGTCCGGCATGAATAAGGTGTCGCCCACAAACATGGCGTCACTGATTACGTGAGTCATACAGGCGGGAGTATGTCCTGGTGTTAGAATAGCATTGCACGCCATTTTACCCAGTTTGTACGCCTCTCCATCTGCAAACAGGTGGTCAAATTGAGAGCCATCCTGCTTAAATCGTTTATTTTCATTAAACACTTTGGCGAAGGTGCGCTGCACCGTAAGAATATTTTCTCCTATGGCGATTTTTCCGCCGAGCTTCGCTTTTATATAACTGGCGCAGGAAAGATGATCTGCGTGCACGTGGGTTTCAATTATCCATTGCAGATGCAGCCGGTGTTGCTGAATGTAATCAATTATTCGGTCGGCGCCCACATAACTTGTGGTGCCGGAGGAAAAATCAAAATTCAATACCGGGTCAATTACCGCGCAGTGGGAGGTGTGCGGGTCGATTACAATATAAGAAAAAGTGTTGGTATCTTCATCGAAGTATTCGAGCACCGTCGCTTGCGATGCCGCTTTGCTTGGTTCATTTTTCATAAAAGTCGCTCTCAAGGTGTTTAAACCTGCCATTACCTTGGTGGTCCTAAACTCCTTGGTAAGCAGCCCTCGTGCCAGAGCGACGTAACAGTATAAGTTCTTGATTGCAAAGCTGTTTTTTTATCTGCTGCGCCGGCGAATAATGTGAGGCAGTCAATAATGGCAATCGTGGTTAAAAACGTGACAAAAACGGCAATTCAAGGTTTAGACGGTATTTTTCATATTTATAAGCAGCAATGCGTAAGAGTTAGCAGTATCACTCGCCATATATGGCAATATTTACGTCACATATGACAGTGAATAATGACTAGTGCCAATAAATTTAGTAGCAATATTAAAAAAACTAATAAAATCAGCTACTTGTAATCAGATATACGGCTGGCATAAATGATGCTCCCTTGTGATTGGTAATTAAGTACAACCTAATATTGAGAATTTAGATGCTCAATCAGCGCTTAGTTAAACTAACCCCAGCCAATCTACATGAGGATCGACGAATGGAGCAAGCAAGCACTCCTGGCCTACCCAGAATTAATGAACCTGCCCCCGCGTTTAGTGCGCAAACAACCCACGGTACCAGAAAACTGGAAGACTACCGGGGTAAATGGTTAATACTATTCTCCCACCCTGCGGATTTTACACCCGTGTGCACTACTGAATTTATTGCTTTCTCGAAAGCGGCTGACAAGTTTGCGAAAATGAACTGCGAACTTTTAGGCTTGTCTATCGACAGCCTTTTCTCTCACCTTGCCTGGGTACGCAATATAAAAGATAAGTTCGATGTCGATGTACCATTCCCTATTATCGAAGACATAAAAATGGAGGTGGCCATGGCCTACGGCATGATTCACCCTGGTGCAAACGATACCCAGGCGGTACGAGCTACGTTTTTTATCGACCCTGAAGGTATTCTGCGAGCGATGGTTTACTACCCTATGAGTAACGGCCGACGCATCGATGAATTTCTGCGCTTGCTGGAAGCGATGCATACCTCTGATGCAAATGGTGTGGCAACCCCAGAGAACTGGACGCCTGGTTGTAAGGTTATCGTTCCTCCCCCTAAAACCTCAGAAGCGGCGGACAAGCGCGCATCTGAAGGTTATGAAACGGTAGACTGGTATTACTCGACTAAATCGCTATAGCAAGCCACTATTCGGTGCGAGGCAAAAACCAGGTGAAAAAGCAGATTCTACGGAATGTTAGATGAGAATTTTGAGCCTGTTTTTAAGGCAGCAATGGCGGCTTAACTGCGTTTCAGCCGCCTGTTACTAGAAATCCCGATATTTTATGGGCTTGAAGCCAAGGTTTTTTGGTACAGATATGAATCCGGTGTTTGCCACTGCGACGCCTAGATAGATAGCCCGGATTCGTCATGAGCTGTTGGAATTCTCAAGCCTGAATTGTTTGATTAGAGCATGCTCGCGAGCGTAAGCGCTGTTGAGGTGATTTAGTTTTTATTGCAGGGTATTCCAATTATGGATTGCTTTCATTTTTTGCTCATTTCGCCAAGTGGAATCGCTATCATTGTCAAATTCCGGACTAGGACATTTTTGTTCGCCATGTTTTTCTGGTTGTGAGGTAGGTAGTGCTTACCATTTACGGCTGTAAAGCTTGTTAGCCTCAGTGTTTTACTTCATCTCATTCCTCCTAACGGCATCCAAGTTGCTGCATTCGTTATTCATGATTGTCTACTAGTATTTCTATCTCATTAGGAATTTTATTCAGTGCGCCTGTTGTATTTGCGTGACTGAAATTATTCACCTAGTAGCTTGACCCGTTTTGAGGCAATTAACCCGGTAATTAAATAAATTATCCCACCTGGTTAATTGCCATTGCTTCTTATTTGCAACCCCAGCGTTTAAACTATTGGTTTTTACCACTTTTAGGGGGAATCAATAGAACTATCAGAATTGCAGCCCCAAAAAAAGGTAGGGATTTTGTTTTTGTAATACGCTATCAGATCAGTTATCGGTGAGCGCTAAAAGTACATGGCAAGAGCTGAAGAGAGCAACAATAACGAAAGTTCGTGATTGGCATGAGCTGTAGCCGCCGGGCTTCATCATAATGTTACCTGACTTTATTAATAGGTAATGGGTAAATGTTAAATTATATTGTTTTGATAGCGCAATCATTCAGAGGGTATGTTTAGCGAGCAATAGTATACTTTCCTCCTGAATTTCCTGCTGATCAATTGTGTACATAAATCACATCAAATTGGGTAATAATTTACAATCCGTAAAAAAATGTAATCCCTGTCGCGCAAAAGCTTATAGTCTTATCTACACTCTGAATATCAACGGAATCGTCCCACCGCCTTATTAATTTTGCGTTTGATGTACGAGAGGTAGCCATCATGGGTGTGTTGGAAATGGAAAGCTGGATGCAGCATTCCACAGAAAAAAGAGAAGCAGGGGATTTACTGGTTAGTTATTTGGCGTCTCTGGGGGTTGAGTTTACTTTTGGAATTCCCGGGGGGGCAATTGAGCCTATGTTTGATGCCTTGGCCCGTAGTCAGCGACAGGGTGGGCCACGAATGGTTGTCGCGCGGCACGAGACTGGATCGGCTTTTATGGCCGCCGGCTATGCTAAAAATTCCGGGCGTTTGGGGGTTTGCTGCTCAACTACCGGCCCTGGTGCAACCAATTTAATTACCGGGGTAGCGTCAGCCTATAACGATAATATTCCGCTTCTTGTTATTACCGCGCAAACAGCGATACAGAACTTTGGTGGTGCTGCGTTTCAGGAATCCTCCGATACCGGAACCAACCTCATAGGGATGTTTGAGTACTGTACTATCTATAATTCGCTGGTTTCTCACATAGATCAGTTCGAAAGAAAGTTGGTTAACGCTATTTTGCTGGCTTTGAATGAGCAAAAGCCCGTTCACCTGAGTGTGCCGATTAATATATTCAGAGAAAAAATTGCTTGTACGCCGCTTTATGATTTAGTGCAGCAAACTGAAAATATTAACGATACCGCTACGGTAAATCAGTCTTTAATTAAAAAACTTGGAGGCATGCTGGCCGACTCCAGGCAGCCTGTGTTCGTATTGTCGAAAGGCTGCGAAGATTCGATCGATGTAATAGAAAATTGCGCTTTTGCTACTGGAGCACACATTGTGACAACTCCCGACGGAAAGGGTTTGTTGCATCCGCATCATCCTTTGTATAAAGGTGTTGTGGGTTTTGCTGGGCACCAGCTAGCGAGGGATGTTTTGCAGTCTCCCGAGGTGGATACGATTCTTGTTGTGGGAAGCACTATGGGGGAATGGTCAACTGCTGGTTGGCGTGAGCAGGATGTGATGAATCACCGTTTGGTGCATATTCACCCTCGTACGGAACATCTCTGTAGAGCGCCCATGGCGAAGATGCATATACGTGGTTCGATTCGCCAAGTATTTGAATCGCTCCACCAATATTTGCAGCGCGCCGGTACTAAAAAACCACTTAGCTTTGAAAACGGAATTATCAGTAAGCATGCGCTGCCTGTTTATCAGGATCAGCCTCCGCAACTGGAAGAAGGCTGGCAGAAAAATCGGGTAAGTCCCCAGTGGTTGATGTTGAAGTTACCCCACAGTCTGCCTTCGAGTACGCGATATATTGCCGATGTTGGCAACAGTATGGCCTGGGCAATCCACTACCTTCACCCCTATGAAAAGCGGCAGGTTAATAGAATAAAACGTCGAAATGGAAGCTTGTTTCAGGCAACCATTGAGTATGCGTCCATGGGCTGGGCTATTGGTGTGTCGGTTGGAGCGGCCCTGGCCAATCGAGAACAGCCGGTGGTGTGTATTACCGGTGACGGGAGCTGGCTGATGAGCGGACAGGAAATTACCGTCGCGCAACAGGAAAACCTGCCAATTATTTTTATTGTGTTGAATGATGGTGCTTTGGGCATGGTAAAACATGGCCAGCGTATGACCGGCGCTGAGCAAACCGGTTATAAACTTCCTTGTGTAGATTTTGCCATGCAGGCAAGGTCAGTAGGGGTTCAGGGGCTGACTATCCATTGCGCTCAGGACTGGCTGGACTTATGTGGTGAACGGGATTGGAGTACCGGAGGGCCGCTACTACTCGATGTTCGAATTGATCAGGAGCAGGTTCCGCCAATCCAAGCCAGAACAAATACACTCAAGCAACAGGTAAAGTGAAATGGAGAAACGGGATTGTTTTACCAGTTCAATCTGGTTTGAAAAAGCAGAAGCAGACGACCCTTTTACAGCGGAAACTTGTTACTGTGCGGGTTTTGATGTGTTTGGTGATCTGCTGGGAAAAATTCAATGGATTGATTACCTCTTTCTGCTAATAAAAAACAATCCGCCCAATGTTATGCAATCTGCTTGCCTCAATGATCTGGCTGTTGTTATTGCGGCACAAGGGCCAAGAGATTTAGCAACGCAAGCTGCAACCAGCGCTGCTGCTGGTGGCTCGACGCTGGCTTCGTGCCTGGGCTCTGCACTTGCTGTTGGAGCGGGGCAGTATGGGGGGGCGCGTGAGGTTTTTTTAGCGACCGGTATGTGGGAAAAATTCGCCTGCGACCCGCTTAAGTGGCAACAGTTTTTGACTGCACCCTGGCCTCAAGCAAGCGGCACAGCTTGGCCTGATTATGAACACCCCTTCGGATTTGATCCCAATGCATCGGGTTGTCCAAAACCGGTTCGTCAAATTCTGCACCAATTATCTGCTTATGAATCTACGCCGCATTTAAAATGGCTTAAGGCACAGCAGCAGGCTCTGGAAGAACAAGCGGGCATGCCTTTGGCTTTAACGGGAGTTGTGGCATGCGCCTTATACGACTTGGGGTTTGATGCACAGCAGGCTGAAATGTTGTTTTTATTGCTGAGGTTACCTGGCGCAGCGGCCTTCGCACTGGAGCAGCATCGTCTTGGTTGGAAAAATTACCCTTTTTATAGTGATGGGCTGAAATTAATGAACGACCCTCTTCTGGCTGAAGAAAAACAGGCGTAAAACTATGCACGCGAAAACGAACCTCAAGTTTCACTGGGAAAATAACTGGCAAACGAGCGCGGGTTGCTGGTTTCCCGGTGAAAGAGTTGTGATGCACGGAGAAAATATTCTTGAAACCATGTATGGCAAAACATGGATGGACATTCTTCTGTATGGTATAGCCAAGCGGCGTGTTACCAATGTTAATTCAGAGCTGCTTGATAAAGTGCTTACTCTGTCTGGTTGCATCCCAGATCCCCGTCTATGGAATAACCGTGTAGCGGCTTTAGCAGGTAGCGCTCGTAGCAGTTCAACTTTAGGCATTAGTGCGGCTACGGCAGTATCAGAAGCCGTTATTTATGGATTTCAGCCCATGTACGCGGCCTGTGAGATGTTTGAAGCCATTCAGCGAGCCTGCGAAAAAGGCGAAGAGCTTGAATTGCTGATAAAACAGCGGCTGGCCATGCGGAGGAACCGGGGCCGTGGCAAGCCTGCAAAGGGGAAAAACCGGGAAGTGGATGTAATGTGTGGGTATGGCCGTCCAGTGGTTAAAGTTGATGAACGTATGGCGCCGATGATGAGCTTATTAGTGCGCCATAATGTTGATCAGGGTGAGTTTGTTCAATTGGCTCTCCGCATTGAAAACGAGCTACAGGGCTTGGGGTATCCGCATAAGTTAAACCTTGGGGGACTCCTGGCAGCCATTGCTCTGGATCAAGGTTTGAATGCCAGAGAGTTCAGTTACTATATTACACATGGTTTCTTCCCGGGGTTTATCGCTTGTTACGACGACGCCCTTAAGCACCCTGAGGGAAGCTTTTTCCCTGTACGTTGTTCACAAATCGATTATAAAGGCCCAGACATCCGAGATTGGAAGCCTTAATTGAGCGTTGAAACTTGAGTAATATGAGCGTCTGGTTTCACAATTCTCAGAGTATGCCCCGAAAACTTGACGTTGGTGCTATATATTGTTGAATTGTGTGCCAGCCTGCTGTTGAAGGCTGCTCTGCTTAATTCCTTATTCACCGAGATTGCTGGAAAATCAAGGGAAATAGACCAGAATTAATTCAGTGTTCACCTCGTCTTAGGCTATTTTCGGGTTTTTAAATGTTTCAGCTCAATCGGTATCTTGATTGTAAAAAAGACTATTCTCACTCGCGTATGTTTAGAGGCTTAATGATCGCGGCCTTTTTATTCCCGTCTGCAATATTTGCACAGGGGCTTAGCGGTGATGAGGAACAGCTAATCGGCCTGTATGGCGATGAGGAATTAATCAGTATTGCAACAGGCTTGGAGCAACCAATAGCAAAAGCTCCGGCGGTGGCCTCTGTGGTTACCGCAAAGCAAATTAGTGCCATGGGAGCCCGTGATCTTGACGAGGTGTTGGAAACCATTCCAGGTTTGCATGTCAGTTTTAGTAGCGGTTATAACCCTATTTATGTGTTTCGAGGTATTTATTCCTCCTATAACCCCCAAGTATTGGTACTGATTAATGGAATTCCCATCACCAACCTGTTTCACGGGGATCGTCACCAGATCTGGGGGGGGATGCCTCTGGAAGCAGTGGAGCGGATTGAAGTCATCAGGGGGCCTGGTTCTGCCGTTTATGGGGCGGACGCCTTTGCGGGTGTTATCAATATCATCACTAAAACAGCCAGCGATTTTAATGGTACCGAGTTGAAAGCGGCGGCTGGCAGCTTCAACAGTTATGATTTGGCCGCAATGCACTCAAGTCGATTCAGCGGCTATGAACTGATGCTGGCGGCTGAATTTCATAAAAGCGACGGCAGTAATGCGACTATCGAGGAAGATGCGCAAACCCTCCTTGATCAGTTGGCGGGTACAACTGCATCACTTGCACCTGGAGCAGTCAGCCTTTCCCGGGAAAACCTCGATTTGCGTTTGGATTTGAAAAAGAATCAATGGCGTTTCCGCACTGGCCTGCAAAGCCGGCGGGATCACGGAATTGGTGCCGGTGTAGCAGAGGCGCTGGACCCCCACAACCGATATAAGTCAGACCGTTTCAATGCAGATATCACCTGGAATGATCAGTTTTTAGCGGGGGATTGGGATGTAAAAGCGCGTCTGAGCTATTTACATACTACCCAGGAAATTGAAAAGGATATGATTATTTTCCCACCAGGGGTGAACCTGGGTAACGGTGTATATGAGAAGGGCTTGATTGGTAACCCTGAAAACTTTGAAAGGCACACGCGCCTGGATGCTGATGCTTTATACAACGCTTTTGATAAGCACGACCTACGTGTGGGTGCGGGATATTTTTACGGAGATATGTACAAAACACGGGAAACTAAAAATTTCGGCCGTGACCCAGCGACAGGTGAGTGGTTACCAGCCAATAGCGAACTGGTCGATGTAACGGATACGCCCTATATCTTTTTGCAGGAAGGTGATAGAAAAAACACATACGTATTTATTCAGGACGTATGGCAACTAGCACCGGATTGGGAGCTTACAGCCGGTCTGCGTCATGATAATTACTCAGATTTTGGTTCCACGACCAACCCGAGACTGGTTGCAGTGTGGTCTGCAACGCAGAAACTTACCACCAAGCTGCTATTTGGAGAGGCATTCAGGGCGCCATCATTTGCTGAAATGAGAAATATTAATAACCCGGTTGTTTTGGGAAACCCGGATCTTGACCCCGAAAAACTGAGAAACATTGAACTCGGCTTTTATTTGGAGCAATCCAGAAATCTAAACCTCTCTTTCAATATGTTTCAATATGAGTGGTCTGACATCATCAGATTTGTTCCTGATGCAGGCGATACATCGAGTACTGCCCAAAATACCGGTGAGCGTATCGGAACGGGGTGTGAATTTGAACTGTTGTGGAAACCACTCTCTTCTCTGAGCTTTGCGGCCAATTACTCGTGGGTTGATACCGAAGATAAGGATGCAGGCGACGTTGAAGTGGCCTTTGCGCCGCACCAGCAAGCTTATATAAGTGCAAACTGGGCAATAGCGAGTCGCTTTTCAGCGTATATGCAAGTTAATCGTGTGATGGAACGTATCAGAGAGCCGGGAGATGAGAGAGGCAATACAGACGACTATGCCTTGGCCGATATTGCGCTAGACTATGCATTCAGTGATTCAGTGAGTGTTAAAGCCGTGGTTGATAATCTTTTTGACACAGATGCAAGAGAGCCCACAGCGTGGTCAGACCCGGCAAATATTCTTAATGATCTGCCTTTGGCGGAGCGCAGTTATCGCATCGAGTTGCGGTTATCTCTTTAGGTAGATATTAGCAGTAGCATGAGCAAGGAAACTATCGCACACTTTACATTTCACCCATTATATAAAAGCATTTTTCTGCTGTTGTTATGCGGTGTTTGCTTTTATCCATCAGGTGTTTTCGCAGACAAAGCCAGGGTTTTGGTTTTATACCCCGCAGTGCGTGAGCCTTTTAATCAGGTTTATATATCCTTGTTTAATGGGGTTGCTCAAAAAAATCAGTTGAAAGCGATGCGCTATGAACTACAAAAAGACGAAAGTGTTGATGATTATCTGGCCTGGATTGAAAAGAAAAAGCCGAAAGGAATCATCGCTTTGGGGAATAGAAGTGTTAATTTTCTTGAATCACTTGGCGACAGGCAAACACTCCCTGTTGTTGTCGGCGGTGCGGTAATTGATAAAAGTAAAAGAAAGCAGCTACGCGGAATATCGCTGGCTCCTGCGCCAAAACATTTATTTGCCAAGCTGAAGCAAATTCGGCCTGAGGTTGAGCGGGTAAATGTTATTTACAACCCTGCTACTCATCAGTGGCTTATAGATGAAGCCAGGGCAGCTGCGCTTGCCTCGAATATTAAACTTGAGGCAAAAGCCGTTTCCAACATACGTGAACTTGCTCTGGCCTATAGAGATGCGCTAAAAGCGCAGAAGCCGAAAACAGAAGCCCTGTGGTTGCCCCATACGGGTTACTCACTGGATAAAGCCATTCTTAACCACATACTTGAGTCCGCCTGGAAGCAGGATCTCGTGGTGTTTTCCAGTAAGCTGGCTGATGTCAGTCGTGGCGTGCTGTTCTCATTATACCCGGACAACCAGAAAATGGGCTTGAGGCTATCTGAATTGCTGCTGGAAGAACTCTCGGGGGGAGTAACCAAAGCTGATATTTCCTTGTCGGATGACCTGCATGCAGCACTGAATACACGAACAGCGGAGCACTTGGGGATGAGTGTCGACAAACAACTGAAAAAACAGTTTCAACTGCTGTTTCCCATTCGGTGATTTCAGTGAATAAGCCAGCGGCAAGCATATTTTCAAATATCGGTTTCCTGCGGCAGTTGAGCCTGGTGTTTACTCTCGGCATTTTTATTCTGGCGCTGGTAACGGCTGTTGTGGTTTCAAAGATTGCAACGGATGCTTTGCGGGAGCGTATGATTGGTGAGGGTGTTCAGTTGTCTTTGGAGTTGGCTGAGCAAAGTAAGCTGGCTCTGTTATACGAGAGTGAAGAAAATGCAGAGGATGCTGCCAGCATTTTAAATTCCTTTAACGATGTTGTTGGTATTCAAATTCTTGATAGGGCAATGCAGCCGCTTTACTCGCGCACCGAATTTTCCGATTTCGGGGATAATCCACCCATTGATCTTATAAATAATGTTGTTCTGGCCGAAAATGACTCTGTGTGGCAATTTATTGCTCCGGTAAAAATTGCTAGCCCGGGAGACCCTTCAGAGGATGCAGATCCTCGAGAGGAGACAATTGGTTTCGTGCGTATTGTAATGACCAAGGCCTCTCTTAAAAAAACCGCGAATGATGTTTTTCAGACTAATTTGTTTATTTCTATTGGTTTGGCCACACTGCTGCTTATTGTGCTGCTGATTATTTCCAGGCGCTTGTTGCACCCCATAAGTCATTTGGCAGAAGTTATGTCTTCGGCGCAAAAAGGGGAGCATGTCAACAAAGTTAATATTCACGGGCCTCGCGACATCCGTGAAATGTTTCTCGCTTTTAACAGCATGATGGACATACTGCGTAAGCGAGAGTTCGAGTTGCAGAAGTCCAGAGATGAAGCCTATCAGCTGGCTAAAATGAAAGGAGAGTTTGCGGCCAACGTAAGCCATGAGCTCAGAACGCCAATGAATGGTGTGTTGGGCATGCTGGAAATGCTCAGTGACAGCTCACTTAGTGGTAGAGACAGGGAGTATCTGACGGTTGCAAAAAATTCAGCAAAGTCGCTGTTGTTGCTTATTAATGACATTCTTGATTTTTCCAAGAGCGAAGCCGGGAAAACCATACTGGAAGAAGAAGATTTTGATCTTTACGATCAAATCGATGAGGTTGTCGCCTTGCTGGGAACGCAAACCCAGCAGAAGCAAATCGACTTTTCCTACTACCTGCATGAAAACATGCCGCGTTGTTATCGCGGTGATGTGAACCGTATACGGCAGTTGCTAATAAATTTAACCAACAATGCGATTAAGTTTACCGAGAAAGGTTTTGTCAGTATCGAGGCTTCATTAGTTGGTGATCAAGATAGTGAAGAGTGTTGTAAGCTACGTTTCGATATTCGCGACAGTGGCATAGGGATTCCGCTTGAAAAACAGACGCAAATATTTTCAGCATTTTCTCAGGCAGATGGCACCACTACCCGTAAATATGGTGGTACTGGACTTGGCTTATCTATATGTAAACAGCTGGTCGAGTTGATGCAAGGGGATATTGGTGTAGAAAGCAGGCCGGGAAAAGGGAGCAATTTCTGGTTCACGGTACAGTTAAAAGCTTCGGCAACCAGCAAAAAGCCCCGTAGCGTACTCAATAACGGTGTTGCCCTTAAAGTGCTAGTGGTGGATAGTAATCCGGGGATGAGAAAAAGCCTGGAATGGATGATCAATCGTTCAAATAATATCTGCCAGCAAGCAGCCTCCTACGCAAATGCAATCAAGCTGGTAAATTCATCTGCTCAAGAGGCTACGCCGTTTGATTTGGTTATTATCGATCGTCACCTGAATGAGAATTTGTATAAGGACCTGATCAATCACATCCATAATAAAAGCGCTGTCACCCTGTGTGCAGTCATGGATTACCATATTAGTGAGCTGGAGTCCGATAACAAAGGGTGCAGCTGTCTGACCAAGCCGATAATCTACAGTCATTTGCTTAACGTGCTGGAGCGGGCAGCCAATCACTCACAAGAAAATAAAAAGACTGAAGCCGAGTCGTTAAGCAGCAAAACTGAGGCAGAAATTATCTTTCCAGAGGCAAAGGTTCTGGTGGTTGATGACAATCCGGTAAACCAGCTGGTTGCAGTGGGCCTTTTGGAGCCCTTTCAATGTGAAATAGATACGGCGGTAAACGGTATTGAATGCCTCGCAAAGCTGGAGCACCAGCACTACGACTTGATATTAATGGATTGCAACATGCCTGAGCTGGATGGCTACAAAGCAAGCGAGCGCATTCGCGCGGAAGAGAAAGAAGGCCAGCACATTATAATCGTCGCCATCACGGCAAATGCCGGGCCCGGCGACCGTGAACGCTGCCTGGACGCAGGTATGGACGACTACCTTTTCAAGCCCTTTAACCGCGACGAACTGAAAGCGAAGCTGATACGCTGGCTGCCTTCGCTGCAGTATTGTCGTTTGCAATGACCTTTGCCAATATTAACCCGGCAATTAAATAGATTATCCTATCTCATTGCTGTCCCATTAACTATTTCGTCGCCAGGTCGAAACTCTCGATTTTAAAAGGACTACCCTGCACGCTTAGTTGCCGGGATAATAGTCCGGCGATCACAAAGATCGCCGCCCTTAAACTAGAGTGGCTTCACGCGAAAAGAATTTTATTCTTAAGGGTGCGTATGACCCACTGGTACTTTCTGTCCGCCCCCACTTTTTAACAGCTTTTAGTCTTTCAGCTTATTAATCCCAAGGGACTTCATCACCATCTTTTCAAAAACCGGCTCACTTACGCCGCTTCGAATTTTGTGCAGGAAGTATTTTTCAAAACCGATTTTAGCCAGGTGAACCCACTTCCCGCTTTTCATCCAGTTTACGTTGCGCGGCGGGATTTGTGGCATGGCGACGAACGCTATTCCGGTATCACCCATATCGGCAAGACAAACAGCATTCCAGGTGGCTTTGGCGTTTTCTTGCTCACCATTCAGGCGCGCGCGAATATTGTGGGCGGTGGCGGTTACCATGCTTTCAATCATAAAACCGGTTTTGGGTACGCCGGTGGTCACAGGTGTTGGTTTTTGAGGAGCTATCGCAACAGCAACACCGATACCCCAAATATTTCGATAAGTGGGGTTGCACTGATGCTCATCTATTAAAATGAAACCGCGTGGGTTGGACAGCCCTTCCACCTCACGCACCGCATCGATACCCGTAAAAGCGGGAAGCATCATGGAGTAATCAAATGGCAGTTGGTGGCTTTTTTTCAGCTCACCGTTTTCGTCACACTCGCTAACGTGCATTAAGCCGTTTTCAACCTTTTCCACTTTGGCATTACAAATCCAGTCGATATGCCGCTGACGTAATTCGGATTCAAGCATGCTTTTGCTGTCGCCAACACCATCCAGCCCCAGGTGGCCGATATAGGGCTCAGAGGTGACAAAGGTCATAGGCACTTTGTCACGAATTTTTCGTTTGCGTAAATCCGCATCCATAATGAAAATGAATTCATAGGCGGGGCCAAAGCAGGAGGCCATCTGCACCGCTCCCGCAACAATGGGGCCGGGATTTTCACAGAATTGATGCCACTTCTCCCGCGCAGGCTCGGCGTGATCGATATGACAAACCGACTGTGTGAAGCCATTGGGGCCGAGGCCCTCAATTTCATCGAATGCCAGCCGGGGGCCACTGGCAATTATCAGGTGGTCGTAGCTGAGTGTGTCGCCGTTTTCAAACAGCAAGGCATTATCGTCAGGCTGAACTCGCGTAACAGTGCCAACCTTAAGCTCGATGTTTCGTTTTGTGAGTGGCTTCTCAAGAGGAACTGAAATGTCTTCCCTTGTTCGCCAGCCCACTGCAAGCCAGGGGTTCGAAGGTACAAAGTGGTAATAATCCTTATCGCTGACAACTATTACGCGGTCTTCCTTGCGTGCCAGCTCTTTCATTTCATAAGCCATCGGCAGGCCGCCAAGGCCGCCACCGAGAATAACGATATCTGCCATTTGTAGCCTCCAGCTATTCTTTGATAAATACCTTCATTGCTGCCCCAAAAAGTATGAACACATTCAAATACACTGCTCAAATCATTGTAATGCTTTGCGTCAGAGAGCAGGCTTATGTTTGCACGATGGAGGATTCGGTAAAACTATGAGCTTGATGGCACTTTTCCCGCCTGGCCTCAACAGTTAACGAATCGGGTTTTCGTGACGAAGAGTACAAACACCATGCAGGTGATTTGATGAGTTAAGGGAGAGGTTTTCCGGCTTCGCCGTTGCCCACCAGCGTTTCCCGGCTCAAATAGCTCCTGGGAATACGCTTGCGTCGCATAAAGCGTCTATAAACCAAGTGCCAGATAATGGCTGTCTGCACCCACGCCTGGCAGCTTTCACAACTGTCGCAGTAATGGGCTTGTTTTCTGGTTTCAAACCGATAGAATAGCTTTCGGTTCGTAAGTTATTGGTTTTTTAGAGTGATTAAACGAAATACCCAGCAGCGCCGCCGCGCCATAATGGACAAGCTCAACGCCAAGGGTGAAGTGAGCGTAGAGGCCCTCGCGCAAGAAAATCACACTTCTGAGGTAACTATCCGTAAAGATTTGGCGGCTTTAGAGGTAAGTGGGCTGTTACTTCGCAAGTACGGCGGTGCTGTCAGCCTGCCTAAAGAGCTGGTGCAGGAGAGTGTGGAAGAGAGTGTTCATAGTGTTTCGAAGCGAAAGTTAGCAATTGCCAAGACCTCGGCATGGCTGATCAAAGATCACAACCGCATCCTCATTGACTCGGGTCACACTACTGCCTGCCTGTTACCGGAGCTGGCGCAAAAGCAGGGCCTGGTGGTTATGACCAACTCGCTGGATGTAGCTAATGCCCTGCGCGAGCTGGAAAACGAGCCCACGCTGCTGATGACGGGCGGCACCTGGGACTCCCGCTCAGAAAGCTTCCAGGGCCAGCTCGCAGAAGAAATGCTGCGGGCCTACGATTTTGATCAGCTGTTTATTGGTGCAGATGGTATTGACCCTCAACGAGGGACTACTACCTACAACGAACTCTACAGTCTCAGCAGAGTGATGGCGGAAGTTGCCCGTGAAGTGGTGGTGATGGCGGAAGCAGAAAAAATTGGCCGCAAAATTCACAACCTCGAGCTGGCCTGGGCAGATATAGATTTACTGGTCACCGACGAGAGTATCAGCGATGAGGCAAAGCATGAAATTCAGGCGCAGGGCGTAAAGGTCGTATGTGCGAAAATGCCAACGGCATAAAAATTGGCGGGCCTCATCCGCTTGGGTGAGTGCTCAAGATAATCAGATCACAATTAATAGTTTAAGGCTTGGTTATGTGTGGAATTGTTGGTGCTGTGGCACAGCGAGATGTTGCGGATATTTTAATAGAAGGCCTGCGCCGCCTGGAATACCGGGGCTATGATTCGGCCGGTGTTGCCGTTATCAATGAGGGGCGCATCGACCGTATACGGCGCCTTGGTAAAGTGAAAGAGTTGGCCGATGCCGTGGCGCTGCAAGCCATTCCCGGTGGCACGGGAATCGCCCATACACGCTGGGCCACTCATGGCGAACCATCTGAACGTAACGCCCACCCCCATGTATCCAAGCAGAAAATAGCTGTGGTACATAACGGCATAATCGAAAATCATGCACTTTTGCGCGAACAGCTGAAAGAAGCCGGTTATCAGTTTGAATCCGAAACGGACACTGAAGTTATAGCTCACCTGGTAGAAAAAGAAATGAACAGCCATAACTCCCTGTTAGAGGCTGTAAAAAATGCAGTGCCGCAGCTGCAAGGGGCCTATGGCACAGTGATTATGGATAAGAACGATCCGAGCCGTGTGGTAGTGGCTCGCTCGGGCAGCCCCCTGGTAATTGGTCTGGGTATTGGTGAAAACTTTATCGCCTCTGACCAGCTAGCCCTGTTGCCAGTAACCCGTCGCTTTATTTTTCTTGAAGAGGGCGATGTTGCTGAGATCACGCGAAAAAGCATCGCCATATACAACAGTAACGGCGATGCGGTGGAACGGGAAATACATGAATCCAATATTGCTTATGATGCTGGTGATAAAGGTCAGTATCGGCACTATATGCTCAAGGAAATTTTTGAGCAGCCACACTGTGTTACCAATACCCTTGAGGGGCGTTTGAGTGATGTTGGCGTGTTGGACGAAACCTTTGGTAACGGTGCGGCTGACTTATTTAAAAAGGTGCAACACGTACAAATTGTTGCTTGTGGTACCAGTTATCACTCTGGCATGGTGGCGCGTTACTGGCTGGAGCAGTTAGCGGGCGTCAGCTGTAATGTGGAAATTGCTTCCGAGTTTCGTTACCGCAAATCCTTTGTTCAACCAAACAGCCTGTTAATTACTATTTCCCAGTCAGGTGAAACGGCGGACACCCTGGCGGCTTTGCGCCTGGCCAAGGAGCTCGGCTACCTTGGAAGCTTAAGTATTTGTAATGTGGCCGGTTCATCACTGGTGCGGGAATCCGATCTCGCATTTATGACGCGTGCAGGAACAGAAATTGGCGTGGCCTCCACAAAAGCATTTACCACGCAATTGGTTGGGCTGGCAATGCTGGTTTTGGCTCTGGGTAAATACAATGGCCTTACGGCGGATGCGCAAAAAGAAATGTGCGAAGCCATTAAAAGCCTGCCGGGTAAGCTGGAAGAGTCTCTTGCTCTTAACGACAAGATAGAAATGCTGGCAGAAGAGTTTGCCGATAAACACCACGCGCTTTTTTTGGGGCGCGGTGATCAATACCCTATCGCTATGGAAGGTGCGTTAAAACTAAAAGAAATTTCCTATATACACGCCGAAGCCTACGCAGCCGGAGAATTAAAGCATGGCCCGCTGGCCCTAATTGATGCAGAAATGCCGATTATTGTTGTTGCGCCCAATAACGATCTGCTGGAAAAACTTAAATCCAACGTAGAAGAAGTGCGCGCGCGAGGCGGAATTCTCTATGTGTTTGCCGATGTAAATGCCCACTTCGAAAGTGACGACACCATGCGCGTAATTAACGTGCCACACATTCACCCATGGCTGGCCCCGGTGCTGTATACCATACCTTTGCAGTTGCTCTCTTATTACGTAGCGATAATTAAGGGTACCGATGTGGATCAGCCGAGGAATCTGGCTAAGAGTGTTACCGTGGAGTAATGTGTTTGTTGGCTTCTGCGCTCTCTGATGCCGGATAAGCTTTTAAATGTGATGACCACTATTTAAGTGCCAGGGTAGACGGCACAAATGGAAATTAACTGGGAAGCGAACGGTCGTAAAAATATGGCTTACAATTAATATTATTGGATATAGCGAGAGCTGTTTAAATTTTAGATGATTGAATCGCCCTAGGCCCGCGTAAGCCAAATGCCAGAATAGGATAGAGGGCGTTCCGAGGACACCCATGCCTAGCTTTTGGCGCGTTCTATTGGCAATAACTATCTAATGCCATCATTCAATTGCCCTAGTCGTGGGTGTCCAGATAGTTGATTTGACGGTATTGATAAATCATACTGATGAATGTTTTGATTTGATTGGTCATAGGGAATCGCTTATTTATGGTTATGACCCTTTTTCAAAACAGGTCAAGAAGAAAGGTTCTACAGATGATGTCGTTTCTCAGTTAATCTTAGGTCATTTAAGTTAGTGGTCAAATTAAGCCCCTGCGGCGTTTTTGTTTACATTTTTTCTTTTTTAGCGGGAAAGCGCGTTGTTACAGACGGCACCGGCCAAATTTATAGCGCTTTTAATAATATGAATGCCAAAGTACTTCAATGATTTTATATAAATACGTATCTTTTAGTGACGTTGAGAAAATTATATTCGGCAATTCTATTAGATTTACTCCTGTAAATTACCTTAATGACCCGTTTGAGGCTACATCGTTTTCATTTAGAGGTCTCGCAGTTACTGATAGATTGGCGGCTAGCGCATTTAAAGAACGGATAAATTCTAGGTTTTCTGTGCTTTCCTTGACTAGACAGCCTCTAAATACCTTAATGTGGGCGCACTATGGATTATCCCATTCAGGTGCGGTTATAGGTATTGATGTTGATAGGGCGGGCTTAAACGATCCAAAAAAATCGTTAATTTGTGCTGAAGATGGTGAGGTTGTTTATTCAGCAACCAAACCATGTACTACTATTGGTATAGAGAATTATGAAAACATTTTACTCGAAGATATTGAGTCTTTGCATTTCAAAGCTAGTGCATCTAATTTCTTTAGGCGGGCGTTCTTATACAAGTCGCTTGAATGGGCTTACGAAGAGGAGGTTCGAATAGTAAAAAGCGTTTCCCATAATGGTGTTTCTGTACCCAAAACAAAAGATCTTATTTTCGAAAACAAACATGGAAAATGGATTAAAAAATCTGTTGATAATCGGCCTCTATTCTTGTTTAACCTCCCGAAAGGCAGTATTAAGGAGTTGTACTTAGGTTCCAATGCCTATTCCCATAATGTGTCACAGCTTAGGATCTTTACTCATGATAAGTTCAGCGAAATTCTAACAAAAATAAAAAATATCGGTATCAATATATATATTACGCAGCCTGAATTTGGATCATGGTCATTGACCGCACGAGAGAGGTCAAGTGCCTGATGCTTTTTAGGATTTTGTAGGGCTTTTCGCTACAACTTTATGAACCGCATTAGTAATAGATTCAACAGGTAATTTTTTATTGAACAACATTAAAGTTAGTGAAAATAATAGAAAATACCAAGCATCGTGTATTTGAACAAACACATTTGTTGTAAACACAATGAGGAATAAGGCAACCGCAATAAGCTTTGAAAGTGTGACAGAACCGCCGACTTTCCTTTTGTTTCTATTCAAAATCGCTCCTACGCCTTCCCAAATCAAAGGCGAATCTTCACCATAAAAATGACTTTTTTGGGTGTGGTTGAGCGATTTAAAGCCATTCGACGCTTGCGCATCAAGAGCTTTAGCGAGCTTATCATAAATTTCAGCGTGTGTCAAATAAAACAAGCGAACCTACCCCAGCTATGCCCTTCTCAAGGCTTACTGCGGTACTCTGATATCGACGGGGCCATCCCTCACAAGCCCTCACGCCCTTATAGACGAGTGAGTTTCCCAAAATATTGACAGAATTTCATGTTTCGCTGAAAACCACTTCTTATACTCACATCTATCCTATTCATGCTATACATCTCAAAATAGAAGCTGCAAAGGGCGTTTTTGGTCTTTGTAGTTTGTAGTTGCGGTGGGTGTCCAGATAGTTGTTTTCCAGATAGTTGTTTCTCCCTAAATAACTATTATTAGTAAAATATATGTACACATTATAGTTGCAGTTGGCTATAATGTGTGCTAAGAACTGTCTTCGCTCATGTTCGGAGCGATGAATCAATACGATTTCACGTAATTAAGCTATACTTACAATTAGAATAATTGACTAAACCTTCTCGGGAATGATAACGCACTAACATGTCCGGATGCATTTTACTAGTTGTTGGATGTATCATTCACAGTCAGTGAGGAATGGAAAATGAGTATCGAAAATATCACAAACATTGGGAATTTAGTGCACCAAGAAAAGCTACTCTCTAGAGCCGAGCTCCTGTTGAGTAATGCACCGTACCCCTACAGAGATAAAGATACAGTCCTTGAATTTGTTTCTGACTACATTAAAAGAGCTATCCAAGGGTATGATTTCTGCCACGCTGACTTCGATGCCTCCGTCTCTCACAACTTCCATTTAGACTCACTAGAGCCAATCACCTCTTCTTTAAGCGCCCTTCCAAAAACACTTAAAGATAGAGAAGAGGAAGTGAATGATAGAGAGCTTGAACCCATGGTAAATAAAGCTTTGCACAACATTCTTGACACCGTGCAAGACCTAAAAGCAGGCAATGTTCCAAAAGAACCTCATCGACAATTCGCCCAAGAGTTTTTGGAAATGTTGGTTGAGTCAACCGGAAACAGGACAACAACTGAGCTTCTGAGTGATGTATTTATCGAGGAGCGAATCAGTTTCGGATAGAACGGCAATTAACAGGGATGCATATACGAGCACTTTCAATATTACAGCAACAGCTGAACACTCTTTTTAGCCAGCTGGATGTCCTGCACTCCCAAGATTACGCAGAGGATTCCCCAAAAGAGTTTATAGAAAATATCGAGAAAGAACTGAGGGAACTTAGCTCTGAGATCAATTCCGCCACATCAAGCTTGCTGTCCGATCACCCCGACAGATTACTTGTAGAACTACGCACTTTCCAAAAAGAAATTTGCCTGATTTCCGGTCGAGTTGAGTTTATTCGTAACGCAAAGTTCGACTTCCTGCCTTGGAGCGCGGTTAGTATGATATCGCGGCTCGCTAGCGAGATCGCTCCCAAGCAGCCAGTAATGGTTTCTGGTAGCCTAACCTCTGCAACCTACAAAATATACCCACCGTCAAACAGCTTCGGAACTATCGCCGTTCTGCAAATCCCGCATCTCTACAAGCGTACAAGCCTTCTACACGTGCTGGTTGCGCATGAACTATTTCACTTGCGAGCCGAAGAGGTCATCGATAATCTATCCGGTGAAATCTTAGTAAAACTTAAGAAACTATGGGCTCCCAGCTTTATTGCTGAGCGCAACCAATTAGAAGAAAGGGAAAAAAACCGGCCTGAGAGTGATAGCGACCAACTCGACTGGGTTCAAGACGCTTTAGAAATTAAGACAGAAAAAAATGAAAGCGAATTACTTGAACACACAAGGACAATCTGGAAAAGAATCTTCACCGAAATATATTGCGATATTGGTTGCACATATGTATTCGGGCCAGCGGCGCTGTTCGCCCTGCAAGACGTATTGCTCTTACACAATGACGCTACTATCGATGCAATCTATGCTGTTAACTCGATTCACAAATACCACCCTCCCGTTTCTCAGCGCCTCAAATACATGCTTGATTTTCTCAATACTAACGAAAAGCTATCAGATGCTGAAAACCAACTTATTAAGTTTTTGCAAGAAGGGACTTTTAATAACTACGCAGACGCCTACAACACAAGAATAAATTCGGTTCGAAGCGATATCCAATCCGCCCCCAGAATTCCTTCGGATCCTAAACTTGCCGAAATTCTCAGAATTGCAAACATCGTTGTGGAAGCTAACGTAAAAAAAATATGGGAACATGTTGCACAAGTTGGCAAAAACATATCAAGCTCATGGGTCGGGCACGTAGACGAGGTTGTTTTTCATTTGGGCAACTTCGGAAATTCCATTCCCTCCGGAACGATAATAGAGGATCTAGTTGGAATCAAACCCGCAGCACACGGAGCAATCGGGCTAGCGGCTTGGATCAAATATCTGGCCGATATAGGCGAATGCAAAGATCCATCTCAACTTCCTGATTTGATGACGCGACAGCAAGCAGACGGCAATATTCTGCTTAAATCATGGGATGATGCTGAAACTGTGAGGAGATTTCGGGAGCTTTCTGAATGACTGTTCTGGCAAAGTCTGCAATCCTTGTAGAAATGAACAAACCAAAAGGAATTACGGTTACCCCACTGCTAGACGCAGCTCAAATAGGCCCGTCATCAATTGACGTTAGACTGGGAAAAGAGTTTATTATATTCAAAAAGTCGAGGCGGCAAGTAATCGATTGCGAGCCTCAGTATCCCAGTAATAACAGAAACACTATTGATGGCGAAAGAAGTAGCTGGAAACAGGATGTACATGAATTTCAAGAGCGAGTCAGATTGGACCTAAACTCTGAGTTTGTACTTCACCCTAACGAGCTTATACTAGCTTCTACTCTCGAATACATTGCAACACCAGAAGACATATTTGCAAGCGTAGAGGGAAAATCTACCATCGGTAGATTAGGGCTTCTTGTGGCTACCGCCACTGCAATTGCTCCAGGTTATTCTGGCTGCATCACCTTGGAAGTAATAAATGAAGGTGAAATTCCAATTGTAGTTCGACCTGGCCAACTAATCGCGCAAATCGTATTTTTTCGAACCTCAGGTGTAGGACACTATGAGGGGAGGTATATGCACCCAATCGGTCCGGAATTTCCGTCACTATGAATACAGAACAACTTATTACTGAATCACTTAACAAAAATATATCCGATCTTGAGCGGGAGCTTTATGATCAATTAGGTGAATATGCCAAAGCAGAAATTCACAATAGTGTAGAAATTAGTTCCGAAGGCCTCGACTCTACATTTTCTAACCAACAATTATTTGACGATCAAAGAGAGCTGTTTTCAAGAGCTCTCAACGACTTTATAAAAAAGGCAGTCGAGACGAATAAAGAAATTCTACACAGAAGAGTATGCGTGGATTTTGATTACTGCAACAGGAAGGCCAAATATGACGACAAAAATCAAAACATTGTCCTATACAGCCTTATTGCTGACGTAATTTGTGGCATTTTAACTACCTTCCCCGTGGTTTCAGCTGCAACACTAACAACCCTGCTCATAAAAACAAAAGTGTTTGATAAGCTTTGTGCGTGCGATCAATAAGCTCTTTCCGATAATGAATAACTGGGAAAAACCCGGCAGTGCAAGCAAAGATCGATCGATATCGCAATTGTAGGGCGCTAGAGCTACGAGTGGAGGGCGAACCCGATTTATGTTCGTTGATTTTCCCGTCAATAATTTTTCGACTAAAAATATCCAGCATTAAATACAGGTAAAAATGTAACCTCTTTGTCGGCTCGACCAGCGCCTTTTCCTTAGTTCAGATTCTAGCTTTCCATTTGCGGCCGTTTCCATTGCCCCTGAATATATTTTTGGCAGATGACGAATGCTCTGAATTATTTCCGTCTCCGGGGACAATCTGACGTTATTCTCTTGCTTTTGGGGCCAATTTTAGAGGGATTGTTGTGGTATGTCCATCTCAACAGCCAGCTTGGATATCTGCAAATTATGTGGCGGCATCATTTTAGCTGCCACCGGCTGCTTGTGTTCATGTAATTGGTCTTTCATTTTCTTGTATCTCCTACACCCCTGTATCGGCTTGATCAAAAGATATGAAAAATATCCTAGCGCGAGGGGGTATATTAGAGAGGTAGTCAATTAACGAGTATCAATTTCACCGGCTCGATGTTGAAGAATATAACAAGAATAAAAAAGCTATTTGGATGAGAGAAGATATTAATTACATCTTTATTGTCAGGTTATGATTAGTAAAAATAATTTGGCATGGTAAAAAAGTTAACAAATTTATTGTAAATCAAAATTTTATCACTCATCTCAATCTCTAAGTGTTCAAATAAAACAATCCATTCAAAGCGCAGCATTGGCTGCGTTTTTTTGCTGCTTGCGACTTGCAAATAAAAATGCCTGTAGGGATTCAATCCTTATAAACCTCACTCTTCTCCTGCGAGGCGCCCGCCCTGTCAATTGAGCCCACATCCAGCACCGGCGCTGCGTCGATATGTTGCGCGTCCATCATTTGCGCTACGCGTTGCAGGGATGAAATTATCATCGATTTTTCCCATTCCTGCAGGTCGTTGAACTGCCGGGTAAATTGTTCCTGTAAGGGGGTGGGGGCGGTCTTTAAAATTTCTACCGCGGCGTCGGTGAGGTAGGTGAAGACTTTGCGCTTGTCTTCCTTTGAGCGCTCTCTATAGGCGAAGCCTTTGTGTTCCAGCCTGTCGATTATGGTGGTTACGGTTGCCTGGCTCAAGCTCATGTCGTTGGCCAGTTCACTTACCGTCATATCGCCCCTTGCGCGTATGGTTTGTAGCAGCAGTATTTGTGGTGCTGTCAGACCGGTTGTTTTCGACAGGTACTTTGAGTGCATGTCCGTAGCGCGGATAACACGTCTCAGGGCGACCAGTACGTCTTCAATAGGGTTCATCTCGTTTTCTCTTCAAAAGTGCATACACATCTATGCAAAGCCACGCCTGTCGCATGAGCTTATGCATGGCTATCTGAGGGCTCAGGTGGGCATGGTTTCGTTAGGGGTGGAAAAATAGTTAGAGTACTATATAATATGCCGCCAAATTCAGGTCAAAATGCCGGCGTTTATCTCATCTTTGCTGTGATTTTGACACAAAATATTGCATAGATCACTAACCTTTAGAGCAAAATATGTATAGGTGCTACTATCTTTGATAACCCTGAAATCAAACTCAGGCGGCCCACTGCTAGGGATGGACTGGAGGTAAACCGGCTGGTGCAGCGTTGCGCCCCCCTGGACCCCAACTCCGTGTACTGCAATCTGCTCCAATGCCATCATTTTGCGAATACTTCCATACTTGCTGAGTCTGAAGATGCTGTTGTCGGGTTTGTGAGCGCCTACTTACTGCCGAGTTCGCCCAGTACCTTGTTTATTTGGCAGGTGGCCATCGACTCTGTTGTGCGCGGAAAAGGCCTGGCGTTGAGCATGTTGCAGCAGCTGCTGTTGAGAGACGCCTGCCGCGATGTCAATCACATTCATACCACCATTACTGCCGACAACAAGGCATCCTGGGCCTTGTTTAAAAAACTATCCAAATCGCTAAATACCACGCTTTTTCAAGATGTGCTGTTTGACTCCGAGCAGCATTTTGAGTCGCTTCATCACTCGGAAATACTTGTATCCCTTGGCCCCTTCGATAAGCAGGGTTCTGTCAAAACAATTAAGGAATGAAATTATGAAGATATTTGAAGAAATCGAATCAGAGGTGCAGTGTTACGCACGGTCATTCCCACGTGTTTTTCATCGAGCCCAAAATGAGTTTTTATACGATCAGGAAGGCAATGAATACCTGGATTTTCTTGCCGGTGCCGGAACCCTGAACTACGGCCATAACAACCCTGTGTTCAAAAAAGCCCTGATTGAATATATTGAGCAGGACGGCATCACCCACGGTCTGGATATGCACACCCAGGCAAAAGGTGAATTTCTTGAAACCTTTAATCAGAAAATACTCAAACCCAGAAACCTGGATTACATGGTGCAGTTCACCGGTCCAACAGGCACCAATGCTGTAGAAGCCGCATTAAAACTTGCGCGCATTGTTACCGGGCGGGAAAGCGTAATGTCCTTTACCAATGGCTTTCACGGCGTGAGTTTGGGTTCACTTGCGGCCACCGGTAATTCGCACCATCGCGGGGCTGCAGGCATTTGTCTCAACGGTGTGATACGTGTTCCCTACGATGGCTATATGGGAGAAGACGTAGACACTACCTACTACATTGACAAGTTGCTCGAGGATTCCAGCAGTGGTGTAGACAAGCCTGCTGCAGTTATCGTTGAAACGGTACAGGGTGAAGGTGGCATTAATGCCTCGAGTATTGAGTGGCTACAGAGCCTCGACAAGCTTTGCAAAAAGCACAGTATTCTGCTTATTGTTGATGATATTCAGGCGGGTTGTGGCCGCACAGGCAGCTTTTTCAGTTTTGAACAAGCCGGTATCACCCCGGACATTGTGACTCTTTCCAAGTCTCTAAGTGGCTACGGCCTTCCTTTCGCTGTAGTGCTTTTCAAACCAGAGCTGGACCGATGGAAGCCCGGTGAGCACAATGGGACATTCAGGGGAAATAATCTGGCGTTTGTGACGGCGAAAAAAGCCATTGATACCTATTGGTCTGACGACACCTTTACCAAAGAAATTAAGCGCAAGGGCGACTATGTTGCACGGCGCCTGGACGCCATTGTGGCCAAATACGGTGAAGGAAACTTTACTACCCGAGGCAGGGGTATGTTCCGTGGTATTAACTGTATTAACGGTGATATCGCGAATAAAATAACCAGAAAAGCTTTTCAGCAAAAGCTGCTTATTGAAACCAGTGGTGCAGATGATCATGTTGTGAAATTTCTCTGCCCTCTTACCATCAATGACATCAGCTTAAAGCGTGGCCTCGACATCGTCGAAAATGCCATAAAAGAGGTTTGCGCCAAGGAAGACTGCATTCCTGAGGAAAGTGATTACTTTGATGAAGTTACATTAACTAATAGCTAAAGGTTGCACATGATAGTACGCGATTTAGCCTCGGCTGAAAAAAGTGAGCGCCGGGTGGTAGACCCTAACAATAACTGGGAGAGCACCCGCTTACTGTTAAAAGACGATGGCATGGGCTTCTCTTTTCATATTACCACCATATATGAAGGCGCTGATTTTCAAATGCATTATCAGAATCATTTGGAGTCGGTTTTTTGTATGTCTGGTGAGGGCGAAGTAGAAACCCTTGACGATGGAAAAAAATATCCCATCAAGGCGGGCAGTATTTATATTCTTAATAATAATGACAAGCACATACTGCGAGCCTTTACTGAAATGAAAATGGCCTGTGTTTTTAATCCTCCCGTAACAGGCAGGGAAGTGCATAATGCTCAGGGAGCTTATGAGCTAGTTGATTGACGAGTGGTCATGCGAAAATCCAGGCAAACGAAACACCGTAGTTTTATCGCCGTTTGCTTACCCCTACAAACCATTCCGGGCTAAGCTCAGCCTTGGAGTAACAATAATAAGGTGAGTCGCATTGATCACTTCATTTCTTTTCTTTCTGTTGGCCTTCACCCTTGTTGGCCTTTCCTCCATTGTCAAAAGCAAGGGCACTAAACAAGATTATTACCTCGCGAGTAACAGTATAAAGCCCTGGTTGCTTGGGCTCTCTGCGGTAGCCACCAATAACAGCGGCTACATGTTTATAGGCGTTATTGGTTATACCTATGCAACGGGGCTGGCATCTATTTGGTTAATGATAGGCTGGATTCTCGGTGATTTTCTTGCCTCCCTGTTTGTCCATCGAAAACTGAATGAAGCAACACTAAAAAGCCAGGAAGTGAGTTATGCCGGGGTACTCTCCAGCTGGAATGGCGAGCGTAATATCTGGGTAAAAAAACTTATTGCTCTTATATCGGTGGTTTTCCTGTTGGTGTACGCCAGTGCACAATTAACGGCAGGTGGAAAAGCGCTGCTGGTACTATTTGCATGGCCGCAATGGATGGGAGCCATCATCGGTGCATTTGTGGTAGTGGTGTATTGCTATGCGGGTGGTATTCGCGCATCTATCTGGACGGATGCGGCCCAGTCTTTCGTGATGATCCTGGCCATGGGTTTATTGTTGATTTCCGCAGTCTATTCAATGGGCGGTGTGGGCAGTGTGTTGCAGGAAATGCACAAAGTAGAAGGGTTTATGAACTGGTTTCCGCAGGATCTTGCTTTTGCGGGTTTGTTGGGTGGGCTGGTGTTTGCCGCAAGCTGGCTGATTGCCGGGTTCTCTGTAGTGGGGCAGCCGCATATTATGGTGCGTTTTATGGCATTGGATAACAGCCAGCACATTAAATCTGCCAGGTTGTGGTACTACCTCTGGTTTACAGCCTTCTATTGTATGGCCACTGGTGTTGGCCTGTTATCGAGAATATTTATCCCGGAGTCCGCAGCTTTTGATGCGGAGCTGGCATTGCCAAGTATGGCCTTACAGTTGTTGCCGGGAGTGCTGGTGGGAATTATTCTGGCGGGCATCTTTGCCGCTACCATGTCTACCGCGGATTCACTTGTGCTGAGCTGCTCTGCAGCCATTTCCCATGACCTTTCACCGAAAAAAATCGAAAGTACACGGAATATAAAGTTAATCACCGTTGCTGTGGTGCTGCTTGCCCTATTGATTGCCCTGTTCAGTAAAGAAAGTGTTTTTAATCTGGTTATATTCGCCTGGTCAGGCATGGCTAGTGCGTTTGCGCCGTTGCTACTGTTTTTATGTTTGGGTGCAAAGCCGGGGCAAGCTGTTTCCATTGTGGCGATACTCGCCGGTTTAATAACAGCGGTGCTGTGGCGAATTCTTGGCTTTCATGGTTTTATCTATGAAGGTGTGCCGGGAATTGCACTTGGCCTGCTTGTTTTATATGTGGGTATGCAGATTAAAAGCAAGCCTCAATAATTACCTACATGCGTCGCTGGTTTATCGTGCTCCAGGGGCAAAAGGATCTTTGACCTTGTCAACGCCGACCCTGTGCAAGAATAGTAAGTGTTGATTTCGGCCTGGCAGGCTGTTGAAAAGCGTAGGCAAGGCAGCCTGTTTTTAACGCAGAAATTGCAACTCAGCTAGATTTTCAACCGCCTGCTAGGATTTCCTCTCTTCGTTGGCATACCATTTCGTGTATTTGCGGTAAGAAAAGCAGTGCTGGATGCTGAGCTCTTTAAAGGCAGGTTAAAGCACCGTTTGGTTGGTTGAATGGGCAGATTTTTCTGGGTAGTGAAGTTATCACCAATGCGAACAGCTTTGGCATTATTTGCCCTGCTATTAACCTGGCAATTAAATAGATTATCCTATCGATTTAATTGCGCGCCCTTAAAATACTGGCGTAAATGCGTGAATTTACTGGTATTTCAAGGGCTTACATTGCCTTGGCAATGGCGGCGCTTCCGTGCACCGCCTATTAAGTTAGCAATAACTATTGCTATGTTAATAGTTGCGCTTTATGTCATTTGGGAACAGGCTATGAATAGCAGATATACACCCCCCGAAAGTAAAAATTCTGCAAACTGGGTTGCGGGTAAGTTTGTTAACAGCGAAAAAAAGTATCAAACCCATATAAAAAATATTTGGGAAATAAGCAAAGCATATATCAGTGCTGAACGAAAGGAGCCAGTGCCAAAACAACAAGTTCCGGTGGTAGGTATTAGCCGTGAAATCCTGCTCAACGAAAATAAGGACGTTGTGTATCGCCTTACGCACTCAACAATGTTGATGAAAATTGCCGGCCACTTTGTGCTAACCGACCCGGTCTTCAGCGAGCGTGCCTCTCCCTTTTCCTGGTTTGGACCGAAGCGCTTTCACCAAAGTCCAATCGCGCTGCAAGCCTTACCGGAAATAGACATTGTACTGATCAGCCATGATCACTACGACCACCTGGATAAAAAGGCCATTAAACAGCTGCACAACAAGGTGGGACGTTTTCTTACCCCTTTGGGGGTGGGGAAACGACTGCAAGGCTGGGGCGTTCCGGCGGATAAAATTACCGAGTTGGACTGGTGGCAAAGTTACGACTTTAATGATCTTAAATTCCATGCCACTCCCGCCCAGCATTTCTCCGGCAGAGGCATGTTTGACCGCGATAAAACGCTTTGGGCGAGTTGGGTAATTGCGGGGCCTCAGGCCAGGCTGTTTTTTAGTGGAGACTCCGGCTATTTTTCGGGCTTTAAAGAAATCGGTGAGCGCTATGGGCCCTTTGACCTTACCATGATAGAAACGGGTGCCTACAACGAATTGTGGTCAGAAATACATATGTTGCCGGAGCAATCTGTACAGGCACATCTGGACCTCCAGGGAAAAGCGATGTTCCCCATTCATAACTCGAGCTTTGATCTGGCATTGCACGACTGGTACGAGCCACTGGAGCGCGCTCTTAGCGCAGCTGACAGGCAGGGAGTAAAGTTGCTCACGCCGCCCATGGGTGAAAAAGTTGAGCTTCAGGCCTTAACTGAAACCCTTCGCTGGTGGCGCAAGCCGCAAGCGCTTGAGGCTAACACTGGTTTATCAATGGCGGTGGAGTTGTAAGTTGTAAGGGGTCACGGGTAAACATTTTAGGGTTTTGATTTTATTAACCCGGCGATGTTTTATATGCAGGGTTAATGAGGTACATGCTCCGCCATGGAAGGCGGATGGTAGGGCAATGCAGGAGCAATTGCCGATAGCCACACGGATGTGGTGTAGTAGAGCAATGCAGGAGCAATTGCCGAGAACCGAACAAAGTTCGGCGCGAGCCCTTGAAACACAAGCCACTTCGCACAGTTGCGCCAGTGTTTTAAGGGCGACAATCAAATAAGTAAGGATCACTTATTTGATTGTCAGGT
>CAJIBL010000164.1_pt1 | contig 162394 bp, 275 predicted proteins | sample 9199351 | NCBI WGS metagenome assembly CAJIBL01 (sample SAMEA7708304, study PRJEB35096) | sediment metagenome | biome: marine neritic benthic zone biome [ENVO:01000025]; feature: sediment [ENVO:00002007]; material: shallow marine sediment [ENVO:03000034] sea grass bed [ENVO_01000059] ...
GCACCAGGCAGTCTGGAGAGTCTCTTTAAATCTTTGAAAAAGATATCAGATGTTGCCATAGGAAAAGAAAAGAAAAATGACACGGCTGGTGTTGTGTTGGGTCTGGTTAGTATTTTAGATATTTTTGAGGTGATAGCCAGTATGGCAGGCAAGCAAAAAAAGGAACCGAGACTGAAACAGATTGCCAAAAAGGTAAAGCCAATTAGCAAGGAGTTCAGAGAGGTGGCAAGTGAGATGTACAAGGAAAGACAAGACAGAAAGTGACGAGGAATACAAAGTCCTGCACGGTTCTCTATAGATAAAAAAACGAACTCAAGTTCGCCTTCCTGAAAAAAAACTATACATAGTGTTGACATCCTGGCCGATGATGTATAGGTTTGTGTTATCAGAGAGATAAACTCCAGGGAGATAAAGATGAGAGAACAAAAAAACAGTAATATCGTATCGTTCGAAAAGTTTCTGGATAGGGTCAACTCATTTCATGAGTTTTCAACCCAGGGGATGGGGCATGAAGAGAGTAAGTTGTGGTACGGGGAGCATTTGAAATATGTGTTGGAATTGTACCACAAAGAGGGTAAGACTATATGCAGAGAATGGATATCAGGAACAGACGGAAAAGTACGCAGGGCGTATATGTGAGAAAAAACTGGGGGATAACATGTGTATAAATATGAGAAAAAATTGGAATTGTATCTGTTCCTCGACTGGAACTCCTGGACGGCTTCACGACGGGTACGAGGATTTTGGGCCTTGTCCATATTGCGGGGGAAGTGGATGTTCGAACGAGTGTGATGACTGTGACGAGAGAGAGGAAGAATGACATGGAGTCAGAATATACTGAGATTGAAGAGCAGGTAGTAGCTGCTGTCCAGAATTTTTTCTGGAAAAACAGGGGTGATTTTGGGAATAGGATCGAGGAGATCTCTGTTGGATATCAGCGCGATAAAGACTATTTGTTTTGTATGGCAGATTGCTATATTGAGATCATGAACGACAGACATATGAGATAAGTGAGGTAAAAAATGGAAAAACAGGATGAAATTTACAAGGTATTAGAGGATAGGTTGGAAAGCAACCCACGCGATCGACTGTACTATCGACTGAACAATCGACTGGACTATCAACTGTACTACCGACTGAACTATCGACTGCACCATCGACTGTATTATCGACTGAGCGATCAACTGGTCATTCGACTGTACTTTCGATTGGATAAAGTAAAATAGAGGTAAAAAAAGATGACAAAACAGGATGAAGTTTACGATGTGTTAAGTGAGAGGTTGTACAGCAATCAATCCCATGGACTGGACAATCAACTGTACTATCGACTGAAGTACCGACTGTACTATCGACTGTACAATCGATTGTACCCTCTACTGCGCGTTCGACTGCTCACTCGACTGCGCTATCGACTGGACTACCGACTGGAAGAAGTAAAATAATGGATGCAAAAAAAATGAAAAAGACTAAAGAAAAAGGATATACGCAATCTATATTAGAGCAGGTAGAGGATATGCTGCCTGAATTGTGTGAATGGCCGATAATGATAAAGTGCCACAATACTCAATATGCAGAAGGGCTGGCAATCAGGTTTGTGCGCCAGATACGGGATTCCGGGTATGAGTATGCTGGAGTGCGAAAAAGCGGGAGTGCATGGGTAGTGTACCCGTTTCTTGACGAAAGCAAGAGGGTGATGTTTGTGTCGATAAGAAGTGCAGAAGATATGCCAGGGCTTTTTAGGGATATTTTTGTGGACAACGGTGTTTTTGAAGTGGGGGCTAGATGATTTCTTTTTTTAATACTTTGGGTACATGGAGGGAAGTTGTTGGAGCAGCACGAACAACAATTAGCAGAGACAGAGGAAAAAGGGAACCTTCTAACAAGTGGAAGAAGAAAATTCTATTGGCGGAGCATTCTCCTATTAGACAGCTGATGTTCAAATGGAAATGGGAATGGCTTATGTCGTGGGTGAGCGTCCATTTTGTGAGGCATAAATACGGGATAGAACACTGGGTGAGTACGCAGCGGACGGACAGGACTGGAGAAGATCGAGACAAAAAGAGCCAGAATTCTCCTGTGTCTCACGAATGCATGGCAAATGCTCAGGCGATGATTAATATATCGCGGAAGCGGTTGTGCAACTGTGCGTCGGTAGAAACAAGGAAGGCATGGCAGGAGGTGATTGAAGAGGTGAAGAAGGTTGATTCGGTATTGGCAAGCGTGTGTGTACCAGATTGTATTTATCGAGGGTTCTGCCCTGAATACAAAAAATGCGGGTACAGCGAGACGGAAAAGTACAGAAAAAGACTGGAAGAATATCGGAGTGTGTCATGAGAAAGAACTATTGCGAAATTCACGGCGATTCTTTCTGGTGTGGAATTAGGGACGAATGGAAGAATGCAAACAGATGTATGTTCTGGGAAAAGGGTGAGAGGTTTAGACCATATACAGGAATGGAAGCGACTGTGTTGGTTGAGTTTATTTGTAAGCATACCGGAGGTCGGCGTACATTGGCGCATGGATATTGCTACAGCAAGGAGGCAAGAGAGCATGCTAAAAGCGGTTACGAAGAAAAAGAGATTATCAGGGGTCGTACAAAAATTGGAAGATGTAGACAACGGGTAAAAAGAGAGAACAGAGGTGTGAGATGGTAGATGTATTTGATGTGTATGATCTTGAAGAGATAGAGCGGGAGCACTTTGATCATGCTTGTTATGGTGTGGCATTTGATCAATATGCAGTGGCAAGAAGGATGGTTAGTAGGGGTATGTGGAAAATGAAAGATGGAAAAGAGATTCAAGTATGTGACATGAGTGATAGTCATATTGAAAACACGATCAATATGATCCGAAGAAAGGGAGACAAGAATCTTGCTGATGTTTTTTGTCCAATGTTTGAAAAAGAGCTTAAAATAAGGAAAGGGAGATAATATGGATGTAATAGTTGTTGGCGGGACATTCGGTGGCAAGCCGAAAAGTTCCGGAGTGATAAAAAAGATTTCAGATATTTTTGAGGGAAACTGTAAAAATGGTGGTTCATATGAGGACATATCAGAGGCAAAGGATCATGTGATAAAACATGATTTGGTGCTTTGGATGCCAGATGTTTCAAACGATGAGTCTAAGATGTATCCGATGAAAAAGGCTGGAGCAGTTTTGGTTTGTTCAAAGGTAATGAGAGAGGGATATACCAGAGCTGATTCTGTATCCAGAATTTTCAAGATGCGCGGGAACGCGGTGATTGAGATACACAAGGAAGCAGGAGGGTTTAGGTTTTGCCTGGTGGACGCACTTGGGAATTGCTGGGCAGACACTAAGGATATTCCTGCACTCTGTGAGTCGATTGTAGGGCTTTATTTGTGGACAAAGGGTAGTCACAGAGTGCAAACAAAAAGAGGGGGGCCAGCGGGTCACAGATGCATTGCTGGAGATAATCTCGGGGGTCTGTGTGATATTGTCAGGGGGATATCTGACAAAGTGGTGTCACAAGTGCATGGCAGGTACTTTGGGAACGTGTCGACAAGGTGCATGAAGACATTTCCAAGCGGAAGAGTTGAGAGTGGGATCTTTGTTTCAAAACGCAATGTGGACAAGAAATATATTGAGCCATCTGATCTTGTGTATGTGGAGAGAGGAAGTGATGGTGGTCTGGTTTATTTTGGGGACAAGCCCAGTGTGGATACTCCAGGGCAGAAGTGGCTGTATGAACATTGTCCATGGATTAATTATATGATTCATGGGCATGCATACGTGAGGGGGGAAGAGGAGACAGAGAAGTATGTCCCATGTGGGGACATGAGGGAATTGATGCAGGTATTCTCCTCTATAAATAAAATAGGTAAAAGTGGCGTGTTGAATTTGAAAAACCACGGTTTCTTCATGTGGGGAGAAACGCTGGAACAAATGAAAGAGATGGCGGAGAATGCAGACTTTGATAGCCACTATAATGTGCCATGGTAAGAAAATGTATGCTGTAGTGTTGACATTTTCTGTTGGAGTTATTAGGTTTCTGTTTATCAAATTGTTAGAGAGATATTACATGGGAGGAAAAAATGAGAGTATTAATCACATCAGGCGGAACAAAGATTCCAATCGATAGAGTTCGCTCTATCACAAACATGTCAAAGGGTACATTTGGGGCTCAGATCGCAGAAGCATTTGCAGAAGATAGGTCACATGTCGACATAGATTTTGTAATGGCAAAGGGGTCCAAATCTATTATAGGAGGAACGTTTAACAATACTGTTTCGACGTTTGAATATGAAACATTTAGTGAGTATCAGAACCTCCTGTTTGGAAGGCTTGTTTTAAAGCCAGATATTGTTATTCTGGCAGCAGCAGTTTCAGATTATGAAGTTGAAAACGTTGTAGATGGAAAAATAAGAACATCAGAAGATCTTTTGATTAGGTTGAAGCCATTACCAAAGTTGATCGGAAGAGTGAAGGAGCTTTGTCCAGACGCTGTATTGTGTGGATTCAAGTTATTGGTTGGCTCAACCAGTAAAGAATTGATTGATGCAGCACAGAAGTCTATCTATGACAACATGTGCAACCTGGTTATTGCTAATGATTTGTCCACGATAAAAGACACAAAGAATCATTCGATGATTGTGGTTAAAAGTGGATGGCATAAAGAGTTTTTTAGAAAAGATTTTTATTTGCCAGACATTGTGAAGCATTTCTGCATGGAGGAGTTCCTAAAGCGATGAATGTCTTATTGGGAGTAACTGGCAGTGTTGGGGCAAAACTGACGGGGAAGTTGGTAAATGAATTCAAGGATAGAGGGCATGATGTAAAGTGTATTGGGACAGATTCCGCGATGGAGTTTACCAGGATGCTTGAAACACAACACGATGAGTTTGTGGAGTATGAGGAAACAGGCAGGGTTCTTCATGTTGAGTATGCGCAATGGGCGGATGTCTATGTTATTTGCCCATGCACATCGAATACATTTAACAAGATACTAAACGGAGTGTCTGACAATATTGTGTTGTCAACACTGAGGGCGTTTGATGATCAGGAGAAGAAGTTATATGTCGCTCCAGTAATGAACACGGAAATGCTCAAAAAGGATATGTGGAACATTTCAGATGTTAGAAGGGGATACAGCAAAATAAAGATGGAGATTATATGGCCAGCTACCAAGATGCTGGCATGTGGTGATTATGGGTTGGGGGCGATGGCCAATATTGAAGATATAGTCAGAGTTGTAGAGGGGGTACGGTGGAAGGTGCCATGGAAGTTTTGTGCCCCTGGGATTTTTAACTATAACAGGATCAAATGTGGTATGGGCATCAGAAGCATAGTAGATCATCCGGGGTGGTTTGGCAGCCAAAGGAAATATGATATTCACTCTGGAGTGGATTTGTATTGTGGAGGAGAGGTTGATGTGTATCCGTTTGAACCAGGGGTTGTTGTTAATATGGGGCTGTTCACTGGAGAAGATGCTGGGTGTGGGTGGTGGAATGATAGTTATTTTGTGGCTATTAAAGGTGAATCAGGAGTGATAGTTTACGGAGAGATAATGGTTGATGGTGGTATTAGCATTGGAGATAACGTTGGAGTTGATTGCATAATTGGAAATGTAACAAGGATCTTAAAGAATAAGCCAAAGAGTCAAATCATAGGGCATAGCATGTATATGTTGCATGTCGAACTTCTTAACGATGGTGAAGTTGAACCATGTGAAGGCTGGAAAAAAGGTTCCAAGTGTCCAAAAGGTATCAAGGATCCGTCAATATACATCGCATTGGCGGAGGAAATATAGCAGTTGTTAGGAGGAAAAAAATGGCAACAATTAGATTGAAAATAAACGAGATAGAACGAGCAGAGGCGTTGGTTACGTCGTTGGCAATATCTGGTATTCCGGTATGGGTAGAGGATCATTGCATGGGTGATCATCCATTTTATTATACTGGAGAAGATCTAAAGTTCGTGTGTTTTGAAGTAGATGACGACAGTGTGATGATAGACGACGATGGGGTAGGTGATGATGTGTGGGATGGTGAGGAAGATTTTTGCGATGATGACAATGAAGAGATTGCAGAAAAGGAAGAAGAAAAGTTCTTTTTTCTAGTTGATGACAATCATCCACAATGGGGAGGTGGAAAAATGTGGATTACTGGTGGAAGCTATAAGGATGCTCGGATGACCGCAGATTCATATTTTGGGAAAGGCAAAAGCGTGTGTGTTGACAATGGGCACATGGGTTTATTCCCAGGGAGGGAGATAGTTTACGATTACTGCCTGCTAGAAGGCAAATTAGCATGGAAAGATGAATTGTCATCTGACAAGACAGTTCATGATGAGGAACAGGAATGATCTTTTTTTAACAAACAGTGTTGACATTCATCTGGGCAGAGATTAGGTTTGTGTTGGTTGAGAGAAAAAAACAGAGAGAAAATGGAGAGAAAAAATGGATTATGAACTTTTGGACGAAATGGTAGGGATATTAGCAACAGCATTAGCGATGGCTGTTACGCCAGGAATTACAGAGGAGGATTCAGAAGAGGTTAACACATGGAGGAAGCAGATTCTCAGGGATGCGAGAGAGGAAGCGATCAGGAAATTAGGCGGAAGAGATCAATAGTAAAATAAAAATTGGCTATCTCTATTGGAGGATTTAGCTATGGGTAATTTTTTGAAAAATAATTGTTGTGACGGGATATACAATTCAATTGATATACACTTCACTTCAGCATGTGACAATAAGTGTGCGCATTGTATTGATTCTCGGTTTCACGGAGTTGGGTGTAGTGTCCCAGACGTGGATGCTATAGTCGCTTCAGTGGTAGAAAATGCTGAGAAATATGACGATGTATTGTTTCTTGGAGGGGAGCCGTGTCTATTTCTGGAAGAACTGTATGAGTGTGTTTGCCAGATAAAAGAAAAGACGGATTTGAAGGTATACACAACAACATCTGTCCCCAGAGTTTGCTACGAAAAAAGGGATTTGTTTGAACGTCTCATAAGGAAGTTGGACGGGCTCAATATTTCAGTACAGCATCACAATGAATGCGTAGCAGACCAGATCAGAAGAACAGAGTCAAAGTATGATAGGCAATCGTTTTATCGGAGCTTGCCATACAGGGAGAAAATCAGGGTAAATCTGAACATTGTGAAGCCTTTCTTGTATACAAGTGGTGACATTATTGAATGCTTGAAGCATTATGATGATATGGGGTTCAACTCTATCAAGATATCGGAGATCCAGCATGGCAAGGATCAATTTGTGAGTTTTGAAAAGTTGTTTGGGTTGAACCTTGGATCTCCATACTCAAGAGGGTGTCAGAAGTATATTAACATGGAAGAATTAATCGCTGGGTTTAAGACACCAGTGTTGCTAAAGAGATCATGTTTTGTGTGCGAGTCAACTTTGAAGGCGACACCGCTTGATGGGATAAAAGTGCTATCAAAGCTGTTTTTGAAGCCAAAGAACAACTACTCCGTTATATACGGTAACGGGGAAACAACGAAGGGATGGGTGTAATGTACGAGAAAGTTTTGAAGAAGGTATTGGGTTTTGTGGAGAAAATGTCTGGACACTGTGGTTCATCTGGGCACTGTTCTTAAATTAGACAAGGAGGTGACGGTCGAAGTGATTCGGCCAGTCTTGAGCATGGTCACAATTAGGCAACAAATCAGTATGATTTTTGGTTTTCGGTTTTTTTGGACTTTAACAAATTGGTAATTGTAAACATATTAAAACACCGTGACCGTGCTCAAGATTGGCCGAATAAACCTGTATATTCGTCTATGCTAGAGATTGACAAAGGTGAAAAGGATTTAAAAAAATGGGATACTTTTGGTATATTTTAGGAACAGTGCTGTTGTTTGTTTCATTGCTTATTTGGGCTCACCATGAAGACCGTAAGGAATATGCAGAGCAGTGTTTAAAAGAAAAAACTGCTGATGTGTGTGACAAAGAGCTGGATGTACTATTTGATTATTGATGAAAAACAATATCAAACAGGATGATTTTGTTTTGGCGTCTGGCGTTTGTTCAGAATGCGGGACAATGTTTGAATTTGTGTGTGATATATATAGAAGAAAATACAGGTATGACTCTGTTGTGATGGCATGTCCTTTCTGTAGACCTGATTTGTTCGGAGGAGAGCCGGCAGAACCAGAGGAACAGGGTTTAGACGTGGATGATGGTGAACATGAGCAGTGAAAAAATGTAAACAATCAAGCTAAAAATCATGACAAGATAATTGTAGATAAAGGGCGAACTTGAGTTCGCATCTGGAGATAAGAGATGGATGGAAAACAGGCGATAGAATTAGCATTAAAAGCGTTGCGGTTTGTGTCAGAGGATGAGAAGTTCCTGGAGGAAAACAAGGGGGCATCTCCGAACGATGCTATCAATGTTTTCGAGTCTGGGACTGAACCAGTAGAGTCTGAGAGGATTGTGGACAGGATGATAGACGGAAGGCGACACAGGAATGAAAAGGAGACACGGGTACAACGGGAAGAAATTATGGTTGTGAAGGTGAGCAGAAGGCCAAAATATGAGTTGGTGAAAAAATGATAAAATGGATAAAGCGTCTCTTTAGTAAAGACATAGGCAGGCGAGATGAAGTTTTCAAGGTATTGCACAGACGATTATACCTAAATGTTTGTCATCGAATTGGTTGCGACCTGGATTGGAGACTGATGCGTAGGCTAAGCTTTAAAGGGCTCAATTTGATGCACTGGAAACTGCGTAGCAGTATGGATGGTATACTGTGTCGAAGGGTGGACAAACGACTAGAGGAAAGGGTAGAGTATATTTTGGATAGAAGACTAGAAGGCGACGGTGAGTAATGATTAATATTTTCAAGAGGATCTTTGGCAAGAAGAATCGACAGGATGAAATTTACAAGGTATTAAAAGAGATGTTGCACAGCAACCCACACGAACAACTGCTCTGTCTATTGTACTATCGACTGGGCGATCGACTGGGCGTTCGACTGTACCATCGACTGAACAATCGACTGTACGATCGACTGGACGATCGACTGGAAGAAGTACAATAAAAGGTATAAAGAATTAGACAAGAGGAAATAAAATAGAGGTTAGGGGGTAACGGGTATTATGATCTGTTTTAGGGATATGACATTTTGCACATATCACAAAGAGTGTTTAGATGGTGATGGGTGCGCCAGAGCTTTGACAGAAGAGACAAGAAAACAAGCTCAGGACTGGTGGGATCCAAATGAAAAGGATACAGCCCCTATAGCTGTATTTGCGGAAAAGCCGGGGTGTTTTGCAGAATTGGAGAAAAAAGATGGATAATACAAGAGAGAAGTCATACAAGTGGTTTTACAAAGAAGTGATGAAGAATGTGGACACATGGAAAGAAACAGTATCATGTTTGCAACAGATAGAATCTGTACTGGGAGAGAATAATGTTCTGGGTGGGATCATGAATACTTTCAAGAAAGTTTCCGCCAGGATTGAGAAACTGAGTGACGAGGTATGTGATGCTGAAGAACAGTCAGAGTTCAGTATTGGATTGCCAGTGTTTGACGCAGCCAGGGAGCGCAAGATTATCCTTGATAGCATAAGGAAAAAGAATGGTTTTGTTGTTTCATTTCCTGTAGGGACAGGTGGAACAAAATGTCTATGTGATGCCGTAAAAACGGCAAAGGATCAAGTAACATCATCATGTTCATTTTTGGTTGTTGTACAAGGCGGCGGTGTTATAGAGATGCAAGTGTCTAATGGCTTACATCAAATAGGAGTGAACAATATTATTATTGGTGACAGAGAGGACTTTTCGGTTCCAGGGGTAGTGCAGATTGTCGATGTTAAAAAGCTTTTGAGATATGATATTGAACTTACATCTGAATATCTGTTTGTGTTTAATCTTGGAAGTATGACAGATTCGGAGACAAATAGGATAAACAGAATAGACAGAAAAGTGTCTTGTTGTTTTAAGTGATAAGGAAAACACGAGAGATATAGACGGTTGGTGATAAAAAATGAAGTTTAAGAACTGTAAGGTAAAGTTTGGCGGAGAGATGTTTAATATTGAAGATGGCAATGTTGCTCAGAAGAGCCAAGATTCAGGAAAAATAAATGTTACTGTATCAGTTCGCAGCGACAGCAGTGCGGTCTTTTTGGAGAAAATGCTTGATCCAGATCTTTCTACTGCATTGGAGGATATCGTTGGAAGGAATGGTGAGGATTGAAATGTACAAAGTAAGAGGGAAAAACAAAAAAACAGGAGAGTGGGTGTATTCTCGTTCTATCGATGATCGGGGCATGGATGGCGTGTTTATGCGTTCCAGAGGGTCATGGGTAGAGGTGGATAGTGGAACGGTTGGAAGGGGAGTGTGTGTCGATAGTGACTTCAGGGATGACATTTATGAAGGGGATATAATGGAGTACCCTGAACATCCTCTTGAAAAAGGTGGCTGTGGATATGTGATCTCTTTTGATGATAATCTGTGTTGTTTTACGAAAAGCCCGATCAGGGGGGATCGCTTAAATCCTGCAGTTCCACTTTCCACAGAATGGTTGGAGAACGTAGAAAGGGTAGGGACAATTCATGGCTAAAGACATCAAGATTGACATGGAACACATTAACAATATCTGTAAAGAGCTAGAGGGGAGGCTGATGGGTATTACCAAGGCGAGTGATGATTTTGCTGCTGAGGTTAAAAGGAGTGTTGTGAGGCTGGAGGAAGCCAGTCGTGGTCTAAAGGGGATAAAAATGGATAAAGAGAGACTGGATAGAATCATTAATGATCTGTATAGAAAATGGGATGCTCTACAGAGCAAAATGGAGGAAGAATGAAAGCATTGACATTGACACCTGAATGGGCATTTGCAGTATGTTATCTGGATAAGAAGATTGAGAATAGAACATGGAATGCCCCGATTAAAATCATAAACCAACGATTGGTGATACATGCTGGCAAGACCGTTGGGGGACACCAGAAGAAGGTTATAGAAGCTATTGACGATGTTGTTGAATGTGCCAAGACGGACGGATGGACTTCAACTGTTGCTATTGACAGGAGCAATCACGCCAGACGTGCAAACACATACAGGCTGGAGAAGGATGGCAGGGTTGTTATGTTTGGGGAGGAGTTGTTGTCAAAGGGTGGGATTGTAGCGATTGTAACAGTCAAGGGCTCGTTCGAGCCAAAGAGAAAGGAAATGCCACCGTGGGGGATGGAGGGAAACAAGCATTGGTATTTGGACAATGTTTGTGTCCTGGATGAGATGGTGGAAGCAAGGGGCTATCAGGGGCTGTGGAATGTGTCTGATGAAAAGCTAAGAGCTGTTGCGTTGCAAATAGGTGAAGACAAGGTAAAGTTTTCCGGTTTTGTAGAGAGTAAGGATCCAATACTGTGTGAGAGTTGTAACGGTCTTCCAACCAGACGAGACAGGGGAAAGTTGACATACACGGGTGGTAAATTCCTGTGTTCTAATTGTTGTCTTCCGTCTGAAGAGGAAGAGGAAAAGATAGTGCGAAACAGAATGCATGCAGCTTCTATGGTTGGGAGTGCAATAGCATATATTTTATAGGTGTAAGTCAGATGGGTAATACTCGTGTTATATTAAAACCAAGGAAGAAAAACAAAAGAGCACTGTGGCCGTTTGGGTACAATGGGTCGAAGTCGAAGGTTGATAGTGTTTTGATAAAGGATTTGGACGGTAATATTTGTGGTGCAAAATGGAATTGTCCGGGGTGTGGAAAAAAGGTAAAAATGATATTAAACGCGGTTGACAAGAAGAAGCTGCCCTGGCAACCTGGGGGTGTAAGCGGGCACATTGATAAGTACACCTATGGGGAGTACAATCAATTGTGTGAGGAGTGCAATTCCGAATACGGGTGATATTTCCCCCGGTTCGGGCAACCGGGAGGGTATCCATGGCCATGGGAAGAAAAAAACAGCCCAAATTGACAAAAATAGCAAGAGGCATCAAATGTAGCGGAGAATTTTGCGAAGAATGTGAGCATTGCATAGAGAGGAAAACGAAGTACGATCAGCCGTATTTGTGGTGTAAAGAATGGGAGAGAGAATTGGCACCTGCATTTAACAAATCAAAGGCTGAGAGATGTGCAGAGTGTCATATGGGAGAGAGATACGCAAACGGGGCCAATATATTTATTTGAGAAACAGAGGAAAAAATGAAAAAACAACAAGAAATTCATAAGGCATTAGAAGACAGGTTGGTCACCACCCCACGCGATCGACTGTATGGTCAACTGGTCTATCAACTGGGCTATCGACTGAACAATCGACTGTACCATCGACTGTACTTTCGACTAAACAATCGGCTGAAAGAAGTAAAATAGAGGAAAAAAATGAGACAGGAGGAAGTATACAAGACATTAGAAGAGAGGTTGCGCAGCAATCAATGTGTTCGATTGTACAAACGACCGTACGATCGACTGGACATTCGACTGGACTATCAACAGTACAAGCTAATGGACTGCCAATTGATCGATCGACTGTACGATCGACTGAATAATCGACTGTACTTTCGACTGATCGAAGTAGAATAAGTGAGGAAAAAATGACAAAACAAGGAGAGATTTACAATGTATTAAACGAGAGGTTGGACACCGCCCCACGTGAGCGACTGTACTATCGACTGAACAATCGACTTAAAGAAGTGCAATAAAAGGTACAAAGAATGAGACAATAGGAAAATCGATTGGAACGTTAGCCAGACAAGAGACTGGGAGAGTTGAAATGGTTGGAAGTGAAAAAATAGACAAACAACAAAATATATTTGAAGCACTACACAAAAAGCTAAACAGTAACCCAGGTAGGCAGCTGGACAGCCTGCGGGGATATCGGCTGAGAGAACTGTATGCGTATCAACTGGAAAATCCACAACTATATCAGTTGTATGCTCGATTGTATTCCAGACTGCATACACGGATGCTTCACCGGTTTGATGATTCTATAAGAAAGAGGTTGAAAATACTTTTAAGAGAAACAGCGTAACAAGTTGGAGATGAAAATTCAGAGAAATAGAAAGGGGAGTATGAAGTACAAGATAATATATATCGATCCGCCATGGCAACCAAACAACAAGAAAACAGGTGGGTCGATGAAATCAGGTGCTGATACTGTATATGATGGAACAATGTCTTTGGAACGATTGAGGATGATGCCTATTAGCAGGATAGCTGACGACGATTGTTTTTTGTTCTGTTGGTGGCTGGGCATTATGCCGGAAGAGGCGCTGAAGTGCATGAAGTCCTGGGGGTTTACATTGGTGAATATGAATGGATTTGTGTGGCGTAAATTGACAAAAAACGGCAAGGATAGCTTTGGAATGGGATACTATACCAGGGCGGGATCTGAATCCTGCTTGATTGCCAAAAGAGGGAAGCCAAGGGTTGAAAGCCATGGTGTAAGAGCGGTGTATTCCGGGTATGAAGAGAAGCACTCTAAAAAACCGGATGAGTTTGCAGATAGAATAGTACAAATGTGCGGGGATGTTCCAAGGATAGAGATTTTCGCCAGAGACGTAAAGCCTGGATGGACAGCAGTCGGTAATGAAATAACAGGTAATGACATAATGGATGATTTGTTTGGGATAATCGGGGAGACAGACAGGGACAGGCTAAAGAGGCTCCCCAGGAGGGTAAAATGAACGAGAAAGATTTGCCGGAGAGAATGATTGCATTGGCTGACAGTATTGGAGCAGGTAGCAAGCACATTCTCAGGATGGGCGCAAACGAACTGTCTAACGCGTGCGACAAGTTTTTTTCAGGACACACCAGAGATGCTTGTAGAACAGTTTATGGGGGCATATGCAAGGGCCAGAAAGATATTCGCTATATATTCGGAAAAGGACTAGCATGAATAAGATTGTTTACCTCAATGGAGATGTGACAGAACCTCAGACGAAAAATAAATGTATCATTGCGCACATTGTGAATGATATAGGAAAATGGGGTTCAGGTGTTGTGGTTGCAATATCGAACAAATGGCCACAAATGAGAGAGTTTTATCTGGAGGAACATCGTTCAAACGGATTAAGCCTGGGGAGCTATCAGTTTTCCATGGTAGAAGATGGCATTTTTGTGTTGAATATGGTTGCACAGAGTGGTATTAAAACACGGTACAACAAGGTACCATTGAGAATGAATGCACTGAGAGAGTGTCTGTTCAATCTGAGATCTCTGGCGGATTTGAACGGCTGTGAAGTGCATATGCCAAAGATAGGAAGCGACAGAGCGGGCGGGAAATGGGAGGATATAGAGGTGATGATAGAAGAAGAATTATGCAAGCATGGTATTAGGGTTTTTGTTTACAACTACGAAGGAACTAAAAAATGAAGAACGTTAAGACTGAGGACACAAGAAAGATTTTTACGACACTGTTGAGGGAGTGTGGCATGAATATGGCACAGGGGCTTGGTATTGCATCCATTATTATCTCGAAGTATATTGAGGATGTGGAGTTAGGAACGATTAAATCAGAGATTATGCAGGCATATCAGCATATGGAAGACAATGCCGAGGATTACGAGAACGACAGGGACAACCTGGAGAGTGATATGGAGGCATTGAATAATAAGCCTTTGCATTGATTTTTTGTTGAAAACAGATGGATAGTGTATACTAGCCATAGTGACAACAACATAGGAGCAAGAGAATGAAAGAATTATTTGAGAAACATATGAACGCAAGCATGGTGACAGAGGGGGATGCAGAGTTGGAGGAGAGAAAGGCTCTTCTTTCTGAAATGCAGTCGTTTTATGATGTGGCCAAAGGGCTAAAGGAGTTGGAACGTGATGTTAATAGAATCGCTGAAAAGGCAAAAGGGAAGAAAAAGAAAAAAGAATATTACAAATATGCTGATCATGTCCTCGAATGCAAGAAAAGAGTGTATGAGTACATAGATAGAATAGAAGGCGAATTAAAAGGAGATGGTGACGTGTATAAGGATGCGTTCTTTAAATTTAAAGGATTTTAGTTGCGTATTAACGCGAACTTGAGTTCGCCTTAGAGAGAGATAGAGAAAGAGAGGAAGAGATGAAAAAAATCGACACATGGGTAAAGAGGTTGTAATGGAATGCTTTGACAGGGTTATGTTTGCACTTCAGGATCTAAGGGTGGGATATATAGAGTATGAATCCCAGGTTTGCGATGAGATAGCCAAACTGTTAGATGCTGGAGGGATTGGATACAGAAAAGAGGTAAAATTGGGGGGACGATCCCGTGTTGATTTTATGACTGATTGCGGGGTGGCAATAGAGGTAAAGAAGGGGAAGCCAAGTTCATCCAGTGTGTCAAAACAAGTAGAGAGGTATGCATCGTTTGATGTAGTGGAGGGTGTAGTGTTGGTAACGGAGCGGGGATTATTTAGTCACAAAAGTGTATGTAACGGCAAAAAGGTTGGGTACATAGCGTTGTCCAAGAATTGGGGGATATCGATATGAAGAGAGTATTGATAATAGACATATTTGTAGTATGTTTGTATGTGTTTTTGTTATCGGAAGAAGAGTTGCCTTTATGGATTATATTGCTGTCATTATTGTCTTTATTGGTCTTGCTATGCGACATCGCGGGTTTTATTTTGAAAAAAACGGGCCGGAGGCATTGACAAAATTGAGATAATATTTAAGTTCTGTGTGTAGAGAGAAAACTACCACAACGGTAAGATGGAAAGAGAGATAAAATTATGATGTCAGCAAAAGATAAGAACGAACAGTCAAAAACTGGGTGGCAAAAGGATGCAGAAGTAGTTCTGGGGCTTTCAGATCTTAAAGGTCAAATAGAGGACTATTGTGGTCCATATTTTGGATTAGATGTTACCAGGGACAAAGGAGGATTGTCACTATTGAATGTTCAGCATGTCGTAAGGAAGCTTTTGTTATCATGTGGTTATTTTGTGGATGTTCGCGAGGTAGACGAAAGAACGAATCATGTACAGATTATTGTTCGCTGGGACGATGATGCCATCGAATTAATGGAGAGAGTTTGTGCCACACAAGAAGATATCGATGAATATCTTGGCTTAGGGTGGTGAAGGAGATGGAATACATAGTCACAATTCTGGATCATGAAGAGGTACACAAGCGTTTGGTCGATTACGACGCTAAGGATCCATGGGCTGTTGTGTCAGATACATGCAAGAGGATTAAATATTTTAGAACAAGTGACGACTTTATATTTCAGGATACAATCTATTATTATTTTTGTGTGTTTGACGGGGAAAAACTTGTCGGGTGTGCGAAGATTAAGGTCGGGGGCATCGATTCTGCTGAGAACCCAGGGTGGCCTCATTGGCTTGCATTTGTTTCTGTGGATCCTGAGTATCAAAATCGAGGGATAGGAACGGCTATTATCAAGAGTGTTATGCAGTTTTGTTATGAGAACGGTATGAAGCTTTTGATTTCTGATTATTCAAAGTCTGGCTGGGAGTACATCAAGGACAGAATACGGGGGGAGGCATCTTTGCTGGGTGTAGAAATCAGAGATCGAAGCACAAAGGCTCATTATTGAATCACAACGGTTAGAATAGAGAGGCAAAAGATGAAGATAGAAGAGATTAAAAATGTGATCTGCATTGGAGATATACGGCAGAGGATGGGAGCGGACGGATCTGATGATACGTCTTTTGATAACGATATCAAGCAGATGTCTCCAAGGGAGTTGGTAAAGAAGTGGAGCGCGTGGACGCTAGGCTTTGAGGAGTGGGCAGAAGGAATAATCGAGGCATACGAAGATTTGAAAGAATTGGAGAAAAGCGATGTTTAGAGAGGAAAAGCAGTGATGGCTAGTCTTTTGCTTGGCAATGTTATCAATGAAAAAAGTGTATTGGTAAATGAGGTTTTTGTCGTCTATCGAAACGAAGATGTTATGTTGTTGGTTGTCGACACAAGAACTAAATACCCTGATATAGAGGGAGTAATGGGAAATACCATGTTATTGAACGTTAATGAGCGGTCTGTTTCAGTTGGGGAGATTGACGGGTATACAGAGGTAAAATTGGGGAGTCCGCCGGGATTTGAGATTTGGTCTTGCGATACTGGCAGATACAATGTCAACGTTACAATGAGGAGGAGAGAGGAATGAAGTTTATTAGAGATATTGATTGGGACAATGTGTTTTATCTTACATTGATGCCTGTGTGGGGTCCGTTTTACATTGTATTTTATATCCTGGGAATGATAGCCGGGGCGATTAGATGTGGATTTGAGGACGGGATATGACGAAACAGCAACAGATTTATAGTGTATTGCTAGAAAGGCTGGCGGATGATCCAGGTTGTAAGTTGGCATATCGAAGAAATGCAGGCACATTGGAAGATCGACTGTACTATCGACTGAGTTATAATCTGTATAATGCACTGTAAAAACAGCTTTTTTATCTACAGGACGAGCGACACGAATTGAAGTTGGAAGACCTCCTGGTTCAAGTAAAATAAGTGAGGATAAGATGAAAAAACAGGATGAAATTTACAAGGTATTAGAGGATAGGTTGGAAAGCAACCCACACAAACAACTGGAGGAACGACTGTACGATCGATTGGGCGATCAACTGGACAATCGACTGTACTATCGACTGTACTACCGACTGAACTATCGACTGTACTATCGACTGGACGATCAACTGTACGATCAACTGGACGATCGACTGGACTATCGACTGATCTATCGACTAATCAATCAACTAGACTATCGATTGGATAAGTTAAAATAGAGGAGAAAAAGAGAGGGAGGGTATCATAAATGAGCGATATTGAAATCATAGAATTGGATGTTACAAATATTGTAGGAGCCAGAGCAACAACATTGGTTGTACAGCTGTTGTCACAGTTCGATTGCGATGTTTTTGCAACTCCTATCGATCCTTTGTCAATCAACACTGGATATGTGTCATTAAAGTGGCCAGTAAACGCAAAGAGCATAATGAGCCTATTGTACGCCAGGGCGTTCTCCAGTCGATTAAAATTTGAGGCTACAGGCAAACAGGCAAAAGAGGCGTTAGACGCATTAGAGGCAAGTCTGGAGGGAAAAAATGGGTATTGAGGTTAATACGTATATAGGACCATACATTAGGGTGAGCGGATGGCCCAGGGAAAAAGTGGAAAGAGGGCTGATGTGTTCGGCGTGTAATATCAAATCTTACGATAAGGGGGATAAGTTTTGTAGCAAGTGCGGAGAAGAAAAGACAGTATGGAGCGAGGATGTAGAAGTTGATTTCTATGCACTGATGGATGGCCTGGGGGAAAATGCTTTGCGTGAGACATTGGTGGATTATTGTACTAAATATCCATTTTCTATGTTGATCCCGAATTTTAAAGGATGGAATTTTCTTGATAGTGAAGATGGTCTGGAACTGACAATAGAAAAGATATCTGACAAGACACGAAGGTTCAAAGAAAAGCATGAGAGAGAAATCCAGCTTCTGGAAGAGAATTGTGATTCAGTATATGTGATGTTTGGGTGTTTCGAGTATTGGATTTGACAGGTAACGAGCGAGGATGGTTGAGATGTATAACCCAGGATATGAAGTTCAGGATGGATGTTGGAATTGCAGATATGTATTTGTTCGTACTGAATATGATGAGAGTGATGAATATTATTGTGCTCGTGGAAGAGAAAAGCGACCAAAGTGTGGCAGCATGAAAATGGGTGAGCAGTTTTCTTCTGTAGAAAACAAAGATGCAAGGGGTAGTGCCAGGGAGTGGGACAGGTGGAGTTCGGGCAGAAGTGTTGCGCCGGCTGGAAAATGTGACAGGTGGAAGCTTTACACAAAAAACGTTGACGAGTTTGTGAAGACTATTGTATGTGAGAAACAGAGATAAGCGAACTTGAGTTCGCACTAAGGGGAGACAAGAGAAATGATCATGGTTGATACAAGAATAAATGGGAGCGTTTTTTGAGTTGTATCTTCAACTACAGAAGAAGCGTTGGATTACTTTCTGGATTGTCAACTGGCAACAGTAGATGTTTTTGAGAACTATAACGGATCTGTTTACGAATATGCAAAAGAGATTGAGCAAAAGTTTTGCGGAGAAAAAGCGGTGCTCAAATAAGTGCCAGACATTTAAATATAGTGGAGGATGTATGAAGTTTGTAAAAGAAAACTGGAGAATTATGGTTGTTTTTTTGTTAGTTTTTATGCTGTTTTTAGCATTTGCATGGGTGCGTTATTATTTTGGAGCCAATCCTGTGGACCACCATGTGGAATATCAGGTTGGCGACAAGAAAGGTATTGTCGTTGAAGAACAGATGTGTGAACCGTGTGCCACAACACAGGTGCTAAAGAAAATGCAGGAAGAGGTTGATGCAAAAAAAAGAGTTGCATTCAGAATGCTTGAAGAGATTAATGATAAAGAAAAAGCATTGGCTCAATGTTTGAGGGGCTGCCAATAGAGGAGGAGACAATGTTGCAGGACAGAGATATAGACGATGCCAGGATTAGTCGTGATGAACTTGAAAAGAAAATGGAAAATGATCTGCTAATTGTGAGGAAACATTTTAGAAGCTGGATAGTAATTCATGAAGACAAGGAAAATTGTTTTTTTAGGCTGGAAGTCAATGATACATTTCCTGTGAGAACGATAATTCATGGTAGAAGCTTCTATTACAAGGCAGTGACTGAGCCTCCAGGGAAGGGTAAATTGATTTACAGAAGGACAACAAAGGGTCGTGTGATGCCATGTTTTTCTGCTGGCAGGTTCAGGAGCGATGGGCATTTGTGGTGTTACCAGGACATGGACAATCAACATCATGAAATAGCAACGAGCTGTTGGTGTTCGGTAGATGATGAAAACAATTGCAGTGAGGAGTGGAAAAAATGGAACGAAAGATAGAGGGGGCCAGGGTGAAAGAGTTAAAAAGCAGGATACCAGAAAATGAATAAAAGGCAGACTGGTGTATATAACGCTATCGATGACAGGTTGAGGATATTGATAGCCAACATTCTGGATTACAGGATGGATTTTAATTTTTGGGAGAATAACAATAAAGCCTACGAGGTACTTGTGCCAAGCCTGTATGGTTCAATGCGAAGTCGATTTGTGGATAGGCTTTGTGTACATGTAGATGGATTAAAGAGAAGCAATAAAGGTAACACATGAGACAGGAAGAAATTTACAAGATATTAAAAGAGAGGTTGTTTTGGAATCCACACAATCGACTGTTCGATCGACTGTACTATCGACTGAACCATCAACTGGACAATCGACTAAACAATCGACTGGACTATCGACTGTACAATCGACTGAACGATCGACTGGACTTTCGACTAAAAGAAGTAAAATAGAGGCAAAAGATGACAAGACAAGAGGAAATTTACAATGTATTAAACAAGAGGTTGTTCAGCAATCCGCGCCATCAACTGCGCGTTCGACTGGGCAATAGGCTGTACAACCAACTGGACAATCGACTGTTCTATCGGCTGGACAATCGACTGTACTTTCCACTGTCCAATCGACTGTACGATCGACTGTCCAATCAATTGGAAGAGGTAAAATAGAGGTAAAAAATGGAAAAACAGGATGAAATTTACAACGCATTAAAAGACAGGTTGTACAGTAATCTGCGCAATCAATTCTATCGACTGGACAAACGACTGGACAATCGACTGTACGATCGAATGTACATTCGACAGTTCTATCGAATGCGTGATCGTCTGTACTATCTCTTGGATAAAGCAAAATAAGGAATGCAAAAAAGGGAATACAAAACATGAAGTGGCCATGGGTAAAAAGAAGCAAGTATGAAGAGCTGAAGGGTATGTATGAAACTACATTGGGTGTGAATTCAGAAAATGTCATAAATGCAAGAAAGCTATGGGATGAAAAAAATAATGCGAAAACAGAATGCAATAAACTGACAAGAGATCTAAATAAATGCAAAAAACGTTTAGAAGATTTGAACGTTGAAATAGTGAAAGAAAAGGTGGAATTATTTAAACATGTTGTGCAGTATGCTCCACAGTTGATAGATGGCAAGTCGTATTTTGGGCTGGACGATGTAATGGAGCTGATAGATATGATTGAAGAAAAAATTGAAGATGGAGAATATTAAGGAATGAAAAAATACGTACTTGGGTTCGCATTTGACCGTGATAAAAAAAACGTGCTGTTAGTTAGAAAAAAGCGTCCTGTGTGGATGAGAGGAATGCTGAACGGAATTGGGGGAAAGGTTGAAGATGGTGAAACACCATGGGATGCAATGGGCAGAGAATACTATGAGGAATGTGAGTTGAATTTAACATGGTTCAGTTTTGCTACTATGAATGGCATTGAAACAAATGGAGAACCGTTTGAAATAAACGTATACAGGGCGAACGAAAATATAGATTTTTTTAAACAAAAAGAAGACGAACAGATTGAGATATATCATGTTGAAGATGTTGTTATGAACCGCTTGGATGGAATGATGGCGGATGTGCCGATGTTGGTATCAATGGCCATATCCGACTGTGCGTTTGACGACATCGCTATATATCTATGATGGCCGAAAGTTGAATGAATTATGAATGGAGCAGTAAATTGCAGCGACTCAGAACTTTGCACTTATTTGCAGGCAGTGGAGGAGGGATATTATCCGACATTTTGCACGGATACATCCCCATCGGAGCTGTCGAAATCGATGAGCATTGCCAGCAGGTCTTATCCCAAAGGCAAAAAGACGGTGTCCTTCCATGGTTTCCCATCTTTGAAGATGTCGAAAAATTCGACGGGAAAAGATACAGGGGACTCATTGATGTCATCGCGGGAGGATTCCCCTGCCAGGATATCAGTGCAGCGGGAAAAGGGGCAGGAATCGAGGGAGAACGGTCAGGATTGTGGGGTGAAATGGCGAGAGTTATCGGTGAAGTACGACCGAAATACGTGTTCGTGGAAAACTCACCTTTGCTTGTTCAGCGAGGACTTACAACAGTCCTCAGTGATCTTACCGAAATGGGGTATGATGAAAAGTGGGGTATTGTCGGAGCTGATGACATCGGTGCTCCCCACGTCAGGAAAAGAATCTGGGTCCTGGCCAACTCCAATCAGACAGGACGCTAAACATTCCGGATACGCCCCCAGCGGTCCAGGGATGGTCGACAAGCTTGCGTATGCAGTTGTCAGGCTACCGACACCCAACAGCAGGGACTGGAAGGACAGCGGGGCATCTCAGGGCAATAGAAAGAGTCCCAATCTGGGCACGATAGCATGTCAATTTCCTGCTCCAACCTGTTCCGCTGCTGAGCAGGGAAAGAATGAGTATGATGGGAAACGTGGACAGACATTAATAGGAGCTGCTACAGGACAGATATGGGGAACACCACGATGTGCAGACGGTATGTCAAATAAGCTTAGAGATATTTCAGAGGACAAGAACACAAGGGGCAGACTGGAGGATCAAGTTGCAAAGGAAGAGGGCCCAGGAGGGGTTCTGAATCCAGATTGGGTGGAATGGTTGATGGGATGGCCGATTGGATGGACATCGTTGGATCCTATCGATATGGAAGAGTTTGAGTATTGGATAAACAGTAATCCAGAAGAGTGGTATTCAAGAGAAGAGGGAGCAAGGGGTGTTATTCCCCGCGTTGGAAAAAAAATAAATGACCGGGTGGCCAGAATAAAGGCTATTGGAAACGGACAGGTGTCGTATTGCGCAGCGGTTGCATTTGATTTGTTAAGGAGTATGGGATGAGTAAGTATATTATAGGTTTGATGGTTAATGTAATTGGTTTTTTAATTGGTATTTCATTGTCCAGTTTTCTTTATGATTGGCCACATGGGCAGGAACAGTACACAAATTTTTATCTTTGTGTTGCATTTCCACTTCTTTATTCCGGATATCTTTCTGGGGTTGTTTACTATGCGATTATTCACAAGGATTAGACGTTTACAATGGTGAAAATGACGACAAATGAGGCAGCAGAGATTTGGTTTAGGAATAAAACTCCTGAGAATGAGGTGTTGGTTATTGATTCGTTTAGCGACTATTGCTACAGGCATGCGTCCAGGATGGCCCGAAAATTAAAGAGACGCCATTTGGCAGAGGACTTCTATCAAGAGGCTATGGTAGGCGTCGTGAAGGCAATGAGAGTATATGACGGCAGGGTGGCGTTTTTTGTTTATGCACGGTATTGGATAAACACACAACTTATCAATTATATGCGTAAGTTTTTCCGGATTAATACATCGATAGACACGATGTGTGAGGACGGTGAGTCATGGGATGTTCCAGACGAAAATGCGGAGAGTGTAGACAGGCAGGTTTATGTCAAAATGTTGTTGGAATCGGTGAAGGATTTGTATATGAGATATGATGATTATCGCAAGGATATAATGACAAGATGTATTGTCACAGATTTCCCCAGAAACGGCCAGGATGTTGCTGAAGACTGGGGTGTAAGCAGAGAGGCTATCAGGCAAATAAAGGTTAAATTGAGAAAAGATTTGGATTTCTTTTTAAAGAAAGAAGGGTGGTGTTAAATGTCAGATTTACCGACAAAGAATGATTCAGAGACGATCAGGTATATAGTAAGAATGTTGAACAGCAGTGTCATTATGGAAAGGGTTTTTTCCCAGGTTTTGCCTACGCACATGCCAGACATTTTGGATGCGATACTGGAAGATTCTGACAGCTGTGGGGATTACTTTTGGAATTGGATGACAGAAGGGGATGGGTTTGAGTGGTTAATGGGAGCACTAGGGGCAAGCGGATATCACTTGCATAGGACAGACGCAAGAATACAGAAGATCAAAGAGGAACGCAGGGAATGTGAGGGCAGGTTATGAGTGAAGAAAACAATGATGTGAAGTCTGTCATTGACAACATGAATCGGTGTCCTGATTTTTTGGATTTTCCGACTGCGTGGAGCATACAAAGGGCATATGAGCTTGAGCATGATGACAGGTGTTCATATATCCAGGCGGCTTGTTTTCTCTGTGACTGCGGTGCTGTTAGAAAGAAATGGGAAGAACTCAGGAAGGAAAAATAGCCAGTCATGTTGCCAGCATTAAAGAACACAAGAAAGATGTTACAAGGAAGAAAAATAGTAAAGAGATTGGAGCTGAATGGATACATCTAAACAAAGAATAAAATCAAACAGAAAAGTGAAATACATAGCGAACTACATTAGAAATTGGTTTTCTAATATGTATCCGTTCGATGAGCCCCTCCAGTATGATGGGCTGTCTTTTAAAACTCCAGAGCATTTTTATCAGGCTATGAAGAGTACAGATCGTGCAAAACGTGAGTTCATAGCAAGGCAGAGGACGGGCAGAGTTGCAAAGAAGGCTGGGAGAAAGTTGAAGCTGAGAGAAGACTGGGAAGAGATCAAATATTCTGTAATGGAGTTTGCCCAGAGATATCGGTTCAAGAGTGGGACGACATGGTATACAAAGCTTATGGAGACAGAGGATCCAATTGTTGAAACAAACAACTGGCATGACAATGAGTGGGGTAATTGTATATGCGAGAAGTGTAAGGATATAGAAGGGAAAAACATGCTGGGCAAGATTCTTACCGATATTAGAAATGGAGAAAAACAATGAAACCACCATTTAGCTATTACGGGGGAAAACAAAGAATGGTGCGCAACATTGTACCGCTTATACCTAAACACACTGTATACGTTGAACCATTTTGCGGAGGGGCAACGATCATGTTTGCGAAGCCATGGCCGGATGTTTCTAATTCGCATGATTACCGCGAAGTTATCAACGATAAAAACGGACGGGTTGTGAATTTTTTTAACGTGCTGAGAGATGATGGGGAAGAGTTGTGTAGGATATTAAGTTTTCAATTGTATTCTCAATCCGAATATCACAAAGCGGTAAAGTGTGACAAGACCGATAGGATGGAAAATGCTGTAAGTTTTTTTGTCGAAATAAATATGTCATTTTCTAATAAAGAGAATGGTGGTTGGGGCACAGCTGTCAAAACAACAAATCATCCTGTCTCGTGGTTCAAAAAGGTTGACAGGTTAGAAGATTACATAGCACGGATGCGTGGTGTTTACGTGGAAAATATAGATGCTGTAGATTGCATAAAAAAGTGGGATTCACCACAAACATTTTTCTATTGCGATCCTCCGTATGTTGGTACGGACCAGGGGCACTATAAAGGGTATTCAGCAACTGATTTAGATTTGCTGGTTGAGACACTAGGTAGCATCGAAGGACAGTTCTTGCTTTCCAGTTATGACAACGAGTATATAAATGCCCCATTTCCAAAGTTGAACTTTTCAGCCACAAATTCATCAGCAAAAAACAAACGAGAAAAACGAACAGAAACCGTGTGGTACAAATACAATGATTCGTTCGAAGACTACGCTCAAAAGCTGTTTGACAGTGGGAAATTCGATTGCTTCACTGGCGGTACACATGAGCGCCAAACAAGATTGTTTTAATTCTCACCTGATATAATTCAAGAAAGGTTTATTGTATGGTATTTACGCCGGATTATCTGAAAGTCCCGACGTTAAAGGGACATCTGTATGGAGCGCTAGATTACGACGCGAACTCAAGTACGTTTATCATCTCAGGCGACGGGTTGATTATGGAGTTTACAAAAAGGCTGTTTCCTGGCTCCAGGCCAGGCTGGGGAGAGGACAAGGGCAAGGTGTTTATCAAAGACTCCAGAAAGGCAGCTGAAGACATCAACTGGCTGTTGTTGCGATTCCCCTTGAAGGTCAGCTGCATGGACAGGTTGAACCGAGGGAGGGCAGACGCGATAGAGAGGATAAACAGACGTGCAACACAGCAGGACATGGTACAGACTACTCCACCAAAAGAATTCCTGGGGAAACTGATGGGGTTCCAGGAAAGTGCTGTTACTTTCATTTCTACAAACAAACGTGTTTTGCTTAGTGATACCATGGGCTTAGGCAAATCATGGTCATCCTTGGCAGCAGCAGCTCATGCGGGGGAATATCCCGTTTTGGTAGTGTGTCAGACACATGTGCTTCAGCAATGGCAAAGGGTGATTGGGCAGTTGTTTGATATGGGGACGTATCAGACAGAATTTTCCGGAGATCCTGTCAGTATTTCGGAGCAAAAAGGGAGAAGTATTGCCCCGATTTTGTCGGGCAGAACACCGTATCAAATACCGGATACCCCGTTCACATTGATACATTACGGGTTGCTGCAAAACTGGAGCGATGCTCTGATGGAGAGAAAGTATCCGTTTATTATCTTCGATGAAGTCCAGGAACTGAGACATACAGGGACGATGAAGTACAGCGCTGCCTCTGTGCTGTCTTCTGACGCCGATCATGTGGTGGGATGTTCCGGGAGTCCTATTTACGGTTACGGGGCTGAGATTTGGAATGTAACGAACATTATCGACTTCAACTGCCTGGGGTCATTCGAGTCCTTCACTCGGGAGTGGTGCGAGGGCTACGGGGAAAAACGGGTCCGAGATCCTAAAGCTTTGAACGATTTGCTGGTGCGCGAGGGGCTGATGCTTCGAAGGACTTACAAGGATCCGGAAGTACAGGTGAGTGTTCCTACGGTGGACAGGAAGATTATCGACGTGGATCACGACACTGAAGTGTACGACAAGCTGATTGCTGCTACCAGGAAGAAAGCAGACGGTTATTCATCCGCCCACTTTACCAAAAAGGGACGCATCGCCAGAGACGTGGAAAGGGAGACCAGGCAGGCGACAGGCATATCCAAGGCCCCATACGCCGCAGAGTTCATAAAGTCGCTTGTAGAGGCAGGAGAGAAGCCTCTGGTGTATGCGTGGCATCACGCCGTCCACGACATACTGAAAGAAGATCTGAAAGATTCAAATCCATCTTTTATTTCAGGGAAACAGACGACTAAACAGAAGGATGCAATGGTCAAGCGTTTTATCAACGGCGATACGGACGTTTGTATTTTGAGCCTGCGTTCTGCGGCTGGTATTGACGGGTTGCAATACCGGGGTACATGCGTTGTTTTTGTGGAGTTGGATTGGTCGCCAGCCATTTTTTCGCAGTGTGAACACCGATTGGCCAGGATAGGTGTGAATGAACTTGTCAAGAGTATCCCCGCGTATTACTGTGTGTCCAACACCGGCTACGACGAAATTATGCAGGACGTGCTGGGGATAAAAGTGGCTCAATTTATTGGGCTAATGGGGGATGAGCCGGAGACGCATGAAGAGAAGAAAGAAGCTGAAGAACGCGCAATCAAGCGCATTGAAAAGCTTATCGACAAACTGAAGGAGTAGTGTAGGGTGTGTAGGGTTTTTCTCAAGGCTATCTGTAGAAAAATGAGATAGTGGTAATATGGTAGCCACACTAGTCACCAGTAGTACAGCCAGTTTCTGTTGTAAACCCTGCATACCTTACACATCCTACATTTTTTAATCCCTATCTGTTGACTATTATTTTTTAATCCTTAAATCTTTGTTGTTTGTTTGTCCTGGGCGGTGTAGTGTCCTGGGCGAACTTGAGTTCGTTTTTTTAACAAGAGGAAAGAGGAGAACATGGATAGAGAGAGTATTTTGAACAGAAGCAGCGCGTTCGTGAGCCCAGTGAGAAGATCAATTCATAACAGCAGAGATTACATTGAGTTATCTGATTCAGCCAGGCAGGTCTTCATGTATCTGTTGACAACCCCCCTGGCCATCCAGTGCTCGGGGATTATTCCTGTGAGCCGCCTGGGCATCCTGGCAGGGCTACACTGGAAGGTGGAGAGGTACGGGGAGCTGGAGGCAGCTATCGAGGAAATAGCGGACAGTGAGCTGGCGTGCTTTGATGAGGTGTCAGATGTTGTGTTTATTCCGGAGGCAGTCGTGATGAATCCACCGAAGAACAAGAACATCATTTGCGGATGGGCGAAACGTTCTCAGGAGATCGAGGAGTGCGAATTGAAGCGTATGTGGGTTAAATGCGTACACGATGTTGTAGAAGCACTGTATCCGACACATCTGGGGGCGTTCTGTGAACAATTCCGTTATTACGAGGAAATCAAGGTAGTGGATGAAGATGATGGTGACTGTGAGAATGTCGAAAACATCAATGATTACAGTGGGAAACGCACTTCGTGTGATAGTTCTGGAAACACTTTGGGAAACACTTCCCCAAACACTTCCACAAAGTGTTCCATAAACACTTTATCGAACACTAATCGCGAGTGCTCCGAAGAAAGAGAAGAAGAAGAAGAAACAGAAAGAGAAAAAGAAAAAGAAACAGAAGAAGAAGTTTCGAAAAAATCGACCCCTCCTCTCTCTCTTTCTTCTCTTTCTGTCTCAGAGAGGGTTAAGGGCTATCGAAGAAAGTACATAGCTTTTTTGAAAGAGATAGGTATAACAAAGAGGCAGGCTGCTACGTGGAAGAAAATCGATAAGGATAAATGTATCCAGCTGGCCGATGCATACGGCGACGAGCTGTTCCTGGACGTGCTGAGGGAGTTTGTCGTAACGTTCCCGGAGATGAAAAAAGAAAAAAAATGGACAGGATCGCCAACTTTGGCCTTGCTATTTGCGTGGAAGGATTTATATTTCAATACAGCGGTAGTTGAGAGGCACGAAGAAGAGAGAAAACAACATGAATCCTTTTCTGGATTCGGAGAAGAATGGGAGAATAAAAATGTGCAATGATAACGGTGTTTTGAATGACAGAGAATCAGGGTGGCTTGCTGGACAAATTCAACAGCGAGTAGATGAACATTATCAAGAATTGTCTTTGATGGCATCTCCTGCATACACGCTACGCCCTGCCTTGACGGTGGACGGGAATCAGTGGTGTGCGCTTTATGGAGAAGATTTGCAATCTGGAGTATGTGGGTTTGGGGATTCCCCGGCAGATGCATACGAAGATTTCAACAGGGAGTGGTACAAAAAACTGAAGAAGGTTGAGAAGAAGAAGCCGAACTGGTCTGAGATGAGAAAAGACTGCAACGGTGTAACAATGGGTGAGTACATGGATATGCTGTTGAAGATGCAGGAGGGTGACGAATTGGAGGTTAATTATTCAGAAGATGGTGGATGCATATTCAGAATGGAAAGTGGGATCCTGAAGCTGTATGAGATTCCTCAGTATGGTGGGGATGAAGTTCTCTTGGCAACTTCTCAAAATAATAGCCTGCGATCTTTGCTGGAGATCGCATTTGATATAAAGTGACAAGGAGGATAGTTGTGAAAGATGTAAAGTTTACTAAAATTGAAGTTGAAACATTTAGACGATGTTACGAGACAGATGCGGAGGGGCCTTTTGACCCTGGGACTGGCTGTCACACATGTCCTTTTACGGATGATTGTCCGGACGATGATATTTCAAAGATTGAAGAATGCGCAAGAAAATGCGGGATTTTGAGCTAGAATGAGAGTTGGAGATAGAGATGACAAAACAAGAAGAAATTCTCAAGGTATTAAACAGGAGATTGTACAGTAACCCCTACCATCAATTGTACTATTGGCTGTACAATCGACTGGACCATCAACTGCGCGATCGACTGAGCAGTCGAATATACCAGCGACTGTATGATCGAATGAACTATCGACTTAACAATCGACTGCGCTATCGACTGCACGATCGAATGAACTATCGACTGGACGATCGACTGGAAGAAGTAAAGTGATGGGTACAATGAAAAAACAGAATGAGGTTTACAGGGCATTAGTGAATAGGTTGCATACTATTGTATACAATAAAATAGCATATAAAATGGACTTTAAACTGAAGTATGAATTGAATTATCCACTGAATACCCAGCTGATCAATCGACTGTACTATCAACTAAAAGAAGTAAAATAAGTGAGGAAAAAATGACAAGACAACAAGAAATTTTCAAGGCATTAAAAGAGAGGTTGTTTTGGAATCCACACAATCGACTGTACGATCGACTGTACTATCGACTGTTCTGTCGACTGTACTATCGGCTGAACGATCGACTGAACGATCGACTGGTCTATCAACTGCGCGATCGACTTAACTATCGACTGTACTATCGACTAAAAGAAGTAAAATAAGTGAGGATAGATATGACAAGACAGGAGGAAATTTTCAAGACATTAGGAGAGAGGTTGTTCAGCAATCCACACAAACAACTGTTCTGTCTGTTGAACAATCGACTGGACGCTCGACTGTACGGTCTACTGGACTATCATCTGAACAATCGACTGTACTATCGACTGTCCCATCGACTGTACTATCGACTGAAACAAGTAAAATAGAGGCAAGTGATGAGACAACAAGAGGTGTATAAGGCACTAGATGAGGTTCTTAACGGTAGAATACAGGATTGGCTATATTATAGATGTTGTAGAGATGCGATAAATAAATTGTATTGGCGGTTGGAAAGTCAAATGTCATATAGGCTTGAATATAGATTGTAAAAAAACAAGAGAGAGATGATATGAAAAAACAAGAACAGATTTACAAAGCATTATGGGAGAGGTTGTTCAACAGTCCGCGCAATCGACTGCGATATCGACTGGTCTATCAACTGGACACTCGACTGAACCATCGACTGAACAATCGACTGTACGTTCGACTAAACTATCAACTGTACTATCTAATGTACGATCGGCTGCGCGATCGATTGTACCATCGACTGGACTTTCGATTGCGCTATCGACTGAAAGAAGTAAAATAGAGGTAAAAAATGACAAAACAGGATGAAATTTTCAACGTATTAAAAGAGAGGTTGTACAGTAACCCATACCATCAATTGTACTATCGACTGGGCGATCGATTGGACAATCGACTGTACTATCGACTGGGCGTTCGACTGGACTATCGACTGGACTATCGACTAAAAGAAACAAGGTAAGAGGTGAAGAATGAAGAAAATAAAACTTACTAAGGAACAATCACTATATATCGTTAATATGGTTGAGACAGGAGAACCACTTAGATGTAAGAATTGTCCTGCATTGAATGGTGGAGAGTGCTCTTTTGATCAATGTGAGGAAGACAGGATAATTTTGGAGGCAGCAAGGAATTGTTGTTGTTCAAGCGGGATCAAAAGGGGGATTTTTTGGATGGTTCTTGTTCCCGCTGTGATGGTAATTTTGTTTGTTGCTTTATATGATATAACAGAAGCACTTTACAATCGTGATGACATAGAAGAGGTTATGGATGTCCGTTGTAACAACGGAATATTTCAGACAAAGTTGGAGACAAGAAATGGCTCTATGTGGGTGGAGCCACCATCCAGAGTTTTTTGTGAAAACATAGAAGGAGAAGAGCGATGAATAATAGTGCATATGGAGAATGGTGCCCTACATGTGGCGCACCAGGGATAAGCAGAGAGCGACGCCTGGATGGATATACGTCCTGTATTGAAGGACACAGGTGGAAATCAGGAACAGGATCAAAAAGTCCAGGCGTTGCAAAAGACAAAGATGACAGTGTTTTAGAGCGGACAACTGAAATCATCAAGTGGTTCACAAATCAACCGGTTTGTTGTGAGCATTGTCCGGTTTTTAAAAAGTGTAACAACAAGACAAAACATGAGGTTGAGGTGATTGGATCCTTTCACCGCCCTGGCGATCGTGACAAATGCATGGATAGGATGCTTGAGTTCTTAAAAGGAGAAGAGTGATGTCTGAGGATAAATTTTATTTATGTGTTGATTGTGGAAACGTCCAGCAATTTTACGTTACCGCAAAATGCGGGAGATGTTAGATGTATCTCACGATGAAAGAGGTTGATGGAAATACAATATGCGAACATGTGGATAGACTTTTGAAAGAAAAAGAAAAAAGACAATGATTGGGATAGATGTAAACGATGAAGTCCCTAGAAGGAGAAGAGAGATGAAGTCAAAAAGAAAAACAGAGTTGCCAGTATTCATGAGGGCAGACGATGTCAATGCCGTGCTAAACGGGAATAAGACAAGATTCGCTGTGGCAATGAAGGATCAGCCAGAGGGAAAACAGGGAAGCCTTGAGAGATGGGCGGAGAGTCTGTGGACATATACAAAGGAATACAGAAACGGGTATTCTTTGTCTGAAGAGGAAAAGGCAAAAAAGGTAGAGAGCATGAGGGGTAGAGTGTTCCCATTTGAGCACAAATATGGCGGACAGATATCCTATCCGTGCCCATACGGAAGAATCGGAGATCGGCTTTGGGTTAGGGAGACATTTCAAACTGCTAATTCGTGCGACGGCCCATGTCTGGTGTATAGAGCTGATAAGCATATTATTCCATGGGAGGATTTTTGTAATGAATTTGGCCCAGACTACGGGGCAGGTCCCTCAATGGATTACGATAAGTATCCTGGGGACTATTCCGTTTGGTGTGACGATCTGATCAACGAAGACAAGGGGTGGAAATCACCGATGGCGATGCCACGATGGGCTTCGAGGATTGATTTGGTTATTACGGACATACGTATTGAGAGACTACAGGATGCGACAGAAGCGGATGCAGTTGCAGACGGGTGTGTATCATCAATCCTGAATGGTAATACCAGCACGTTTGAGTCTGGGACTGCTATTTGGCAATATAGGACGAGGTGGGACGAAAGGGTGGTAAGGTTTAAAGATAAATGCTGGGATGCAAACCCATGGGTATGGGTTGTTTGTTTCAAGAGGGTTGAGCTTTAAAAATGATACATCCAGGTACGGGATGACTGTTGATTTGATGACTTCTGACTTGTGATTTAGAAAAAAGCGAACTCAAGTTCGTGGACAGAGAGGGAGATATGAATGCGTACAAGAGAATAAATCGATGTCAAAAATGCGGAGAAAGCCCACACAAAGAGGGGAAAGAAGAAGTTCTATTTTCTTTCAAAGGAAAGATGGTGTGTGGGGATTGTCTGAACGATGACTATATGCCATGCTACTTTGCTAATGCAGCATCTTCGATGGCAATGTTTGAAGATTGTTTGTTAATGCCAAAGGCGTATGGGTATATCAAAACAACGGTTGATGTTGATAGAAGAAACAGGTATCAGAAGAGGTTGCGACTTTTGGATGAACTAAATGTTAAGGGGAATCTAAACGAAGAGAGATAATGGAGGAATTGAATAATGGTAGAGTACAATCAGAGCGAAGTACTGTCTTTATTGGATGACATAGAAAGTCTTCTGCGTGTATCTGGTGCAATTAAAAAAATAGGAGCAACCAGGGAGTTTGTGATAAAACAGGGGCGTATTGTTTCGGATCAGGGATCGAAGTTGGATGTGTGGAATGACGTGCAGGCGGATGCTATCTCTGAATTGGAAAAGGAAAACGACGATCTATTAAGGCAGATTAATTCTCTTCGAGAGCAGCTGAAGAAAGAGAAGGAGAGTGGAATCCAGTTAAAAACAAGAAAGCAGGCCAGAGAGGACGCATGTCTTTTTTTTGAAACGGTGGAGGAGAAAAATGGTGAGATTATATGGGCACATGGTGTGTATCGTGTTCTCTGGAGAGAATATGTTGACACAGTAAAAAGTGATATTAACAAAGTAAAAGAATTTGAGTACCAAACTTATTGATTTTTAAGGAGAAAAAAATGGATTACAAAAAAATAGAAATGACATATGAGAAGGCGTTGGAGGTGGTTGCATCAGCTGATAATAAAGAGGGGATGTCTTGTGGCTGTTGTCCTGTGAATGGAGATGTGGATTGTTTTGGGTTTGGATGCACACAGGTGGCAATGGCAGCAGCGAGGGTTGTTGCAATACATGAAGAACACAATAAAAAGACATTGCCTACATTCGATGAGGCTAATGATATGTTGTGTGGGATTGTTGATACAATACGTCCTGTGTTTAATAAGGTGAAAATTCTTAGCGACAAGGAGAAGCTGTGGATTAGTTGCTTGAGCGAAGACAGTGATGAGCCAACAGAGTCGAACAAGGTTTACTACAGACAGCCAGAGAAGATATATAAAACTATATTTGGAGGTCCAAACAAGAGCATTAAATTTGTGAAGCATCCATCTGATGTATGTGCAGAATGGGACAGTGAAAATCCAGATACGATTATAGTAAGAAAGAATGAACAACAATGAAAGAGTATCCGAAGATTCAAACAATTTTTAAACGGTGCCAGGAAAAAGGGCCAAACAGAAACAAAGTCATTTACGGGGATTGGACAAAATCTGAATTTGAGGCATTGAAGGATGTGAAGTGGGAGGCAACTGAGAAAATTGACGGGACAAACATATGTGTGAATTGGGACGGGGAGATTGTGACATTTGGAGGCCGGGAGGATAATGCACAGATTCCGGCAAAACTTGTCAATTATTTGGTGCAGAAGTTTAACAGGGAGCTTTTTGTGGATATGCCACCGATGACGCTATATGGAGAGGGGTATGGTGCGGGGATCCAGAAAGTCGGAAAGATGTACGGAGAGGATCAGCGTTTCATCTTGTTCGATGTTGTGTGCGGCGGGTTGTGGTTGGAGAGGAAAAATGTGGAAGACATTGCCAATAAACTTGATCTCCGTGTAGTGGAGATTATGGCATATGTGACGCTGGATGAAGCTATTGAGTGTGTCAAGGTGGGTGCAGCATCCGCATTGGGGAAAGGAACGGCAGAGGGGCTTGTGTTGCGTGCTCCATGCGGGTTATTAGATAGACAGGGCAACCGGTTGATTTGCAAAATCAAGACAAGAGATTTCGGATGAGCAAGGAGGGAAAAGATGAATAAGTGGTCTGTTCACAATTGGGGAGATAAGTGCTGGTTTTTACACAACAGGTGTATTGTTGAAGATACTGGTGCTACAAAATATATAGTGTGTTTGGACTGTTCTTTGCGGGAGATTGTCCAGAAGGGAGGATATCAACCTGTTGATATCGGTTTTCTGACAAGACACGATCCAGTTGTCAGGTGTGATCTTGAGCCAATCGGTGAAGACGACAAAACGAAAGAGAGATAAGAGATGTCGAGCGATACCAATGAACTAAAAGAATGCCTTGAGGCTGCACTGGAGTATATAGATGCAATACCGGATGATGTTGCGTCCCGTTTTCCATTTATGCCTGGGTTTGACAGGGATTGGGTAGACGGTGTTCTCGATAGAGTTCGGGAGAAGGAGAAAGAAGATGTTCCTGAGCCGCTTGATGGATAAAAAAACGTTGACAACGGTTTTGTGAGCGTATATGTTCTGTGCAGGTTGAGATTTCAGAGAGATAAAAAAACAGGAGAGAGATATGTTTCACAAAGAATTTTACCCCACACCGAATTTTGTAGCTCAGAAAATGGCCGAAGGATACAAGGACGCGAAATATGTTCTTGATCCATCAGCTGGCAAGGGAGATTTGTTATCTCCGTTTTTGGGAAGATACAGCACAACAAAAGTATTCGGCATAGAATGCAATATGGAGTTGTGTGAGATACTGAGAGGAAATGGTGTTAAAGTTCTGGGGCATGATTTTTTTGGATACGATGGGACTGACCGGTTTGATCTGGTGATAATGAATCCACCGTTTTCGAACGGTATCGATCATCTGTTGCATGCCTGGGAGGTTTGCAAAGGGGCTGATGTTGTATGTTTGTTGCCTACTGCTGTTGCGACTGAGAGAAATACTGAAAAACGTGAATTGCTGGGCAGTATTATCGACAGATATGGCGATGTGTCAGAAATCGGGGAAGTTTTTGATGGAAACGCCGAGAGATCTGCTAACGTTAGTGTATCGATTATTCGGTTGAAACGTTCAGAAAGTGATCAGCTAGGCGTACTTGAGTTCGTTCCGAAACAGGAGGAGGAGACAGAGAGCATTTTTGATGAGCAGTCATCTGGGTTGGTTCGTCGGGACAGGGTTGGACAGGTAGTCAGTCAATACCATGGGGCAATGGACGGGTTTGAGATGATGTTTGCCGGGATGGCCAAAATTAGAGCCAGTGTTGGGTCTCTATTGTCTGAATACAGTGTAGAGGACGCAATGGTAGCTGCGGCGAAAACTGGCGACTACATGGAGTCCAGGGGGGATTTTAACAGAATATTAAAGAAGGAATGCTGGAACACTCTTTTTACAGATGGGAAGTTCAAACAGATGATCAGTTCTGCTGTTGCCAAAGATTTTGATAAATTCTTGCGGGACAATGAGAATATGTCGTTCTCGGAAGAAAACATTAAAATGGTTTTTGGTTCTCTTTTTGAGTCCAGGGATGATATCTTCAAGCAGGCGATATCGGATGCATTTGATTATTTGACGAAATATCACAGTGAAAACAGGGATCACATTGAGGGGTGGAAGACGAATGATCGCTGGAAGGTTAAGAGAAAATTTATCTTACCGTATGTTATTGGTCACAATAAGGATTGGGGTTGGGAAACGTATAGCGGTAGACTGGATTTGCTGAGGGATGTTGAGATTGCGCTGTGTTATTTGACAGGAAAAAACATGGACACTATAGATACTGCTGCAGATGTGATACGAATGGCTGCTATTAACGACAAACAGAGCAACAGGATCAACATTGAATCTGAGTTTTTTCAGATCACATGTTACAAAAAGGGGACAGGGCATTTTGTTTTTAAAGAGGAAGAGTTGTGGAACCGTTTCAACCGGCAGGCATGCAGGGACAGGATGTGGTTGCCAGAATAGAGAATAGGAGTCGGACAAGAATGGTCTTTTTGAGAAAGAAAAAACAACAAGATGTTTTTCGTGTATTAAACAATAGGCTGAACAGCGATATGCAACGTCAACTGTACAATCCACTGTACAATCGACTGTCCAATCGACTGCGATATCGACTGGGTGTTCTACTGCGATATCAACTGAACTATCAACTGAACTATCGACTGGGCGATCGACTGAGCGTTCAACTGAGCTATCGAATGTATGAACAACTGGACTATCGACTGGACTATCGACTAAAAGAGGTAAAATAGAGGAAAAAATGACAAAACAAGAACAGGTTTGCAAAGCAATAGATGATAGGTTGAGCACTAACTCATGCTATAAAATATACGATCAGCTGTGCTATGGACTTCACAAACAACTGCACCATCGACTGAATTATAAACTATACAGTCAACTGTACGATCGATTGTCCAATCAATTGGAAGAGGTAAAATAGAGGTAAAAAAAGATGAAAAAACAGGATGAAATTTACAAGGTATTAAAAGAGAGGTTGTTCAGCAACCCACGCGATCAACTGTTCTATCGACTGGGCGATCGACTGTACTATCGACTGTACTGGCGACTGTACGAACGACTGGACTATCGACTGGACTATCAATTGGAAGAGGTAAAATAGAGGTAAAAGATGAAAAAACAGGAAGAAATTTACAAGGCATTAGAAGAGAAGTTGGGCAACACCCCAGGTTGTCGACTGGACAATCGACTGTACTATCGACTGTACTACCCACTGCACGATCGACTGCGCGTTCGGATGCGCAGTCGACTAGGAAATCTACTGTACTATCGACTTGATTATCGACTGGACTTTCGACTAAAAGAAACAATATATAGGAAAAAAAGATGAAAAAACAGGATGAGATTTTCAAGGTATTAAAAGAGATGTTGCATAGCAATCCACAAATTCGACTGTACTGGCGACTGTACTGTCGACTGTACAAACAACTGAACACTAGACTGTACTGGCGACTGTACTATCGAATGTACGATCGGCTGAGTGATCGACTGAAATGGACAAGATAGAGGAGTTTAAGCGTGAAAAAAAAGAAATATTCAGATGATGAGGTAACAAAAAAAGCAAGGGCTATCATAGATGCAATGCCTGAATGGCAGATAGACTATGCCGAAGGAATGATTGAGATGGCAATATTGGGTAGTGACAATGACCTGCCAAATATGCTTGGAAAACTGAAGGAAAAATAAGTTGAAAAGAAATAGAACGTCTAATGTGTTGTTGGTGTTATGGTTGTTTTTTATAATCGCATGGTTTGCTGATCGGGCGGGCAGTCATCAATTTGATGTCCCCCAGGAGGTGAGTGATGCGATTTATGACATGGTAAAAGCAGCGCCGGAAAGAAAGATAACAAGGAATATAGAGTACAGGTATGGATGGGGATGGGATATTGTAAAGGCATCCAGCAAACATTATGTCCCGGAAATGTTGTTGGCAGTTAAGGTTAAAAATGAATCATCTTTTAAGACGGATGTCTGGGATAAAACAGGAACAACGTATGGAGCTGGACAGATGCATGGAGCTGCTGTAAGGGGGTGTGACCAGAGTACAAGGATTGGGCAGCTGGAGTGCTCTGCGAAGTGGCTTAGAGTGTGCTTTGACAAGTGCCAGGGTGGGAATTTTAATGATGATTCCAAGGGGTGGTTTAGGGCATTGTCATGTTACGGTACCAGCGGGTATTGTGATTGGAGAAAAGCAAAATATCCAAAAAAATATAGAAACAGTTTACGCCGGCAAATAAAGCAGTGGCAGGATCTGGAAAGAATGCGTGATTCTGTGCGGAACGAAATAATGAGTGATACGGAATATTATGCAGAAATGAATGGAGAGTGAACATGTTTTTTGAGAAAAAATTCCCACCGTGGATGGATACCCTTCCTCCGGATACGATGTTGTATCATGCAAAAATGGCACAGGTGAATGATGAGAGTATCCACCGTGTTCCGAAGTGGGCGAATACAAGTGAAGATTTGGAATATTATAGATATGTGGTGGAGCACATTGAAAGTGTGAGGCTTGTCTGGGAGAAATTCTGGAGAAACATTGACAAAAACCATAATACGCTGGATTTTTGGATACAGGATTGTGAGTTTTTTACAATCAGGGGGCTGATATATTCTCACGACATTTCAAAGTTTGGACATGAAGAGTGGAATGGGTATCGGCAGTGGTTTTATCCTGGCGGTGGCACGGAAGACAAGGATATGTTCGCGCGGGCGTGGAACCATCATCAAAAGAGCAACCCTCACCATTGGCAGTATTGGCTTATGTTTGAAGACGGGAAAACAATCGCGCTGGAGATGCCGTTTGAATATGTGATTGAAATGCTATGCGACTGGACAGCGATGTCGGTTAAATTCAAAAATCTACCGTCTAATTGGTTTGCAGAAAACAGGGGTGAGATGTTGTTGTACGAATCTACAGTCAGCATAATAGAGAGGTGGTTGCCAATTTTTGATGAGGTTTATGGATTAATAAACAAGGAGGTGTGATTATGGATTTTAGACCGATGGCAGAGAAAAACAGGATACTGGAGATCAGGGTTGGTTCTCATTTGTTTGGTACAAATACTCCAGACAGTGACTTGGATCTTTATGGGATCTTCATGCCTTTTGATGAGATTGTTTTCGGGTCTTATCGCTGTGAAGATGTAAAATTCGACAAGATCGACAAGGATAAAACTGGAAGGAACACAAAAGACGCGGTAGATAGAACACTGTCAGAATACAGGAAGTTTATCAAACTGGCGCTACAGAATAATCCCAACATTCTTCATGTATTATTTGCAAATCAAGAGAACGTTGTTTTCCAGAATGAATTCGGGAAGAATCTTTTGGGTATGGCAAAAAGGTTTCCACACAAAGGGGCGCACCATAGGTTTGTCAAATATGCGGAGTCACAATTGCATAAAATGCGGATCAAGCCGATGAATTATAACATGTTAAAGAATGGTTTAGCTGTTATCGAAAATCACGACGATCATGACGTTATGATGCAGGTGGTTGACAGCGAACACAACTATGTGATGCAGATGGGTGAGATGATTGATTGTGCGAAGCAGCCGTTTTCCATGCTTGGAAAGGGAAAACATGTAAAGTGCGGGGACTTGTCATTTGAAAAAGGTATTTTTGTAAAGAAAGCGAGAAGGATGATCCAGGACAGGCTTGATAATTTTACAAACAGGGCAGAGATGTATTCAAAATTCGGAATGGACGTAAAATATGCCAGTAATCTTATTCAGTTGTTAAAAGAGGGTATTGAACTAATGGAAACTGGAGAAATTGTTTTTCCATTGGCATACAGGCAGGACATCATTGATATCAAAAATGGAAAGTACAGTGCTGATGAGATCGTTTCATGGTCAGAGGATTTGATCGAGGATGCCAGGGTGGCATATGAAAAGTCTGGGCTCCCTAAAAATCCAAGAACAAAAGAAATAGAAGAATTTGCGATGCAGCAAGTAAAAGAGTGGGTGCTTAACTCCAATAATAGACTGGGTTGAAAGAATTAGCATTATGGTGATTGATATGGTGATTGAGAATGATAGAGGATGTATAGAGCCAAGCAAAGAGGTTCAGGATTTTGCGAACAATGTTTTTAAGCTATGTGATTCACACCTGGAGAAAATAGGGATAAAATTGGTGAAGCGGAGAGCAAGGCATGAGAATGGCTGTGTTTTCTTTCATATTGCATTGATGATTGCAAATAAGTCATCTGTCGGAGATGTTGGCTTTGAGGATAATAAGGTGGATGTTTATTTGCCAGATACAATGGTGGTAGGTGTCACAACTGTTGAATCATGGGAGGCTATTGAATATGTGATATCGGATGACTATGCGGAGGTGTGGTTTCGTGTGAACATATGGGATCCTATAGTAAAACACCTATATGATGAGGGTAAAAAATGATCAAGTTTTTGGAGGTAAGATGTTAAGACGTGTTGATAATGAAAACAGTATTGATAGTTCTCACGACGGGCACTATGTAAGGAAGCATGAGCCCATTCAGGTCATAGAAGAGCTGGAGATGATGGCACCTGACGATATGCCGAGGGTTATGAGGTTACTGTTGTCTCATGCGAGAAAATATGTGTTAAGGATCGGGCAAAAGGGTGACAGGAAACAGTGGGAGCAAGACATTGACAAGGCGATAAATTATTTGGTTAGGGCCAAAACTGGAAAATGGCCATGGGAGAGTAATGAAAGATGATGACATTGTGTCTGCACAGCAGATGACAGCCGCAATTCCGAAAGGCGTTTTTGAATATGAATGTAGATATGGAACACATGAAGAAAGCTGTTTTTGAGATTTTCTTGTTGCAATCATTTTTCTATTGATATACATTCATTACGAATGGAGGTATTGCTGTGAACACAGTGGTCAAAAATAAAAGAAGTAAAATTGTAAACACACAAGATATTCGTGCGTTGTTTTCTTCCCTCCTCTATTCATCTTTTTATTCATTATCATATTTGAGTTGTTAGTCTGATTCCCACCGCGATAGCGGAAAAGGGAGTCTGGCTGAATGGTAAAGCACCACGGTGGAAACGTGAGGTTTTCGTGTGTTATGCATGGGATCTCGGTTCAAATCCGAGGGCTCCCGAAATTGTTCTTTGAAAATATAGTGTTAAACGAAAAATGGAGGGCGTCCGGATGGCACGAGGAGACGGTCTTGAAAACCGTTAGGTCAGTCAAATGGCTCAGGAGTTCGAATCTCCTGCCCTCCTTTTGTATCCCGTTAATCAAATGGCAAGATGCGTGGCTGCAAACCATGATTTCCCGGTTCGAATCCGGGGCGGGATTTTGGAAGATTGGCTGAGTGGTAAAGCAGCGCACTGCTAATGCGTCGTCAACATGATGAATGTTGCGCAGGTTCGATTCCTGCATCTTCCGTTATTTCTGTGAGAGTGGCGAAGCTGGTTGAAACGCATGAGGTTTAAGCCCTCATACCCACGAGGTAAACACCACGGGTTCGATCCCCGTCTCTCACACTTTTTATGCGGGTGTAGTCAAGATGGTAAAGACGCTGGGTTTAGGCCCCAGGGCAACAATTAAGATACAGCGTGAGTTCGAATCTCACCACCCGTACTATGGGAAGCGCCAATAAGGCAGGCTGGGCCTGCAGAGGACTGTAAATTCTCTCCCTGATTGGGCGAGTGGTTCGATTCCACCGTTTCCCACAAAAAAGGTTTGACACTGTATTTTTTATGGTTAAGTTGTGTTTGGAGAGATTGGAGATAAGAAATGAACAAAATCGAAGAAAAAGCAAAGAACGTATTGGAATGCATCAAGTCAGCCGGCGGACGCGGGTATATGGTTGGTGGTTGTGTTAGGGATATGATCCTTGGATTGGATCCCAAGGATATTGATATTGAAGTGTATGGCATTCCAGAAGCAGGCATGGATTCTGTTTTGTCTGGAATTGGTAACGTCAAAAAAGCAGGAAAAAGTTTTGGAGTTTGGAAGGTTGCTGTGGACGGTGTTGATTTTGATATCTCACTCCCGCGTAAAGAAGTAAAAACAGGGGAGATAAAGAATGGAACATTTAACAGTAACGGAATTGATTGAACTTTTGAGGGAGTACCCAGACGATATGAAAGTGAACCTTGGGATTGCATGCCTATTGTCATCTCCATGCACTGGAGTTGTGGAACAAAGATATCATCCTGGATCTGGCAAGGAACCTTTTAACACGGTGACGATCAAGTGTGATGTGTCTGACAAGGCATGGTATAAAGGGGAAAAATAAAAAAAGTGCATTTTGTGTGTTGACACGCTGCTTTTTAATGGATAAGTTATTGAATGTCAGCGGATGAAACGCTAGAGAGAAATAAAGAAATAAAGAGAGAAAGAGAGATAAAAAAAATGGACAACAATATAACATTGGCAATCAGCAAAATCGTTAAGAAAAAACAGGCAGATAGTGCCAGAGCAAATGTTAAGCCTGGGACATACGATATCGATACTGTTGTCCGCATCAAGGGTAGCTTTACGGTTGGGGAAGATTTTGACAAAGCTGCCACTGTCTCTCTGCTTAACAAGGAGTCAATGCTTTTGATTTTGAAAGCTGCTGGAGTAACTAGAGATAGCGCGATGAAGGCTATCGCAGATGTGGCTGGGGATTATCTGGAAGGCTGGGATGGTTCTGATGAATGCAAAGAAAGAGCATCTGAGATCCGTAAAGAGAGACTGGCGGAGTATGATCCGGAGGGAAAAGGAATGAAGGCTTTCGATTCTTTTACTGCATCATTGGGGAGAATTCCTGTTAAGGGATCTGTTAAAACAAAACTGACAATGGAAGAGGTTGCGAGTGTCAAAAAGTCGGACACCGTAGAAGTCGAAGTCAAGAAGATTGCATAGTATTGCAGTTGAATGAGCAAGGTGGAGACTGTGTTGAACATGATAAACAGAATGGCTGCGTGGAAGAAGGTGGCAAAAAAATACAGGGATCTGTATTTGTACGGCAGGATGGTAAGACGCCATGCAGATGCAAACCATGATAGATATAGAAAAGAGGCGCATGAGGACAGGCAGAGACTTGGAAGAGAGAATAAGTCTCTCAGGGTAAAAGTCGCCTCTCTTGAAAAAAGGGTTGACCATTATGAACAACTGGAAAGAAGTATAATTCCGGATCTACGCGCAGCAAGACATTTGGATAGTAAGCTTGTTGGGCCATATGTTTTGTATTTTTGCGCCAAGTGTCATGAAGGAGTTGTCATCCATGATGTAACGGGTACTGCTTGTAGACATTGTGGGCAAGGACACAGGTTTCCGTATGAGGTTGAGGCAGAACTGAAAAGGGCCGTTGCACTTACACACGGTAACAAAGATCAACGAACGCTGAGTCAAGAGATATAGGCCATATATAGCATAGGAGGTAAATATGAAAATGTACATACTTGTCAGGGATTCGATCTCACTTGGATTTGCAATGACTGCTGTGGGGCATGCTGTTGCGGCTGCATGCCTGGAGTGGGAAAAAGACAAGGGCTTTATCGAGTGGCATGAAACATCATTCAAAAAGGTGGTCTGTCGGGTGAATGATAAAGAGTTCGATATGGCTCAGGAGATTGCAGACAATATCGTCATGACAGAGTCTGCGCTGGATGGTGGAACTTATACCGCTGTTGTCTTAAAGCCAAGAAAGGACGATGAGTGGCCAAAACAGGCGAAATATTGGCGACTGTATAAGTGACGGATAAAGATTATATAGAGGTAAAATAGAGGTAAAAAATGAAAAAACAAGAGGAAGTTTACAGGACATTAAACAAGAGGTTGTACAGCACTCCAAGTTGTCAACTGGGCTATCGACTGGGCGATCGACTGTACTTTCGACTGTACCTTCGACAGGACTATCGACTGGAAGATCGACTGAACTATCGACTAAAAGAAGTAGGATAGAGGAAAAAAATGAGACAGGAGGAAGTTTTCAACGCATTAGAGAAGAGGTTGGACAGCAATCCATGCGATCGACTGTATGATCGACCTGACAATCCACTGAACTATCGACTGTCCCATCGGCTGGACTATCGACTGGACAATCGACTGTACTGGCGACTGGACACTCGACTGGACGATCGACTAAAAGAAGTAAAATAGGGGAAAGGAAAAAGAGATGAATTTTAGTGAGTTTAATAAACGGTTACAGGATCATGTGGCCAAAATGACAAAGGGTGTGAAGTTCCTGTTCGAAGTAGACATCAACAAGGATATTTTCTGGGATCTGTATTTGGATAGTTTCCCAGAGGGGACAAATGAAATTTTCCTGGAGAGACGGGAATATGACTGCAATTGTTGCAGGGGATTTGTTAGGTCTTTTGGTAATGTGGTCTCAATTGTTGATAACAATGTTGTTACTATTTGGGATTTTGATGCTGGAGACGAAAAATATCAAGCTGTGGTTGATGCAATGGCAAGGGAGGTTCGATTAAGGGCGGTGACGAATGTGTTCCTACCAGAAAGTAGAAAGTTTGGAACTTTTGAAAGCATTGAGCTTGTATCTGGAAAACAGCCGATTGTATGGAGCCACTTTTTTGTGAATGTCCCCAAGAGCATCGCTGTGTTTAATTCAGATGATATCGGAACGAAGCGTGGAAAAATGCGGGATCTTAGAAACGTTTTGAAGCGTTCACTGGAAGAGATCTCAACAGATGCGGTTGAAACAACACTAGGCCTTATATCACAGCGTTCACTGTATAAAGGCGAGGAGTGGGGTGAAAACCTGAAACAGCTATTGTCTATGCAGATGGAGTACCATAAGATTTCTTATCAAGAGCAGAAGGAAAATTATTGCTGGGCAAAATCGGTGGATGTCCACCCCGCTGTTGGGGGGATCAAAAACAGCTCAATTGGTGTTCTGTTGATGGATATTTCAAGCGGGATGGATCTTGACACTGCGGTGCGGAGATACGAAAAGGTCGTCGCTCCAAGTAATTACAAGCGACCTAAAGCCATTTTCACTCCGAGAATGGTGGCTGATGCACAGAAGAAAGTACAGGAGCTTGGTCTATCACTCGGCCGGCGCTACGCAGTAGCAGGTGATGTCACAGTGAACAATGTGTTGTTTGCCAATTCTGACACACTAAAACAGATGGGTGGAGATGTTTTTGATGAGCTTGCCAGAGGTGCATCTGCAGGCAGGTCGTTTGGAAAAACAGAAGAGATCGGGGTGGAGAAATTTATCTCAGATGTGTTGCCTGGGGTTACTGACATAGAAGTGCTGTTGGAGAACCAGCATATGTCGAATATGGTATCTCTGATTGCCCCAACAGAGAATGATGCAGAAAAACTGTTCAAGTGGGATAATAATTTCTCATGGGCATACAAGGGCAATATCACTGACTCGATGAAAGAACGTGTAAAATCGGCTGGGGGAAATGTTGATGGTGTGTTGAGATTTTCAATTCAATGGAACGATGAGAACGACAACCCTGATGATCTCGATGCGCATTGTATTGAGCCAAATGGGAACAGGATCTATTTTCAAAACCAGAAGCGTGTACATCCGTCGACAGGTGTGTTGGATGTGGATGTTAGAGTTCCGGACGGTGTGGCAGTTGAGAATATCACATGGTCTAATATCAACAGGATGAGAAAGGGGAAATACTTGTTCATTGTGAACAATTATGAGGCAAGGGGAGCAAAATCAGGGTTTACAGCAGAGATTGAGTTTAATGGTAGTGTGTATCAGTTTGCATACAATCAGCCTCTGAGGAACAAAGAGGATGTTGCTGTTGCTGAGGTAGATTTTGATGGAAACGAGTTTACGATGAAGGAAAGGATCCCTTCAAACATGGCAACTCGTGATGTTTGGGGGCTGAAGACAGGACAGTTTCACCCTGTATCTATGTGCATGTATTCTCCCAATTATTGGGATGATCAGCATGGGGTTGGACATAGGCATTACCTTTTTATGCTGAAGGGATGCAGAAACGATGAATCTCCGAATGGGTTTTTCAATGAGTTCTTGCGGGAGGATTTGTCAAAGCACAAGCGTGTGTTTGAGGCCCTGGGCGGAAAAATGAGAGTAGAAGACGCAGAAAGACAATTGTCAGGCGTTGGATTTAGTGCTACAAAACGTGCTTCTATTATTTGCAAGGTGCAAGGGAGCTTTAACAGGACACTGAAAGTGTTATTTTAGAAGGAGATATGGATATGTTTGAAAAGGCGTTGAGAAAAAAATTGAGGTTCGCTTATAAGGGTTCTATTTCGACAGAGGATTTGTGGGACCTGAGCGTGGAGGAACTGGACGGTATTTACAAAAAACTTCGTAAGGAACAAAAGCAGAGCGATGAAGAAAGCTTACTGAGCAAGAAAACAGCTGCATCTGCCACTCTTTCCCTGAAGGTCGACATTGTGAAGTACATCGTTGAGACCAAGGTGGATGAAGTGAAAAAGCGCAATGATGCTGCTGAACGGCGTGCACAACGTGAACATATCAAGGGTATTATTGCGCAGAAAAAAGCGGACGAAATGGCAGGTAAATCTGTAGAAGATCTTGAAAAAATGTATGAAGAGTTGGGTTGACATTCTAAGCCGAATGGATAGACTGTCTTTAACAGCGAACTCAAGTTCGCCAGGAATGAGTTTTCAGCTTCTCATAAAAGAGCTGATGGTGGAGGCATAGACTGAGAAATCAGTCGGCCCTTGGGGATGCCACTTTCCTCATTAGCATGCATATTTTGATACAGGGCATGCAAAAAGATGGAAGAAAAAACTTTTGTGTTTGTGATCCCCAAGTTTTTGTTTTATCTTTTTTAGCGGGGATTGCTTTTTTGTTCTTTGAAAATCAGGGCCTAAATTGGTATCGATCTTTGTGTGTAGTGGTATTGTGCATGTCCCGGATGGAGTCAGCCGGGTTAAAAATGGCCAAAATAGTAATTGCAGACAATGTAATTCAGTTTCCCGTTGCTGAGGCTCGTCAAGAGCTTCGTGCAGTAGCCTAGAGATAGGGCGGGTGTCATACAGTGAGTTCATGTGTAGCTGCTGTGGCATTATTTTTACATGGGAACTCTCATAGGTATTTCTGACTAACCTGTGGTTTTAATAAGATGTCGGATATGTGTTCATGGCGTGCCAGGCGCTTTAATGTTCATTAGTTTCAAGTACTTGGAAAAGCATGTAACGATCAATGTTGCAAGCACAGAGAGACGCGAGTTCGATCAAAGGGGTCGACGCTGCTGGTGACAGCAGATGAAAAATGGGGCTCAAACGGCGGAGGCTTAACGCGTATAGGCGATGCTAACACCGTACCAAAACCACCCGAAAGGGTGGCGACGGTCTAGAGACTTATAGGCTTCTACGGTTTATCTATGAAGTACTAAGGTGGAATTGTCCACAAATGCCCCACTCTTGAGAAATTCAAGATGATGGAATAGTCCGTGCCACAGTGAAAACTGTGGATAACATGTCTCGCTAGGTCCAAAATTTTATTTATGGTGGTATATGAAAGAAGAAATTACTTGTGAACATTGTGGTGAAATAGGAAAAAAAGAGAGAGGAGAAATAGCTAGAAGCAGGAGGCTGGGAAGAAAGATGTTTTGTTCCCAAAGATGTGCTTCATACTATTTCGGTGCTTTGCGTAAAAACAAGATTGTTTCGCTGAATTGTGAGCTATGTGGTGTAATGTTTGAGGCAGTTGATTGTGCAAGACGCAGGAGGTTTTGCTCTAGTAGTTGTGCGAGTCGAGGCTCAATGACCGCAAAGCGACGCAATGCGATGATTGAGAGCGGTAGAAATCATACATCAAATTTGATGAGCGCTGCAGATACACTCAAGAAGAGGGAGGCGTGGAAGTATGTAAAAGTGAAGGATTTGCTGGATAGGCGGGGGTGTGACTATGAGTTTGAGGTTGAAATAGGTGGGAGAGTGTTTGATTTGTCAATAAGAAATATTGATGTGTTGATAGAGTTTGATGGCACATACCATATGAAGGAATCACAGGAAAAAAGAGACAAAGAGAAAAATGATATTGAAACAGATGCTGGTCTTAAGCTATTTAGAATAAAAACGGGAGACGCGTGCGTGATAGATGCTTTTCCTGTCGAAAGGCTTCTGGATAAGATGTGTGTGTGACTAAAATTGTATAGCATTATTTGCCCGTGTAGTTCAGTTGGTAGAACGTCGCTTTTGTAATGCGAATGTCATCGGTTCGAATCCGGTCATGGGCTTTTTATATCCGGCTGTAGCCCAGCGGTAGGGTGCGAGTTTTGGGTACTCGAAGTCGCAGGTTCGATCCCTGCCAGCCGGACAATATCTCCAATGGTGGAGATGCCTGTTATGTGTATTTTTTAATCTGTCTTTCCTTACACATGGCAGGTTTTATGGGTGATTAGCTCAGATGGATAGAGCATCGGTTTCCTAAACCGGAGGTCACTGGTTCGAGTCCAGTATCGCTCGCTAAAAAAGGGGATAACATGATTGAATATGGCGAATATGAACACAAGATGGACAGTATGAGGAACGATTTTAGCATCGGTGATGATGGAAAAATCAGGCACATAGGTGGTGATACAATATACTCTGCACTTGACTTTCATCGCTACATACAGGATTGGTTCGATGATAACCTGAGCCATGATTTGTGTTTCAAGGCAAATTCAGAGAGGGTAAGTGATTATGTCATCAGGCTTGTTGGGTTGAGTATTGATGATGAATGCGCAATGTTTTTAAAACAGGGTTCTATTGTCCAGCACAATGGCATGGAGGTATATGATCTACCATTGTCATTAGAGGAGTTTGAGAGAGAAACTAGGAGTATTTCTAAGTTTATCTCTAATAGAGATAAAAATGAGGGGTAAAAGCATGAGTGATTACAGTGAAAAAGAAAAGTGGTTGATTGGGCAGTTCGGGTTTGAAAACATGATGGAACATGTTGTACCGCCAAAACTGTACGATATGATTGTTCAGAAGGTTTTTGTTGAAAACATCACTGGTGATCATGTAGAGTCGCTAAGAAGGTGTTATGGTGCATTCTACAGGGGTGAAGTTTATCGTGGAACAAAGGAGTGGGATAACATGATTGAGGTGAAAGAGTGAAAATTGGAACAAAAATAACCAGGCAGAATATTGCAATGATATCAGAGGCAGTAGCCATGTCTGAAAAACGATGGATAGACGGAAGTTCTGTTTTGTCACAGGATGATATTAGAATGTTCGGAGATGCGTCTGATAGTGGCCTGTGGCTTGTCTGTGAGGATGGTGGGCTGTACTTTGAGGATTGCGGGGAGTTGGCTGGAGACTGTATTGTTCCAGCTGATGATTTTGTCGATAGAATTTGCAACAATCAAAATGATGGACAATAATTAGCCATGGCCACAAATTTGCCAAAATCAATACCGCCAATGACAAGAGTCGATAGCAGCAATGTCCATTCGATAGGGTATGATCCATTCAAAAAGATGCTGTATATACAGTTTTTGCCGCCAAAGGATATCGCGGACAAAGACGATGGTGATGTGTACCGATACTATAATGTGGATGAGAGCACATTTGAGGCATTTCAGCGAGCACCGTCCAAGGGGACGTTTGTTTGGCAGTATGTCAGAGACAGGTATGATTATGCTAAATGGATGGGGCGCGGATGGAAAAAAGGGATGGCATTGCAGCAGTCATCTAAACGTAAAAAATACTGGAAACAAAAAACGAGAGATAGGTTGAAGCGGGAGGCAAATAGGAGAAGGCGGTGAGATATGTGGGACGATCGGACATTGGATAGCGTGCAATTTATGGTGGATGATCATGGCTGGGTGTGTGAGCACTGCGGCGATTGTGGATCTGTCGATGATTTGCAACGTGGAGAGCAATATGGGGATATTGTGTTTTATTGCCCGATGTGTGGACAGCAGGTGGAGGTCGAATAATGCACAATAATGACAGTGATAGAAAAAAAGCCGTTGACAGGATACGCCGTTTGATAGCAAAATCAAGGCGGATGAGGGTAGTTGATGGGAAACAGCTGGATTTAGTTGAGTATATGATAGAGAAGGAAAGACGCGATGGAACTTCATGTTGTGACAGCAATGTCGACGGAAAAAGAAAGTGACGGATCGATTAGTTTTGTGAGGGCCAGGCTATTTGGTGTTTTCACAAGCAGAGAGATGGCAGACAGGACTGCTGAAAGATTCGGCGGCACAGTTGATACTGTTTATGCGGATGGAATTATTGATAGTGGCAAGATTATTCAGTCATGGGATAATGTTTAGATTTTGAGTATGGAAACTGATGAGTATTTGAAAATATTGGCGTCTGCTGTTTGTTGGCATTTTGGTGGTAAAGACAGGACATCCCCTGTAGAGAGAGGGATCTGTACATCTTTAACACTGACTGTCAATGCTGCAAAGAACGCTATGGATTGGTTTGATCCGTCTGGGAAAACGGTTGGCTTCAGGTGGACAAACGGGGATATTGTTGTTTTTGTTGGCGATGATGTTGCCAGTGATATGTTTATTGTGGAGTTTGATTAGTATGGGTGTAATAGAAGCGTTTGGGCATGCAGAAGAAAATGGTCATGTGTTGACATTTGCTGAGAAGTTGTTTTTGGCAGATGCCAGGCAGCGAAAAGGCTGTAGGATGCAGCAGGGTTCATTGACAGAAGATGAAATAAAAAAAATAATTGAAATAGGCAGGAGATGCGAGGCTGCAGGAGGCAAGAAATGATTAAGGTTTTGAACAATGGTATTATTGTTGAGAGGTTGATGACTAAGGAGAGGACTAGGGGGGGGATTTATGTTCCTGGTAGTGGTACCAAGACAGATACTGCGAAGGTATTATCACTTGGTGCTGGGATAGATTTTGATAAGATTGGCGGAGAAATTAAGGTTGGAGATGTGGTGATGCTTTCTCAGCATAGCGGTGAGACTGTGTCTGACGGAGAAAACACGTTTGAGTTTGTTGCTGTAGAGGATATACGTGGGATTGTCTATGAGGATGAAAACGAAGAGACTGTTGAATAACTGGTGATTGAGGGGAGAGTGCTTGATGTTTAAAGATGGGTTTGTTGAAGATACAGGTGTTGTAAGAGGTCGCGGTGTTGGCAGGGAGAGAGATGAACATAATATTCGCCTGGAACGATATCAAAAGGGGCGTCAAAAACGAGTTAAGCTGTTTGCTGAGTGTAAAAAATGTAAAGAATGGTTTGATCGGGATGATCTCCTAGCAATTAAAGTTATAGCATATAAGTCAATTTATACTCAGGATGCTGAGACGACAAAAATTCGGGTGTGTCTTGGTTGTCAAAATGACATAATGCAAGAAATCAGAGAAGAACTTGGCTGGGAGAATGAGCTTTATACAGCATCAGAATTGGCAGACATGGGAATCAGTCTTGATGGTTATGATGGTTCTGAGGCTGAAATGAGAGAAGAGGGTGTTGATTTTTCAGATCAGCACCTTGGTTGATTTTCAACAGGCTTATAGGTGGTTTGAGTGGATGTATCCTGTGATACTGTGACGCAGTATATAGCGTCTTGTGTTGAAGCTGTTTCTGAAGGTAGAATCTCAGAGTCAATGGTTCCGTCTAATGAGCTATCTATGGATTTGCAGATACTGTTCAGGAGCCAATTCTTCAGGGAACGTGCAAAGTATCTCGAATCTGTTGTTGCCAGATTGTACGCATTGTCAACGGCCATGGAGTCTATGTTAGATGTCTCAAGTTTTGAGGTGGCAAAAGTGGCCAACGATAATCTTGAAAAAATGAATGGGCAGGAGGGTATACCTGGTGAGTTTTTTAAAAAGTACGGGTTATGATCAACCATGGAGAGATAATAAAACAGAGGAGTTTGGTGTCGTTAATAACAGGATGCGAACAGATGGTATCCATACGATAACAAAAAAGTTCCAAGTCGGAGAACATGATCTGTATTTGAAAACCGGATGGGTAGGTGCAATGCTAGTTATGGTTGATATAACTATCGGAAATGACAGCAGACATGGCAGTGAAGATCATGACCTTAGTATGACTAGGCATGGGCTTTCCAGGGTAATGATTGAAGTAGCATGTAAAAATGCGAGTATGATGCTTCAGTCAGGGGTATTTTCGCCGGCTGAGGTTTTGGGGGTATGGAGCGGGATGGAGGGGTTTCCAAGCGGTTATTGCCCACAAACGAACACTTTGCAACGTGGCACACTTCACGCAGCGGCGATGATTATAGGCGAAAATTTTAAAAGGTGGCAGGATATTGCAATTACTGTCGAAGGACGGCGGAGAGAAAGATGTTGTGGTGGCAAGTAGCTATTATTTTTTTTGTTGCAGGTGCATTTGTCGGTGGTGGTATTGTATTAGCAATAACAATAAATAAAGTCCGAAAAATAAGGGTAGAATGTGATTTGTGGGCCGCTGAGTGTGGAAAAAATAGGCGGGCAGCAATGTCATCTATTGGCAAGTTGGAACTGATTGAGCAGTTAAGCGAAGAGGTCGAGGGTTCACTCAATTTAATGGAGTAATAAATGTCTAAAAAAACAATAAAGAAGATAACACAAAAAATTGCAGAAAAATCGATTATACCGTTTGACAAGTTGGTTGTGATGCCGATTCCGCAGAACGCTGTATTGGATGGGGTTAAAGCTATTTTTCAGAACAGTAGATATACGGTTTCTGTAAAACATTTTGATCAGGATTCGTTTGTTGGGCCTGATGGAAAACCAACACAGATGGCGCACATAATCGTTATTGATACTTGTGGGTATGGCCTTCCATATGAAGACAGGGTTAAAATAAAAAACGCAGTGTGTGGCCCAAATGCAGAAATGGTTGAGTTGATCCCTGGCGAATGGAGGAATCAAACTAGCTGGGTCAATTATCATTTTTGGTGTTTACCGATTGGGGCAATGTTCCCGTTTGGATTTGTTCCCAACGATGCAGAGGGTGCAATCATGGAAACTGGCGGAGCAGTTGGTGATGGATTGGGGGTTTCTCAGGAGGATCTTCAGCTGTTTATGATTCATGATGATGGCTTCACGTTGATCTATGCTGATAGGGATGATGCAGAATCTGGCTATGGGGAAGAGGGGAGCGATATTGTTGATACTGGAAGGGTGATTCAGTTGTTTGAGGCACCTGTAGAGGGAACAGAAAATGTAGGATGGAGTGAGTTGGCAAGGAAGAAGTTTATCATGATGTATGCAAGGCTCGCAGATACAATGCCAGAGGTTAAGGACGTTCCTGTTCCAGTCAACGAAGGTGATATTTCAGCAGATGTACCATGTGAGTATGAGCCAGAGGACGCTATAGATGTCGAGACAGAAGAGGATAGGGTTTTTATGGCGGAGTCTATGGCTAATGGCATAGCAGAGCGTCAGAAAGCACGACAGGACAGGGTTGATGCTGTATCGTCTGTTTTGTCAGAAGGGCTGAGTTCTATATCAGAAGATACTGACAAGGTAAAATCTATGTCGGATGATTAGTAGATGTCAAAATTGATAAAGAGAGACAGAGATGAAGCTGTAATAAAAGCTGATTTTATATTGTATTTGTCGCGGGAGATGTTGTTTAACAACCCTCCTGGTCACAATATTAATAGATACAGAAAGCATCATAAATGTCAAAAAGTAAGGTACAGCAGCAAGGTTTTATCCATCCTTAATAGGATGGAGGATTTGGAAGGGTCTAAATATCAATGCTCAGGCGGCAAGGACAGGGCTGTGGCCATAAAGCTAGGCGAGATTGTCAGGTACGTCTGGAGGAGCGATGTGTTGACAGAGGCAGAATATGATCAACGAGTTAAACAGGATCGCAGGAAATTATCATCATTGCGCAAAAAGCACCAAAGGAATGTGGGTAGCATCTAGCATTACAGATGCTGGCATAGATATTTTTTGGCAGCAGAGAGTAGTGATTGATGGTGTGGATGCTGTAGTGTTTGATTATAATGGAGACATAGATAGGACTGTTAGTGCTGCTAACATTGGCGGGGATGAGTCAATGGTGCATGCTGGGACGATATCTGTTTGGGAAAACGTTGAGAGGTTTTGTTCTGATTCTGATTTTTTGTTGTTTGTTGAAGCCGTGTCGAGGCATGCAGTAGATGCTGTCAGGCTTGGGTATGGTGATGACATAGAGTCATTGATCATGTGGATGTCTAATCCAGGCAATATGTTTGTGCTCTGTGGAGACTATGAATCGTATGAGTGTGTTGGAGTGTTTGAAGGGATTATGGGTGCAAAAGTGACAATCAGTATTGATGATGGGATAGTGGCAAGTGGATCAATGGGGGTATATGATTTTACGTTTGATATTGATGCTGAGAATGTTTTTGATTTTTTGAGTTCTTTTAGGTTGTGTGAGTAGTTTTAGTGTAATTTGACAGGATCGTTTTTTTGCTGGTATTTTAGTGTTGGAGTTTTTGTATGTTGCAGATTGAATCTGGTGAGCTATTGGAAGAGTTTCGTGCAATAAAATTGCCCAAAGATGTTAGGGCATTTGTGGACAATGCAAGGGATATGTTGCAGGAGTGTGGTGATTTGCCCCTTGGCATTAAATCGGAACTAAGGGCAATAGCAAAGCGCTATGGTAGGCAACTAAGGATGCTCCGGGAATCACGGGAGAAAGCCAGGCGGACGGTATCAATGAAAAAGCTTGGGATCTCTCAACGAAGGGCAAATGAACTTGCTGAGAACAGGCGAAGGGCTGTTGAGGCACAGAAAAACGATCTGGGGTTTTAAAATGGAAAGTGTTTGTTTAGATGAGTTTGTTGGTGGAGCGGAAAGCATCGTTGGTATTGTTAAGTTGTTGGTTAATAATCCTGGTGATGTCATCGTTAATGTTAAAAAATCTGAGTACAATGTGACAATTGAATTGCATACTAATCCAAAAGATGTTGGACAGGTGCTAGGAAGGAGTGGGCATATTAAAGACTCTATAAGATCATTGCTTGCTGCATTTGGTGGAAAAAACGGGACCAAGGTTCATTTTGATTACATTACGGAATGGCAAAACAACCAGAAGAGAAATGTTGGCAAATACGGTTCCAAGCGACGTGCTGGATGAGATTTTTTGTAGGAGATATTGTTGAAACCCCGAATGGAACAGGTGTTGTTGAGAGGAGCATTCGGTGGATAGACAGAATAAGAGAGATGGATAATGATGGGGATGCTGTGTTGTTTTCATCCAGGTGCAAGAGAGAAGTAGGTAATAACTACAAGGAGGAATGGGGAGAAGTTATTGTATCGATAGGCAGAAAGTTTTTGGTTTTTAAAAGTGCTGATGTTGTAGTGATAAAGAGTAGAGGAGAGGAAAATGACATCTTCAAAAGGGACCTCAAAGAGGATTAAAGAACTCGCGCATAGAGTGCAGAAGTCTTCAAAAGAACATGGAGAGGCTGTAAGAAGGAAGCGCTCAGAACGAAGATCAAGGGGCGGAACTCCTGATTTTTCTGTGACAAAAAAAACAAAAAGTGTTGTCAATACAAACACTGTCAAGGAATGGTTCAGGGTTGCAATTGCACGTAACTATCCTGGGATGACCAATCCATTTGACGGGGTTGAGTGGAACACATACGGAAAAGAGGGCGCAGCAGCAAAGAGGCTATTAAAAAAATACGATCATAGTTTGCTTGAAAAGGCAGTTGATTACATGTGTGACAACTGGGATGCGATTATGGAGCGGAGCAACGGTGTTCTAAGTGGTCTTCCGGGTGTTGTGTTGTTGTGGAGTATGCGAGATTGGATTATTGCGGATGCGGAGATAGGGAAATCTGTAGTTGTCAGGAAGAAGAAAGAAGCACCTGTGAAAAAACATATGAGAGGTGAGTACAAGGAAGAGTACAAAACACCTGATAGATGGACAGGTTTTTAGATATGTACAGGGAATTAGACGTTGATGATATGAACAGGATGAGGATACCTCGCAGGTATTGGGAGGTGTCAGTTGATGGAATACAGGCTTGCTCTGACCCAGATGGGATGGGTCCAGAAGATATAATTAACAACTATCTGAATAACCTGAAAAAAATGAGAAAATTAGGTGGTGGTCTTGTTCTCTGGGGTCCAAATGGATCTGGAAAAACAAGTATCGCTGTCGTTATCATGAAGGAATTCAGAAGGCACGGATATCCTGGTTTGTTTATTGAGGCATCTAAAATAAAGGATTTTTGGGTATCTGGTGACATGTTTGATGAGGACGAGAGATGGCGCGATAGGATAACAGATGTTGATGTGTTGACAATAGATGATCTCGGGAAAGGGATTGCTGACTCAACTGGATTTGGTGCAACGGTATTGGATGAGATCGTAAGAACGAGAAATTCGAAAAAATTAGTGACAATGATAACCTCAAATGTATCACCGAAAAACAGAAACTGGGTTGAAGAACTTGAGCTGAAGGTGTCAACACAAGAGACACTAATAGAGAGTTTTTACGCTATATGTGTGGAATCTGAGAATAAGAGACGTAAGAGTTACAACAAGATCAAGCAGACGCTGGAAGGGTAAAATATGTCGTCAAACAGGACATCGTTACCTCATAATATTGAGGCAGAGCGAATGGTGATCGGTATTGTTATCAGAAATAATGATAGATATCAGGACGTGATGGGGGTGTTGGAACCAGATGATTTTTACAATGTTTTTAATAGGTACTGCTGGGAAGCAATAGGTGAACTTTTTCAGGGTGGCGATCCAATTGATCAGGTTAGTATATGGGAGATTGTCAGGAAAAAATATGAGGATAAGAGCAGTTTGAGCAATATGCTCGAATTCACAGAAAACAATGTCTTCACTACTGTGAATATTGGGAACTGGGCAAAAATTATAAAGGAGAATTCAGGTGTTAGAAAGCTTATCGCACAGACTGAAGTGCTTAAAAATGTTCTTTATGAATACAAAAGTGTTGATGAAATAGGCACGGCGGTAGATGTCATAAGTTCTCATTCATCGGATGTCTTTAGTGGGAATATGCCGAAAAGCATATATGAAATCGGTGATGATGTAATTGAAGAGTATGAATCTGTTGTCAGGGGTGATCGCGGGATCCCGTATCCATGGGAAACACTAAACAAGTTCACAGGTGGGATGAGAATAGGAAATTTGTCTTTGTGGGTTGGACGCCCAAATGTGGGCAAAAGCTTTACACTCACACTGCTTGGGTATTTTGCACATAAAAATGATTGGCCGGTTTTGATAATATCACCGGAGATGGACAGGGTTGAGATTGCAGAACGGTATTTCCCGATTGAGCTGGGTGTCAGTTATTCCAGGGTTGCATATGGAAAATTGTCATCACCAGAGTTGTCAAAACTAAAGACAGGTGTCGATGAGCTAAAGGGCAAAACTGGGTTATGGATAATGGACTCCACTGACGATATAACACCTGGAGGGATAGAGTCTGCTGTTCGGGCAACTGGGGCGAAGCTGGTAGTGATAGACAGCCTGTATAAATTAAAGTTGAGGGGTGAACGGAGGGATAAGGCGATTGCAGCAATTGAATGGGCGTGTCCTGCCACAAAGCGGCTTGGAGTCCACATAGCTTGTTTTGCACAGCAGAACCGTGATGCTGAAAAGAGCGCGAGAATGGGCGGAGGCTCCAGGATGGGGACGATTGCTCTGGCAGATGAACTTGCCCAGGATTCAGACATGATCTTTGCCATAGAGCAGAATAAAGATGAGAAAAAAGATAAGATCTTGAGGATACGACCGTTGAAGCTCAGGAAGGGGTATTATGCAGATGAACCTCTGAAGATTAATTGGGACTGGGTAGATATGAAATATGATGAAATAGAGAAGGATGACGAATATGACAGCGATGGTGCTGTTAATTTTTAAAATGCAAGTTGGTTTGCATTAATAAGAGCGAACTTGAGTTCGCTGAAAGGGAAAATGAAAAATGTTAGGAAGTCTAGGTTTTAATGCGGAAAACAAAATGGAAAACAAGAAAGATTCAAGGGGTGATTCAGGAGGGCCAAACGATGCAGAGCGGATGTACAAATTCAGGTTTTTTGTTAATAGACCATCAAATAACACTGTTAGTCCAGGAGATCCAATTACACATAGAATCATGTTTATCACTGATGTTCCGTATAATCTGTATGAACATTCGATGTGGGAATTTAAGGCTACCAATGATTTTAATGCAATATGCTTAAAGAAGAACAACATGAAAGAGGAGTGTCCTGCATGCAGTGCTGCTGAGAAGATGAAATATCCATTTTTCAATGGTCTTATGCAGATTATTGATATGGGTCAGGTTGAGTATGAAAATGGGAATGTTTCGAACCTTCATCACTATTCCAAGGTGTATAAAAACGAAGACACAGGTGAAGAAGAAGAAAAGTTCTTTCGTTTCAGCAAAAAGATGATTTCGTTGCAGATTGGCACCAAGGACAGGCCGAAGAGATTTCAGAAATTTGCGAGTACTTTGGAGCGACGTGGCCATGGTGCCATTGGTACAGTGTGGGATGTGACACGTAATGGGGAAAAAGGGGAACAGGTCGGTGACGAATGGACTTTCGTTGGCAGGTTGGAACCAAAAGGCGGACAGACGGTGGAAGATTGCATGGTTAGATATTTGAAAAAATATGGAGCCACTGACGATGAGATAGACGTTACTCCATTACCATGGGATGGCAAGGGTGGAGTGTTTAACATTCCGAGTGTTGATGAGTATTACGACAAGATGTGTGAGATGGTTGGGTGGTCTACAGGTAAAAGCCAGGAAGAGACTACTGTGGACGGTGCGGATTTTGGTGGAAACAGTGCTGGTTTTGAGGATGATGACATTCCATTTTAATGGGTAGACACAGAGAGAATTTATGGATGTAACAATTTCAGGATGGGTGTATTTACCCATGGATCAATTGTCAAATGTCCACATTGAGAACATGAAAAGGGAGTTGACCATCTATCCAAAGATGACGACTGATATTTCCGGGGCGAAAGCCCCGGACCCTATTTTCATGTTTCATGAGGATTTTGATGGTAACAGATTCGGAATACCACGGTGGTTCTATTTGCAGAATGCAAGCGGGAGTCATAATGAGATTCTTGATATTACTCATGGTAATGAAATGCTGGATCTGGAGACAAAGTGGAGGCCAGTAGGCCCGTATGCAGAGCAGGAGCATTCTACGGCTGCATTGTATCATGCATTAACCCAAAACGGGTGGGGAGGGGCGATTCTGAATGCAGGATGTGGAACTGGTAAGACTGTAGTTGCGCTGGAGGTTGCCAGGAGATTAAAAAGACAGACTCTTGTTTTTTGTCACAAGGAGTTTTTGGTGGATCAGTGGGAGGAACGGATACTGGACATGATGCCAGATGCGCGAATTGGCAGGGTCAAACAGAAGAAATGTGATTACAAAGATAAGGATTTTGTTTTGGCTCTAATGCAATCTCTTGCCAGGGAGGATGGCACACGGTATCCAAAGGAGTTTTATGAAAGCACATTTGGGACTGTTATAGGGGATGAGCTTAGACGTTCAGGAAGCCAAACCTGGTCTCGTATTTTGCCGATGTTTAAGTCAGCGTACAGAATTGGACTGGATGCGACTCTGAGACGTGCTGACGGGGCGGAGAACGCGTTTTGGTATCACATATCAGATGTGACATACAGGGCGACCAGTGAGTCTATGGTGCCCAAACTGAGGTGGATTCGTTCTGCAACAACGCTCCATGATATTAGGCGTGGGCGGTATTCAGTAAGAAAAGAGAAACTGAATAGTGCTCAGTTGTTGTCACAGGTTGCAATGGACAGGATGCGAAACGATGCAATTATTGATCAGATTTTGCGTTCAACCAGGGCTGGCAGGAAGACGATTGTTATGAGCGAGAGACTAGAACAGCTCAAGTATTTGGCGGATTCAGTACTTAACAGGTTGTTCAGCATGGACCTACCGTTTGAGGCGACGGTGGGCTATTACACAGGAGAATGGTTCACGGGTGAGGTTTACGAAAAGGGTACTCGTGGGCATAGACGTGGTGAGCCAAAGAAGAAGAAACGTAGCAATGAGGAGCTGGAAAAGGCAAAAGAGGCGAATGTTGTTTTTGCAACGAAGCAAATGGTACAGGACGCTCTTGATATTTCTGCATTGGATGTGATTATTTTTGCTACCCCAATTGGAGATCCAGAGCAGGCGACTGGTAGGATTAGGCGGTGGTGTTTACCAGCAGAGAAAAAGTGCAACAGATACTGTAGGTGGCGTGCTGGAAAGTGTACTGGGAAGCCAGATCCGGTTGTTGTTGATATTGACGATTACAAAATTGGGCCATTGATTGGAAAAAGGCGAAAAAGAGAGCGATTTTATGAGGAGATAGGAGCAGAATAATGGATAGAAAAGAGTACCAGCGTGAATATTATCTGAGAAATAAAGGTAGGATTTCTGAGAGGCGAAAGGAGCTGTGGGTTAATGATCCTTCTCAGAGAGAGAAGGCTAATGAACGATGTAGAGAGAGTAGGAGACGAAAGGCCAAGGAACGCAGGGAGGCGATAAAGCGTGGAGATATTGTTCTGAAAAAGAATGATGGCAGGTATGTTATTTCTATTGATGGAGAGGACAAAAAGGCGTATACAATTGCGTTGGTAGCTGGCAAGGTTGGCAGGAGTGTGGTATCAATCAGGCAGTTATTTCGTGAGGGTTTTTTGCCAAAATCCCCGTTGATTGTTTCTGGTAGGACTAGAGTGTACACACTTGAAATGATAGAGGTATTGAGAAGAGTATTTGATCGTTATCCAAGACTGACACAGGATGTAAAGCACAAGATATATGCGCATGTTGTCGTTAGCTGGGAAGCGATAGGTGTAAGAGTAGATTTTTAAGGAAAGGGATAGAAACATGGAACATAAGTCAGGTAAAATAACGGAATCAAAAACAGTATCATCATATGGAAAAACAAAAAGCCATTCGTTTGATTCAAGAGTGTCAGGTGATGAGGGGGTACAGCAGCAGGTAGTAGGATTGGAGAATGTCTCATATTCTCAGGGGTTCACAAAGGAGACGAATGATTGGGAGTTTTCGCGTGTAGACATTAGAATGGGCGCATTTGTGCCAGGTGATATGGATTATGATATTGTTTTTGAGGGTGTTAGATCTGTTGTCAAGGAATTGGTCGCTGTTGAGACAGATGGGCTTAATGGAGTGGAAAGGGAACCAGTTGTTGATGAGAAGGATCTGGATATTATAAACAGGTGCCCTGGTAAGAGCATTTCAATGACATATGGTTTAACAATGAAAGCTGGGGGGCGAGATAGTGAGAAGGTTGATGTGACGCGTTCTGTGTATATCGATGATGGCAATGATTTGGCAGATGAGTTTTTGCGGCTCGGAGAGTGGATTGCCTCGTGGGTATCTGAAGAATTGAAGCGCGTGAAAGGTTGATCGTCGGCATGGTGTTGATGATCCGCAACCCGTGAAGTGCAAAATGGGTTTTGATTTGTTTGGTGTTTCGTACAAAAAACAGCTAATCAGGTCGACAGGATGGTGCTCCTGCCTGGCGTAAAGTGGGGCATTTTTTTATGATTTGGAGAGTTTTTTATGGCTAGTGGATTGAAAAAATTGCGGATAGTTAAGAAGGCGGTTGCCAAGGGTACGGGTGGTAGAGCCATTGGCATGGCGATTAACATGCATAGAGATTTGCCGAGAATAAAAACAGGAAGCCTGGCGCTTGATTTTTCCTTGGGGGGCGGGATCCCAGCTGGAAGGACGACTGTTTTGTGGGGTGGAGAGAGCAGTGGTAAAACATCCACTATGTACAGGATAGCTGGTATTGCCCAAGGTTTGTGTGCAAACTGTTTTCGAGAGGTAAACGATTTGGAGGTTGTGGAAGATGTTGACAGTGAAACCGGAGAGGTTGAATACTACGCAACTGGCACATGTGATTGTTACCAAAAAAACTTGTTCACACCAAAACAGTATCATGACGAAAAAGTAGACGAGTTTAAAAAGAGGCTTAATGAGTATAAGGCGAATTCTTTTGAGGAGTTCCGTGTTGCCCTCTTTGATTTTGAGGGAGACATGGATTTTGAGTGGGCAGAGACACTTGGCATGGATGTAAGGCGTCTGGTTTATATGAGACCAGATACTGCAGAAGAAGCTATTGACGTGTATGAAGAGGTTCTGCGCAGCGGGGAAGTTCACCTGGCGCTGCTTGACTCAATTGCATTGATGTCACCGTCTGAGGAAGTCGAAAAATCTGCTCATGATTTGCAACAGGGTTTGCAGGCCAGGATCATGGGGAAATTTACCAGAAAACTGGCATCTGTCACGAACAGCGCAGTAAATGATTATGGACGATTGCCAACTCAGATATGGATCAACCAGGAGAGGCAGAAGATTGGTGGATATGGTGGTGGAAAAGTCCAGCCGGCAGGTAAAGCATTGTTGTTTTTTGCTGCTGCAATTGTGTATACGTATAAACAAAAGGGTGAGAGAGTAACGAATATAAATGATGGCTTTATCGCTGAACACAAACAAGAGATGATGAAGGATGTGTTAATCAATTTTAAGATTGAAAAAAATAAAACATTCACGGAGGGGCTTACTGGGATGTATAGGATGACGGTTGCTGGGGAAAACAAGGGAGCGATAGATGAACTTAAGTACGTATTGGCAATGGCGGAAAAACACGGTATGTATAGTACAGAGGGGGTAGGGGCTAAAAAACGGTGGAGACTTGGGGATGAAGAGTACAGTAAAAAGGGGGATGTGATGGCAAGGGTGATGGAGCTAGAAGTTTTTGAAGGACTTAAGAAGGCACTTTTGGAGAAAATGCTAAAAATATAGGCTTTGTGTTGACATCTATGTCTTAATGGAAATATTGTGTTGAAGGGTTTGGCTACGGATCGACGATGTGACAGACTGCGATGAAAGGAGTATGTAATGGGAGTTTGGGTAGATTATCAGTGTAAAGAATGTGGTAATATAGATGAGTGGTTCCGAGGAAAAGAGGTTAAGTGTGAGGAATGCGGTGCGGAAATGGAACAAATATTTTCCCCCAAAAAAAATGGACAGAGGGCTATTATCAATGACTATAAGACTCCTAAGATTCCAGGTGTGAATAGTGAGCTAAAATGAAATTAAGAGATAGCAGCATATGAAAGGTGCGAAAATGGGGAATAGAATCATTGTAAATTGTATATCCGGGTTGAGCGCGAGCCTGAGACGTGGCGGCACACTGGAACCGTTTGTTAAATCTATTTTAAACAACAAGAGAGGCGTTGAATTCGTATCCCAGTATGATTATCCAACAGGAAATAAGTGCATAAAAGATGGTGTCAATTTTGTTGCATCAAACCATGGTAATAAGGTTTTGTTGATCGGTAAATCTATGGGTGGTGTTAAGACATGGTGGATGATCAATAAGCATTGGGGACATTTTGAGCGCAAGCTAGGCATTGAAGAAAATGCGAAGCTTGGGGTTGTTCTAATTGACCCACATGGCCCTCAGTCTGGCGATGGTGTCATTGGATCATATGGTGTCCGAGGGAGAAATCTTGGGTATAAAAGCGAATGGGATAGAGATGATGTGAAGATATCTGTCCTGTATCAGAAAAACAAATACCCCAGGGGGGCGATGATAAGTGGTGCGCCAAGGACAGGAAATCTGAGGAATATCAAGGTGAATACAGGGACACACTGGAACATGACAAGGCATGGAAATGACGCCAGCGAAAAGTGTGGGTCTCAGATAATCGAGATGATTGATTGGCTTTGCAAGTGACAGGCTGTAATGCCTGCATGAGCAGGAGTAAGGATAGTGGTTTTCGTGCATTTTCCATTGTTGAGAAAAGGGAAACAGACAGGTTTATCAATGCTGCAGAACACATTATCGCTGGGTGTGAAGTGTCATTTAGAGAGGATCAGGCTGATTCTCTTCTGTTTGAGATAAATGTAGAAATTGGAGGTCACATGATCAGGGTGATGGATTATATTTCTATGATAGACAGGGAGTCATGTGATCGTGAGATATATAAAAACAAGTACAAGAGCGCTTTGTGCAGGTTCGCAATGCTTGCATATGATTATAGCTGTGGTTAGTAAGCGAATGAAATGGACGAAATAAATGTCTGAAACATATGTAACATCTGATCTGCATCTTGGGCATGCAATGTTGGTGCACAGGGGTCTGAGGGATTTCAAAACCGTGGACCAGATGGATAGGACTATTCTTCGCAATATAAATGATAGGGTTGGCAATAGTGACACTCTTTTTATATTGGGTGATTTTTCGCTTGCAGGTCCTGAGAAGAGAAAGTTCATCGAACGCATGGCTGGAAAGATAAAGTGTGAAAAGAAGATTTTGATCGTTGGTAATCATGATAGGCTTAACCCTATGATGTATATTGAGTGTGGATTTTATCAGGTTTGTACTCATTTTGAGGCTGTATATGCAGGGCATAAGGTGTGGATGGTCCATGATCCTGCATGGGCAGAACTTGTGCCTCGTAGGGAACTGGTGCTCTGTGGTCATGTGCATGGGTTGTTTAGAACATGTGAGAACGTGTACAATGTTGGAGTTGATGTTAATGACTTCAAACCAGTCAACGTCTATGATGCGATTAATACTCTTTCCAATAATGGAGGCAATGGATGAAAATTGAGATAGATGTGAAAAGGGGAGAATCTGTATATGCAGTTGAGTTGCGAAACAGTGAGGATTGCACTGATAGGATGTTGGTGAATTATTTGTTTATGGCCATTAGGATGGTGGCGATAAAACATAAAATCAAATATCCGGAGATGTTAAAAATGGTGTCTGATTTTTTTAAGAGTATTGATGAGGAAGAAAATCCGGAAGTTTTCGAGGATGAAGGGATTATGGCATGATTATTTGTGGATTTCCGTGCATTGGAAAAAGCACATGGGCTAAAAATTGTGACAATGTGATCGATCTCGATAGTAGTACATATAGCAAACTCAAAAACAAAAACTGGACGTGGGTGTATGTTGATGAGGCGATAAGTCTAAGCAAGCGTGGTAAAATCGTGTTGGTGAGTACACATGTTGAGGTCAGGGAACGTATGGCGGTAGCTGGACAAAAATATACAGTTGTATACCCAGCGTTTGATCAGAAAGAGGAGTATGTAAAGCGTGCTTCAATGCGGGATAACCATCCATTAAAGCCTTCTGTTTTAGAAGAACATTGGGGCTTTTTTTGGACGAGTATCAATGAAGATGTTTTTTCTAACAAAATAATGTTGCAGCCAGGGGAGTATATTTGTGATGTGACAGGGAAGATCTCTCAGTTGCTTGGGGTGGGCGAACCATCAGCTGTTTGCTGTGGAGACAAGGACAGGTTAGGCAGGTTTCTTGATAGAGTTGATAGTGACTCTTATTTAAACAAACAGGTGTATATTGGGTGCCCATACACGAGTGACAGTAAACTTGTTACTGAGGATAGGGCAAACAAGGTGTCTGCCTGTGCTGCTATGTTGATCGAACTTGGTTACAATGTTGTTTCTCCCGTCGCATATGGACATGCTTTGGCACGGTATGTCAATTTTTCTGACGAATGGGAAAAGTGGATGAGTATTTCAAGGACGATGATGCGGCCATGTGGGCACATGATTACATTGAAATTGGATGGATGGAGGGGATCCAGAGGTCTTGCAGAGGAGATTAATACAGCACATTCGCGTGATATGGGATATGTGGAAGTAACCTATGAAGAGATCTTGTCTCTTTTTAATGAAAGGAAATTGCGAAATGGATTTTAAGTCGAAGGTGAAGCAAATGGTTGGACAGCCAATACCAGAATCGATGCTGGAAAATATAGACTGGAACAGGTATTCTGTTCTGGAAGCACCAGAGAGAGACAGGCAGCTGTCTCAGTTGGCTGAAAGTATCAGGAATAGGGTCAATGGAACGCCAAATGGAGAGATGCTTTTGAGTTGATTTTGCAAAGGAGAATAGATATGGAAAAACAACAAGAATTATATAACATCTTGGAGAATAGGTTGGGCACCAGCCCATATTATGAGCTTAACTTTTGCCTACTCAATCGACCGGGAAGTAAACTAAACAAACGATTACACGAACGAATGTACTTACGAGCTAACAAACGAATGAATCATCGACTGGAAGATTTATTGGAACAAGTAAGGAGGGGGGATTGATGACTGAACAAGAGCTGGTTCACAATATACTAAGGGATAGGTTGATAGACAACCCAAGGAAATGGTTTTATCGTCACATGGGACAGAGATGGTTCCTTCAGCGGCGCTCCAAGCTATACCGGCTGCTATACAATCGGATGAACAAGCCACTGGATGAACGATTGCTTTATTGTGGCAGTGGTGAAAAATACAGGGAAAGGTTAAAACAACAGACGGTGTACAACGCATTGCATGGCAGGTTGCATGCAAAGCCAAAGAACAATCTGGATAGAACATCCCATAGTATAATGTTTCCCAATTGGGTTGATTCTTTGTTGTGCTATCATTTGTACAACCCTATGGATTTTCATACTGAGATCCGACTGTACCGACGAGCCAAAGAGGTTAGATAGTACATGGTGAGAAAAAGATTACAGAGATTTGTACAAAATGATGACAAGACTCCTACAGCACAGGAGAACAGAGTCGCAGAGCGTCTTGGTGGCAAGAGGGTTGGCGGTTCAGGGGCAAGTATGTACTCAAAGGGGGATGTCAGAGATGTCACTCTGTCAGAGTCTGGAGACAACACGGATGATGGCGATGGGGTTGGTTTTTTGGTGGAATGCAAAAAGACAGAAAAAAAGAGCATATCTGTCAAGCATGCGTGGCTGAAGAAAATAACATATGAGGCTATGGCAAAAGAGAAGGAGCCAATGCTAACAATAGAGATCCAGGGGGATAGCGATCCAAACGTGGACAGAGACTGGGCAATGATCCCTATGAGAGTTCTGAGAAAACTTGGTGGTATAGAATGATTGAGTACAGTGTAGACGAAAAGCATGGGATGTACCTGTTTAAACTTGTTGACACATGTAGTTGTAAACTTGAGCAAAAGATCGCTAAAAATGTTAGCCCTGTTATGATGAATGGAAACAGGCACAAGAATCTAGCGTGGACAGAGGCTATGGTGTGGAATGCTGTTTTCGATGCATGTCATGATAGCAATGCATATTATGACAAAGGCGATAACATGTGGAAGATGGGTGATGAGCCTTCATTGTTTGATGTCCAGGAAAAGGCCAGGATCGAGAATGAACGTGCGGAAAATTGCAAGAGATTGATAGAAGAACACGGAGAGCGTGGGGTTAGATTTGGGGCAATGAAAGAATGGCTACAGGGCCGTTATGGATTCAAAGAAGGAGCGTTCCTGGCGGCAAGAATTGCTAAGGTACATAGGAAAAATACGGACCCCTGTAAGGACAACGAGCGGATTGCCTTGGAAGGTGTAGACAGCATAGATGAATATATCAAAAAAAAGGATTCTGGGTGCTGTGGTTGCGCTGAGTATGTTTTCGAGTTCGAGGATTATGATTCTGGAAAAATAAAGAGATTTCATTACGGTTTTAATTATGGACACTAGGAAAACAGTGAAAATATATACTGGAGTAGGATCTCGTGATGTTCCACATGACATCTATGAGATAATTTTCAAGTTTGCCAGGACAATGGCTGTTGATAGCTGGACGGTTTTCACTGGTGATGCACAGGGTTGTGATTATGCGTTTTACACTGGTTCCAGTGTTGTGTCAGAGGACAGGTACAAGATTTACACGGCTAATGATGCGACAAAGAATGCGATGGATATAGCAATGTCGTTCCATCCGGCTTGGAAAAAAATGGGGGATTTTGCCAGAAGACTTCACGCCAGAAATGCGTTTCAGGTGCTAGGAGAAGATCTGAAAAGCCCGAGTAAGTTCTTGTTGTGCTGGACTCCGGATGGTTGCATATCCCACAAGGAAAGAACAGTGAAAACTGGGGGCACAGGAACTGCAATAAGCATTGCGGACAAATGGAGGATCCCGGTGTTTAATTTAAAAAGAGAAGATCATTTAGAGAGAATAAAGAAGAAAGTAGGTGTATTATGAGCGCAGGGAATAATGAATCAGAGTTCACCTTGGTGGATGCAGATTGGGCATTGTAGGTTTTGCGATGGCAAATAATACAAAAATAAACTGGGTAACATCCAAAGGCAAGGCAGAGCGGACTTGGAATCCAATGCAGGGATGCACACGGATTAGTGCAGGATGTAAAAATTGTTATGCATTGAATATGATCAACAGATTTGCTGGCATGAAGGGATGGCCGGATGATTCATCTGGCAAGGTAACACTGTACCAAAACAGGCTTGCTGACCCGTATAGATGGAAAAAAGAATCGGTTGTTTTTGTGTGCTCAATGGGGGATTTGTTCCACGGGGATGTGTCGTGGCATTTCATAGATCAGGTATATGCATCAATGCTGGATAACAAACAACACACATTTATTATCCTGACTAAAAGGTCACAAAACATGGTAGATTTTTTACTGGATGATACATTGAGGTTGTCTGATATTGGCAGGGCGGGAAACATTTGGCACGGTGTGTCTATTGAGAATAATAGGCACTTGGAAAGAATAGATCACTTAAGGACTATACCTGGGATAAATACCTTTGTTTCGTTTGAGCCATTAATCGAGGATGGGCGAATGAATGTTGATCTTGAAGGCATTGAACTTGCGATTATTGGTGGGGAATCTGGAAGTGACGCCAGACCATTCAATCTTGCCCCTGTGGCGGACATAATTGAAAATGCTGACAAGAGTGGGGCGAAAGTGTTTGTAAAGCAAATGGGGACACTGTGGGCGTCAGAGAGGGGGATGGGCAGGTCCAAGGGGGACATCATGGATGAATGGCCAGAATGGCTACAGAGGCGGGAATTGCCGTGGTAAACGTCTTGATTGACAATACAGGTGAACAGGGATAATATCTGAATTGTTTGACGTTCAATGGTTGATACGTTGTAGATGCGAACTTGAGTTCGCTTTAATTGGAAGAAAGATGGTGCGGAATGTTGCATTGTACAAAGCATGAAGAGAGATTGATTAAAAGTGGAAAGTCAAATGGAGTTGTAATGAGGTATGACCCGTCTTCTGGTTGTCCACACGAGCCTGGCGGGACAATTACATTCATTGGTACCAAAAAAGATACTAATGGAAGACCAGAGCCGTTTGCAGAAGGGATCGTGGTTTCTGTGCGTCCTGGTACTGTTAGGGCTATGGCGGATGACTCTGATTTGGTCAAGGCTGACGGATTTGGCACAGGTCATTCGTGGAAGTCACATCTAAGGGTTAAATATCGCGGAATTCGTGATTCGGCGAGGGTGTATCATATTAAATTTAGAGTAAAAGATGTGAAAAAGTGATCTGTGTTGCAGTAGAGATTTGATAAAATAAGGAGGAATGACATTGTTAGGAGATTTGGTTAAGGTGTTGAAACCAACACCACAAGGGGTTTATAGCACAAAATTTCAGGATTTGATAAGCAGAACTTATGGGCGTGTACACCCAAGAAAAGTAGTCACACTAGAGCAGATGGGTGATGTGTATGATGAATTTTGGCTGTATGCATCATACGCAACTGGATGGTGTCCAAGGATGTGTGCGATTGCCGCAGTGTACGGGGCGTCTGAAAGGCCAGTTAAGGCGGATCAGCAAATGCTGTATGATATTGGGCATGCATATCACGACATGTTTCAGCAAAAGACCATTCCTCATAGGGGGGATGATGTGTTGCTGGGGGCATGGAAACATCACAGGAAGACAACAGGTAGGCTTGTAAGGTCTAATTACAAGAATGTTGTTGATGATGGAGAAAAACGAGATGTTGTTCGTGGTTGGGGACCACGCCCAAAAGGGTTTGATGGCAGGAATGGGTGGAGATACGAGGAATCAAAGATCAGGATGACGGATCTTCGTGTTGTGGTGAAAATGGATGGGATAATTAGGTGGTCAGATGATGGTGATGAATCTTTTGATTTAAAAACGGTTGACAGAGACCAGTATGACAGGTTAAACCCACTTCTCGGAGGTGTGCCCAGTGAAAACCATGTACTGCAGGGGCACCTGACAATGTGGGCAACCGGGGTAAAGAGGCATAGGATCATATACGTGTTTAAGGGAGTAAGGGGAATAGGTAGCATGTTTTTGGAGCACATTGTTGAGAGGGATGACGCAGAAATATCAAAGCTAAAGGGGTTGGCTGCGCAGTGTGTTTCGGCTGTTAAAATGGTGGATGATTACAAAAAAGAAAAGGGTGTGGATCCAACTGTTCTGCTGGACGACGATGATTTGAAAAAAGAAATGTATGAAAATGTTGTTGAGCAGATTCCAAGACTTGAGGTGTGTCCGATGAAATCGAAGGGCAAGGCCAGGAACTGTGATGAACGTGATGATTGTTTTCCTGGTAGGGGGAAAAGGAAGAGTTTGAAGGTGTAGCATGGGGCAATTACTTGTTATTGATCCTGGGCCTGAAAAAAGCGGAATTGTTGTTGTGGACAGTGTTTTTAGAGAGGATGGGACATGTGATGTCTTGGCATCTGGAGAGCCAGATACATTTTCGATAGTTGATTGGGTTTGGAATAGGTGTGCTAGTGTGCAATCTTTGCATGTAGAGGATGCATCTGAACTGTGGGAGTTGGATGGAGTTGTGTGTGAGGACATTGTATCAATGGGGAAAATGGTTGGCAGGTCAACATTCTCAACATGTAAGGTGATAGGAAGACTACAGGAGGCATACAGGGGTGTATTTGGCGGTGACATGCCACTAATCTCAAGGCGAGACGTTAAAACGGTTCTTGCAGGTGGTACTACGCTTAAGGGTGACAAGGGTGCAAGAGTGAAGGTGACAGACGCGGTAATTAGTGGAATTATCAAGGTTAGATATCCAGAGACTGGTGGTGGCAAGACTCCATCGGTAGGAACAAAAGGTTCACCTGGGCCACTTTATGGAATTAAAGGACATGCATGGCAGGCATTGGCCGTTGCATTGACATATTTAGAAACAAAAAACCGATAGGTTTAGACAAAGGAGAAAACGATGGGAAATCTTCCGGTAAAAGAAAAGAAAAAAAATGTGAAAGAGAAAGCGGTTGAACTGGCTGTTGTAGAGGATGCCAGTGTTGCCAGCGAAGGTGAATCTGTAGAAGGAACTAAACATGAAGAGATTCGAAAACTGGCAATTAGCCTGAAAGATCAGGAGGCCAGTCTGTTTTGGGAATTGGCAGTTACACTGTCAGAAATTCAGGGCGATAGTTTGTATATTGACTGGGGTTACAACACCTGGGGTGAATATGTTGATGAGGAACTGGAGATTAGCATGCGTGCTGTTCAGAAATATTTGCGTGTGTACAAATGGTTCAAAGACATGCCTGAGAATATTCAATCATGGATCAAATCTCTTGGGTGGACAAAAGCCCAGCATCTTGTACGTGTTGTTACTCCAGAGAATGCTGGCCAGTGGCGTGATCGTATTGCCGGGCTTACAGTTGCTCAAATTGAGGCCATGATTGACGAATACAAGAACGGCAAAACCAGCGAGGCAGGGGATGGTTCTGCAGGTTCTGGTGGTGATTCTGAAGCAGAAGCGGTCGAGCGTCCGAAGGCATTGAAATTGAACCTGATGCCTGCCCAGTTTGAAAATGTCAACATTGCCCTGGAGAAGGCAGCAGAAATGACCGAATCAGACAGAGACAATAATAATATTGATCTTATCTGTACTGATTGGTTGGCAAACAGTGTAGGGATGTCATCTATGGCGGATCGGTTTAGGAGCATTGAGCGCAGTAGCAATGTTTTGATCATTGCATATCGCAAAGATCCAGATCGGGATGACTATGACGTTGTATATGGGGATCAGAATTTTGAAATCATCGAAGCTGATCCTGCAAATGCAGATGATGAAGAGTCGGATGCTAAGTGATGATTGCCGGTGCTAGTTTTCCCTATGTAACTGTCTTGTTTTTTTAGTGATATTTTTTGTTGTAAAAAGTGACTGTGACTGTTGACATTTATTTTTTAATGGCAAAATTATTACTAGAGATTGATTTTTTACAATGTAAAAGCAAGAAATGTAGGATAGAAAGGTTATATTATGGATTCGTTGAGTGTTGATGGTCTTCTTGGGGACAAGAAGAATACACGGAAAAGATTGGCTGAAATGGTTGTCCGCTGGAATGGGGTTTGTCAGTCCAATATTAGTTCGATCAGAAAACTGGAGGGTGAAGTTGCTAGGCTGGACGGGGTGATAAAGGATCGGGAAGTCAAAATTGGGGTAGAAAAGGCGCATGTTTCGGAGATGACAGAGATGGTATCTTCGTTGAAAAGCAAAATTGATGATTTAGAACTTGAGGTGGCAGAGATAAATGGTGCCAATACAGAGTTGAGATTGATCGTTGGGAATCTGGTTGATTCAATTACGGAGTAAAGAATGAAGAAAAGAAGCGAAAGAGTTAGTGAAATCCTTGAGGATAAAAAAAACACAAGGAAGCTTTTGGCTGAGCAGATTATTGTTTTGAAGGACAGGATTAGAGAGTTGGCTGAGGCAAATACATCATATGGTGTGCGTACAGCTACGGGAAGTATTGAGACTATGCTGGCCAACAACAGGGCTGAAAATTTTGAGAGCAGACTGGATGATGCCAATGCAAAAATTGTTGAATTAAGTAAATCTGTCGCCAGCAAAGAGGTTGAGATTAAGACCTGGAGGGAGGCGTTCAGGGTTCTGTCTGGCGGAGATTGAGATAGGTTGTAATTTGTAAGTATCTATTTTTTATGGGGGCAAAAAATGGAATCATATAATGAGTTTGAATTGGAAGCGATATCTGCAGTTTTTGAGATGCCAGCGTATGGGGATGGTGCTATGGAGAGGAGATGTTTTAGTATGAAGACATTAAAGATTTTGCTTGAATGCAGGGAAGATCTCGAAAGTGGAATTGTAGAGATTTTGTCATAAAAGAGGTGTTGGGATGTTTATTCCGATCGAGAAGCTGTGGTTTTGGATTGTACTGGTTGTTTCTTTGTGTGCTGTTTTTGGTGCAGGGTATCTTAGCCGTGGTTATGTCGTCACCGGCGGTGAGAATGTTGTTAGAGGGCCATGGGTTGATTGCGTGGGGGTTGTTGACAATGTTGGTGTTGAGAGTGACAAGAGCATGGAACGGATTTACAAATTTTGTGTTGCAAGAAAAATGGACACAAAGAATAAGGACAAACTCATTGTGAAGCTGAGACGCAGGATAGACTTGCTGAAAAATGACAGAAGTAAATTGTATCAAGCAACAAGTGTACTAAGGAAAAATGCAAACAAATGCAATCATGTGATGTCTGAATCGATAAAAAAAGACAATGAGCTGGAGGATGACATGATGATGTCAGCATTGGTTTGTAGTGATAATTGTCGGAAATGGGGGATTTCTTCGGAGAAGTGTGTTGTGCTGTGTCATAGGTGATTGGATAGGATGGTATAGTTAGTAGATAGATGCGTCTGAGCGATGTTAGGGAGAGAAAATGTTAAGATTTTTGAAGAAGATTTTTTGCCGAAAGAGTAAGCAGGATATGGTATACGAAGCACTGGATGAAACACTGGTGGATAATATAATAGATCGTATTCGGTGCCAGCTGTACCTTCGGGCTGGTCGTTTAATCTACACTGTTCCGTTGAAGTCTTTGTTGAACGAAAAATTGGATGAGTCTCTGTATGGTAGATTTGTAATTCGACTGTCAAGGCAGTTGAAAAGAATGTAACAACAATATATTGAAAGCATTAGGAGTTTTAATGATGAAAAGTGTGTTAAAAGAAAAAAAACGATTAGCAGAAGAGGAAATCGGCGGGATAGAGAGTGCCATTGAACAGCATAGGGCTGAGATAGTAAAATTGATGACATCTATGGGGAGCATGAAGTGCAGGGTTGAGTTGTGCGAAGAATTGCTGTCTGAGTGTGCAGATAACGCGGAAACATCTGTGATTGAAATCTCCCCCCAAAAGGGTACAGGAGCTAGTTACAGAAATCTGGCTATTAGTGTCCTACGAAAAAATATCGGTGAGAAAATGACAATTCGCGAGATCGCAGAGGAGATCGTTATTGGTGATTTTTCCAACGGGACACCGGTAGGAAACGTTGGGGCTGTCATTTATGATGAGATGGTCAGGCTTGTTAATGATGGTGTTGTTAGCACAGGAAAAAGCACCTCTGATCATGTTACCAGGTATTGGATCCCTAGCGCTTCAACAAAAAAACGGGATGGCCTAGCCAATAAATATACGCGAAAAAACGGAACAAAAATGTTACCATTAGTGCTATTGGAAGTTCTTGAAAAACACATTGGGCAAAAAATGAATGCGGGACAGATCGCAGATTATATTGTCAAAAATGATGTGTACGATACACGTTCTGGAGAATTTGGTCCTGTTGTTGGGGTGACACTAAGAAAAAATTTGAATGATCTTGGCATAATGACAGAAAAGATTGGCGGGAGTAGACGGTACTGGGTGTAGTTGAATCTGTTTTTGACGATTCTTGATATTGTTGTTATGATCCTTCATGGCGTCGAGCGACACTGCTGTGTTTCAATGTCGTTCGACGCATTTTTTAATTTTCACAGAATTGGAGAATGTGATGTACGAACTCACCCAAACAACTAACACCGCCTGGAAATATCGCATAAATGCTGCAGAGAAAAACAATCACAAGGTTTTGTTTTTGGGATGTTCCCATATAGACGCTGCGTGCTGCGCCAGGGACAAGCTCAAATCCGTTTTGGACATGGCTGTGGCATGTGGGGCACGGATAGTGTTTAACGGGGACACAAACGACCTGATGCAGGGCAGAAACGATCCCCGTCGAAGCTACAAAGAATTAAAAGCTGAATGGACAAGCAAAACAACAAAACCTACCAGTTATATTAATGATGTAATAGAGGAGACGGTGGAATTTCTGAAGCCTTATGCGCAAAATATTGACATTATGGGGCTTGGAAACCATGAGACAGCTGCAATCAAAAATTTGGACGTAGATGCAACATCTCTAATTGCATATATGCTCCAAAAAGAGGTTGATCATGAGATATATGTTGGAGGTCTGGAGGGATTTTTGCGGGTTTTGTTTTATTGGCAGCCGGCAGGTCAGAGGAAAATGGGAACATCAGCCAGTAGAACAATCATGTTTAAACACGATAGTGGATCTTTGGGTAAGCGGACAAAAGGAGCGTTAGCATTTGATATTATGCAGGGCGACTATCCAAATGCTGATATTTTCGTCACTGCTCATACGCATGACATGCTTGCACATGAGACAAAGGCTACAATTTTAAATCAAAACGGCAAATACGAATATCCAGAACGGATCTTTCTCCAGGGACCTTCATTCGAAGAATCCTGGGCAGACCCAGGGAAGAGATCGTGGTGGACATTGACAAATAAAGGGCCACGGGCAATAGGGGGGTGGTTATTGTCGTTTGATGCAGCGATTGAAAAAAGCAGAATCAACATAAAAACACGGTATAGTTTTGAAAAATAAAAAAAGTGCATTTTGTGTGTTGACATGTTGTCGTTCAGGATATAGGTTGTGGGTGTAGGGCAATGATGCCGAGAGCGAACATGGAGAGATTGAGATGACTACAAACAAACAGGAAAGAAAATATCAGATTCTGCTAACCATGTATCAGAATCTCAGTGATGGAAAACAGGTTGCTGTTAGTCAGGCTAAAAAACAGTTTCCTGATTGCACATTGGTAGAGATTATCAAAGCTTGGACTGACGCTGGTTTTTTTGGTGAAAAAAAGTAATTTTCTTAATTTTTGGTGTTGACACACCGTGAGAGAATGTATAAGTTATTGAATGTCAGCGGATGAAACGCTAAAGAGATAAACAACAAAGAGAGAGAAAGAGAGACAAAAAATGAAAAACGCAAAAACACAAATCACAGAAGCAAAAATCGAAGAAATCAAAAGAGTACTTGATGCGGTGAAAAATGGACAACCTGTCCATGGTAGGGACTGTCAGAGGTTTGAAGAGTATACATTGAAGTTACTTGCAGATAGAGGGGCAGATGTAGAGGGTACATCTTTTTATCATTGCAGTAGTTCAGAAGAGCTTGATAATTTGGATCCAAATTGTGAGAGCAAGGAGGTATGTGTTGTGAATTTTTGTGCTTCACGTCTAGGCTCAGTCCTGTCTTTCTATGAAGATGGGAGCCTTGGGGAGCTGACGGAAGATAAGCATGATGAGATAGATGATGATTTGGCATCAGTGGGGCTGACTATTTTTGTTTTGAAAAACGGGGATATTGCATACGGGGAAAACATTAAGCACTCTGGTTTGCGATGCGTCAGGAAGCTATCATCTGTGTTTCAAGAGGAGAGACATGTCCAAGAGGAAATTAGTTCTTTGAGTAAAAAAATGGAGTCAATGGAGAAAAGAATGGAGTCGCTGAATTGCCAAGTAGGCGATGAGATAATGGGATTTGTCGGTTTTAAGGTTGGCGAAGATGTCGAGTTCAATGGTAAAAAATTCAAGCTGACTAAACCGACTGTTATGAGTTTCCCATCAGAAAATGGGTCCATTCGTGGATACTTGTTTGTCATCCAGTTTAATGGCAAACAATATGTTGGAGATATTCTCTCTGATAGAGAGCAAAATATTTCATCAGCAAAAGTGTGTTTCAATCCTAATAGCGTTATATGGCTCAATGGCGGAGAAAGAATAGAAAAGTGCGAATAGGGTATTGACACCATCTTTATGATGGTTTAATTAGGGCTGCAGATTTTTTGGATAGAAAATACAGGGAGAAATAGATGGGTAATTATTCATTGAGAGATGAGGATGAGCAGTTTTTGAGGGATGTTATTGGTGAAGATTGTTTGGAACGATCCATTGACTGGATAAAGAAGAACAAGGAACCAAACGAAATCTGGGACAATTCAACATTGTTTGATGACATCAAACAATGGATTGTGGACAATAAGTACCCTGGAGATGTGTTTGATGAGGAAACGCTGGGGAACTGGGCAGAAGAAAACGGGTTTGAACTGAAGTAATTAAAACAGGTATTTAAAAAAAACAATGGTCAATAATGACCGAGAACAAACAAGTCAATTGCGAGGTGTGATTGACAAAAAGTTTGTAGATATAACAAACACTGTAACAGTGTGAGGAGGAGAAGAAAAATGATGTCATTTGAAAATTTGACTTTTAGTCAGGCATTGGAATTTTTGAAATCAGGCAAAAAAGTGTGCAGGACCGGCTGGAATGGCAAGGGGATGTGGTTAAGATATGTTGATTTGTATAGTGATGGACAGTTCACGGTTACAGAAAACGAGCCATGTGATGGGACTCTGCTCCCATGGATTGGGATGAAAACTGCAGATAATGGCTTTGTGCCTTGGTTGGCAAGTCAGACAGATATTTTGGCAGATGACTGGCTGGTTGTTCAATAAAGTCGAAACGCTTTTTTGTTGTCAGCAGGCATGGTGTCAGAGATGGTGAGACATCTAAACTGGTGAAAACAGATTCTAACTAAAATTGGTATCTGTTTGATTAGGATAAGTTAAACAGCAAGTATTAATACAAAAACAATGGTCAATAATGACCGAAAATAAACATGTTTCTCATGTGGTATGAGAGACAGAAATTGAGAAAGAGAGAATAAAAATGGAAGAAAAAAAAGTGGAACTGACAGAAGAAACGATTGAAAAAATTGCAAAAACACAGGAGGCAGCAGCTCACGAACGTATTTATGCTCTTGGCAAAGAGTCTGAGATTGAAAAATTCGTTGCAGAGATCTTGGCCGAAAAAGGAGTGGAGATGGGTAAGTTCCATCACTGCAAGGGGATGAATGATGTCCGGGCGCTGGATCCAGACAACAAGAGTCGTAGTATTTCCCTTCTGTATCCTGCTCGCTGTGGGGCCTGGGCGTTGGCAGCACAGGAATGCGGAGAGGAGCTGAAGGCAGATGAGAAGGAGAGCCTGGATGATTGCTTGAGGGTGGCCGGCGTTGCTCTGTACATTCTGGAAAACGGGGACGTCGCATATCTGGAACCACCCATTAAGCATGTGATCGACGAAAATGGGGCACTGAGCTGCCATGATGGTCCTGCTATTGAGTTTCGTGATCGTTCCGAGTCTTATGCAGTAAACGATGTGTTTGATGTTCCTAAGTGGGTTGTGATGACTCCAGTGGAAGATCTGGATCCCCAAAAGGTACTGGGACTGGAAAATGCGGATCATCGTCGTATCGCAATTGAGCGCATGGGTATTGACAAAATGGTAGAGGGGTCTAATGTCGTCGTGGAAGAGGACGACAAAATGGGATCTTCCTATGTCCTTCGTGATATGTCGCATGTTTTCAATGACGAAAAGGCTATGTACCTTGAGATGGTATGCCCGTCGTATGACAAGAAACATGTTGAGGGCGTTCCCAACGACATTTCTTCGATTCAGGAGGCATTGGATTTCCGGAGCGGTGTGAAAGATTGGAATCCATCTGCTCTGGATGGTTTCTCGCGGGAAGGTGGCAATGCGGATCATGTGCAGCAGGGTGATGTTGGGTTTGAGTTTGTGAGCGGGGATCTGTCTGAAGACGTCAAAGAAGCGGCTAACAAGGTGCTTCTACCTGAGAATGGCGTGAGCGGTAGCCATGTAATCGCAAACGGTACTCTGTATGCTAATGGAGAGATTAACGAGCAGTACATTGTATCCAAAGAGGATGTTATAGTTAAGCACACCCGTGGGACTGACAAACACAATGATGTGACTCTTCGTGCAACAACTGACGGGTATTGGCGTGTGTTCCCGATGAGGGAACAGGATCATGTATCCGGCATGCTCCGCGAAGTCATCGATTGATTTCTGAGTTCTTACCCCCTTAGCTTATTAGTTTGAAATGTCCGTCCAGGGGTGCAATGTCCCTGGGCGGCTTTTTTATTTTAAGGTATTACACATTGAGCATATCGATGTGTGTGATGAGATACGAACTCAAGTTCGCGTCAAAATTTTGGAGGAAAAAATGGAATGGATAGTAAGAAAAATAAAAAGAATTTTATTTGCAGTAACACCATTTTTCAGGGAGCTACAGAAGATGGCTGGAAGAGCTTTCTAAGCAGGAAAATGAGGAGGAATATTTGAGATCATGTAATAGTATTTATAGTGATGATCCAGAGTGGTTTTATAAGTGCACAATAGATGGTTCATTTGTAATAGATGCGAACTCAGGTTCGTATTTGAAGGGGATATAAAAAAGATGGAGGTTGAATACAAATGCAAAACAGATGGTTGCAGTGGAAAATACAGATTTGTGGATGACTACGACGAAAAGAAGTCTTTGGTGGACGGCGGGTGTTCATGCTTTGAGAATCCACCATGTTCGTGGTGTACAAATAATGTCTATGTGTGTGATGAATGTGGTGATATTGAAGAATACCAGTGTTGACAGGTAAAAAAAGATTGAGGGATATAAATGGAAAAACAGGATCAGGTATTTGAAATATTAGCAGATAGGTTGCACAACAGTTCAAGTTTTCGATTAGACATTCAACTGTACTATCGACTAGACTATCGGCTATTAAATTGTATGTACGATCGATCATACGAACGACTGTATATGAGATTGAGTCAAGTTGAATAGAGGTAAAAAATGAGACAAGACAAGGTATGATATGAGACAGGATGAAGTTTTCAAGGTATTAGATGATAGGCTGTACGTTACCCCACGCTATCGACTGTTCTATCCTCTGCACAATCGACTGTGTTATCAACTGTACAATCGACTGTACGCTCAACTGAGAAATCGACTGTACTATCGACTAGAAGAAGTCGAACGAGGAGGTGAAAAATGACAAGACAGGGAGAAGTATACGAGGCATTGTATGATAGGTTGGACAGTGCTATTCATGATCAACTACACTATCCACTGAGCGATCGACTGTGTTGGCGACTGAACAGTCGACTGGGAAATCTACTGTACTATTTGTTGATCGATCGACTGTGTTATCATCTGTACGATCGATTGAACGAAGTAAAATAGAGGATAAGATGAAAAAGCAGAATGAAATTTACAACGTATTAAACAAGAGGTTGTGCAGCACTCCGCGCCATCAACTGCGCGTTCGACTGAGCTATCGACTGTCCAATCAACTGCGATATCCACTGTACGATCGACTGGTCTATCAACTGTCCTATCGACTGCGCGTTCGACTGGACAATCGATTGTACCATCAACTGCGATATCGACTGGGCGTTCGATTAAAAGAAACAAGATAGGAGAAAAAAGATGAAAAAACAGGAAGAAATTTACCAGGCATTAAAAGGGAGGCTGGAAAGCAATCCACGCTATCTGCTGTCCTATCGACTGTGCATTCGACTGTACTTTCGACTGTACCATCGACTGAACTTTCGATTGCGCTATCGACTGAAAGAAGTAAAATAGAGGCAGGATAAGGAATGACAAAACAAGATGAAATTTATAAAGCATTAAAAGAGAGGTTGTACACTAACCCATACTGTCGACTGTACAATCGACTGCGCGTTCGACTGGGCGTTCGACTGGGTGTTTTATTGCGATATCAACTGTACGATCGGCTGCGCGATCGACTGTACCTTCGATTGAGAGAAACAAAATAATGGAGAGTGATGGATGGAAAAACAGGAACAGGTGTTTGAGGCATTAAATGAGAGGTTGCATAGCAATCCACACAATCCACTGGATCATCTACTGTACTGGCGACTGTTCTGTCGACTGCACCATCGACTGGACTATCGGCTGTGCGAAGTAAAATAGAGGTAAAAAAAGATGACAAGACAAGAGGAAATTTACAAAGTGTTAGAAGAGAGGTTGTACAACACTCCATGCGTTCAACTGTACGATCGACTGGACAATCGACTGAACTATCGTCTGGAAGATCGATTGAACGATCGTCTGATCTATCGACTTTACAATCGACTGCGATATCCACTGTACAATAGACTGTACAATCGACTTAACTTTCGACTGGAAGAGGTAAAATAGAGGATAAGATGAAAAAGCAGGATGAAATTTTCAATATATTAGAAAAGAGGTTGCGCAGCAATCCATTTTGTCGACTGTACGATCGACTGGATTTTCAGCTGTACTATCGATTAAAAGAAACAAGATAGGAGAAAAAAGATGAAAAAACAGGAAGAAATTTACAGGGCATTAGAAGACAGGTTGGTCACCACCCCACGCGTTCGACTGTACTATCAACTGTACAATCGACTGTACGGTCTACTGGACTATCAACTGCTCTATCGACTGAACGATCGACTGTACTTTCGACTGAACGATCAGCTGGACTATCGACTGTACTTTCGACTGTACGATAGACTGGACGATCGACTGAACTATCTCTTGGATAAAGCAAAATAAGGAATGCAAAAAAAAGGAAAAAACAAGAAGAAGTTTTTGATGTGTTAAGTAAGAGGTTGTGCGGAAGGCCAGGAAGAGGGTTATATGACAAAATAAGCAGTCGTATGCACTATATGCTTCATTATCAACAATACGAGATATTGGATTGGGAATTGTTCTGGTTGATGTGTGGTAAGCTGGATAGAAGGCTATTGACTTACTTGAATAGATTAAAGAGCAACTGGTAATGATCAGTTGTTTTATTGGCAGAAATTGCATGTTTTTTTGTTAGACAATCGCACTTGAGTGTAAAGCCAAAGATGGGCTTTAAAAAAGACAGAAAAAATGCGGAGAAAATCAACAAAAAAAGTGGGAGAAACAATAAATAAATCAATTACTTAAAAAAGTGTTGATGTATCAATCTGAAAGTATAAAAAAAGAGGGATAAACAATACGAGACGTATATAGGATAAAAAGGCGGGAGATAAAGCATGTATACAGAGAGACAGATGTTAGTATACAGGGTGTTGAAGAAGAGGTTGGTATATACCGCTTCAAAGGAACTATGGCATAAGGGGATAGGTGGTTTGAGGGTGTGGCAATGTTTTGATACTGGGAAAGGGTTTTTCAGTGGCAGGTATGATCTTCAGATGCATTTAGAGTCCGTAGACGGCGGGACAGAGAAATAAAGAAAGAGGAGAAGAATAGATATGACAAAAAGGCAGGATAATGTTTTTGGAGCACTATACAATAGGGTTGGACATGTTACATGTTGGATGTTGATGAGAAGTACAGGGTTCAAGCTCATGGAGAGTCTTGGGTGTTACAGATTTCATCGGAACTTAGATAGTTTAGATATCAAGTTGAATACACAGTTTCATGAACGATTATGGACATTGTGTGAATATGAGATGAGGGGTAGAACAAGAAAATGAAAAGGCAGGAAGAAGTTTTTATGACGTTATATAGGAGGCTCGGGTAGGAGGCTCATGAAAGGCAGAGGAAAGGCCTGGAAGGTAGAATGAGAGACAGGTGGGGAATTCGTATAGACAGTTTGTTTATCGCCTGGGTTATTATTCAAGACAGATAATGGGAAGGAGAGAATAGATGAATAGACAGCAGCAGGTGTATAGAGTATTGGTCGACAGGTTGTTTGTTGAACAGCATAAACGGTTGTACTGTCGTTTTGATGTTTTAGCAAACATGCAAATGCACCATCAATTAGAATACCCAATGTTCTCACGGTTTTTTGTTAAATTGGAGCATAGAAAGGGAGAGATAAGGTGATAGAAGGACAAGTGGAGAGACAAAAGGAAGTGTATGACATACTGAATAACAGGATTAATTACAGTAAAGGTCTCAAGCTTAGTTTTTTAAATTATTATCCTGTGATTAATTGGTTGCATTGTCGGTTGAATGGTCGGTTTGACTGGAGACTTTATAAACGCCTAAGAAGAATAAGATGAAAGGATATCATGCTATGAGACAGGATGAAATTTTCAAGGTTTTAACCGAGAGGTTGTACAGCAATCCATGCGATCGAACGTATGATCGACTGGGCTATCAATTGTACAAACGACTAAACAATCAACTGTACAACCAATTGCAAAATCAACTGTACTATCGACTGGTAAATCAACCAATCAATCTACTGTACTATCAACTAAAAGAAGTAAAATAAGTGAGAAAAAAATGACAAGTCAACAAGAAATTTACAAGGTATTAAAAGACAGGTTGTACAGTAATCTGCGCAATCAATTCTATCGACTGGACAAACGACTGGACTATCGACTGTACAATCAAATGCACGCTCGATTGTACTGGCGAATGTACGAACGACTGGACTATCGACTGGACTATCAACTAAAAGAAGTAAAATAAGTGAGGATAGATATGACAAGACAAAATGAGGTTTACGAGGTATTAGAAGAGAGGTTGTGCAGCAACCCACACGAACAACTGCTCTGTCTATTGGACTATCGACTGGGCGATCGACTGGGTGTTCTACTGTACTACCCACTGTACCATCGACTGCGCCATGGACTGCGATATCGGCTGCGCGATCGACTGATCAATCGACTGAAACAAGTAAAATAGAGGTATGATATGACAAGACAACAAGAAATTTACAAGGTATTAAATGAGAGGTTATACGCCACCCCACGTGAGCGACTGTACCATCTGTTGGAGGATCAATTGTACGAACGACTGGACTTTCGACTGTACTATCGACTCAACAATCGACTGAACTATCGACTGAACAATAGATTTTACAATCGACTGTACGTTCGATTGGATAAAGTAAAATAAGTGAGGAAAAGATGAAAAAACAACAAGAAATTTACAAGGTATTAGAGGATAGGTTGGAAAGCAACCCACACAAACAACTGGAGGAACGACTGTACGATCGATTGGGCGATCAACTGTACTATCGACTGCACCATCAATTGTACTATCGACTGGGCGATCGACTGGACGATCGACTGGACTTTCGTCTGGAAGATCGACTGAACTATCAGTTGAAAAAAGCAAGATGGGACAAGACATGAAAAGACAAAATGAAGTTTATAGAATATTGTATGACAGATTTTCTAGGATGCCATGTAATAAGCTATGGATTCTGTTGCGAAACAGTGCAAGTCGTACGTTTTGTAGTCAAAATCGTGATTTATTGGACGAGAAAATGTATTGGCCACTGTATGTTCGGTTGATTATAAAACTAGAGGACAGGTTGGACAGAGTGAAAAAAGACTAATACAAGGAGTTTATTATGAAGAAGAGAATAGAAGCGAGTGGATATTCGATGGAAGTTGAAATATTTGAAAACAGAAGGAAAGAGGATGATACAGTAGCATTCTGTGTGCAGGATACATTACCTCTTCCACCAGGTGCAATAGCGTATGAAAAAGATACGGTATCCTCTATTGCGCGTAGTTTGACCGTGAATCTTGCCAGCAGGGGGGATAGTGGTTGGGCATGGTGTCATGCAACAGAGGAGTTCAGGCAGGCACTGGGGCACATGTGGGAGGAAAATGAACTGGAGAAGGATAGATGGTACTGGGTGGAGATAGGGGAGCAGACATTGATTGAAAGTGTGGGTACCCAAGGTGAAGATGTTTTAGAGCAGTTGAAACTGACCCAGAAAGCATTGTATAAGGCATGTCAGGAAGTTGAGGATCGAACTGGATCTTGTCCGTTGGACGTTCATGAAGATTCTGATGTTATTATGAAGTGGCATGGCGATTGTGAGGAAAAATGTGGGAAAGTGGATGTGGTAAAATGTTGGGAGAAGTTCTATATGAAGAAGGCAAAGAATGAGAAGGAATAGATAGAAAGTGAATACAACAGAAACCAAGTGCACAAAGTGTGGGGTTTTGATATGGTGTGATGACTGCGGGATAATGAGGTGCAATTGTCAAAAAGAAATGGAGTTCAATAGAGATGGATAAGGAAAACAGGGAAAAACAAAAAGATGTCTTTATGGCGTTAGATCTTCGGTTGCGTTATCAACCATTCGCTCGTTTATACGAACGACTGGATCATTTCCGATATTGTTATCGGTTGGAAGAACGTCTGGATGATCGACTGTACAATCGATTTGGCAGTCGGCTACAATATCTCACAAGAGAAGTAAGGTGAAAGAAGATCGTGGAAAAGCAGGATGAAGTTTATTATGAGCTATATCATAGACTGTGTGGGCACCTGGGAACACAAATAGATTTTTATCTATGTAGCCGAATGGATGGCAGGTTGAGGCATCGTCTGGATGATGGATTGTATGACAGATTGGTGATTAGGCTGGATTATCAGTTGCAAAGTGTAATAGGGAGAGGTGAAGTGAGATAATGAAAAAGCAAGAAGGAGTATACAACGCATTAAAAGAGAGGTTGTACAGAAATCCGCGTTATCAGCTGGACTGTCAACTGTACACTCGGCTGCACAATAGAATGCACGATCGACCGGACTATCAACTGGAATATCGACTGTACAATCGACTGTCCTATCGGCTGAGCTGTCGACTGGTCGAGCGACTGTCCACTCGACTACGCTATCGATTAAAAGAAGTAAAATAGAGGAAAAGATGACAAAACAAGAGGAAATCTTTATGGCATTAGAAGACAGGCTGTACAGAGATCTATGTGAGCACCTAGTTAATCCACTGTACTATCGACTGTACACTCTACTGCACGCTCGACTGATCGATCGACTGGACTATCGGTTGGAATGTAGACTGGAACAAGTAAAATAGAAGGTGAAAAAATGAAAAGACAGGATGAAGTTTTTGATGCATTAAGCGAGAGATTAGATGCTAACCCATACTATCAGATGAACGACCAAATGCGACTGGGCGTTCGACTGTACTATCAACTGTGCCATCGACTGCGCAGACAACTGGACTATCGACTGGGCTGTCGATTAGGAGAAGTAAAGCAATGAATAGTAAGCATATTGAGAAACTAAATGAATCGATTGGGATATTGGACAAGCTTATAGGTGTAAAGGACCCTAACACAGCAAAAGCGATTAAGGCATTGGCACAGATTCAGCATCGAATCTGTCTTGCATTGGTGTGGACAATTTGGAACATGCCAGAGGAGGAAGCGAAGAAAGAGAAGGACGATTGGAGGGGAATATTCAATGATGCAGTGAAGAAAGGGCGGAGGTGATGAGTGTATTAACTTTAGTGAGGGGATTGCCTGGAAGTGGAAAGTCAACATATGCAAAAACATTGGATGTGTTCCATGTATAGGCAGATATGTTTTGCATGAGAAACGGGGAATATGTGTTCGACATCGAGACACACAAGAGGAATCATGCATCATGTATCACATTGGCGAATATGGCGATGTCCAGGGGGTGTGATGTTGTTGTGTCCAATACATTTACAACAATAAAAGAGATGCAGCCCTATTTGGATGCGGCAAAGCTGTGGGGACATAAGGTGATGGTAGTTAAGATGCTGAACGACTTTGGAAGCAAACATAATGTACCAGGTGATGTTATTGATGCAATGGCGGACAGATGGGAGGATTTTTCAGGGGAGGAAGAGGTTGGTTCTAGCTCAAATCTGAACAAGCATGTATTGCTGCCAACTAGTGATGGTTCGATAGGGAAAATGACACAGGAGGACAGAGATGAGGTGCTGAGATATGCTTTAAAACGTTCAAACGAGACATTGTCTGGAAAAGATTGAGCATAGACAGAAAAAACACTTCTTCTGCGTTGACACGAACGCAAACAATGTATAAATAGTGTAGTAAGAGGCGAACTCAAGTTCGCATGGATAGAGATATAACGAGAACATATATACTTTAACAAGACAGATTGGAGTTATGGATATGGGACGACTGAACTTTAATGATGTGCCGAAATTTCCAGTGTCACACTATAATGTGAATATTGAGTGGTCATACTTGGAGGATAGTATTGAGCGGTACAGGGAACGCCATGGATTCGACATGGATCCTGAATATCAGCGTGGACATGTATGGACAGAGCAACAACAGGTTGATTTTGTTGAATATGGGCTAAAGGGTGGAGAGGGTGGCCGGCAGATAATTACTAATTGCCCTGGGTGGATGGCTGATTTCAGGGGTCCTTATGAGTTGGTGGATGGAAAGCAGCGTATTGAGGCTGTAAGGCGGTTTTTGCGAGGAGAACTCAGGGTTTTTGGTGGATACAGAGTGGGAGAGATCAATGGATTAAATCTGTTTCATTGTTTTTTTGACTGGAAGGTATTTAATCTGGAGACCAGGGAGGAAATCCTGAGACTATATCTTGGGTTGAACGCGGGGGGTACGCCTCACTCTAAAGATGAGATCGATCGAGTTACAGCTATGTGGCTCAAAGAAAGGAAATGACGATGAAATTTTCAGACATACCACAATTTCCAAAGGCTTGTTATGACGTGAGGGTGCCATGGGCTAATATTGAGAGGCATCTAAAGAGTGAGATTGATGAGATCAACCTGAACCTGGATCCGGATTATCAACGGTGTCATGTGTGGACAGAAGAGCAACAGATTGCATATGTTGAATACAGGCTCATGGGCGGCGAGACAGGCACTGTATTGACCTTGAACTGTCATGACTGGATGAGGGGGTTCAAGGGGCCGTATGAGCTTGTGGACGGAAAACAGAGGCTTGAGGCAGCAAGGAAGTTTGTGAGTGGAGATCTTAAGGTGTTCGGGTGTTCCTTGCGAGAGTTTGAGGATGAAATGCAGTTCATGGGCACATTTGAAAATGCGTATTTTAACTGGAAAGTGATGAGTCTTCCAACGCGAGAAGAGGTGTTGAAGTTGTATGTGGACATGAACGCAGGAGGGACACCTCATACAGAGGAAGAGATCAACAGGGTAAGAAAAATGCTCAAAGATGAGCAGAACAAGGAGAAATAGATATGGCTAAAAGATGCTTGATATTGGACGGGATGCTTGTTAGTGATGACGACTATGGGTCCCGTATTGAGGAAAACAGGGATATGAAACTGAGAGAGCAGGATGGAGAATATGGACATGTTTTGGTGGATATTCTCAGGGGCTATGTGGGCAAGAAGGTAAAGCTGACTATAGAGGAGGAATGTTTATGACAATACAATCTCAGGTTTTTCATGCATTGAGTGATCGGTTGTTTAATAAGATGTTTTATCGATTGTACCCACATAGTGTTCACCGATGTGACTATCTGGTATGTAGACGGATTAGTGATTATCAGGTGGGTACAATGAGTTCTCATTTTGAAACAAAGTTGGCTGTACGGCTAAATGAGGTTAAATGATGGAAGCAAAGATGAAAAAACAGGATCAGGTTTTTAGTGTGTTAGTGGATAGGCTGTTTTGGGGTCAGCAGGATGTCGATTATGTTTTGACGGACAAACGAGATGACAGGGGGTTATACTCAAAATTGTACTGGCCATTGTGCAACAAAATAAATAGAAGGTTGTGGCTTCGACTGAAAGAAACACGATAAAAGGATATAAGAAGTGGGACAGGATATTAAACAACAACAGGTATATAAAGCATTAAGCAATAGGTTGTCAGTCGAACTATGTGTTGGATTGGACTGTGGTTTGCACAAAAGGTTGGGTGTTCGACTGTACTATCCGGTAGCATGTAGAATGTCCAATCGATTATACAGCAGGATGTCTGATCGGCTGTGTGACAGGCTGGATCTTAGATTGAAAGAGGTGCGATGATGGATGGAAAAAGGGACAAACAAAATAAGGTGCTTGAGGCATTAAAAGACAGGTTGTTATCTGACCCACGCATTAGATTAGACTATCGACTGTACCCTAGACTGATCGATCGGCTGGACCAGCGACTGTACTACCGAATTGACTTTCGACTGGACGAACAGCTGGAAGATCGACTGGATTTTCGGCTGTACTATCGACTGAAAAAAGCAAGACAGGACAAGACATGAAAAAACAAGAAATTTACAAAGCATTAAATGAGAGGTTGTACAGCGATCCGCGTGATCGACTGAACAATCAACTGTACAATAGGCTGAGCAAGCAACAGCACTTTCGACTATGCGAACAATTAGATGAACAACTGTTTTACCGCCTGGACAATGGACTGAGCTGGCGATTAATAGAAACAAGATAGGATAAGAAATGACAAGACAGGATGAAGTTTACAACGTATTAGAGGATAGGTTGGATAATAACCCATGCGTTAGATTGTGGTCTCGACTGTACGATCAACTGTACTATCGACTGGGCCAGCGACTGTTCGATCGACTGGGCCATCAACTGTACTATCAACTGTACAATCGACTGCGCAGACAACTGGACTATCGACAGGAAGATCGACTGTACTATCGACTGAAAGAAGTTAAATAGAGGAAAAGATGACAAAACAACAAGAGATTCACGAGTATGTACTATAGTGAAAGCAATGATGCAGAGGAGTATGGGATGAAGACATTATGTAGTATAGATGGTGAATGCCTGGGGACAGACGACAATATCGAGGAGTGTGATTTTTACAAAGAAAAAAATGGGTGTAATGGATGGTGTTACTTTGAAAAGATAAAGGAGCATCCATTTACAGGGGATGTGGTTTATTTGTGCAAGAACAAGGACGCTTTGAAGGAAGTGAAGAAGAAAGAGAAGGAGCATCATGAAAAAAAGCTTTAAGCATGGGTGATGATGGTTGACATCATCTAGGATGATGGATAGATTATCCGTTAAGAGAGATGTAACGCGAACTTGAGTTCGTTTTTAGAGAGAGGAAAAAGGGGTAATAAGATGCCAAGTATTTGCTATCAGATTTCAAACGAAAACATATTACAGGAATTTGTCAACAGAGAGCTGGCAAGGATACTCAGGCTTGAGAATGCTGGATTGGCACATAAGGCCAAGGAGCTTTGTGATGATGGGTTTCAGACAGAAAAAGTGGCAGCATTAATGGGTACAGCATGGGAATCGGTGGAGGATGTTGAAGTCCTTGAAAAGGAAGTTTTTGCTTCTTTGAAAGAGTGTCTATGAAGAAATATGCAACAAGGATAAGCCAGGATGTCGCCAGGTTGTGGCAAAAGGAGTCCCTGGGAGATACTGAGTGGTGGATTTTTGGAGACATTGGAACTGCAAAATGGGCATTGTTCAATGGGACATATGTTCTGTTTGATAGCCATGTGTTAGACGAGAGGGTAATAACAGTGTCTAATGATGAATTTTTGTTGATTGCAAAAGGAGGGTGCCAGGATGACAAAATGTGAGAATAATGCATTGACACTTATTGAGGCGAAGGAGAAGGCATATGCTGCATTAAAAGATGAGATGCTTTCAGGGTATATGTGTTGGATTGATAGTTCTAATCCAAGCGTTGTTATCGCAAGGTCAAAATGGAATGAGAGATCTGACTTGCATTTTAGCCAGGAAATACCATGCAAGAGGGATGAGCCCCTGGGGAAAGACACTATGGTGTTCGATAAGGTGGACGGGATGATAAGGTTTGCAACCGGGGAATTATTGGGTGTTAGGCATATATTTTTTGCTGTGGGAAGGAACAGCAAGAATTCGTCTGGAATAACACAGAAGTTTGTCAGCAGGAGGCGAAGTGAATTTGAGATCATGGAGGACTAAAGATGAATTGTAAAGAGCTTGAAGAGTTGACAAAAAAGCATAAAGAGGCAAAGAAAAAAAGGTGGAAAGAGGAGTATAAGCATGAGCGCCTAAACAGTCTCAGGGTGCATTATGCATATAGAATATTTGAACTTTGTGAAGATGGAATCATTGAGAAGCCAAGGGGTTTTTTGTTTTACAGTAGGTGTCCTACTTGCAACAAGAGGCTGGAGTTTAAGTTTGAAGTGACAAAGGGTTATTCTCAGTATGGCAAGTGGGGACGCATGATGCTATACGGATGCCAGGGGTGTGGGTATGTCTGGGTAAAAGGAAAGATGAAAAAAGGAGATTTGGAGGATTGATGATTTTGCATTCTTTTAAGGAAGAAAGTAGTAACGATATGAAATATAAACAGGATCGAGTTTACGGTATATTGAAAGACAGGCTGTTCAACAACCCATATGATAAATTGAACTATCAATTGGCCTATCGACTGTACTATCGACTGTACTATCGACTGTACAATCGACTGGTCTATCGACTGTACTTTAGATTAGTTAAAGTAAAATAGAGGAGGTAAAGAGTGTGTGAATATTGCGAAGAGGACAAGGTGATGATGGAAAAAGAGGTCATACCTGAAACATCATGGGGGATGGGAAATGACTTCACAAAGATAAATCTGAGAGAGGCACTTAGGCAGACAGAAAGGATCGGTGTATTTATTGACAGGGGTTATTTGAGGATGGTGACAATGGACGACTGTCAATGTATAGAGTCAGGGGAAAAGATTAAAATATCATATTGCCCAATGTGTGGAGAGGAGATAAAGCATGGTTGGTAGAGAATTGAAAAGCGAACTTGAGTTCGCATAAACGGGAGAGGAGAAAATGGGAGATAAAAAAATAAATACACATGGAATGGTAATGGATAAAGGTAAGCACAGGGGGGAGCTGTACACCAGGATACCGATCGGTTATTTGAAATGGATGATAAATGTTGGGCACAGCAACGCGGATATTGCTGCTGCAGAGCTGGATAGGAGGGGGACAGTAATAGACCATGATTTTATTATATCGAATCATGCAATAGACAGGGTGTCTCTCAGGTGCATGGGTTTGTGGGAGGAGGATAGAGAAAAAGACGAGGGGCTCTATTCGTGGTTGGCAAGAGTTGTCGGAGAATGTGTGAGGCTGATAGATAAAGACAAAGCCGGGGTGGTCAAGATGAGATACAAGGGGATGAAATTAGTGTTTGACATAGAGGGAGTGTGGCCTGTATTGAAGACAGTAATGAAAGCTGGAGGCGGAACCAAGGATAGTGAAGAAAAATGAGACAAAACAAGGTTTATGAAGTATTAAACAATAGGCTGAACAGCAATATGAACCGTCAACTGTACAATCAACTGTACAATCGACTGCGCGTTCGACTGGGCGATCGACTGGGTGTTCTACTGCGATATCAACTGAACTATCAACTGAACTATCGACTGGGCGATCGACTGGGTGTTCTACTGCGATATCAACTGTACGATCGGCTACGCGATCGATTGTACCATCAGCTGCGATATCGACTGGATAATCGACTGAACTATCGACTGAAAGAAGTAAAATAGAGAAAAAAATGACAAGACAGGATGAAATTTACAAGGAATTAAACGAGAGGTTGTTCAGTACCCCATGCGAGCAACTATACTATCGACTGGGCTATCGACTGAACAATCGACTGGGCTATCGACTGAACAATCGACTGGACGATCGACTGGACACTCGACTGCACACTCGACTGTACACTCGACTGCACACTCGACTGAACAATCGACTGTACAATCGACTGTACTGGAGACTAAAAGAAGTAAAATAGAGGTAAAAAATGAAACAGGAAGAAATTTACAAGGTATTAGAGGATAGGTTGGAAAGCAACCCAAATCTTCGGCTTATCTATCCAATGAACAACTATCTGAACTATTCGCTTTTCAGTCAGCTGCGACGCCAACTGTTCGCCAGATTGTCAAGGCGAGTGGACGATCGACTATACTGTCAATTAACAGAGGTAAAATAGAGGTAAAAAATGACAAGACAAGAGGAAATTTTCAAGGTATTAAATGAGAGGTTGGACACCATCCCACGTGAGCGACTGGGCAATCCACTGTACCCTCGACTGTACGTTCAACTGGGCAATAGACTGTATTGTCGAATGTACTGTCGACTGTACTTTCAACTGTACTATCGACTGGACTATCAACTGCGCGATCGACTAAACTATCGACTGTACTATCGACTAAAAGAAGTAGGATAGAAGGAGGTGAGATAATGGATACACGTACTGGAGAGATATTTGAATTGTCAGATGCTGAGGCAAAGAAATTATTGGAGGAATACACTAAGAGGTTGAAAGAAGCTATAGGTGAAGTAGAAGAGGAACAACCTTTAATTAAACCATTGAAGGCGGTTGAACCACTGGAGATGGTGCCTGTAAAAAGACCACTATCAAAAAAGGAAAAGAGGAAAAAGAGAATACGTCCAAACAGTTTTTGTGCGTGTGGAAGTAGAAAAAGGTTTAAAAATTGCTGCTTAATAAGGAGGCATGAGAATGAATAAACAGGATGAAGTATTTACGACATTAAGGGAGACATTGCATGCTGGGCCATATAATTGGCTGAAGCGAAAACGGTTCACAGTGTTGGATTCACAGTTGGATGATCACCTGCATAGGACATTGTTCTATTCAATGTATTTGAAGCACGAACATCAGTTGAAGTATCGTGTGGGGGAGTTGAGATAATGGATGAGAGTATGAAAAGACAGAGTCAGGTGTGTGAAGCATTAGAAGACAGGTTGTTCGCCATCCCACGCGATCGACTGAGCTATCGACTGGAGGATCAACTACACTATCGACTGAACTATCGTCTGGAAGATCGACTGAACAAACAACTGGTCTATCGACTGCGCGATCGACTGAACTATCGACTACGCTATCGATTAAAAGAAGTAAAATAAGTGAGGCAAAAGATGACAAAACAACAAGAGATTTACAAGGCATTAGAAGAGAGGTTGTACGCCACCATACGCTATCGACTGTTCTGTCGACTGGACTATCGGCCGTACTATCGACTGCGCAGACGACTGGACTATCGACTGGACTGTCGATTAAAAGAGGCAAGGTAGACAGTGAATGAGAAAACAGGACCAAATTTATGAGTTACTAAACGACAGGTTTAATACGCGACTGTATAGTGGGGTTGGATTTGTGGGGATTAGTTATCACCGTGTGATGTTCCGGCTATTGGGAGGATCATTGTTTGGACGAATGAATATTCGTATGGATGATAGACTGGAGGAAGTCAGGTGAATAATGTGGAGAATGAAATGGAAGGACAACAGAAAATCTATGAAGTATTACGGAGGCGGCTGAGCGAAAAACCACACTTCCGATTGAATAGCCAGCTGGATAATAGAATTCTCGATCAATGGTATTATTCTATAAACATGATGATGTACATGCTGTTGTGTGAACGTACTGTCCGCCGACTAAAGATGTGGGTTGAACAACTTAGATGAGGACACAAAAAATGGAAAAACAACAACAGATATATGAGATATTGCATGGGAAGCTTGTGTATAACCCAGGTGTTAGATTGAAATGGCGATTAGATAGGAGGCTGTGTTATCGACTGGGCATTCAGATTAACAGTCAATTATATGTGACATTGATCAGTAGACTAAGTAATGAACAGCGTCGACGGCTGTATTGGAGGCTTGAACAGCTAATGGAATGAACAGAGCGAAGCAGATGGATGAATGATTTATAGTCGTATGAGAATAAAAGTGGTTTTTCTTAATCCGAGAGTTGACATGTTGATTGTTAGGATATAGGTTGTGGGTACAGGATGATGATACTAAAGAGATGAAAAACAAGGAGAGAAGATTATGACAGAAAAAACGTTTAGAGATATGCTCCCGTTGAGTGATGAGCAGCGGGATTTTTTGAAAAGCCACATTGTCATGTGCGGTGATTGTCCATTGTGTAGTACTAATAACGGCGCTAGAGAAATTTGCAGCTCTTTTGTCGGCACAAACAATATTAATGGAAAAGGTTGTCACAATGTAAGAGCAGCTGCAATCCGACTCGACGACGAATTCAGGGAAAGAGACCAAAAGGATAACAAGCTTTTGACACAGGATAAGGTACAACAGTTGCGTGACCAATATGGTGGTTTTCAAAGTGTTGTTGATTCTCACGGTGTGGCGTTGGATGAAATTGAGCGATTGAAGAAAGTCGTAGAAGGTCTTGGATGTCAAATCGATCGCAGGGATTTTGATTGGGACATCGAGCGAACACGGTATGATGTCGAAGTGACTCAATTGAGAGTAGATATTGAGAGTTATGAGGCCAGGGAAGAGCAACTGGAAAATGGCTGGTGCGAGGCAGAGGGCAGATATGAGGAGCAACTGTCAGAGCGCGACTCAGAGATTGACAGGTTGGAGTCAGAGATTGAACGGATGAAAACAGAGATCAGGCAACTACAGCCCAAGCCTGAGATTAAACCGCCTGCAATGGGCAGATTTGTGATTGATGAAAATGGTGAAATTTTCTACTCTTATGGAGAGTTCAACTCAGAAGGCATTTTGACAGGTTATCGTAACAAGAATGATGAGTCTATTAGATATTTGGTGAACTGGCGAGACTTGCTGGATCCTAACCACCATAGTGATGGGTGGAAAGAGGAATGGAAGCTGGAGAATGGAAGTTAAGTCAGCTAATAAAAAAAACTACTGTGATGCGGATGGGAAGTGCAGTTTGTTTTGTAGTAATATCCCCGAGTATGAATGTTCTGGATTTACGCCAGATCTGAGGGTGCAAACAGTGAGATGCCTTCATGGTGTCGGAAATATATGCTCAAAACATTTTGCTAAAAAATCAATGGATAAGATTGTGCGTCAAATTAAACAAGCCAGAGACGAGGCGAAAAGTGAGGTAAGTGATGAAGATTGAATTGACTGAAGAACAGCTGAATTGGTTGAAAGAACATCCGGAGGGTGCGTGGGGGTGTTGTGGTTGTCCGCTTGGTAATGACGGTGATTATAATAGCTGCTCGAAAATACCAATTGGGACATGCAAAAAAACCATAAAATACGCCATCGAAAACGCAACCATATTAGAACAATATAAACGCCCACTCAGACCATCCCGACTCGGCAAAACTGGTAAGTGGGTGCATAGGGTGGGGAGGATATAATGAGTGATCGAGAAAAGAGAGGGTGCAGTGAATGTGAATATGTAGGTGATATTGATCGTGATGGGAGCGGTGTTGTCTGCTTAAATGATAAAATGGCGATAAAAATATTTGATCCTGTGCACGGGGAAGTGATTACCCGCCCACACTGCAGAGATAAGAATCTAGATGGTATGTGCCAAGGTTTTTCTGAGGCATATAGGATATGCAAAGTCTTGAGTGAAAAAGGTGCATTTTATCCCTTTCTGTGGTGGAGGTCAGTGCGAAGTCGTTTTGGTAAAGGGATATAATGCAAAATCGTATCAAGGACGATTACATACGGGAGAGGCACTCAAACTATATTAGTGCATTTTAATAGTAGGGAAGGCAAAAAAATGAGCGACAAAAAAGAGAAGCAGGATACTCGGGATGAGGCAGAGGTTAAACGTGACCAGATGGCACTGTGTGAACTTAAAAAAGGGAATTCGGTCGAATACTATGAACATTCCGCCGGCGGTGGTCCTTGTCTTGCAATGGATATTGTGAGCAGTGGGCCAAACGGTGGATGCATAATCGCAGAATTTCCCTACCACGTCCATCGTCTTATTCATCCTGGAGACTTGGTAAGCCATCCTGATGGTATTTTTGAAGTGAAAAGATTTGAATCACATGATGATTATCCGCCTGGTGTGGTTATTGGCCCAAGCTATATGACCTATGGTGGTGGTGATTGCACTTCAACTGGATACCGCGTCGACAACGGCAAGATTGTCAAGATTGAGGATGGAGATTGATGTTGTTTGACAATGTGAAACAATCAGAAAAGCCACAGAAGGGTTTTTGAGCACCTGGCAATTACATGAGAAAGTGTGTTGTGTGTGGATTCGAATTTATAGGTGACAAACGTGCTGTTGAATGTGCCGACTGCGCATATGACAAAGAGGGAAGCGATGACATGTAAATCTGTTTATAGCGAAGATGGACGGTTGGTTATGTTTGTTTGTGGCAAGGGTGTAAAGGATCATCCTTGTGAAACAGTCGGTTGTTCGAATGAACACAAAAAGCTCTGTGATTTTCCCCTAGGTGGAAAAAAGACAGGACAGACATGTGATAAGAAGATGTGTAATAAACATGCCAATAGATTCAACGTTGATGACTTACCAGAAGAGATCAGGGTGCGTGTTCAAAAACACGACACATTCGATCTTTGTGATGCTCATTTAAGACACGTCACAAGATTATTATCAAAAAAGTGATTTTATTTCCCCCTACGGAGTTGACATACCACCGATGAGTGAATAAGTTATGGGTGTAGGGCAATGAAGCCCAAGAGATAAACAAGACACAAGGGGGAATAATCATGAAAACTAACAAAGAAAACACAGTAGTAAAAATGGTAATCGCTGCAGTATTTACAGTACTGGCAACAGGGTGCAATGTGTCCGATCCTGCATATCGCACTGGGGACGGATGTTATGAGCAGCTGCAGGAGCAAAAAGCAGCCAATGTAGAGTGTGAGCAGTCAGAGGGTGAGATTCTTGATGCCCTTGAGGCGAGCGAAATTGAGCGTGTAAGGCTCCAGACGGTTGTCGAGACAGTTGAGTCAGTGGACACTATTGAAACCGTTGAGGTCGTAAAGCCGGCGCAGCCTGTTGAGCAGGAACCAGTTGATTGTAGTACAACGGTTATGGCACTTGAGATTACGCAAGCACAAAAAGAAGGGGCGATTGATAGAGCACGTGAGCTTGCGGATGCTCTGAGGATGATCCCTGGCGTACTGGAAAACATGAAACCTATGTGTGAAGCTGGAGAACTGTCGGAAACGGTTTGTGCCCAGGTTGGGATGTAATAGACCAATAACGTGGTTTGAGAAGGCAGAGGGTGATTTAAATGGACGCGAAATTGTACTGCCCTGAGTGTGGGGATGAAATAAACGGAATGACGTGCGAAGGGTGTGAGAGGGATTACACAGAGATGGAGCTTGATATGCTCCAGGCGCATGAGGAACAACTGACGGTGCTGGAGCGGTTGTCTGCAGAGCACAAGAGGAACATGGAATACATCAAGGGGCTGGAGGACAAACTGTCGAAGAACACCGAAGATGTGAGTGATAATAAAATGCCTAAAATTGGAGAAATTATCGAATACACGTCTATGACAAAGACTGTAAATGACTTGATAAAAGAACTATCATCTCTTAAGCCAGAACTTAGAAAGCTGCCAGTTTGTATCAAGGCAGAGAATGGGATGTTATTGGAGCCAGAGATTAAAAAACTTTTCTCCAAGGAGGCATGTCCGTTTGAGGATGACCCGGAAAAGATAATACTTACATGGTGACATGTGGAAAGATTGGCACGTAATGGTTGAAGTATACATGAAAGACGGAAAAATCATTATTGAGGAATCGGTGGAGGATCTTGTTCCTATACTGGAGGAATGGATCGAGATTGTCCATGGTGACATTGTGAAGATAGACATGGAGCTATTCATGGATGGCTTTGTGGAGGCTCTAATGTCACAGGAGGGCATGGTGAGCCCTATTAGAGGGGCATTTATAGATGCGACATGTGATGCATATGGGAATGACACGAAAGGCACAGAGGAATCTGGGGAATGTCGTATATGTGGTGAGATTACACCAAACTTCTGTTTTGGATGTCAGGATTTTTCTTGTCTGAAACATGTACATAAAAAGAGAAATGTCTGTGAAGGCTGTGGAGAAAAAGTAACTGATGTTTATAGTGAATACGGTGTAAAGGAGTAAAAATGGGAAAATATAGAGTACTATATCCAACGGTTATATGGGTAACGGTGGATGATATTGAAGCGGAAGATAAAGAAGAGGCTATAGAGTTAGGTGTGGAAGATGCTGAGATTGAGGGTTTTTCAGGGAATGGTGGCTTGGGCAAGTTAATTGGGACACACAAGAGAAATGTGACAGTAGATATTGGGCTCACAGGCCCAATAGACTACAAGGATACATTTGAGCTGGAGCCGGAAGTGAAAGAGATTGTGGAATAGTAAGTATATAGAGTCAAGATAGAGATAAATCAGAGAAAATAAAAAAAGCGCATTTTGTGTGTTGACATTATTCTGCTGAATGGATAAGTTGTGGGTGTAGGCGGATGAACCGCCAAAGAGAGATAAACAAGGAGAGAGAAAATGTCAGTATTACATGCAATTGAAACAATCAAAGAAATCGCAACAGACATCAATGAAAAGTTTGGATGTCTTCGCGGTCAGCGCAGAGATCATGCCAGGATGTACACTAATTGGGATGAAGTGTGCTATACGCTGTCTGATGACAATTGTGATGACAAATTGGCGTACAGGTTGTTGGAAGATGTGACGATTGATGATGGATATGTTGAATATCACGTCTCTAAGCAGACAGTTATTGACTGTGTCAACATCGCGACAAACACAAAGCTGATCAATTCTGACAGTGATATTGAGGACTATCTGTTGGCGCTTGACTATGATGTCACTGAATCGTGGACAATTGCTAAAGAGGTGTTTGACAAGGACGACGAACTGTTGACTGGCAAATCAGAGATATGCAGTGAGTGTTATCGCGGCACCCATGAGCAATGGATGAAATATTTGTTGGACTGCGAAGAATGGTACAATGAATATGTTAGTTATCTGGAAGACAATATTGATGAAGAAGATGATGACGAGGAAATTCCAACTATACATGAGTGGGCACTGGAGCAAATCAACAAACACACTGAGTCATGGACTGGAGATTTGTCATACAAGCGACTGTGATTGATGTCCAGGATGTCCAGGATGGACAGGGGGCTCTTAGCTCAGATGGTTAGAGCAGCAAGCTCATAATTTGCCGGTCGTCGGTTCGAGTCCGACAGAGCCCAAAGAGAGATAGCAGATAGATGTATTCAAAGGAAAAAATGAGAGGATTGAATAAAAATGGAAAAACTAGTATTGAGATGTGATTCGCTGGAAAGTGTTGGAATGACAATGACACGTGATAGTGGAAAATTTGGTATGTGCCTTGTCGTTGAATTGGCCGGGGTTCGTGACGATGATTTGAACACAAAAGATGTGGCAATGTGTATTGACTACAAAACACTTGTGCAGGGCGATGACACTGAGATAGCGAATGTTTTAACAACAGAATCGATGATTGAAGAATTGGAACGTCGTGGATTCGACACATGTCGGTTGCATCCATAAAACAACAGGAGGTAAAGAGTGGGAATTTGGGAAAAATGGAAAAAGAAAAGAATTAAAAAATGGGAAGAAAGGATGTCTGTAGCAAAAAAGGTATTGAAGGAGGTAACATCTACAGGACAAGAAGGGGCCAACGTTGTCAAAATGTTGAAAAATGAGATTCATGTTTGTGAATGGAAACTGGAAAAACTGAAAGGGAGGTTATAAATGGGTGGTAACGTTGCATTATAATTTATTGGGCAATATTGGGAACCAGTGGTCAGTGTGGATGTTCATTGCCGTGATCGTCTTGTATGCTGCTGTATACTATGTTTTTGCTAGAAAAGCATATTTCATTATTAGGCAGGGGCTGTCAAATCGGGATAATGATGGTGATGCATCATTTGGTGCAGCAATAGGTAGGGTATTAAAAATAATCATATTGCTTTTGTTTTTCACTGTTGTGTCAGTGTGGATTTTGTTCTATGCACATGGGCCAGGAGAAGAGACGCAACCTATTCCTGCTGAACATGAGGGAATGAACGAGATGATGGAGGACTTTAATGATGAAATGACACAGGATGAGATTGAGAAAAAGAGAGAGAAAGAAAGGAGTAGCATCGATATAGAGTTCGAAAATCGCATCAACAATAAAGTTGATCACGATGAAGAGATAAGAAAAGCAGTGGAGAATGCTCAGAAAATGAGAAATGGGCAAAAAAACAACAAAGGAGTTAAGAAGTGAAGAAGTTTTTGATGGTAATGGCAGTTTGTGTGATTGGAGCGTCTGTATTTTTTACAGGGTGCGCTGGTTGTACAGAGGAGAAAGTACCCGTGGGGTACGTTGGAATGATAAAAAAACCGGGAGGGTTGACAGGAGAACTGTTAAACCCTGGTAGCCATGACTGCTGGGGGCGTGACGAGCTTAAGCTGATCGCAACAACAGAGGCGGCATACAAAGAGAAGATGCAGATTAGGTGCGCTGACAAGCTAAACACAAAGGCTTTTGATTTGATTGTCAGGGGTGCGCCAAAGGTGAAAACTGGTGATGATTTCAAGAAGATACTAAGAAACCAGGGAACGCAGATGCGTGAGCTTACTAAAACCAATGGAAGTAGCGTGCAACTTCTCAATGCACATGTTTTGTATGGTGTGTATGTGTCAGGAATGGCAAGGAATGTAACTAGATTGATTGTATCCAAGTATAAGAGCGATGAGATCGTTGAGAATAGAGCTGCAATCCAAAAGAAGATCAATGCTGAGCTGAGGAATGCATTAAAAGGGGTACCGTTTGAACTTAAAGTAGCACTGGTGAACAACCTCGATCCGCCAGATGTTATCACTAGGGCAGTTGAGAATGCCAGGAGTCGCGACTTAGCGATCAAGCAAGAGGAAGCGAATCAAAGGATTGAACTGTTAAAGGCCAAGAATCGCCGGGAGTTAGCACAGGAGGAGAAACTGACGCTGGTGAAAGAGGCAGAGGCTGAAGCCGCATACATGCAGATTATTGGTGAGTCATTAACAAAAGGATTCTTGGAGCGTCGAAGACTGAAAGTGAAAGAGAAAGAGATTGCTGCCAAAGAATTTGGGTACAAAAAAGCATCTAGCATTACAATGATAGATGGTAACGCAGTCCCACTGGTCGGGACCAAGTAAAAGGAGGACATTATGGTTACTAAAGAGTTTAAGTTTGAGAATGGGGATCGTGTTAAGGATGTCATTACTGGACAAGAAGGTACTATCACTGGGACCTGTTTTTACATTACAGGATGCGATCAGTATCTTGTAACGTCTAAGCAGAGTGATAAATCAAAAGAGGCATACAGTTGCTGGCGTGATGAAGCGAGATTGGAACTCATAAAGAGCAGGGCTATTGTGTTGGAAAACAATCGTCCTGATGCTGGGCCAGACATGACAGCCCCAATCAAGTGATTGCTCTGTTGTCATATCCCTCCTGAAAAAATCTAAATAGACACATAAAAACACCTAATATAATATGATGTTGCAGTAGAGGCGAACTTGAGTTCGCATTTGGTTGTTGTTTTATATAGCGTGGCAGGTGTGTTGATGGCTGAAAAAAAAGAGAAGCACGATAGGATAAAGAGTCTGAAGTGTTATACGATGGTAAGGGAATATTTGGTAGCAGGATATCCCGCTACATCTCTGGCAAGAATAATTCAAAAAGAGAAGAGAGAAAGCACAGACATAGAGTTTGAAAGTCTGGTGAATGCATTAAAGCTTTATAGAGCTGACATATGCCCGGCAGACAAGTTGATTCCCAGGTTGCCTCATATCGTGATGGATGCGGAGAAGCAATTCACTGATAAACTTGAGGAGCTGAAACGACTGGAAGCTATCCTGGATGCTAATATGTGGCGATTTGATCTGTTGCATGCGAAAGAGCGGATGACAGATGTTGTGAACGAAGAACTGGACAAGGTCCAGAATAATGTCATCAAGATCATCGGAAAAATGCACGAGATAAAGATGGACCTGGGACTGTCTGGCAGTCGAGAATTGGGAACACTCACTGTCTCCACCGACAAGCTGGAAGAGGTGGAGAAGGAATATGGAGAAGGTGCAGCTAGAGCGCTGGCCGATCCTGTTAAGAGAAACAGGGTGTTTGCTGTGATTAAGGCAGCTGAGGAGGAGGCTAGAGCCAAAGAGGCTGAAAGAGCACAAAACAGGGATAAAAGCCAGTGATAATAACCCAGAAAAATGGGAGGAGGAGATCTGAATTCACGTTAGGTGAGGCTGAGTCGACTACTCGGTCGATGATTGCTACGCTTAATGATGATGAGCTGGAGCTGTTGAAGGCATGGAGGGATGGCGGGATAGAGGGGTCTGTTGGCATAGAGGACGAAATACTGGATCATTGTTATCATACTAGACCAGTGTCTATGAGACAGTTCATTGAAGATCCTTATTATCTCGGGGAATCTTGCTCAACAATATATCCTCAGATAAAGCAGGATTTGATAGATTTGTTCGATAGACCATATAGGGAGTGTGTTATAACAGGCTCGATTGGTATTGGGAAAACATATGGTGCTAGTATAGCAATATGTAGAATATTGTATGTGTTGTCATGTATGATCAACCCGCAGAAGACATTCGGGATGTCAAGTGGGTCTGAACTTGTGATTCCGCTGATTAGTAAAAACCTCACATTGGCCCGTGAGGTCATGAAGACAGCGGTGGATGATAAAATAAAAGAATCTCCGTATTTTATGACACATTTTGCTCCCAGAATGAGTAAAGAGTATTCATTATTTCCTAGCAACATCAGGGTGACGGTCGGCTCTTATGTTTCTGAGCGTATTTTGGGAACGAACGTTTTTAGTGCCTTCCTCGACGAAACAAATTTTCCACCAAAAAGGAGCGGGCAACAAATATCCTCTGGATTTGGGGTTAAAAAGGACGTGTCAAACTTTGATATTGTGGAGAAAATGTATCGCACAATGCTAAGGAGGATCAAGTCTAGGTTTCAGAAATCCGGAGGGCGATTTCCTGGGATGGTTATTTTATGTTCGTCTGCTGCGACTGTAGAATCATTCATTGAAAGGAAATTAAAATCCGCTCGTGACAATCCAGATGTTTTTGTGAGGGATCACACGCAGTGGACTGCGAAGCCAAAAGATAATTTCTGCGGGGACGTGTTTTATGTTCTGTGTTCGCATTCATCGGCGATGGCAAGAATATTAAAAGATGAAGAATATCACATGATGACCCAGGAGTATTTGGATGAGAACGACTCGTGGATAATGGACGTTCCTGTAGAGTTCAAGGAGGATTTTGAATCCGATCTGGAAGAGGCATTGCGGGACATAGGCGGGGTTTCAACTCAGGCCATGTCTCTATATATACAGAGACCACACAAGATAACAGAGGCGATCGATAAAGAGGTAGAGCACCCGTTTTCATCTTATTCCTGGGTCTCTGGGAGCCCTAGCGGTTTCTTGTGGGATCAGATGGTACGGGAGTTTGATAGAAGGTTACCAGGTGGATATACAGAAAAGGCATATAAGCCGATCAGGAACCCGGAGGCATTGAGGTGGTGCCATATAGATGTTTCTATTTCTGGTGACTGCACTGGATTTTGTGTGGGACATATAGAGAGATGGGTAGAGGTTGTCAGGAGGGGTGACGGTGGAGCAAAATATGTTGATGTTGCCCCATATTATGTTGTGGATGTCATGATGCAGATCATACCACCACCTGGTGAGCAGATCTATATGCCTGATTTGCGCCAGCTAATTTACCAGATGATGGATAAGGGGTATAAGTTTTTGGGTTATAGCTCTGATACTTTTATGTATGTGGAAATGCACCAGCAGCTCCGACGAAAAGGCATAAAACCACAAATTATTTCGATGGATAGGACGACTGAGCCATATGATGAGTTGAAGAGTGCCTTCTATGAGAATCGGATAGAGATATATGACTACAAACCTTTTATAGACGAATTCAAGAAGCTGGAATATGATAGGGTTGTTGGAAAAATTGACCACGCTACAGGTGAATCAAAGGATGTTAGTGATAGTGTGGCGGGGATGGTGGCAGGGCTAAAGAGTGGTGCACACAAGATGCCGATGTATGCTGAAAATATGAAGGCGAAGAAAAAGCTGGGTGAGAATTCATGGGTGAGTGGTGGATTGGTCGAGTCCAATGAAGAAAATATTGAAATGGTAAAATCTGTTGGAAACGGCGATGTTGCAGAGGTTATGCCGATAATTTTTGGAGATGATTTTTAATGGGACAACTTCTGGTAGACGAAAATAACACAACTAAGCAATCTATATTGTCGAGAATAAAGGCGTGGTGGGATGCCGACAGGGAGAGCAAGGCAGTTTCTACCGCAAAAGGCACTGGTTCAAGCGGAGAAGCGAGTACAATAGAGGTAGGTGGGGATGGCAATGTACAGCACATAACGAAGATGATGCTGATAGAGCAGGCCCTGATGTACCGATATGCGGATTACGAGCAGATGGACGATTATGCAGAACTGTCCAGTCTGTTGGATATTTACGCGGATGACAGTACGGTTACAGACTCTATCAGGAACAGGACGATCTGGGCAGAGTCAAAAGACAAGACGATCAGAGAGATCATCGACGATCTATTGTTCCGAATATTGAATATAGAGCAGGACATATGGTTGATGTCACGCTCCATGTGCAAAATGGGGAACCTGTTCGGGGAGATCTTGTTGACCAAACAGGGTGTTGCAGGGATCAACTGGTTGCCGGCTGTTACAATGAGGCGACTGGTGGATGACAAGGGCGCACTAATTGGATTTGTCCAGGACACGTCATCATCTAATAGGTTTGGAATAGATACAAAGAAAAACGATACGATAGAAAAGCTGAAAAAATCATATGCGGATGAGAAGCATTTGACCTTTTTTCACCCATGGGAGATTGTCCACTGGAGACTGCGGACAAAACATATTCGTTCCCTGTATGGGTATAGTGTTTATGACGGCGCAAGGGGGGTGTGGAGGCGATTAAGGCTGTTAGAGGATACATCCTTGGTGCACAAGCTGTTGAAGTCTCCATCCAGGTTTGCTTTTTATATCGATACTGGGGATTTGCCACCTACGGAGGCTATGGCACAGGTCAGGAACGTTAAACAGGGATATCGAAAGAAAACCCTGATTAACAGGGAAACTGGGAAACTTGATTTCAGACATGATGTTGTGAGCACCACGGATGATATGTTCATCCCGACAAGGGGCGGTAAAGAGAGCACAAGGATAGATGTTGTTGGTGGTCTTGATTGGGATGTTGTGGACGATCTTGAGTATTATCGAAAGAGGCTACTGTCTTCTTCCAAAGTCCCGAAAGGTTTTTTTGATGATGATGGATCTGACAGCAGGTCGTCTCTGGCACAGAAAGACGTTAGGTTTGCACGCACTGTAATGCGCGTACAGAGGGAATTGAAGGCTGGTATAAGGCAGATTGCAAGACTTCACCTGGCGCTTCTGGGGATAGACCCAGACTCATTTGACTGGGATGTAGCGATGAGTGCCCCATCTTCCATATTTGAGATGCAACAAATCGAGGTTCATAATGCCCGTGCTGACCTGGCTGAGAGGATGAAAGAGTATTTCCCAGTTGAATGGATCTTGAAGAGGGTAATGAAACTTGCAGATGATGAAGCGACTTCCATTGCGGATGCAAAAGACGCAGAGCGGGAGAAACTGGCAAAAGAGGATGCGAGGATACAGAACGATATCCAGCAGATGTATCCAGAGCTGGTCCCAGTGCAGGGGGAAGGGGGAGAACCACCCCCGGCAAATGAGGAAGCACTACAGCAGGTATTGAGCTTGAGTGAATATATAAAAGAAAATATACAGAATTCAGGTGCGGTGATAAAACGTATAGATGACAAAGCTGGAAAGCTCTTGAAAGAAAGTAACAAGGCAGGAAAACGACATGAGTAGATATGTGAGCGGTAGGGAACTGGAAAAGGTATACAAGGGGAGTGCAGAGGCGTCCCTTGATGATATACATTCCGCAATAGATGATTACTTTGGGGAGTCATCTGTCAACATCGTCGCCACCCACAATGGGTATGCATACGTATTCAACGAAGATGGATGCCCATTAAAGGTCACCTTCGAGGCAAGTGGGGATTCTGTCAGTGTGGCATCGGCGGAGCCAACAGACAGTATTGAAGTTATCGAAGACAGCGAAGTCCAGAGACATGTATCAAAAGGGCTGAAAAGTATTGTCGAGAACATGGTCAATGGGCGTGTCACGCGAACTCAAGTTCGCGAGGTGGCCACACTTCTGAAAAAAGATGATGACTACTGGATGTCCGGCATTTTGGATAAAACCATGGGTGTGATGGGGGAGAGTGAGTGGTCCAATATGTATGAGGCGAATACTGAAAAAATCAGAACGTCCTTGTATGGGAGCATCAAGGAAATAGAGGAAAAAGTTCCCACGGTAAAGTATGAAACACTTGATAATATAGGCGAGTTTGCTGAGGAGCTGGAGCTGTCATTAGGGCAACTAAAAAAGCTTGTATTAGATATATTTGACGAATCTGAAAATATCGCTTTTAATGATGATGATGAGTTTTTGTGCAATGTTAGCGCATCGCTGAAGGTTGAGGCACAGAAAATAGGTGCCATGCTCGGTAAGGCTGAGAGGTTGTTAGGGGAAGAAAACATATCCCAAGTTGCAACATTGCATGACATGGTGTCGAACCGGGTTAAAACAATGGCGATCGTGTCTCAGTACTTGAAAAGTAAGGCACGAAAAAACAGGAGCTAAAAGAAAATGGCAAGAGCTAAGACATTAAAAGAAGAACTTGAAGAGCTTGGGATGGGTAGATTCATTCAGGAGTCTGAGGATACACCTGAAGAAGATGTAGAAGAAGTGACAACAGAGGATTCAAGTTCTGAGTCTGGATCTGAATCTGATGAAGAATCTGATGATGATACTGATGATTCTGAAGTTGATGAAGAGATCGATGGTGAGTATGTCTCTGAGTCACTGTTCAACAGGATTCAAAACCTGGATCTCTCATTGCTAGAGGATGAAGAACTTGATGCCCTAAAGAGTAGTCTTTCAGAGAAAAAGATTCCAGAAGATGCGTCTGATGCACTATTGGAGTCTGCTGATAGAGTAGCAATGGATATTACGGAAGCGAAGGCAAAACGTATTAGGCGCAGTGGTGCTCATTCTATGACAAAGAAAAAATCGTTCCAGTGCCCAGAGGGTTTCCGACAGAAGTCAACGGGTGGTGGATCACCTAGATGCGTACCATCTCACAGGGCAGTTGGTGGTAGTGGCAAGGTAGCACAGGAAAGACGCAAGAAAGCCAAATGGGCAAAAAGCGGCAAGGGCGCTAAGTCCAAGCGATTGTCTTCAAAATGGGCACAGCGGAGAGAAGGCGTTGAGGTTTCGCCATTCGCAAGCAAGCTCCGTGAGCTGGTAGAAGGCACAGACACTGTAGTTGATGAGCCTATCGGGGTCAGGGACGAGCTGGTTTCAAGGGTCGTGAACATTGTGGATCTTATGAGTGAGCATTTTGCAGACGATGAAGCCGTTGTGGATGTATACAATGAAGCGCTGGAAGAAATGCTGGATGCCTATGAGGTAGGTCAGCTGGACGAGGATGTTTCTGACGACAAGGCTTTTATTTCTGGTCTCGCACCTGTAGTGACTCTCATACGGGAATCGTATCGTAACGTTCTCGAAGGAGACACGTTGGGAAACTAATGGATCCCCTTGAAGAGGGGGGCAAGGTTAAGAGGCGGACAGCGTATAGATCTGGAAGACTGGAGTTGGTTGGTTATGAGTCGATTAAAAAGGAAACGCGTGCAGACGGCAAAAAAACAGACAGGAAAGTCTCTCCAGAAGCCAAAAGAAAACTCGACAGAAACCCGCTTGCAAGAACGGGCCTTAGACATAAAAGTTGGAGAAAATACTAGGATGCCAAAATTATTGACAGAGAAGATGAATGAGAAAGTCCTTCTGGAGAAAGTGTCGAAAGAGGGAAACAAAATCATCGCCAGGGGTGAGTTTGGCAGGGTAGACGTTCCTACCAAAAACGGTCGTATTTATCCAAAAAATATTACGCAGCGTGAGATTGATAAGTTGCAGGAAGATCTGAAGGCTCGCAAGGTTGTTGGGACAGCAGATCATCCGGAGAACGGAAAGACTTCACTCCATGACATTAGCCACGTTATTACAGATTTGGTGATTAAGGACGGCATTGTCATTGGTGAGGCTGAGATTATACCTGGTACAAGGGCTGGCAAGGCCCTGATGGCCCTTCTGGACGCCGATATTCCTGTTGGGGTGTCTTCTCGCGGGTTTGGCTCTACAAAGACTGTAGAGGAAGGTGAAGAGGTCCAGGAAGATTTTGTCCTGAAGACTTACGACTTTGTTATCGATCCTGCAATGGCATCTGCTGTGCCTGATATTTATATGGAAGATGTGGATGACAAGAGTGTTGCTGAAATGTTGGCGGAAGAATTTCCAGATGCAATCCAGCACATTGTTAGTAGTTCTGCACCTATGACAGAAGACAGTGGTGAGTCTGTTCAGCATATTGAGCTTTCTAGCGATGTTTCTGAGGTATTTGAGAAAAAACTAGCTGAAGCAATTCTGGCAGTTAGGGAAGATGTGTCTGCTGAGATTCGCGAAAGTTATGATTCTGATCCGGAGATTGGTGGTGCACGGGCGATCCTGTCTCAGATTGCTGAGATGGTTGGGGTGTACACATCAGATCCTGATTCTGTAGCCGTGAGGGATGCACTGAAGGCCAAGGATTTGGCTATCGCTGAGGCTCGTACTGACAAAGAGGTTGCAGAGCTGGAGCTGGATGCAGCAAGGAAAGAGTTGGTGCTGGAACGTAAGGTTTCAGGACACCAGATGGCAGAGTCTATCAGGAAGCTGGTGGACGTTAAAAAGTTTGATAAGTTGGAAGATTTGGAAGAGGCGGTTGATTCTTTGATTGACCAAATGCCTGGATCTGAGAATTCTGACTTTATTAGTAAAAGTGAAATGGGCCTGAGAGAGGAGAATATGAATCTCCAATCGAAGGTATCCCTGCTTTCAGAAGAAATCAAGGGGTTGAATAGTAGATTGTTGAAGGCTGTTGAGTTGGGTGAGCGTATTGATCACGAACGTGAGAATGAAGCGCTCCGCGCAAATAATGCCGAAGCTGATCTGTCTGAGCTGAAAGAGTCGCACAAGGAAGAGGTATCATCTTTGAAAGAGGATATCGATAGTGCGAGGAAAGAGGCTAAGGACACAAAGCTGGAGCTTTATAAGCGTGATAGGGTTGTAAAGCTGAGTAATGGTGGAAAGTTGTTGGGGCTGTTGGAACACACGGACTCCAAAGGTGCTGTTGATGAGATTTTGGCGAAATCGGGAGGAGTGTCCGCTATGTCGGACGGTGAACTGGAAGAGGCTCGTAGGTCCGTTAGGGGCAGAGATTTGACCAGTTCGCAAATGGAAACAGGTGCCCAGCCATTGGAGGAGGGAACGCTTGATCTTGGGATTCCAGGATTGGATGGAACTTCAATGAGTGATGTCATGACTCTGATTGGGGCAGGCAGACAACAGTAACAAATTAGGAGACTGAAAATGACCGAAGCAAGAGTAATGTTGCAGGAAACAGACGACATTAAGAATGAGACGTTTGCTCATATTAATGAGTGTGTCTCAAAGTGGAAGGAAACACCCTTTCTGAAACCATTGGGAAAAAATGATCCCATGAACAATCCCCAAATCATGGGGACGACGGCTGTTCTTTTGGAAAACCAAAAGGAAGCATTGAAGAGCCTTAACGAGGACACAACAACTGGTAATGTGTCGTATTATACTAAACACACATTTCCAGTTCTGAGGCGTGTATGGCCCAACCTGATTGCCAACCAGATCGTTTCTGTTCAGCCGATGAACAGTCCGATCGGTGGTGTGTTTTATTTTGAGAAAGTGTACACCGATGCTAAGGGTGTTAAGATCCCTTATGATGGGATCTCTAACAATCCTACAGATCTCGGATACGAGGGCAAGCTTGAAGCCGGCGACAACATCATCCAGAACTTTGCTAAAAACTACAGTGATGAGTTTGTTGACTATGATGAAGTGTGCAGTGACACAGGTACTGCTCCTGATTCTCTGACCCAGGCGTCTCCAAACTCCACTGCTGCCAATTGGAAACCGATTCGTGGAAATGGGACTCTTGGACAGCGGACTTTCTTTGTTAAAGCATTTTATCGGTTTGTAGATCCTGATAATGCCAATGCTGAGACTGAGGCTGTTGCCACAATGGATGATTCTGGCAATCTCGTGGATGACACTGCAAATACCAACACTGTTGGTACGTTTAATATTGCTACTGGCGCATGGTCAATTGATCCTGTTGGTTCTGCTGGTACTGAGGCTGGTGCTACTTTTGTTAGTAACACAAGTGTCTATCTGCAGTATTTTGTAGAGTGGGAGCAGGTTGGATACACCGATGGTGCTGCTATTCCTAGCATCGAACTGAACACTGTCCTGCAGGAAATCCGTGCTAAAAAACGTCCTCTGAAAGCACGTTGGAGTGTAGAATCTGTAGAGGATATGAAGGCCCTGCATGCGATTAACGTCGAAGAAGAAATCGTTAATGAATTTTCTAATCATATTCTCCAGGAGATTGATGATGAAATCATTAGTGAACTGATTGCTGGTGCACAGTGGAGTGCTAGTTATACGTATAGCCCGACTGTTCCTGGTGAGGTAGAAAGCATTCGCCAGGCACTTACAATTCTTGGCGCTCTTTCTGCTCAGATTCAGAAAAGCACACTTCGTGGACATGCGAACTTTATTGTCGCAGGGCCTGAGTTCTGTGCGCTTCTGGACCAGCTGTCTACACACGGTGACTATGCAAGCATTGAGAGCAATGTGGTATCTGCATCTTATGGTCCTGTGATGAGCCACATGGGTATTTCTCGTGTTGGAACTCTGCTGCGTAAATGGACTGTATACTGCAATCCTTTCCAGGATGCTACCAAGGTCCTGATTGGTCTTAGGGGTAATTCTTACTGGGATGCTGGTTATGTGTATGCTCCATATGTACCGCTGAACCTGACACCTACATTCCTTGATCCCAACGATCAGACGAATCGTAAGGGAGCCTGGACTCGCTATGCAAACAAAATGTTGCGTCGTGAGTATTACGGTGTGATGACTGTTAGTGGTTTGCCGACTGTATCCTAGTCGGGTAGGTCGTTGACCTGAGTTTTTGGCCGGGGCTGATTGATTTGGCCTCGGCCTTTTTTTTGTTAAGAAGAACTGGAGATTGTTATGGGAAGAAAGTTTTTGCTGAAAAATGGTAGGCCTGGGGCGTATGCTGGGATTAGACATAAAAAGTTGAACGGGGTGATTCCTCTTAGTGAGAGGGTGGAAGTAATGTTTGGTCCTGACATGACTGGAGAGTGTGATGACGATGTGGACATGTCACATTTTATCAGGGACAGGATTATGGAAGAAATCATCGAAGAAGAGCCTGTTGTAGAGCCAGATGTTGAACCAGATAAAGATCCAGACAAAGATCCTGAGACAGACGCTACAGATGGAGAGGACGTTGTTCCAGTAGATGGTTCGACTGAAGAATCTGGTGATAAAGAAGTGGAAAACGTGGAGGCTCCTGTTGATGTTGCAGCAAGCGAAGAGACAGTTGATGCCAAGTCAGAGGATGAGCCCAAAGAGAAAAAGAAGACGACGCCGGTTGTTAGAAAACGTCGTGGCAGAAAACCAAAGGCGAAAAAATGAAATACAACAGGGTTGATAATTGCGTAATGGCTGGAGATCTAGGGGTTGGAGAAGATGTTATTGTTAGGACTCTGATGGGGGAAGAAGTGTACAGGGGTGCGGTTATCGCTAGTAATCCAGCTGGGGTATCTGTACAGGAGTCTGGCGGTTCTTCTGCTAAATTCTTCAACAGTGATCTTCATGTGTTTACGGTAAATGAACCACCACAGCTGGAGGTTTTCGTGGGCAAGCTGGACAGCATGACTCCTGATCAACGTGTTGCCTATAAGCTTGGGAAGATGATGTCCGAATCTAAATCTGGGGCAGAGGAAAAAGAGGAGAAGGAAGAGTCAGATGAAGATGAGGGTGAAGGGGATGAAAAAGATAAGAAAGCCAGAAAAAAGCCTGACACCAAAAAGGACAATGGTGACGATGTTGATATGGCCCAGGACAAGGAGGTCAAAATTGATAAATTGCCAGAAGAGATAAAGAATGCGATTATCGATGTTGATGAACTTGAAGGCGAAAGGCTCAACGGTGTTATAGGTGATATTGGGGATGCGTCGATGAAGGCTTTAAGAAGGGCCGGTGTAGCTGAGGATGGGATCTATGACATCGTTTCGAAGATTCAGAAGGCAATTATTAGCATTGTTTCTCCAGGGAAAGGCAAAAAATAATGTGGGATAATAACTCCAGATCAAGAACAGAATTGCGATCATGGATCAAGAGAAGTCTTGGTCATGGAGTTATTGATGTTGAACTCACTGATGATCAACTGGATGACGCTATTAGGAGCGCTGAAGAATATTGGATGCAATGGATAGGGGCCACTAAGCAGGTCTTGGTTACAAAGAGCAGCAGTCAAGCAATACCAGAGTCTGACATTGGAGACGATGTGGACGATGTTGTGGACGTTTATTTTGAGGCATCTGGGGACGCTATAGGGAACATGTATGCATGGGCTGATGTTGAGTATAACCCAATGCAGCCGGCGTATGGCACTGGGGTGTCACTCGGTGAGATTGTTCAGTACCAGCAATATCGAAAAGATTACCAGAGGATATTGTCTAGCGACAAGGATTGGCACTGGAGCAGGGAGACGAGGGAACTGACCCTATCTCCCACTTCTGTCCCATCAGGTGCAGTTGTCGTCGTCGTGTATAGGTCCAGAAACATGGACTATACATATATGAAAAATTATGAGTGGAATCTTTTCCGGGAATATGCACAGGCGAAGGCCATGCGAAGACTGGCAACGATTCGGATGAAGTTCAGCGACAAGCCGTCTGCAGGTGGTGGGTTCTCCATGGATGGGGATGCCATGTGGGCGAATGCAGAAGCAATGGAGCTTCAAATAGAAGAAAAAATGAAGGAAATACAGGGGCCGATAGGCTTTTTTGTGGGCTAATATTGGTCAGAGGCGAACTCAAGTTCGCATGGAATGGAGTATATAAAATGGTAAATTTTAATGGAAGTCTTAATGAGATGGTAGAAGCATCTGTAGGGATCATGCGAGAAGAAGGCATGGTTGACGTAGAGGCTAAGAAGGCAAAAATGCTGGATGAATGTATTAAAAATACATGCGGGTGTAAAGATGTTGAAAAAAGGGCGGACGATGATTTTGTGATTGCATTTGAGGATGCATTTGATGCCAAGCGTCTGTATTCGTTTATTGTTGAGTCTGGTCTGGCCAGCCCGGGTGAGGTTATTCTGGATGATGTAGAGGATGGATACAACGTTACATTTTCTGCTTCTGTCGTGTTGCATAAACCGGAGGTGGTGAGAGCAGCTATCAGTGCATATTATGACAGGATGGACGAATCTGAAGATGGAATGTACGAGGATGCCATGGAGATGCTTGGGGAGCCAATTGAAGAGGTGACTGTTAGCGGAGCACCAAGGACAAAGAAGGGTAACCCATTCCATGATGAGCAGGGTCGACTTTCTGGTCCTGCTGATACCAAGAAAAAAGAGAGTGGATCCTGGGCGATGAAGAAGGTGAAACTGAAGGTTACTGGCAGTGGCAAGGACAAAAAGGGTGGATTGATGGTTAAGTACGGATCCACTAAAAGGCCATGTGGACGGGAAGCCAGAAAACAGGGTAAAAATATTCGTTGTAGAGATGGCAAGGTAATGGAACAGGCTCTTGTGGATGCCATTTTGAGTGGCAAAAACTTTAGCAATCTTGGCGTGGAAGAAATGGTATCATTGCTGGGCTTGAAACAGAAATATATGAGCGCTTAGAATGTCCCAGAAGCGGGTTTGGTATAATCAGGATTCGACGTATGCTAGAAGGCTAGAAGCAGAGCGTATAAGGCTCACGGGGCCTGATTTGGAGTATTATTCTCTGGTCAGGGGTGGAAATGTGGACATTGTCTATAATGAGCCTGACAATGATCCCTTATATGGTGGTGATGGCAATTATGGCGATGATCAGTCCAGCAGTGATTCGTGGGTGTTTTATCCGGACGTTGATGGCGGGGATGATGCCATAGTGATGCAGGCTGCGGTCCTTCACCAGGAGATGGATGATCGCAATCCTGTGGCCAGAGAAGAAGGATCTAAGCATGACTATGATGCGCAGATTTATATCGCCAGGAACCACTGGGAGTGTGCTGTTGAAGAGACAAACCTTGCAGGCAGGAAACCTAAGTTTGGGGATGTTGTTTATGTGTGGGATCAGTGGTGGGATGTTGTGAAGGCTGGAAGGGGGGGGTACATTTGTGATTCCCCCGATACCGTTGGTTTCAGACTGGATCTGAAAATAAGAACAGAATTCACCCCTGATAGAAAGGTGTAGCAGATTGATTGATGATGCGTTGGCTAAGGCTGAAATAGAACAGGGTCTGGCTGCTGTTTGTGCATACTGTGAGCGGTACCACAATTCGCAGCGTGGAGATGAGGTAATGTGTGGCCAGTTGTGCGGTGGCCCAGAAAAAAGAAAGGCTTTCCCCCAGTACAAAGGACCATTAGAGGGAAATATAAGTGTCATTTGTTACTTGTGTGGGAATGAAGCGGATACGATGGTGAACATTGGTGGCAAGATGCTGGGGGTGTGTAGGCGGATGGGGCCGAACAATCAAACGTGTCTGGACAAATTTAAATTGTCGCTTCAGGGGGTAAAGAATATTGTAGTTAAGGAACATATTGTTCCTGTGGTTGGTGCGAAGGAATAGTTATGAGCGTTGTGGCAAGATTTGGAGCAGTACAGAAGGCGACGGTAGCTGAATATACTGTACTGATTGATGATCTTGCAGATGAAGAGTTTTTGGTTGGCAGAGCTGTAGTTGGAAGCGGAACGGGTGATGCGGTGTGGCAGATATACAAGGCGATTGAGTCAGGTGATGACATTGCTTTTTATTATGCCGATGGATCGGATAATTACAACAAAGTGTGGGATGACAGGGCGTCATACACATATGACTAGCGTGTAAGGAGAAGGCTATGGCTATTGCTGACGACATTAGTATTGATGCTAGTAAGAACATTAGATATACGGGCTCAGCCCATGGTGCTGCTGGAGCAGGATATTATACCGTCCTGGAGCTACACAGGTTCCTTGGGGATCTGTCGGATGATGCTGTGGCATCTGGGGACGATCTTGTGGATATCACAAAAGACACTCCGTCTGATAAAGCGTTTGATACCATTATCAATCTTATCAATGGATACAATATTGATGACACAATGGCGGAACACCTGTATGACGGCTCCATCACCCAGGATGATGGCGACACTATTTATGATGGTATTGTTAATTATGGTGTTGAGGGTATCCATGTCGAGATAATGCAAAACGGTGCATTGGTGGCAAACGATTTCTGGAACTCAACTCCAGATGGAGAGAGTACAAAAGGACTCAACAGGGATGTTGCTCAGGGTATTTCTCACAGGTTCCTAATAAAGGTCAGGACTGGTGGGGCAGACATTGATGGTAGACGACTGCTGGGGTTGGCCCGTGAGTTTGGGTTTACCTATTCAGAGTTCCCTATTAACGGCACATCACGTGGTAATAATACCCTTGCGTTGACTCAGGAGACTGATCTTAACAATCAAACGCTTGAGGCTACTGTTGCAACATGGACAACCATAACTAATACTGAGGGATATCGTGCTATCGATGTGACTGGCGATGGTACAGATGAATATTATTATTCAGAGTGGGACAAGAGCACCTATACTATTAATCAGTATTACGAACGCATGAAATATCTCACACGTCGTGGGACAGTTGAAACACTGTATGGTCTTGATGGTGGCATTTTCAGGGGGGTTACCCATGAGATTGACATAGACAATCCAACTGGCACGTTCAGCGCTGTAGAGGCGGTATCGTGGACAGGGGGAACAGGTCAGATGCTTGCCATAGACAGCACTACTGCTGGCACTAAAATGTGGATCCAGATTTTGACCGGCGTTATTCCCACTGATGGGCAGACGATTACTGGTGGAACAAGCTCTGCCACGGCAGATGTCGATGTAACAGTGACTGAGAGGATTATCTCCAAGCCGTTTGTTGGGGCGTCTACTGGGTCAGCCATCATCGGTGCTTATGGTCTTGGTATTGAGGCTTCAGATCTGACAGCATCTGATAAGCTGTTCGATTTGACGAATACACAAAGGACCCCTCCTAATAATGTGACATTTACCGTGAGTGGTCTTGTTGTGGGCGATGTTGTCCTTGTTGCCCCAGGTACAGCTGGAAACATAACAGTGGATCAGCTTTCTGCCAGTGGTACGTATGTAGGCGGAGAGACAACATTTACTGTTCAGGAGTCTATACCTGGTGATACTCCAACCAGCGGGACTATAAGGGTTTGGAATGGAGATACGTTTGCTAAGGTAACATATACGGCATGGTCAGGGTCCGATTTTACCGGGTGTTCTGGTGTGCCAGCATGTTCTAATGGTGACGATGTGTTTGTGTCATATATTGATGTTGTGGCAGATGCAACATCTGAATCTTTCACAGGTGTTTATCAGTCAGACAGGTCACTTGCTATCAGGGTGAGAAATGGTGGTGTATCTCCGATTAAGCCTATTGACACAGAAGGAACGCTTGGGGCATCTGGCGGTAGTACTACAATTAGTAGAACAAGTGACGCATAAGGGCAATTAGAGCATGGCTGATTATACTGCCACGACAGACATGAACCTAGAACAGGCCATCACGAATGGATCTATGGTCAACGGTGAGAATTTATCGATTAGCAATGGAGCGGTTGTAACTGTCACAGAGAGCCCATCTATATTGATGGGTATGACGTATGTACTAAGCGGGAAACTGTTGCTTGATGGTGAGAACATATCGGCAGGTAATCTGATAAATTTTGTTGGAGAAAATGGTCAGTCGATAGATGTAAGGGCACAAGGGACTCTTGAAATAAACGGGGATTGGTATTCGCTGGGAACGACCGATGGAACAAATTCCCAGACGTTTTCATTGTCTACATATTGGGGGGGATCATTTGAGGATGCTGTCCCAGCGATATGGGTTGAAACAGGCAGAAGAATTGATTTTGACAATGAGTCTGGGACTTTGCCAGAGGTGGATGATTGGGTATGTAAGACATCGGACAATACAATACGAGGTAGGATTGTAGAGGTAAATGAGGTTTCGTCATATCTTGTTGTCAAGTTTTTGACTGGAACATTGGCAAATGATGACTCTATATGTGTTGATAAACTGGTAGACAACAGTGGTCCGGACATGCAAAGGACATGGACTGCCAGTGTCAATAATGCCAGTGGAGACATAAAAGAGGCCGGTGTTTATCAGGGGTTTGCAAATTCCAGGTCAAATGGAACTAGCTATATTTCTTCCATGGGCACTGGTATCGGTGGTTTTTGTTTCGATCACGAGTATCAAACAAACACAATTACAATGGGATCTACAGCCGGAGGATTCGTCCCTCCGTCTGGATGTAATGTGAGAATACCCAATGTGCATATATCTACATCTAATACAACTGACTATCCCCTTGGAAACACAGCGTATTATTCTAATTATTATCAACAACATCAGCTGTCTACATCCCAGGGTGGTCGTGTTGACCTGAATATAAGCAACCTGGGTCTGGTGAATTTTGGTTCCGAGGGTGCATATTCTTACGTATCTAATAATGTGGGGGCATGTCTCACGTTTGGCTCAAGGGAGACAGGTGCACAGGTCCAGTTTTACGACTGTGTATATTCTGGGGACCCCAATGGTAACGCGAATGCAGGAACAAGCAGCGCGTTCAATACTACATTGTGCCAAGGGGGAGCAATCATAGATGATTGTCTGTATCTTGATGGTTACAATATGGAGCAGTATATATTCATAGAGTCATCTAATGATATTGAAATAAGGAGATCGATATTATCTTTTGGGGGATCTTCCAGCTCAAGAGCTGGGCTTGTAAACATGCAAGATTCCAGTTCTGTAACGATCGATAATAGTGTTTTCATTTCGAGCGATAGCGATTCTGTTTACGGGGTCAATTCGACAAATACAGACAACATTTCAATATCAGACATCACTTATTCTGCTTCTCAGGATTATACGATATCATCTAACAATACTCGTTTAGGATATTTTGGCCCAGGGACTAAGGGAACCTATACGAAAGGTATTGTGATATTGGGATCAGGACTGCCGTCTGGAAGTTTATTTACATTTTTTAAATCGACGGGACACAAGCTGAGGTGCCTCGGTTCTATCGACAACAAAGTCAATCTTCAGGATCATTCGGACAATGTAATCGGTGTCGTTACATTTTGCAGTGGGATTGATGCTGCGAGGATATGGACATATAACGGAGATTTGCTTGGCGGATATCCATATCGGTTTTTTCAGACGGTCACAATGGCCAATGATATTACAATGTCAAATTGTTCATCAGGGTACAATTCATCGTTTTCAATACAGGGGGTTGATCGTATTTTGTGCAGGGGACATCATGCTGGATCCGTACAGGTGGGGTCATATGGTGGAATACTGACAAATGATTTATCTGGGTCTTACGGGAGACAAATACATGATGGATTCAGGAGTGATGTGCTGGGGCACATAATGTGTATGTTCGTACCATTATCAGAAAATGTAAACAATATAACAGTTGTTTCAGGGTCTCCTAATTTTCAAAATGATGGCAGTGTGGATATGACATCTGGAGACCAGATAACAGTTGAACAGGATTACTATTCCCGTGGACATGTTGCATTTAATGGTGATTACACGGCGACAGATAACTCTGCAGCGTGGAATGCTGATGAGTGGTCAAATGTTGATGTTGATTTTCAATATGATTCCGGTTCAGGATATAACGGGACATGGCTTGATGCGAGGACTGATACAAACCTAACATCAATTACTGGATCTCATAGTTTTGATTATGACAATGAAATTGGTGGCCCGTTTACTGTGGGAGAGAGCCTTTCATGGGGGACTGGAGGAACTGCAGGAACAGGATTGTTAAGTTCGATTGTTGACAATGGTACAACTGGGACAATTGACTTTATACTAACTAGCGGAGTAGTTCCAACAGATGGGCTTACTGTGACAGGTGGTACATCATCTGCTACATGTGATGTGGATGGAGTGGCGTCTGATGCTAGTGACATTGTTGATGGAGTTAAGGTAAAATTTAGGTTCACAGCAACTGGCACGCAAAATAACATGTATTTTTTTGGACTAGATACAACGACAACGTTGGATGATCAGTCTGGAAATTTGTATCCGATAGACCAAGATTATGTAACAGTTAAAATAACTACCAAGGACGCTACAGATTTGTCTGTAATCTCGGATGCGCGTGTTTATTTGTTGGCTGATACTGGGGGGGATCTTCCTGTTGATACATTAATATTTAATACACTAACTAACGCCAGTGGCATTGTTCAAAACACAGAGTTTTTGTACACATCAGATCAGCCAGTGAGGGGGTGGGCAAGAAAAGCTACGGGTGAGTTTTATAAAACTTCGAATATATCAGCAACTATTGGTAGCAATGGGCTGGAGCTTACTATTTTGATGATTCCTGATTGAGGGTGAATATAGATGGCTATTACAATAGACTGGTTTGAGAGGATAATTTACGTCCCGCGTAACGATCTCACTCTCATTCAAGCATCTCCGACTGAAATACGAGAACTGGATTTAGATTGGTTTCATCGTACGCTAAGAGATCTTGAAGATGATGAGGGAGGGATGACAAATCCAGCCACTCATACCCACAATACAGAAGTGACTTTGGGGGGATTGATTTATGCTCGTGTGATAGAGATTATCAACGGGTATACAGTTACATTTGAAGATGGACAGTATGCAGTAAACCTTGTGGGAGCAAATAGCAATGTTGGCGATGTGGTTAATGTCAACCAGGTGTCTGTGAGGTCTCAGAATTCAGCTGGATTGATATCGTCTCGCGCAATGGAATTTTCGTCGTTCCAGTATGGTGTGTGGATTGATTTTTCCAGCGATAACATTGGTACAGCATGGCCGAGCGGGACTGCCTACCAACCTGTCAACAACCTGGCTGATGCTAAACTGATAGCAGAAAACAATGGGCTTTCGGTATTGTACATAGTAGGAAACGCTACATTTGGGCCAGGGGACATATTGGATGGGTACATTATTGTGGGGCAAAACCCGGTTAAGAGTGCATTTGTTCTAACAAGTGGGGTGTCTACGATAGGGTGTGAGTTCCGGGAGGCAACTATCAGTGGGACGCTATCCGGAAACGCATATATCAGGCATTGTGAGGTCACAACATTGACGTATGTCGAGGGGCGTATTGTTGACTGTACATTGCTGGACACAATTACCCTCGCTGGACTGACTACTACAAACATAATAAACTGCAGAGACGGTATTGCTGGGGATGGAAAACCAGTTATTGACATGGGGGTTACAGGGCAGGCCCTCACGATAACTGGATTCTACGGCGAGATACAGATACGCAACAAAACCGGAACAGAGAAGGTGTCTATAGATATAGATTCTGGCGAAGTTGAACTTGATTCCAGTGTAACAAATGGTGAGATTTATGTGCGTGGAACAGGGAGACTTTCTGACAACAGCACTGGAAGCGCAGTGGTTTATTACAATGGACTGGTATCCAGGGATCTATACGACGATATAGTTTATGTGGATGTTGCTAATGGCACATCCGGAACACAGCTGCCAGTTGGGACGATTCACGATCCAGTTAATAATATGGAAGATGCCAAGATTATTTGTGGTAAGACCAATATAAAAAAAATGAGCATTGATGGAAGTGTCCAACTAGGCAGTGCGTACAGCGGGTATAAATTCGTTGCACCGTTTCTGTCCGCTGCGACAATTGACATGAATGGACAGGATGTGTCTGGAAGTGTATTTGTCGACATTATTATAGAAGGCGGTGCTGTTGGACCATTTCAAGCCATTGGAAGCAGGATTCTTGGGGGGATGACAAACATACAAGCGACATGTGATGATTGTATGTTATCCGGATCCTTCTCCATACAAAACGGCCAGGCATTGAGCTTAGACAGGTGCAATCTTGAGGGCGTGTCTAATGTTTTCGATCTAAATGGTAATGGCAGAATAAACTTTGCTGGGGTTTCTGGGTTGTTTCAGATTTCTGGCATGACAGGACCAGGGGCGTTTGCTGCGGTTACTGGGGAATTCGTTTGTACGATAGATCCAACATGTACAGCCGGTGTCGCGTTTGTTGCTGGAAATGGCGTGGTTAATAACTTATCAAACGGAACATCTGTGACAGATAAAGTATCACCTGGGGCGGTATGGGATTCTTCTGTATCAAATCATGGTGATACTGGAACATTTGGAAACATGATGTCGAAAATAAAAACGTGGGTAAACTATCTGCGAAGGGTGTGAGCATATTGATAGGGGATATAGAAATGGACTCAAATGTGTTTTGTTTATATCATATTGAAAGTTGTTATTCTCTATCATCTACACTTGGAGCAGATATGGTTATTGATATTGTAATTTTGGGCTTTCTGGTGGTGCTTGTTCTGTTGGCACTTGTTATTGCTGCATACACTATAAAAATTTTTAGAATGCATAATGTTAAAAATCCAAACGGGGAGTATGCATTTATGGTCCCGTCTGGGTTTTCCGACATGTGTACCACAATTAGTGTGACACAGGAAAAAATGGTGGGGGCCATGCAGGAGATTGTCAGAGATAGCAATTCACAAGTTGAGTTATTGAGAGAATTGACAGCGGCTGTTGGTCGTATTGGCGATAGGGAGTAGTTCGAGATGACACACCAGGAAGAGATTGCACAGATAATTGGCCTAATCGGAAGAGTGCAGGAACATGCAACTGAGCAGGCCAAGGCGTACAATGATCAGGCAAAGACGATGGTCGCTATCGGTTCTGATGTTAATAACCTTGGCAAGATGGTTGAGATGTATGGGGATAGGGCCAGGAGGATGGAGGATCGAATAGATGAAAACGCCGATGAGATTAAAAAAGTGCAGGTAGCGCGAGCTGGTTGCACATGGAAGAAAGATTCAATAGAGATAAAAAAGAAGATCGCAATAGTGGAAAAAGAGATCAAGAATGCCAGTGGAGGTGCGCTGGGTGCACTGGGAGGGGCGGCATTTAAAAAGGCAGCATGGAAATATGTGCCGATCATAATCGTGACAATAGCAACAGTAGCGGCCCTTGGGGGGGCTCTTGCATATAGGATGATCGATTCTGGCGTTATATCGGTGAGGGAGGATGCGAACTCAAGTTCGCTTGATGATTAATGATAGCTGACCTGAACCAGAGCAGTGTTTTACTGCAGATTGTTGCTATAGATGACTCTGGGGCACAGAAGACCAATGTGTCCAGCGGAAGTGTTGTGGTGTACAGGATGGTTTCAGGGGCAAAAGTTGAATTCATGCCATCTGCATCACTTGTGCAGGAGGGGACGACAAATATATGGAAACTGATATGGAATCCAGCTTCATTGCCAGTTGGGGAATATGTTGCTGAGTATACAATCGAGGATGACGACGGGATAGTTTCAGGGGTGGCGGAAGACATCATAGTTAGAGACATTGCCACTCAGTCATCTCTATCTCTTATCGGTTCAGACATGGAAATCGTCAAAAAGGTGGAGACTGGGCGATGGAGAATATTGGGCAACCAGATGATCTTTTATGATACAGACGGTGCTACTCCGATATTAACGTTCGATCTGCTGGATGAGTCAGGATCTCCTACAAACGAAAATGTGTTTGAGAGGCGACTGGCATGAACAGGATAGTAACAAGGGGGCTTGGGGCTGGAAGGACTATAATCACTCGTGGGTATGGGATCGGTGCGATACTCAGGCGACTAAGAGAAGTGCTAATGCTGACATCTAAGGTTGCCAGGGATATGCTATTGGTGAGCAAATGGCGACATTAGACTTAGTATCAAGCGTTTCGACTGGTATCGATTTGATATCAGAGATTTGCAATGAGATCGTAGCTGTCTCAAGAATAGAAAATGAGCTGGAGATCGTCTCTCCTGTGTCGACAATATTGGAATTGACATCTGAGACATTAAGGGAAGAGGGATAGGATGAGTTGTAATACATGTGATACAGCAGAAGAAAAATATTTCGTTGGGGATTTTGGTACCGACATATATGTGGATTTGTGCAGTCCGATTGTGGATGCAACCTCTTTGTCCATAATTGTCAGCAAGCCAGATGGGACTGTGGAGACATGGGTAGCTACTCCAGCGAGTGGGGATGCAGAAGAGACAAGGATTAAATATACGACTGTTGATGGAGACTGGGATCAGGTTGGAACGTATATCATTGTTGGTAAGATACAGACAGCTTCTGGTAGTTGGACTGGTGACAAGGATGAATTCAAAGTGGAGAGTGTATTTTGATTAGTCTGGTTTTAGAGGTAGCTGAAAAGAGGAAGTCAGGGTTGGAAAAATTCATGGAAAAGCATGGGATAAAGAGGATAGGATCACAGCTAGGGTTTTCTGAAAAAGAGCAGAAGTTTTACGGGTGGTCACATAGGGCTATATATGGATTTGGGATTGGGCATAAGGTGAAAAAAGGTAACATGCCACACAAGTATGAAGGGAAAACAGCAAAAACATTAGAAGATGCAAAGAGATTTGCAGTTGCTTTTGCCAGCGATGTGTCATGAGAATATCGCCCAAGAAGAAAGGAGTCCCAAAGGCAAAGGTGTCAACAGTCCCAGTTATCTATTGGACGGCTGACACAATAAAAAATATTGGACAGATGATACAGTGGCCAATGCGAGCAGAAAAAGCCAGGCAGTTGTTCTTGTTGGATCTTAGTGCTTTTCTGGTTGAAAAACTGGAGGAGAAGGGCGGAAGAATAAAGTTTAACGATGAAGAGATCGACTATGAAAAAAACATGCACATTGGAATCCTGGAAGAAGAAAAGGGATTTGATTCCGTGGCAATGTGGCTTGATGAAAAAAAGTTTAAGATCAATGAAAAGACTGCTGACAATAATGCACTCTATTTTAGGGTAAAGGATACCAGTCCTGACTGGGTCTGGGCATTAGTGGAAAACAACCCATGGCCAGCGACAATGGTCCCTGTTCCCGTTTCTGCCAGCGATGCTACAGTCATATCCAGGAACATACGGAAGGACGAGAGAGAGCGGCTGGAGGCGTCAATCATGGAAAGGAAGAGTGACATTGAGGCCGACTTTGAGTCAAAGGGAATGTCTGTCAAAATCGGGAGCAGTGTGTTGCATGGTATAGACGCATATGAGGACATCGGATTTAATGTTTTGCGTAAAGAGCTGGGGATGGACGGTACTAAGCAACAGGCGCACTGGAGGCCGGCGCTGAAGGAAATGGAGAAGTATGTTCCAGAACTGCTAAGGCGAGTAAATGAATATATGTTGACGGGTAATGAGTCTCTGTTTAATCTACCTAAAGACGTGGAGTCTGTGGATGTTAAAAGTTTTAAGAGCGGGGAAGGTTTCATGAAGGAAATAAAAGCTATATCCCCAATGAAGTGAAAGGTGTTGAAGATGAGTACTGATGGTGTGGACGATATTGTAAAACTGAATAGTGCATTAATGGGAATTGAAAACGACATGATGCGACGAGCCATTGAGAGGCGCGACAATGCGATTGATAATATTGTTGGGCAGGTCAATCAGCTTGCCGATGATGGCGTGATTGAAATATGTGGAAGCTGCGATGATGGTGATGATGTGGCGGATGAGCCAGAGTCACCCACTGCGGAGGAATGACGCGAACTCAAGTTCGTGCAGGATTTTAATTGTCTGTAATAGGTACTGTAAACATAAGGGACTGGGACAAGGGGTGTTATCTGACTCTGGATGCTGAAGTGGTCCAGTACGAGGAAGACGGTCGGGTTCGTGGTCAATATGTTGTAGATGTTCCTGGTGTAAATTCTGGAATAGAGAAGTATGACAATAAAGTTCCTGTGTTTTTTGCAGCACCGGAAGATGCTTACCAGAGTTTTGTCCTGCCCTGTGTCATCATAAAGCAGAATGATTTGTCTCCAGCTTTCGATAGGCATCCGTGGTATGGATGGGTTGGAAGGGCACCTGCAAAGGGTGCGGAAAAGATTACGCTGGAGGACGGCCGGACAGGGTACAGTAGATATGTGAATCAGTGGCGAGCGACACAGTATGATATCTCCTATGATGTGACCATTATGGCAAGGCGGAGACAGGTCGCAAACCTTATGCTTTTATATGTCCAGCGGAGGACAATGCCACCGTCCTTCGTGTTTAAATTAATTGACAGTATTGGAGATGTGCGGGAATATGATGCTGTAGATGTTTCTATCTCTAATACGTCAGATTTGCTAGATATTTCTGAGCGTGTCGCAGGATGGACGATCTCATTTGTCGTTAGAGGAGAAATAGACCTTCATGACGACAGGGAAATTGCAGCTGCGGTAGATTTTGAAACAAGAGTAGTCCAAAAAGGATAGGTGCAATAATGGCATGGTATTATTATAGCGGTAGTGTTTCCAGAGCAGTAAAAGGGATCGACGGCAAGACAAAGTCGGTTAGCCCTCATTCAAAGGTTGAGCTTGGGGATCTGTGTCCACAAGCCAAGGCCCTAAAGGGGAAAGGGCAGCTGCGAAGTACAGGGCGACCGAAGGGTCTGGTAGCTGAAAGCAAGAAAGTGTCGGATGTTAAGATTGAGGATGTTGTTAAGGTTGCTCCATGGGCAGCAGCAACGCAGGAAATCGGAGCAGTGGCAGGGGTGAATGATCCAAAGATGGCTGCTGTTAATTCAGCAAATGATGATGGTGGTAAGGTCGTTAATGCGGGTGCAGAGTCTGAGGTACCTGTAAGCGGTGATGAAGTGGAAGATGATAAGGCTGTTGGTGTAGAGACAGAAAGAAAAAATGAATCCAAAGGAAAACGTCGAAAAAAATGACGTTCAAAGGAGACTAGTAAATGACAGATTTATCATATCCAGGAGTGTATACTGAAGAGGTACCGGGCAAGCCTGGTCCGATTACCGGTGCATCAACATCTATTCTGGGATTGCTGGGATGGACACCTAAAGGGCTGGTGGGGGAGCCAATAATTGCTACCAGCTACCCTGAGTTTGAGTCCAAGGCTGGATCTTTTAACAGTAAAAGTATTACCAATCATGAAGCATATGCGTTTTTCGCTAATGGCGGACAGATTCTGTATTTCGTTCGTGCGGTTCATGATGATGCTGTGGCCTCATATTATGACTTGGTAAAGACAATGACTTCGGCGGAAGTTGTTTCTGATACAGCGCAGGGGTCTGGTATTTACAGTCTGGAACTGGATACTGTACCGGTGTCACCTAGCAGCCTGACATTGACATTTGGTAATGCTACACCTGCCAATCAGAATGTTTTCACTGATGATGGAGAAGGTAACCTTGTTTTTGACTCTGAGAATTCAGGGGCAAGCGCATCTGGTGGTAGTGGCTCTATCGATTATACTACTGGTGAGATTTCTGTAACGTTGAGCAATCCTGGTCAGTATGTTGGCGGTGGGCAGGATATTACTGCACAGTATGGTTATGTTCTGTACAGGTTCCAGATGAAGTGGGAAGGCGCTGCTGGGGACATGTACAGGGTACGTATCACACCCGGCAGTGACGACTATCTTGTACAGGAAGAGGCCAGGTGGACAAGGTTTGACGTTCTGGTGGATGAGAATGTGGGGACAGTATCTGTTCCTTCTTGGGTAACCAGAGAGACATTCACCAACTTGTCATTTGATGATTCAGAAAGTTCAGATTTCTTGGCTACTGTAATTAATGCTGACAGTGGTTCATCTACTATAGAGATTGTTGACTATGGAAACAATGAGAACCCTCAAGCACTACAGGGAACATCTGTGGCAAACGAGGATATTTCTTCGGCCATGGCACCTTCTGACGGGAGCGCAGGGTCTGATTACGATGGTTCTATTAAGGGGTGGACATATACCCTGGACAATGGGGCATTTGAAAACACATTCAGTGCATCGTTCACGTTCAACGATGGGGTCACAAGGGAGAGCGGTACTGATGACACAAGTGTTGGTGCCGCTACAATGACAGATACCACTGCATCGTTCGTGGTTGATGGACTGATTGGTTATGTCATTCGGAACATCACGGATGGTAGCTGGGGTATTATTACCGACAATACAGAGACTGTAGTAACAGCTACACTGGTGGGTGGAACAGGGAATGAGTGGGATTCTGGCGATGAATATGAAATCATCGAAACCAATGTGAAGATTGGTGTTGCTGGAACGCCGGCTGCAGCCACTGCAACTGTTGAATCACCTGGTAGTGTTACAGCGCCTGCAGCTATTACTCCAGGTTCGGTTGTTATTAAGACTGAACTCACGACGGCTGGGGATGTCCTCATTGTGGACGATGGCGCAGGTACATTGTACGACGGCACAGCCGGTTCTGCTGGTACCATCGATTATACAACTGGTGTTATTTCTGAGCTGGATGTTTCTGGGGTTACAGCATGGGCAGCTGACACATTCGCGGCAGGGGCTTCGATTGAGTTTGCATGCAGGTATGCATCTGCGGTTAAAATTGAAGATGATGCTGATGGTGTTTTGTCACTGGCAACAACACAGGCAACTGGATGGCCACAGAAGTTTGGTTTGAATTCTGCAGTTGTGAACTCTATTGATTACGATGACGGCACCTTTACTGTTACGTGGAAGATTAATGGGGAACCAACTCATGGTCCTGGTGGGGCAACTGTTCAGGTTGCTAGTTACTACACACAGCCTGATCCGAGTATATCTGGTCAGATGGAAAATGGTGACGATGGTTCAGATGTTGACTCTGGAGATGTTGTGGACCCAACACTGGCTATTGACGGATCTGGTCTTTATGCATTTGATAAGACAGATGTCCTGATGCAGTTGGTTGTGGCTGACTTCCAGACAGACACCTATGTGCAGGATGCACTGTTGACATACTGTGAATTGAAGAAAGACAAGTTTGCGATTATGACGGTTCCGTATGGATTGACATACCAGGAAGCTGAAACATGGAAGAAATTCCAGCTGAATAGGTACAGTTCGTATGGTGCTCTTTATTATCCACATATCAAGGTCCGGGACCCGCTGACTAAAGTAAACATTGACATCCCAACAGGTGGCCATGTTGCTGGTATTTATGCACGTACTGATTCTGATTTTAATGTTAGTACAGCACCAGCTGGTATGGGACGGGGCGATATCAGGTGGTCTACTGGCTTGGAAGTTGACTTAACCAAAACCCAGTGCGGTATTCTTAACAAGGCGAACATCAACTGCTTGATCCAGTGGCCAGAAACTGGAAGGGTTGTGTGGGGAGCAAGGACTATCGACGCAGCTGGTGGTGAGTGGCCGTATATCCAGATGAGGCGTCTGTTTATGTTCCTAGAGAAGAGCGTTTACAATGCTGCCAACGTCCATGTGTTCAAAAATAATGGCCCAGATCTTTGGACAGCCATTAGAACACAGGTATCAACATTCCTAGGGACACTGTTTGATTCCGGGTATTTCTCTGGAGATACAGCGGAGCAGGCATATTTTGTGATTTGCGATAGGACAAACAATTCGCAGAGCACGGTAGATCAGGGGATCGTGTACTGCGACGTGGGTGTTGCACCTACTAAGCCCGGCGAGTTTATCGTGTTTAGATTCGCTCAAATTACACAGTAGGCAACTATTGAGGAGGATGCTGGATGAGCACAATTAAAACAGTACCAACAGTACTGGTCCACAAGATCGATTCTGGCGGAACCCTTTCCGGTGCTGCCCCTAATGGTAATGACAGTGGAGAGTCTAACTTTAGGGGCAGGTACCGTGTGTATGATGAATGCACAGTCGGTGGTCTTGTTGAGCTGGATCAAACTTTGAGGTGCGGGTTTAGGGTTGAAAAGGTCTCTTGGAACATGACAGGGCTTACTGGGGTTGACCTGTATTTGGTGGATCCTGATGGTTTTGAATACTGGTTTGGCGGGGGAACTGGGGCCAATAATGCATACGAATGGCGAGATGGTGGCCTGCTTGTTCCCCCTGATTTTACATTCAAAGCTGTCTCACAGGGTGGGACATTGAGCGCTGATGGTGCGGTCATGTTTGTTATTGGCCAGGGTTGGAAACAGACAACGTTTGAAAATAATACACGGCTTGGGGTATCAAAGTTACCACCGAACCAATATTGATAGGAGATAGCTATGCGAGCAGCAGCTAATGATTATTTGCAAAATTTTAGATACCACTTGAGGGCAGATCAAGGCGGCGTTGATCCGATGCAGGATACAGTGTCCAGAGAGGGACTTACTGATGGGTCCTCAGAGGCCGGATTTCAATCGATTACTCTCCCTGAATTGAGTATTGAGGTTGCAGAATACAGGGAGGGCACTGATAAGTGGACCAAGAAGTTTGCTGGTGTCCCAACGGTTAGCGATCTTAGCTTGATGCGTGGTGTTGTAAAACAGGATACAGATTTTTATGACATGGTAAAGTCAAGTGTTGACGGTGAAGAGTATCGCATGGATGTGACCATTATGATCTATCAGAGGGTAGAAATGGGGGATGCGAACACAGCAACATTTTCTGATGATGGAAGGAGGATTGTTTGCTATAATTCGTTCGGTATTCGTGCTAAGCCAAACGGGGATCTTGATTCCATGACAAGTGATGTCTCTATTGGGGAGATGGATATGTCTGTGGAGAAATTCGAGATCAAATACAAATAAGGGATATGTTTAATGGCCAGAAGCAGATTAGCGGATTTTATGCAGACACATCGATTCTGGCTGGTGGACATATCTCCTAGCTCAGTGTTTCCATTTCTTGTTTTGGGTGCCCCATTTCTGGGGTTTAAATCTATTACAGCTCCAGAATATGTTGCAGAAGTAGAGAATCTTAAACAGATGAACTCTATGTTTAAACGTCCGGTTTACACAGGCGGAGAGGTGAGCCCGATAACACTGACAAGGGGTGTTCGCGGGTTTGATGATTCGATGTGGCAGTGGATGTATAAGGCAATAAAGGGTTACGATGTTCCATATAGAAATCTTCTTTTGGTGCAGTATACCAGTATTGCTGCTGGTTCAGCTGGTGGCGACGATGCAGCGCTGGCCGGGCTGGAAGATGCGGTACCAACGTCAGCATGGGAGTCTGGGGTGTTCTTGCCTGGTAAAGCGTGGATATTATGGGGGGCAATACCGGGGACATACAAGGCAGGTTCTGATTTTGATGGTGGTTCTGGAGATGTTAGTGTTGCGGAGTTGACAATTCATCCATGGGCTGTTACAGAAATAGCTGCTTTGAATCCTTTATGATGCGAACTTGAGTTCGTTTTTTTTGTGGAGTAAAAAATGGCAGGACGATCAAAAGTAGATTATTTAATATTGTCAACAGTTTCTGATAGCATGGGCAATGCTGTATCCAAGCTAAAGGGCGCAGTAAAGAAAATCAACTTCAATCCACAGCCAAGGAAGATCAGTGTAGAGGGATGGAAAAAACAGGATAGACATTTGTTGCTGGGTAGAGATAATGTGTATTCGATGGCGTTTAAATTGTATGGAAGTGGTAGTTTTAGTGCATACAATCCTGATGGCAGTGTTATTATAGACAAGCTGACCAACGAGAAGGTTGATATGGGTGGATTTAAAAAACAAAAAAGGATGAGTGAGGTTTTTGATTCTGTCGAACAGCTAGTGGAAGCCAAGCGTGGCGTGGGATATAGTGAGCTGCTGAAAAAAGCCAAACCGAAGATCTCCAAAATGATATCTCAGATGGACGGTGGTGGAGCCAGCTGGGAGATGGATAGGACATACAAGTATGCACCCAAAGTCACACATAATGGGGATGTGACAGATGTGGATATTTCTATCGTTGGCGACTACGGGTATCCGATTGGGAAGGTTGATGGGAAGGTTGTATCTGAGGCGGGGTATGGGCTGGAGCTGTCAATAGTTAGAGACAAAGATGGGGTGTTTGTATCGATAGTGGCAGAGCCATCGCTGGACAGGCAAAGGCGGATAGAGGTTACCCAGGAGGCGTTTGGCAAGAAGGAACTGGCAGACAAGGATCTGGTGAAGATAATAGGGAAGGCAGTGGGGAAGCTGGACAGAAAGATTCCAGATCTGGATGAATATGAAGCCGGCGATGAAGAAGAACGTGTAATTGGACAGGGCGGTTTTTCCCGGTGGTCAAACCCATCAATGTTTAGAAAGTAGGATTTGTTATGGAATTTTTAAAAACAAAAAAATCAAAAAAATTGATCGTTGCCATTGTTACAGCTGTGGCTGTTGCTGTTAATGATTATATGGGTAAACCTGTGTCAGAGGATGCCATCCTTAAGGTTGTGGGAATCGTATCTATATACTTGGTTGGACAGGGGCTTTCAGACTTCGGGAAAGAAGGTAAGAAGGCTGAAATAGAGGCACAGGCTGAGGGGCCAGCATGGGAAGATGGCGAGATGGGTGAACAGAAGAATGGGTAATCAAGCAAACATTTTTCATAGCCATTGTGGATTGGATTGATATATGGAAACAGGGTCACAGGATAGCAATATAGGCAATGATGCTATGGCGCTGGATATGATGTCTGCGACACAGGAAATATTGCGGAAAGATGGGCTGATTAAAAGGGAGTATATTAGTCCATCACCTGTGCTGTCTGTTGGAGAATATCAAATGCTTCTAGTGTCTGATCTATTCGACAGAAAGAGGTCGGATGTTGGAGATGTGAGGGCGTTTGTCTTTGTGCCTGTGGTTGGAGATGGTAGCGCTGTTCTGAGGGTGGAGTGGTCACGTAACGCATTTGGTTTCTGGTTTAGGGATGAGTTGAGGATCCCAGTTGGTAATTTTGATGCCAACAGGATACAATCATTTTTGACTGGTGCTGTCAAAAAGATCAAAAACACCACGGATAGGAATGTTCCTTTGAAGTCACAATTGAGAGTGTTGAAGAAAATAAAAAGAAACGCGACCAGAGACAAGGCGTTGCGTTCTGGATTGGTGCTGGGATAGTATGCTGGACAAAAAACAATTTGAATCTGCTGTACAGTACAATGAGAACAGTGGTGCTGTTGGTGATAAATTATTGCCATGGCCGTGGGGTTCGCTGGGGATCCTTGGGTCTGGAGAATTCACTTTGTGGACAGCGATTTTTCAGGCTGACAACGGTTTGGCCTGTGATGGAAAACTGGGACCAGTCACCAGAAGTGCTATATTCGGAGAAAAAAGCGTTCAGATAGAGGTGGCAAAAACAGTATCAAATGCTGTTGTGATCAATGGTGAATCTGTCCCTGTCCCTGACAGTTTTTTAGATGCTGGAATTGAGACAACAAACTATATTGACGATGATGAACCACACTTTCGTGTCCGCAAAAAGAAGAACAGGAAGCTTGGTTATTTTGTACTCCATGAGACATGCGGAAATACCGCAGATGGGTGCAAGAGGACGCTGCTTAAAAAGGGTAGCGGGGTTCAGTTGATCTTGTCACCTGATGGAAACCTTTCGTGCCATGGGGATTTGTTGACAGAGCGTATGGTGCATGCAAACCAGCTCAATTCGTATTCGGTGGGGATAGAGGTTGTGAATCCGTATAATCCTGTGTTTGTCAGTGATGAGAGGGTTTTTAATGAGTACATTGGCAAGAAGTGGTGGACATGGATTCCTTCAAAAAAGAGCGTGAAGAGAATATTGGACAGGAAGGGGATGAAGAGTGTCCCCAAGCAGTATGTGTTGCCAACAGACAAACAAATGAGAGCGTTGGAAATTATTGTGCCGTGGGTTTGTGATAAGGTGGGAATACCATATGTGTTTCCTACACTTGGAAAAAAGAAAAAAGTGCGTTATCCTGACAGGGGTGTAGTTGCACATAAAAACTTTAATACACATTCTGATGGGATATACCTGTTGGAACACCTTGCGAGGACAAAATGAATAGGTTGCTAGAAGAACTTGATAGTTTGAACATTAAACCGGTGCGGAATCCAAGACGAGAAATGTCAAAGGCTGAAAGAAAGATGGAGCGCCGGCTGAAAACATTGTGTGAGAAGGCTATTCGTGGGCGGCGTGTCAGCAAGCATGTGTGCAAGGTGATGGATAAAAGCGGTGATATTTCCATTGGGTTGTTCCTAGAAGGAGAACAGGCAATGATGGTGGCTCGCCAGCTGGAGAAAAGATTCGGGGATCACCGCGAACTTGAGTTCGCCAAGGCGATGAGGACTGACAATGGTGCTAAACTGGTGTTAAAGGTCAAGGAGGACAAAAATGACCACAACTGCTAATATAGCTGGGTATGTTAAGCCGTTTCCCACAGTGCTTAGAAGGGGAGATGCAAAGCCAGGAAAGATGTTTTGTGTTGGCGAATGCCAATGCAAGAAAAACAAGAAAAAATGCAAGAAGAAAAAGTTTGAGTCAATTGTTAGAATTGACAGTATTGTAGAATAGGGGTTTGGGATGAGTAATAATTTGTTGGAACAGATGTCGGAATTGTTGGATTTTGATCAGGATGAGGATGTGCTGGAGGAGGGGGTTAGCCAGGCACTGGTAAGGGACATCGCTAGTACAATGGTGGATAATCCTCGTGTTAGAAGTAGAATGAAGCGCATAGGAATGAACCTGGATAACGGGGGGGATCTTGAACTTGTCTCCGCTGTTGAGCCAGCTATCACAATGTTTATTGATGGCCATGGTGGTAAAGTTAGCGGTGTATCTGCTGCGAAAAGTGCGATGAAGGGGGCCATGAGACAACAAAAAGAAGATGTCGAAGGCAGTGATGACGGTGAGCTTAGCGAGGATGTGGAAACCATAAAGGGTGGAGATTCTGTTGTATGGAAGCCCGGGGTGGGATTTTGGACCTTGAACTATAGGGAGATGGCAGACCAGCTAAGGGAGAATTGTGATTCACTAAGAGATGCACTGTATATATTGAATGAAAGGACAGCTGTATCGGCAGGTATGACTAGTGATGATAGAGATAAAATTGAAGATGCCAAGGGTAGGATAGTAAGCCTTTATTAGGGGGTCCAGATGGCAGCAGAGAGGCTTTTTGATGTTCTAAGACATAAGCTAAGCCCACATGTTAGTGAGCTTGTGAGACTGGGGCTCATTAGCGGAAACGTGTTGTTTTATAGTGGCAATAGCCTTGATGCAGAGAAAATAATGGGAGATATGTACCCTGGCCAGAGTGGGGTTGAGTATGATGTGGCGATTTTTGATTTGGTGCCACAAGGGGCAATGGATGCTGTGATGTGTAGTGTGCTGAACATGATTGGTGCCAGGATGGCAGACGGTGGAATTATCTATGTGAGGATGCCTGACAAGGACGGCAGAGGGTTAGAGACGGTTAATGGGTTTGCAGGGAGAGATAATGTTAGGCAGGTTACTGTTGTCAGCGAGTAATATCATCGATGTTTTCATCAATGACAGAATGTCCGAATCCTCTTTTTGCACAAAATGAATCTACATCACAGTATGGATATCCCCTGAGCCAGTCAGCTAGTTCTCCACTGTATTCGACCATGTACCTTTTTCCATCAAATGTGTAGTATATTACCCACTGTTTTAAATGTGGCATTACATGATCTCCATTTCTTCCTGTACGGATTCGAGTTCGATGACCCAGGATGGATAGATGGAAGCGATATCTTTTCCTTTGGCCCATTCATCCACGACTTCTTCAATGAGTATTTCTTTTAGATTTTCTTCATCTGCATTTGCAATGTTTCCGTCTCTTTCGACGTTCAGGATTTCTGCATCATACCATTCGGAAATGCTTCTGTATTGATGCAGCTCTTCAACAAGGATCCCATCAGTGAACCACTCATACCAATTGTCGATCACATCGAATGTCTCGCCGTCATAGGATGCGACGGCTTCATCAATGGACAACAATGCGATCTCTGCCTTGTTTGAGAATGATGCAATGTGGTTGTTCCCGTTCCATATGGATTCATACCCTTCAATTACCTGCTGGGCGAGAGGGGCTATTTCATCAATGAGTTCATTGATCGCATCGACAGTCAGATAGGGCGATATTGAGAACCTTTGGTCATGACCATGCCACACGGAGAATGGTACTGCGCTCCCAATTTCGCCATTGTGCGAACTGGAAATGGTTTCGTTGGCGCAGTCGATCTCGATGTATGCCCCCTGGGGTTCGCATTGGATAGGATATTTTACATAGTTGTGTTCTGTATTGTGAATAATTTCCATTTTTTGTCTCCCTTATTTTATCTCTTCCAGTTGATCGCCCAGTCGATAGTACAGTCGATAGTCCAGTCGATCGTCCAGTCGATATAACAGTTGATAGTACAGTCGATTGTTCAGTCGATTGTCCAGTTGATAGTACAGTTGCTCGTATGGATTGTTATCCAGCTTCTCTTTTAATGCGTTGAAAACTTTCTCTTGTCTTGTCATTTTTTCTCTCCTCGTTCCATTTCTTCGTATTTTCGCAGCCTATCTGCCACTGAGGTTCCATCTAAACAGTCATACAGACGATTATTCAATGGGGCATATCTTTGTCGGCGAATTTCTTCTAGTTGGTAACTGAGTCGTTCATGGGAATTCCGTAGATGTTGGTCATACAGATGATTTACATCTGAATTGGTTTCATCAAGGATTTCGTGTTCTTTTTTTGCCTTAGCACGCATATAAGCATTGGCTGATTCCAGTCGGCCTCTTTTTTCTTGGTTTTTTCTTTTAGTATATGCGAAAATGTGGCGGATAATTGTCGACATGATTGCGGTTCCAACTACTACCAAAATTGCCAGTATTGTATTGTTGTCCATTTTTTATCTCTCTTTCTCTCTTGGTTTCTCTCTCTTGGCATTTCATCCGCTGACATCTAATAGCTTATGCATTGGGATGTGCAATGTCAATGTTTTTGTGGGTAAAAAAGTTCAAAATGAGAAAATAAATAGACGATATACGTATCACATGTTTAGTATTTATACAGAAGGAGCTGAAATGGCACGGTTTAATATTGAAATGGCAGATCAAATGTTTGACGAACTGAAGAGTGTATCACGGGAGCAGAGAAGGGCGATGGGGGACGTGATAAAGGCATTAGTTTATGAGTGGTTGGTAAAACAGCGCGATGACAGGATGAGGTTGTTGCAGTTAAAAGAAATGGATGGAGAATAATAATGGTTAATGATTATGAAGCACATGAAGAGTCTGCAAACGTGGAACCACTTGCAGAAAAAGAGCCGATTGAGAATGCTCGGCACAAGCTGAATGATTGGGATGTCTCACCTGACTGTTTGTCGATTGAACTTCCTTGCGGGTATATCAAGAACGACAAAGTGTATTATGAGATCCTGGTGGATGAGATGACAGGGCGGGAGGAAAATCTGATGGCTGCTGCTGGTCCGGCACTGCCCCGTATTAACAAAATTTTGTCCAACTGTATTTCATCGATTGGCGGGTTGGACAACCAGAGGGACATCTCAGATGCGGTTAATAATTTTACATCGACTGATAGAGAAGCGGCATTGATTGCACTGAGGAGAATGTCTTTAGGTGATATTTATAGCTTGAGGGTGCGATGTCCAAAGTGTCAGGCAGAAAACAGCTTTGACGTAGATCTTAAAGATGTGAAGATAACATCTATGAAAGATCGGATGGAGCGGGAATTTACAACTGAGCTTAAGTCTGGCAGAAAAGCTGCGATGGTAGAGTGGCATGTGATGACAGCACAGGATGAGGAGTGGTTGTCAACAATACGTAGAAAAAAACGGGACAAGCTGTTGACGCTGGGATTCTTATCTAGGGTGGATAAACTTAATGGTGTAGAATTGAAGCGTAGAACAGATCGTGATGTTCGTCGTTCTATTGAGGCCCTGGAGGCTTTGACTAAACGACAATGTGACGAATTAAGAAAAGAAATGAACATGCGCGAAGGTGGCGTGGAGACGGAAGTTGAGTTTGAATGCACTGACTGCGGAAAGGTCTGGGAAGCAGACATGGGGGTCGGTGGCACAAGTTTTTTCTTCCCGTCGGAATGATCGAAGTGCTGGAGCATGAAATGGATTTTCTTGCGGAGGCGCAAAACCAGCAATATGATTCGATCATGAGTCTTCCATATTCCAGGCGGAAAAGAATTGTGACGAAAAAAATGGAAGACATGAAAAGAGCCAAAAACCTTCAGAACGCAGGCGGACAAACCCAGCTAGGCAGGGTGAATAGATAGAAGCGAACTTGAGTTCGCCTCTGGAGGATCAATGTCAAATCCAACTTTAGGTGTAACATGGGCGATGGGGGCGCAGGATGACGGAATGGACTCCGCTATCGATAAGGCGCTAAAGGGGCTTAGTGATATAAACGACATGATGTCTGATCAGCTGAAGCTTCATAAGGATCTTAATAAGAGCCGTGCGATGGAGGGGCTAGGAGCCAACATAGGAGATGTTGTAAAAACTGCCAAAAACCTAGTAAAGGTGATGGGGTTTGCATATAAGCAAATAAGAAGAACGGGGGGTGCATTCAAGGGTTTCATGGGGGCAGCGCAGCAAAGGATACAGCAGTTTAATGTTGCATCGATAGCATCAAACATGAGGACGCTCACGGGTGAGACAGGTAAATTGACAAATGAACTAGAGGGAATGGGGGTAGCGAATGCTCAGGCTGTAAAGCCGATTGTTGCTCAGATGGACATTTCATCGAGAGAGATGCAGAAGATGACTTCACAGGCGTCCGGGATGGCAATTGCGTTGAATACGGACGCGGAGTCGATCATGAATATCATGAAGGCTACCAAAACGGCGGGTGAGCCAGCAAAAAAAGTGTTGGATCAAATGGGGATGTCCACAAAGGACTGGGCAAAAGTTATCAAAACTACCAATGTGGACATGCAGGATTATGTAGCGATGACAGGGGGGCTTGTTGCGAGCTGGGATATGGCACCTGAGCGGGTTGCTAAAATGTTGGATTCATATGTGGAGATCGGTAAAAAAACAGGAACAGGGATAAAACCTCTGGAACATATGAAACAGCAGCTGGACGATATTGATCGTATATTCAAAACTTTGCCTCCCAGCATGTCCAGGAATGCTGATGAAATAGAGAGTCTGATGACATCCACTGTTAAGCTGAGTGGTGCGTTTAAACAGATGGGGGCAACGGAGGCGGAGTCTGTTCAGTATGCGAACGAAGCTTCTAAAATGTTTGCAGAGCAGTCTGTTGCGATGGAAAAGGCATTTAAGATTGGTGGTGAGCAGAGTCTGGATGAGGCATCTCCGCTGTTTAAGTTCCTGACGCAGCTTGGGGTGGGATGGAAAGAGGCAAGAAGCATTGTCAACCTTGGTAGTAGGGATGCTATTGAGGGAATGCAGAAGGTGAACGACATCTTTGTACGCTTCGGTGGTCGTGACAGTGCGCAAGTGCAACATGCACTGGCTGGGCTACAGGAGACATTGGGTGGTACTGCTGCTGGATTGACATACCTGGCAGGGAGTGCCGATGTGGGGCGCAATGCGCTGGATAAAGTGTCGAGAATGGCAGTGGATGGATCTTCTTCTCTTAAGAAGTTCGGTAAAGATGCTTACAGTTCTGGTAGGACGTTACAACAGACATATGATCTTGCAAAAGAGTCTTTTGATACGACTGTGAGAAGTATCGCGCGTGCTGACGTTAGAGGGCTTGTTAAGAAGCAGATGGCAGGGATGAGGGACGCAGGAAAAGAACTGAAGAAATTGGCTGGCCATGAGACATGGGGGCCAATGGTAAAAATGATGTCTCAGTATAAGCAGATGGGTATAGGGGGTATATTTTCAAGTTTTGCTGAGCGATCTGGTGTTGGAGCGAGACAGGCGTCGAAAATGGGAACAATGGCTGGGGCAGTGTTTGACACGGTTAGTCAGATTGGATCTGAGCTGGCACCTATAATGGAAATGATGGGCATGATGGGGCCGCTTGGGCCGTTGTTGGCAGCTGGTGGTATTGCTGGGTTGCTAGTATTGGATGATTCAACGTCTAAAAAGATTCTTGGACCATTGTTTGAGACGTTTGATCGATTTAGGAAAACAGTCAAGTCCATGTGGTATGAAGATGCTTTGCCAGCCATAAAGGATGTGTGGGGCAATCACATTGTTCCATATATTAAAGAGGGGTGGAGCGAAGGAATAGTCCCAGCGATAAAAAAAGGGTGGTCGGAAGAGATTGCACCAGCCATCAAAGATGTGTGGATTAATGATGTTGTACCAGCTATGAAGGATGGGATTGTCGGGATAGGGAGAGGTATGGCTGTTGAGATATTCGGGAAAGATTTGGCAGAGAAAATATGGGGTGTTGGCGGAGACAGAAACGTGTCCATAACAGAAGAGAGAAAAGAAATAAACAAGGTGATAGCATCGCTGGCAAAAACTGGAGATAAGGATCTTGTGCACGCGTTGATGCAGGACTCAGAGAATCTGAGAATCCTCGTGGAGAAGCTTGGTGGTGGAGAGACAGGAGCTGGGGAGTGGGATACGTTCGCTAGATCTATTTCTGCAAGGATAGAAAAGGGGCTGATTGCGCCTGGTGCATCCGCAAGAGAGGTGATGACAAACCCATGGACTGGGAAGAGTGAGGACCTTGGTGGGCGTGATGAGGCTATTGTATTAAACATCCTTAGAGAGTTGAGATACGCGGAGAAGGATCTAGCCAAAAAGGGGCTAGAGGATGCTGCGGCTGGTGCATTTATTGGCGGAAAGGGGGTGTCGGAACAATTCGCAAGGGGAATGGTAGAGAGTTCTGCTGAGTGGAGCCCAGCGGTAGAAGGTGCCATTACAGATATGGCTGCTCCAGGTATGGGTAATTCTCCACCTCTTGAAGGGCCGCTGTCTGGGGAGGGGACTAACAGTAGGATGTATATGGGTGGATATGGTGTGATGGAGCAGTTTGCTTTAGGGATCATGGATAGTGCAGGCATGATAAGGAATAGCATGGAAATGGTATTAACTGATGCTGTGATCACAACCATGGATGAATATGCAACAAAAATGCAGCAGATGGCGGAACAGAAATCACTGATCGAGGGTATAGCAAAAAGCATGGTCAGGGACATGGGTGGAAAAATAGAAACCAGTGTGGATGTAGCAGGGGAGACAGAAAACGTAAAAAGAAGGCTGGAGGCTGCGTTGTCTATCCCTGGGTTGGCAGGGGTTACTGCTGCGGTAGTGAGCGAGGGGGCAAAGACGAGAGAAACGATAGGCAGAGTGGTGACAGAGCTGGAAAAACAGACTGTCATAATGGCAAATGATGGCGGTGGAAAAGAAAAATCTGGAAGGACTGTTCTGTAGGTGACACATGGCTAATGTTCAAGATCCAAACCCTAAAAAAGGAACTCTAAAAGCGGGTACGTTTTCATGGATGAATTTTATGAAAGAGGAATTGGAGTATGACCTGGAAACGGACAGTCTGGTGCGGTTTAGGGGCATATTTATTGCGCCTGATTGGAGTGGGGTAGAGGAAAATGAAATAGATTATATAGTAGATGATCCTCACATGAGGCTGGACAAGTTGGCAGCTCTTGTTTGGGGTTCTGGAAGAGACTATCTGTGGTGGGTGATTGCAGCCAGGAATGAGATGGATATCCCCGTGGCTGAGTTGTATCAGGGCAGAAAACTTAAAATACCATCATGGCAATGGGTTAATGATATGTTGCTCCCTCAATATAGAACTCTAACAGGCAGTTCGTTATGATGTATTCAGATCCGATTGCACAGGTAAAGATCACTGATGCGGACACAAAAGAGGTGATCGACTGGGTAGCTCCTAAGTATCCATTCCTGACTGGGGTTAATATCGATATTGAACGTGGTGAGCGCAATTCAGGGTTGTCATTTTCCATTGAGGCTCCATACACGACACAACTGGTAGAGTGGTTTCTGGGTGAGACTACAACCCCATTTAAGCATGGGAATTTGGTTAGGGCTAGAATTGGATATGCATCTGGAAAATGGACGCCATGGTATGGCGGGTACATTAATGCAGACGGGGTGGGGATTAATGTTGGGATAGACGGGATCTCTGGCTCGATATCTGTTGCAGCAACACCACGAAAAGTCATGGACTATAAGGTTTCTAACGCAATATGGTCAGAGGCAAGTGGAGATGTGTTGTCGATGTTTGAGTCGTTTAGCAGGGTGACAGGTATAGAGTTTGATGTGTCTGATGAGGCAAGTGCATTATTCGGAAAACTCGATCTGGCTCTTGGCGGAGGGGCGATACTGGGACTACAGGGGGCCTCAATGTTTGATGCGATGAATGCTATCTGTAATAATTATGGGTGTAAGTACTGGTTTGCTTCTGATGTAGAGTCGAGTGGTGAACCAGATAAAATATACGTTAAGGCGATGGAGGAATCACAGCCTGCAATTAGGACATATATTCTTGGATCACCCATAAATGAAGAGCTGGAACAGTATCCATTGTTTTCATATGAGCCAGAATCAGGTGGGGCAGCGTTTAGGATGGGGGTAGCAAATCCTGTTGCAAACGGGACAAAGGGGAGTGCTGTTGATACGGATAGCGGGGAGATAGTATCTGAAGAGGTGAAGGCGACAGATCAAGAGGGTAAGGTTGGTGGAAGTAATGTGGGTGTCGATCCGGAAGAATCGACTAACAAAGAGACAGATGGGGTTGTGTGGGACGATAGTACAAGGGCTGGAGAAAAGGTGGACTATGCCTCTGGGCCAATGTATGGAAGTGGGGGTGAGTTGTTCAAACGAATGGTTTACAGGTATCAGGAGCAGGGTAACCCATCTCAGGTGGCGAGCATTACCACTATTGGGATACCAGCTGAAACAACAAGTAATGGGTGTCATGTGCTAGGGTGTGGGGGGTTATACAACGGAAAATATGAGATACAAAAATTATCTCATGCCTATACGCCTGGGGCATGGGAGATGACTCTCAATATACGCAAAAAAGGCGGCAATGCTGTGACAGGAATACAACAGGAACCAAAGGGGGGACAGGATGAAAATTAATTCTGGAGACCTTTATAGATTCCTGGATAACCCACTGGGTTGGCTGAAGGATATTTTGTCAGATCCTATGGGGGGACTGGAAAAGTTTTGCGGGAAATACTATGGGATATACCCAGGCAAGGTGGTTGATAACAAAGATCCAGAGGGCAGGTGTCGTGTAAGGGCACTGTGTCCAGCAATTGGGGTGACGCTAGAGGAGGAGTTGGGGGAGTCTGACTGGGCGCTCCCTATGGGTATAACGGTGGATCCTGAAACGGGTAACATGTCTGGGATGTTTCATCCCCCTGAAATTGGGGCGAATGTTTGGTTGAGGTTTCAACATGGAAACCCAGCGCATCCTGTTTATTCACTTGGGTGGGTGACAAAGAAAAATGAGTCGGACACATTTGATAGCGAAGATGCTCTGAAAAAGGGGATACGAACAAAGACAGGTCATTTTATAAGAATGAATGACGATCCAGAAGACTTACACCTGATGGTTGCAAAGGGCGCAGGAGACGGTGAGCCAAGTCCTTCGTTTTTAACAATGACAAAAGATGGTGATACCATATTGACTAACGATCTGGGGTCTTTGTTGTATATGAATGGTAAAGAGCCAGAAGTGTCTATAATGGCGGCGAATAGCGACAATGAAGTAACGTCGTTTTTGCGGCTAGGGGATGACAGCGTAACACTGTCGACTAAATCTGGAGGGGCTATAGGGATCAAGGGTAAAAACATCACAACAAACGGTGATAATTTTGTTGCTAATTGTGGCAAGCAATTTTCAGCAAACGCAGGGACTGTAATGCTTGGCAAGAATGCAACTGAACCAGCTGTTAGGGGGATGAAGTTCATGCAGTGGAGCATGATACACCAGCATACAGTTACATTGCCAGGGTTGCCAACAGTGATAGGTCCAACGCCACCACCAGTATTGTATAATGAGCTGAGTCCATCGGTTTTTATTGGGTAAAATGGATAGTGTGTAGCAATGAGCAAATGTAATATACCATCACCGCCAACGTTGTCGTTATCGATACCGATACCGTCGCCACCGTTTTCAATACCGACGCCACCAGAGCTTCCAGATTTGCCGGGATTACCGGATATACCTGGTATTCCGACGTTGCCAACGTTGTCGTTATCGATACCGATACCGTCGCCACCGTTTTCAATACCGACGCCACCAGAGCTTCCAGATTTGCCGGGATTGCCAAGTTGTCCGTTGGATTGATGACCTTAAATATAGGCGAACTTGAGTTCGTGTGTTAGGATTTTTTCATGTACGGGAATATAGCGCCAGAAGTAGAACAAGACAGCATTTCAAGTGTAAAAACAATCGCTTTCCCTTTTCAGAAGGGTAGTTTTGGGGTGCCTGCACTCGCTTCTCCAGCAGGGGTTACGTTTACAAGGATAACGTCTTTGGTAAACACGGCCAGAGGGGAGAAGGTGATGAGTTATGACTATGGGGTTGACCTGTATCAGTATAATTTTTCTAATCTCACAGCTATAGACAAAATCAGGATGACATCTTCGATTAAAACAGCTGTAGAGAGGTTCATCCCAGGGGTGACAATTGAGAGAGTAATCCCTGGGCCCACAGAATATGATAGCGGGATTGGCACATATGCCGTGATTGAGGTTTTTTGGTTGGAAGCCGGGAGGTCACAGACGGGACAAGTGCTTTTTGCTGTTAATGGCGATGAGGTGAAATAGTGGCTGATATTGATCCATATGATCCGTTAGTACCTGACAAGAAGTTATTGAATGAAGTGAAATATTCTGCTCGCGATTTTGCGACGATGGCAGATCATTTGATACGGATGATAAAAACAGAATATGGTGAAGAGTATAATGATTATACTCAAACGGCTGTGGCTATCATGTTGAGGGACCTGATTTGCTGGGCGTTTGTCAATGTGCAGTGGTACATGGATAGAAGTGCAAGTGATTTGTATTTGAGGACGGCCAGGACGCCCGCTGCGGTGTCTGCTATTGTTGAGCAGATAGGGTATAAAATGTCGCCGGCTGCATCATCTGGCGGAACCTGTGTTATGACATTTGAAGAGGGGACAACTGGACCTTTCGAACTCAAGGACAGATGGCAATTTCAAGGTCCTAATGGGCTAAAGTTTGAGACTTATTCGAAAAAACTTGTACCTCAAGCGTTAGACCCTGGAGAAACGGTTTCTGTGGGGGTCAGGCAGGGGGAGACAAGGATTGCTACGTTTACCTCTGATGGGAGCAAGAATCAGCTGTATCGGATGACTGGGGTGTCCGAAGGCAAGTTTTTGGCGTACAACACGACAGAGATATGGGTAGATGGGCAGCTGTGGGAAGAGAGGGATTTTCTTGAGTTTAAAACCGGGATCCCGGATGGAAACATTTATGAAATAAATTATCTGGCGAGTCCTCCAACGGTAAGATTTGGGGATGGTATTGCTGGAAATGTGCCTTCAGACACTGCTGAAATAAAAATACAGTATATTGTTATTGACGGTAAATCAGGAAATGTCGCCAGAGACACGATTTTGCAGTCTGTAGATACATTGTTTATCGGTGGTGAACAGGTATCATTTACTGTGACTAATCCGGAGAGGACCAGTGGAGGTGGAGATCCTGAAAGCATAGAGAGCGCAAAGAGATTGGCACCACGTTCTTTTGCAGCCAGGGGAGCTGCTATCACAAAAGATGACTATGAAGCGCTTTCTGAGTCGTTTTCAGATCCAACATACGGTGCTCCCGTTCGTGCTTATGCACATAGTCCAAGGTCTTCATATAGTGATGTTATTTTCAATTCTTTGGTAGTGGACATTGAGACAGCGCTTGAAACCTATGTGGAACTGGTGGAGTCTATAGAAGAAGATGTTATTGCGGCTGGTAATGGGCTGGATACCATCCTGGAGTCTATGACGGAAAGCACAGATGTGTTGGCGACCTTACAGTCTTCGCTGGAGTCTAGTATTGCCAGTGCAATCAGCCTGGGAACTGGCGCTAGGGATGCATCTGTCACGGCAGGATCAGCAGCAAGTAATAGTAAGGATCGTACTGATTCGGCGACAGCATCTATAGATGGATTGATAACATGGATTGATGATTCGACAACAATTTCAGCAGAGGACAAGGATGTACTGTTAAATGGGAATGACTCTGGTGTAAATGGGTTGAACAACATAAACAGCGATGTTTCTGTTGCTGGGGCAGAAGCGTTGGCGGCATCAACAAAAGCGGGGGAATCAGTACAAGCGTTAGACACACAGATTGACACTCATTTGAATGAAGCGTCTGGGTATATTGTTGATGACTTGGTAGAGCAGATTGATTCATTGAATAGTGACATATCGAGTATGGATAGCACCATAAATGACGATACAACTGGTATAATTGCACTATTGGAACAGTTGTCAGGAAGTGCAGCTTCTATGTCTGACGAAATCAATGCAATTGTTGCATCGATGAGAGATCGGATTGCTGAGATATTTGAGGATGAGTGTCAGAGCAACTTTGTCCAGGTTCCGATTTTGAGTGCCGACTCAGATGGAAATTATGTGTCTCCATCGGTTGGACTGCGCGGATCATTGCAGCAATATCTTGATACAGTCAAGGAAGTTACACAGGTGGTTGAAGTAGTGGATGGAAGTTATATTTTGGTGCCTGCTGATATTAATGTTGAGATGGAAATTTGGCCTGTATACGTTAATGATGAAGTTGTCGCCCAGGTGGAAAGGGTAATTAGCCGATTGTTAAAAGGAAGGCGATTTGAACAGCCTTTGTATTTGTCAGATTTGTACGAGGTTATAAAACTTTCATCGAATGGTATAAAACGTTTTAATGTTGAAATAGTTGGGCCTGTCTCTACACCGTCTGTGATTGACAATGGAAACCTTGTGCCTGGTGATGACAAGGTCATTGTGGAAGGGGTGGTCAATGTATCTGTGGTTGGCTCTTGATGTGTATGGTGTGTTGTTTATGTGTGCGTTTTAGGCATAAAAAAACAATTTAGGAACATTGGGACATTGGCCTATAATGGTCAATGTCTGTATTTATTTGATACAAGGAACAGGTTTTTATAATGGGAAGTACTACTGATAGATTTGGGATAGAGATACCAGAGTGGAATGCTAAATGGCAGGAGTGGGCCAGGAAATTTCAGGAATATGCAGATGCTATGGATTCTACAGTGTTTTCTGTTTTGGAATCTGCAAATGTTGCACCTATAGGGTTGCCAAATGTTGAAGTGTATACAGATGGCAGCGATAAGAAGTTTAAGATGTATGGTGACGCGGTGTTTTTGTCTCGTACCAACAATACCAGAATTACTATTAGTCTGGATGATGATATTGTCTTGATCCCTGGGGCTATTATTTGTGCATCAATGACAGCAGGGGCTGTAAGGGCGCAGGAGACGACGTTTGAGCAGTATTCTGGCGGTGTTCCCATTGATGCTGGAGTGCAGGTTTTTGCGGCGGTAGATGAAAGCTATGGGTTGATATGGTTTAACGGGGCGCGGTTGCCATTGGACGGCGGGATTTACCAGATGTTGGCCTTCCAAACTGTTGCATCTACTGGGACATCTGTAAGGGTGACAGCAGCTGATACAACGCCAGGGTTTCTTGAAGACAAGATTGTTGGCGATGGGCTTATAACTGCAAATGTTTTGAATTCTGGTGGTAATGAACAGTTGGAAGTTGGGCTAAACGGAACACTGGACAATATCCCAGACGGGTCATCTTATGTTAAAATGACCAATGCAGAACGAGCAAAGCTGACAGGCATAGAAGAGTTCGCGGATGTTACTGATGCAGCAAATGTTGAGGCTGCAGGCGCTGTCATGGACTCGACAAAGGGGCAGCCTAATGGGGTTGCTGAATTGGATGGGAGTGGCAAGGTCCCTACTGCTCAGCTGCCAGACTCAATCGCTGGAGGGTTGAATTATCAGGGGGTATGGGATGCAGATACTAATACCCCAACATTGACAAGTTCTGTCGGGACAAAGGGACACTATTATCGGGTCAGCGTGGCTGGAAGCACTGATCTGGATGGAATTACAGACTGGAAAGTTGGAGACTACCCGGTTTTCAACGGGGCGACCTGGGATAAAATTGACAATACTGACCAGGTGACATCTGTATTTGGTAGACAGGGTGCGGTTGAGGCCAGCGACGGTGATTATTCTGCTGGACAGGTGTCTGTTGTTGATATCGACGGTTCGGCGTATGATGATGTTCAGGACTGGATGAACATAACGCAGGGGCGTGGATTATTTGGCGGGGGAGCGGTCTCTATTAGTGCAACTACTGGCGCTGTGGATGTGGAGGCAGGGGATATAATATGTAAGGTTACAAATGATCATGGTGCTGATACAGGTTTCGTCCATTTTGATGCAGAGACTGGGATAGTGCTGGATGATGATAATGTTAATTATGTTTGGGTGTATTACAACAGTGGAACTCCAGTTGTAGATAGCGGAATAGATAGCTCTGTGCTGTTCAGAGACGACTATGTTGTTCTTGATATTGCATATAGGATGGGGGCAGACGTTAAACTGGTTAATTATGATTATGGCATGGCCAGTTTTAATACCACGATCTCACGGATGTTAATGGAAAAGGCGACAGGAGCGGGGTCTAGTATTGCAGATTGGGCGTATGGAGCAGCTCTGTCGTCTGTAGGGACAAGAAATTTAAGGCTTGAGCCTGGGGTGTTTTACGGTGGAACAGCAAGGAAGCTGTCTTCTCTGATTGATACTAGCGGTGTTGATACGTTTACAGCGGTGTATAGGGATGGTGCTGGCGGACACACAACTGTGGCGTCTCAAACACAGGTAGACAATGCATACTGGGATGATGGTACCGGTACGCTTAACACGTTGAGCCCAAACCGGTACGGTGTTTATTGGGCATATTTGTGTTTTTGCGGGAATGAGATGAGTGTTGTGTATGGCACAGGTGATTACACACTGGAGGAAGCTCAGAATTCAGAACCACCATCAGATCTGCCACTGAACCTGACCAATTTTTCTGTCAGACTTGGGCGGATTATCATTCCAGAAGGCGAAGACACGATGACGATTCAGTCGGCATTTGGGCAGGGTGTAACAGCATCTGGGATACCTGCCCATAATGGTCTTAGCGGATTGCAGGGCGGTGATGTTGGATCGGATGCGTTTTACCATACGGATGCGTTGGGTGAACAGACTATTGAGAAAATGAAGAATATCATTGACTCAACAGGTGAAGCTACAGGTTTCGAGAAGGTTGACGATCCAGCTAATTGTACTGCCAGTGTGGATACAACGGCAAGGACGGTGACGTTGTCAGGATCGGCAGTATCTGCGATTGAGGCAGGGGTGGACATCGGAGTGACTAATGGTTGGGTATCAGATCCATATCCAACATCCCCAACAGGAACACAGTTTTTGTATTACAACGGCGGATCTTTTATTTGGTCAACAACAGCGTGGCCGTTCCGGGCAGTGCAGATTGCAGCTATTGTCTACAATAGCGCCGGGACGTTTATGTTTGGCATAGAAGAGATGCACAAATCAGGCATGGACTCTGACACCCATGAAGAGCTGCACTTGACTCTGGGGACATATAGGCAGTCAGGCGGAGATATCTCTGATATAGTGCTTAACAGCACAACAGCAGCCAACAGAAGGCCAATAGTGTCAGAATGCATCATTGCAGATGAGGACAAAAAGACCGTTAATGCAGTGCATAACACCAAAACTAATTATACATATTTGTATATGACAGGCACTGATCAAGAAGATGGATTGCCGAACCTTGTCACTGACTACGCTGAGATTGTGCCGTTAAATGGTGGCTTACCACAGTATAATGAGTGGACAGGGTCAGCATGGCAATTGACAGATCTTCCCAACAACGATTACATGGCTGTTTTTGCACATGAGATTCCAGTTACAAAAGATACAGAATCACAGAAGTCACGAGTTGTGTGGATGGTTGGGCAGGAGATATTCAATACGCTTACAGGTGCACAGGGGTATTATCCTTCCAGTATGCATTATGGGGAGTTTGCTGAACTGGTGCCGGAAGTTGTTGCAACACATAGATTGATCATAAGAAGGACCGGTGGCAATTGGACAATCGAAGATTCCTTAAGGTTGGAAGGAACAAGGTCGAACACTATAGGCGTGTCTGGGGGGGCATACTTAAGCACTGTTACATCCGATAAGACATTAACAGGTAACGGCACAGGAGCATTACCATTAGGTGTGGAGCCTGATATTTCGTTGGTAGAGGGGGAATCGTATGGGTATTCTGACGGTGTATTGGGGCAGGAGTCGTATGATGTAGGATTTTCTGGAATAACAGAGGTTAAGTCTAGTGGAGTATTGTCAGGCACGGGGGATTTGTTATTGCCATCATTGTCAGGGGACATAATTGCTGGGATGTCATCATCTGGGGCGATGACAATATTGGACAGGGAAACAAATACTACTATCATATCTGGTGCAATTGCATCCACCCAATTGCCAATCATTATTGATGATAACGGATTGATTGTCGTCATAGATACAACTAGATGTCGCATTGTTAGCACATTGGACTTGTCATACAATGATGTATCAGGAACGATAGGTTCTGGGTGTTGGGATGTGGTCAGACATGGCGACGTGTTGTATACTGTCAATCAAAGTGACGAACTAAAAGAGATAAATGGTAGTAATTATACAGTAGATTCAACAACAACGCTATCAAGCGTTGTTGATCGTGTCTGGACATTTGATGCTGACGACACATATCTATACGGTGTAGACGCTGATACAGCTGCGGGCGATTATTATGTGCGAAAGTGGAATTTATCAACAGGTGCACTTGTTGCGTCGAGCCCATCCTTTACACTAGCGCTGAATGATATATTTGTTGCCAAACTACGTTTTGTTGATGGGTTATTGTGCTTAAAATACGGTGACACTGCGATTTCAATGCGTTTCATCGACCCATCAGATATGTCAACAGTGAAGGATTTCTCGTCCAGCATAAATGCGACATATTGCTGTTTTCATGATGGGCTTTTGTATGGTACATCAGACACGTCAGGCAATGTAATAATCAAAACGATTCAGATTCCAGCGCTTGCCATGTCTGCATCGCGATATACAAAATTGAATGACGGTCATGTTGTAAACAGGGACGGGACCATTACCCCATTGTCAGACATAAAACATGCGAGAATAGACTCACTTGCATCAATCCAGAACATTATGGGCGTGAGCGTCGAGAGTGTGGAAACGACATTGCCGATGCTGGCCGGTGATAACAAACTGTATTTGATCTCCGGTGGAACCACTGCGTACGAGGGCATGGTGCTGCATGACAGGCCGGGTGGCGCCGTTTTTTACTCGCCGCATGATGGTGCGAAAATCTGGGTTAAGTCTCTCAACGCGCACGGAACATACGCTGGCGGAACTTGGACGATGGAACTCGACATGGTCCTAAAGGCCACTACTACCGACCCGACTGGTGTCGGCGTGACTACCACGCTCAAGGTTGACGGCATAAACGAACCTGTTTTCCAACAGTCTGCGCTGATAGCTGCTCGCGTGGAGGTGTCAGCAGGGTTGTTAATGGATTCAGACGACTGGACGTACGAAGCGCAAGCGCCATTTGGTTTCTGGGCTGGCGATTACATCTTGAGCGCTAAAGACAACTCAACAGATCCGCCGTACGACGGAGGCAAAAATTCTCAGAGCACTGTCAATGGAAACACTACTACCATTACAATGACAGCGATAATCAAATCAACATGGATGGATGATCCGACGTTGGATTTTGATGGAACAAATCCTCAAGAATTCGAACTGGAAGTTGGACACACGGACACTGGTTCTGATGGATTTGTCGTTGAGTGGGTCGCAAGAATTCGCGGTATAATCCGCTTAGCAAGGACGGACAGGTATTTCACATGATTAAAGTTTTGTTTTTTACAGTTATGGTTTTGGCGCTATCAAGCTGCACAGCAATCAAGGCCGGCAACGTTCGTGATGGTGGTTATATTGGCAATGAATATCGAAAAGCGATGCCAAATGATTTTTTTGGATCGCTTGGCGGGTACAGGCACATAGGATAGATGCGAACTCAAGTTCGTGCAGAATGGAGCATAAGCAATGGCTGAATTAGCAACATCAACGATTTCATCTTCAAACATCAGGGTGAAATGGAATGAGAAATATTTATCAGAGGGAATAGTGGCATATGGTGGCATTATGTCACCTGGGTTATACAGGGGTGGAGAGTTGAGCACATACAACCCATCAGCTCCGGACAAGAGGATAAAGATCTCTGTTGGCAGTGATGATACAGCTGTTTTGTATGTTGATCCGGATAGTAAATATGCGACGATGATCCGGCTGACAGAAGATGTCGTTATTGACATGAGTGGAGAATTCACGGATGGAGGGGCTATTCCATCTGATGTGACATGGTATGTGGGGGTTGTTGCGGAGTATGCATCCAATGTTGATACCACGGCAAATATCATTGTCACAGATGCTGTTGTGGATGGGATGGTCAAGCTTGGCGTGATTAACATGCTTGCTGGGGACACTGTCATAGAAGAGGACAGGATAGATCTGAGTGGAGATAATGTGACAGTGCCGCCTACAAGGGGCGGGGTTATTGTTCCAAGAGTCAGAAAGATAACATTAAACAATACTTACATATTTCAGTTGAGCGGGAGGATATTTGCGAGGGGGATATCTGCTACTGACATTGGCCCCTACGATTTTACATCTAAGCTGATGCGTTTTTCGGATACAAAAGGAAAGCCTCTTTTTTTAGATAATGAATATGTATTTTTGTATGGACTGTATGTCCCTGGTGGTGGATTAATTGATAATGATGATCTTGACGAAAATGGGTGTTATACAGATCCGTATGTGAGGATGGCTATTCCATCTCTAAACCTTCCTTCATACACAGGGGATATGTTGGTGCACTATCATGAATATATGACGGTTGATGACCTTATGGATGGTACCGAGGAAGATGTTTATTCAACTTTTCCGACTGTCATAACATATGATGTTTATGCAGAGGCGCTGAGGCTGACATTGCCTGTTAGTGACAATGAGTCTGCTATATCGGCAGGCAGCATGCATGAAGTACTAAGAAATTTATGGAACCAACTTAGGTCTAAGATGACGCACACATTCGATTCTAAGGACGAATGGGGAGTAGCGTGGAGATGTCAGGGCGCGACAGGGTTCGATGGTGATGTATATGTGTATCAAAAAAATGGCGGTTGGGCAGTGCATTCTACATTCAATCGATTTCTAATTGATGGAAACGGAGATTTTGCGACTAGCGGTCCATCTGGCGTGATTGCAATAGACAATGGTGTATTTTATGAAATGTATAAGGCTGAAGAGGCCGTTTCTTCTGAGCCAAACACAACTAGTATATATTCTCCTGTAGGATGGACATCGTATAGAAAATCTGAGGGTGCTACACATAAAAACTATGGTTACATTAGAGAGGCAGACTCTATCTATCGCAATTTTGAGTCAGATATTGGGCCATCTGGGGTAAAACTAACAGAAGATATTAATGATCCAGATCCATATTCCAGCATTATTACGTTTGATTCGTATGTTGAGCCAGAGGGGATGTCTTTTGCGTCTGGACTGACTGTCAATGATGGAACTGCAACTGGCGGGATCAGCAGGGGCAGGCCGATAGAGATAGATATTAGCAGTGGCATTACATGGTCAGACCATGCGAGCGGTTTGGCAATATATAAAACAGGTGGTTCCAATATAGTATTGGATGGTTTTCAATGGGATGAAAGTTACAACCCTGTTTTTAGTGCTGCTGTTAGACAGTGGCAGCTGCCTGGTAGTGATAATGCTGTCACGACAAATGCGTATGTGGGTATGATAAGGACTGGTGGTGGAGAATATCAGGTGCAAGATATTTTTATCTTTGGAATACCATCGTTGTTGAATGCATATGGAACAAGAAAGCTTATTTTGTGGGTTGAGACGTCAAAGCATTATAGTGGCAATTATTAGACAGAATGGTGTATTAGATGGTTGATTTATCACAGGTCAGTGGCGATGGATTCTTTGGTAGCGGATATTGGGGCAGGAAGATCTTCTGGTATAGTCTCCCTGATAAATGGCGGGAGCTGGATGGGCAAAACGGTGGATATCTTCAGAAGTTGACTCAGGCGTATGGGGATTTTTCTGAGTCATTTGTCGATCAGGTGCGTGAGCTGACACTGCAACGACAACCGTATGATGTAAGAACAGAATCAACAAAGCAGGAATGGTTTTATGTAACAGAGTCATTAAGGTGGGAGGATGATGATCGCGGGGAAGTTATCAGGCTCATTGGCGAGGCGAACTTTGATAGCATGCCAGCAACAGATGAGGATAATCCGCCTGTTGATAATGAGGCAGATCTGGAAAGGCTGTATCCATGGTTTCCGTACTCTCCGATTGTTGACATTGGGAGATGGTGGAGAACTAGAATAGACAATTCTGTGTATGAGGTTGTTAATGTCAGGACCAGAAATTACGATACTTCAGAGCTGTACGATGAAACAAGGTCACTGGCCAATGAAGCGTGGATTAGCGGTGGAGATCTTGAGCTGCAGTTTGATTACAGCAAAGAGTGGACTGATATAGCAACAGGTGATGGGTCTCAGGTTGTCAATGCTGCTGTGTTGGACGATCCGGTGAGGCTGGATCATGGTGAGATACAGGATCCGCATCTTGTTGAGAATGCGAAAACGACAGTGCGGATAATTGTGTCAGATACTCCTGGTGGTGCGACAACAGAAGTATTGTTGTATGACAAGTACACAGGGGATGACACTGCAAACCTGTACCCTGAAGGGGTCGGTGGAGAGCTGGATGAAGCTGTTTCGTACGGCACTGTTGATTATTTGTCAGGAACTATACAGGTCGATTTGTCAGATGCTGGAAAGTTTTTTGCAAAAGAAGAAAGCGTTAGCGCTAAGTGGGTATTGGCCGGCAGGTTCCTGAGATTTTTTGCCCCACCGATGATTGACTATTTGGCAGAGGACTATGGGTTTGAAAACGATAGGAACGATCCTGAAGATGTTCAACGGTCTACTATTGCTAATTTGACAAAATTTTTGGGTAAAAAAGCGACTGAAGATTCGTACAGGATTCGGGGGGCGATCAGTCTGTTTGATGTGTTGCCCGTGTCTTTGTATAGGGTATGTGAAGAGTCGATATTTGATAGTTTTGATGATGATGTCAAATATGAGATCGATGGTAAAATGTATGTGGGGGTTGATCCTGCATTTGTCAGGTTTGACGATATACGGGCAGATGAATTGCTGTTTGATTTCAACGGCGGACTGCCACCATCGTGGATTACATTGGTTGACAATCCTCTAATTGCATCCAGTAGCACGAGATGGGACGGTATGACGATCGGACAGGCATATGCAGTGGATGTGTGTCAGGGGATGTATGCGCCGGTTTCTGAGACCGTTTCCAGTGCAAGGGGGGCAGCTACAGTATCTAGCGTTTCAGAGCTGACAGAAGAGCAGCTGGAGACGTTTAACATTAGCGGAGGGTATGCAATATCGATAGAGATGAAACGATGTCAGGCAGAGGCGTTCAACTTTTTTGTTGGTAAGTTTGCGCTATCTGAATATGAGTATGGCCTGGTGGCACCATCTCCAGATGATCCGTATGCGTTAATAGATGGCGAAGTTTCAGAGTGGACAGTTGATACTCCAGGGGCAACTAGTGGCGAGGATGTCGGAACATGGACAGTGGCCATAGGGGTTGCGACAGGGTCAGATTCTCCATTTGAAGTTGGTGCTGATATTGCTGTTAGATACCTGCCTGGGGTAGGGGGTGACGGTTGTTGTGTCTGCAGAACTAAATGCATGGTAATGGAAATAGAAGCAACAGATGAGGCGTATGAGTACTACACTACTGATGAAAAGGTCGAGAATTCTGTTGACAGGCTCAAGGATAAGCTGGGGTGGTTGACTCCAGTTCATGCGATAATAAAAGCGTGGGATGTGACGAGAAGGACGCAATACACGATGTATGGGGTCCAGAATGGGGCAGAGGTCGAACATGTGATACCTGCTGGGTATTTTCAGGATTCAATCAGTATGTTTTTGACAGTAGAATATCGAGGGGATTTGTCTACATCAGCGAAGGGAATGCATCTTTATGTCAATGAGGATCCGGATGGTCTAGTGTCCACATTATGGAATTCTCCGAATGCGTCCTCTGGGTACAGTGATCCTGATACATGGCGCACCCATATTAGCGATTACGAATTAAATATGAGTGATACAGGATATGCGTTAGGATTGTATGCAATAGCATCTGCATCATCCGAATATGCTGATGTGCGGTGGACAATCAGATACAGAAAACGGGAGTCCTGATGGGTTTTGCATCTACATTAACAGAGGTGATTAAGCGGGGGCCAGAGGGGCAGGAGAGCGGGGGTTACCATTACTCTTCAATGTCTATCGCTGGTATAGACCCGAGGGATCCGACGAAAATTTTAGACTTGAATGGGGTAGAGACGTTAAATGAGCGTTCGTTTCAATACTGGCCAGAAAGTATCTCTGACACGATAGATGTGGGATGGAATTTCAAAGATATCCCAGGTGCAAGTCATGCTCTTGCACAGTGGGCTTCAAACGGAGGAAGAACAATATCGTTTGAGGTGCCGATGCATAGGTTTATTAGACCTGATGATTCAAGGAGCACACAGGAGAAGTTGAAAGATCCATTCGGCGCGAGTGGGCCATCGTCGCAGACACCGATAGATAACAGGCCACATAATGTGGACATAGTAAATGAGATTAGATTTTTGCGTGGATTTTGTTATCCGTTGTATGAGCAGATCGGAGATGTATACGGGGCGTTCCCTCCTCCAATCGCGATACTGAATGTTCCTGGGCTGAGGTTGAATGAGTCAGGAGATGGAGCAGACGCAGATTCTATTTTCGCGGTGATGACAGGATGCGATGTCACCTATATGTTGAGTTTTGCAGACGGCACTCCGAGACGTGCAAATGTCGCCTTGACGTTCAGACAGGTTGTCCAGCGCAGTGAGGGTGTTGTATATAAAGGATGGGGCAGCGGGTTTAAGATCGGACAAGGAGAATTGCCAGACAACAACATAGGATCCAAGGCTGACTTGACCTATGTTAGCAAGGTATTATGATGAGGGCTATAGCAAGTAAGAAGAGCGAAAAAGGCAGAGAGAGTCGGGAAGAGGTTGCGGACGGCAGGATTGTAATGGTCATGTTTCCAGCAGATGTGTGGGAAAAAGTATGTGATGTTGCCGAGAAAGAAGGCACGGATCCATCCGCTGTTGTTTCTGGAGCGTTGGCAGAGTATATTGGAGAAGAGGTATAGTGTGTTGATTTTGGTTTGTACACATTGCGGAAAATTGTTCAAAAACATAGAGGATAGGTGTCCGCATTGTCGGGCAAGCAAACCATAGGGGGCGGAATGTTATTTGGTGAATTACTGAACTCATATGAATTGTTAAAGGTTGAGGAAGAGGAGTATATTGATCCTAAAAAAGTGAATCTTCAGAAGGAGTACAACCGGTTGAATAAAAAGCTGTTCGATGGGAAGTTGGGCGTGTACCCAATGAAGTGGAACAAAAGAAAAACCTCTGGGGCATTGGTCAGTTACAAGCGCAGGGGAAAGGGCAGGAATGCTGAGATACTGGGGATAACAGGAATAGAGTTGTCATCATTTTATTCCCACACTATCCAGGCTCTTAGGGACAGGCTGGCACATGAAATGATACACGTGTACTGGTTGGAAAAAGGGGTTGATTATGGGCACAATAAGTATTTTGAAAGTGAGATGCGCAGGATAAACAAGATGAATGCAGGGGTTGCTGTTACCAAAACAGAGGTTCATGGTTCCGATGGAAATATTGGGGAAGCATCATCAAAAGGGAAGCCAGTCGCTGTGGTGGTTGGCAGCATCGATGATCACGGTGATCCGTCTGCATTGGTGATGCCGCTGAATAAACACAAGGAAATGGCACAGCAGATGTATGACAAGGTAATGAGATGGGGAAGGGCTGCAAAGGGGTGGTCATTTGAGATGTATCAGCATGATGCAAATTGGACACAGAGATTTCCTGTCAAGCGCAAGATGGGAGGGAATCTGTCCATGTACGAGATAAAGAGCAGCGAAATTGATGATTTGCGCAAGAATGGGATCCGTCTGGGGATAATGGGTGAGAACGGCCTTGTGTTTGGGCCTGTCAAACAGCAGGGAGGGACGGAATCCAGAACAAGTTCATCTGCCAACACAGACGATTCTTTGCCTGCCAATAAAAAAAGAGATAAAAAAGGAATGGCTGGCGACATGGAGTCATGGGTGTTTGGGGTGTTTGGGAAGGACAAAAAAGGGGCGATGACTGCATCTTCTTTGTCTGGGATCATCTCAAGGCTGGTTTCTGTTGATGGAGCATATGAGTATAAACGAAAAGGGAACAATATTGTTATTGACAATGGTACCAGACGGTTTATATTCACGACCACTGGAGGCAGCGATGGAAAGCTTGGGGTTATTGATGGGGTGGTATTTGTAGATGGTGGTAAACGATCTGCATTCAGAATGAGAGGCAAGGAAGAATATATCAAACAGTTAGGCAGAATGCAGAACTGGATAAAGTTAGTATCAGAGTAGGCGAACTCAAGTTCGCTTTAATTTAAGACGAAAGGATTGTTGGATGAGGTATTTTTTGTTGTGTTGTTTTGCGTTGGCGGTTGTCGGATGTAGTAAACCGGCGATTAGAGAGGCTACTGTTTACAAGGCAGAGATCGATTTTGTAGATGCGGCCACGCAGGAAGTTGTAGAACGTGGCAAGGCAGTGCTGGACACACAGTGCGTATGTGTGGAGCCTGTAGAAGGGATTAAGACGTTCAAAACACAGGAGTGTAGTCAATTGGCGGAGACGGTTTTGGTTTTGGATGCACGGATGAAGTATCACACTGATTATATGCGTTTCCTGGGAGGGGTTTCTGATGTTCGTCCAGAAGGGGATGCACCGGATGTTCCAGATGTTGGAACGCTTTGCGAGGGGAAATAACAATGGAAAAATGGAATGAGATTTTGAATGGTCTGGCTAAAAATGCCGGGGCGGTTGGTGTCCAGAAGTTGAACGATGCAATCGACGGTGTTGCAGCGGAGTCACAGGAGCCGTGGAAAAAGGCTGTGATTTCATTGATGGGTGACGCTATAGATGAATACGGTCTGGACGGGATTAACAAGGTTGCAGATCTTGTTAAGAATGCTATCGATGGAAAAGGCGTGGACCTTGAGTTTGCATCTTTGAAAACACGTTCTGATTTTCTGGCTGCGATGCAGGTTTTAGAGGCAGAAGGCAAAGCCAAGGTGATGGAATTGATTCAGCGTATTGGTAGCTATATTGCAACGCTTGTTAGGTCAATTCTGGCTGGACTGTAGGAATATTTTTTAGTCTGATCTGCCAGGTGCAGAAACAGTAGCAGAGGCCCTGTGTTCTTCGGAGCATGGGGTCTTGGTTTTTGGGGCTATGTATTATATGATAAATTGCGAAGATTCGTATCTGGTGGTAACGTTTGTAGGGTAACATTTTTATTTCCTGAAAGGGTTTATTTTATGCCGCCAGAGACAGTTAAAGGTCCAGAGTCAGAAGAGAATTGGAAAAAGGCCAAAGGGATTGTGGATGAGGAATATCCTGGGCTAAAGAGCGAAGATGAGGATAGGTATTATGCAACTGTCATGAGTATCTATAAAAAGATGTGTAAGAACAGTGCGTGCTCTACAAAGGCTGAGTCATATATCCAGGAGCTGGATAGCTTGCTTGAGAGGCGGTATGAACCTGTAGAGATGGGTAGTGCCAAAGAGAGGATTTCGGGGGTAGACTCGTTTATCAGGCCATTTAGAGAGTTTTACGATAAAGTGCTGTGGCCAATAACAAGTGGAGAAAAAGCAGCTGCCAGGAATTTTATTAAGCAGGACAGAAAGCTTAAGAAATATTTTATAGATATGTCATATGCATGTTCACATCTTATTGGTGCAGCCAAGGACACCAGGAAATATATTGATGTTAAGTTTGATGCAAAAAACATTAAGAGCTTAAAGCGGGAAGATGTGATTGAAGCGTATATGGAAGTGTTGTGTGAGCAATGGAAAGATAGGGACGCGGATGATTGGCAGTTGTTGTACTTTGAGGACGCTGCGAAGGACAGGATGGTGGATGAAGCCGTGGACGCATTGAACGCTGGGATCAAAAAATCGATCAAGTATGTGGAAAGCAAGTCTGGAAAAGTTTTCAGCGAATCACAAAGCGGGGAGGCCATAGGGGATGCGATAGGCAAGTTTATGGTTCCTGTGTATAGAAAATATTCGGCTGTAGGTGCGAACGACAATGCTGTCCGTGCGCGTGCGATGCAGTGGATGATAGAAGCGGTAAAGAAAAAATACGGTGTCCGGGGTAGAACGGACATTGCGGATTATATTTGAGAGGTTTGAGTTGTGAAAATGCAAAAATTGTTTGAAAAGTACGAATGCATGTTAGAGAACAAGATATCAGGTTCTGACAAGCAGATTGCATGGGCGGAAAAGATTGTGGAAAAAGCTATAAAAGACGCAGAGGATAAGATTGCTGCTTTTGAAAAGAAAAAAGAAAAAAAACGGGCGAAGATCAAAGCCAGGCCAGAACGTGCCAACAAATACAGAGAAGGAATAATAGAATTAGAGGGGGTTATTTCTATGTGGAAAAGTGCAGTGGACAACCTAAAGAAGGTTAAATCGGCTCCAGCTATCATAGATAACAGGGAAGGGTTGGCAGTTACATATGGCTTTGAGGTTACAGAACGGCCAAATGTTATAGGTAACTCATGGGCAAGATTGGCTGACGGTAGAGAGCTGAAAACATTTTAAAGGGGACATAATGGACTATTTATCTGACATAGAGCAGTTTACGACGGATGCATTGACAGAGCAGGCGAAAGAAGAGAAGGACCCTGGCAAGGCAATGGAAAGATTGTTGAACAAAGGGATAATGCCTGACGGTGCGAAGTGGATGGAAAAACCACGTATGAAGTGGAAATTTGACAATGCTCCTGTTATAAAAAAAGAGAACTGGGACGACAAGGGGGATCATGCTGTTTACACGGTTAAGTTTCGTGTTGCCCCAGGAAAGGGCGGAGGCGGCGGAATAGGTGTTGATCCTCGCGCTACCAACCAGTTTTTCAATCTAATGGGGACGGACAGGATGACGTTAAATTATGCCACCAAGGCATATACGGAAGCTGCCAAAAAGGGTTCAAGAGCATTGAACAAGACGCTGGAAATGTGGATAAAGAAACCAGAAGTGCTGTTGGAAAAATCGTCTTATTGGTGTTCAAAGTGCAAGTATAAGATTGAGGATGTGACGTTTAAAAACGTGTCATATGAAAAAGCGGCGGTGGATCCCAGTCGTAGAAGGTGGCCGGCAGGCAGGACAGAGGTATGGGTGCCAGTTGTTGCAGACGCTGTTATCAAGGTCAAGAAGAAGGCGATGAAAGAAGATGTGGATAGTTTGGATGAGTCTAAGGGCAAGTGGGAGATCACACAGGGAAAAGGGGCTACAGTCTATTCCTTGAAACATGGTGACGCCAGGGCCGATATTACGGAATCTCGCGGGAAGTACGAACTGTCTTTTTACTATAAAAACAAGAAGATTGCTGGAAGTGACAGGGAGTATAAGCGACTGGTTGCAGCTAAAAAAGTTGCTGAGACTGTATTGAAACATGTAGACAAAGACGGCAATGATTTTGACATTACCCAATGGGTATAGGAAGGGCAGATAGAAAATGACGCTTTCGGTATCAAAACAGGCATCCCCGGTGGGGAGTACTCTGGTAGTACAAACGGATGCAAACTCTACCTCAAACAACAATGTGACGGGTGGGGTAGGATCTATTTATCAGATAGAGATTGACAACACTGCAAACAGTGATAATGCTTGCTATCTGAAAATATATGACAATGCGAGCCCGACGATCGGCACTACAGCTCCAGACTTCATTGTCAAATGTCCAGTAAACAGGAAGATTAATCTTGTGAGTGTGGACGGTTTAGATTTTAGTATTTTATCCTTCGCTGTTGTGGTGAGCGGGGGAACAAGCGGGACAACTGATCCGACAAATGCGGTAGTTGTTAAGATGGTGACGACATGATGCAAGGGCGAAGCAGGCGGATAGACGCTAGAAAGTTTTCAGGATTAAAAAGGTATGTGAGAATAGCGAGGGATATGTGGCGTGAGAAGGTAAAGAAGAATCCTATGATAGATGAAGATCCGATTTCCTGGAAAGATGAGGAGTGGATTAAGTATATTATAAATTTTGTTAGGATTGGAAACGCTGAAATGTCTGATGAAGACATGGCGAAAAACCCAGAAAAGGTGTGGAAAGAGTATCGGAGCGATTCCCGGAACGCAAGGTATTATAGGATGGTGGAATCTGATGGATGTGGTGACGGCATGAAGAAGATGAGCACGTTGCTGGAGAAGGCTGAAGATTTGCAGATTGTAAATGAGGCCAAGGATGGGATGGTTGAACTTGTTATCAGGAAAAAACCTGATATCTCTCTGAAGGGCAGAAAAATAGAGCTGTACGAGGTAAAAAATGGCAGGCGTGTTGAGGCCAGGATAACAGGGACGGATGAGGATGGATTCTGGATGGTTGAGAAGGCCAGTGTTGGCACTGAGTGGAAAACGTTTGACAGGGCTATCGAGGCAGTGCGTTCAGGGGCAGAAGAGCGGATGAATGCATTTGGCGGAAACGTAAAAGTGAAAATCAAGAAGAAATATTGAAGAGGACGACATGAAAGAATTATTTGAAAAATACGAAGAAAAACTGGAAGAGGGCGCACCAGGCAGTCTGGAGAGTCTCTTTAAATCTTTGAAAAAGATATCAGATGTTGCCATAGGAAAAGAAAAGAAAAATGACACGGCTGGTGTTGTGTTGGGTCTGGTTAGTATTTTAGATATTTTTGAGGTGATAGCCAGTATGGCA